>Ga0315314_1004701_pt1 | contig 10143 bp, 13 predicted proteins | sample TDP9_MG_FD_203631 | JGI IMG/M metagenome (GOLD analysis project Ga0315314, IMG submission 203631) | Freshwater sediment microbial communities from Lake Towuti, South Sulawesi, Indonesia - TDP9 | ecosystem: Environmental > Aquatic > Freshwater > Lake > Sediment | place: Indonesia: South Sulawesi... | reverse complement strand
GGCTAGGTTATTAGCCTCCGTGGCGCTTCCGGTGAAGACTAGCTCCCTGGGCTCGGCGTTCATCAGCCCCGCCACGGCTTTCCTGGCTTCTTCAAGGGCTCGCCTAGCCTCTAATCCAAAGGTGTTGATGGAGGAGGCATTACCGTAAACCACGGTAAAGTAGGGCTTCATGGCTTCAAGAACCCTTGGGTCTAAAGGTGTCGTGGCGGCATAGTCCACATAGACCCTTTTCATGGCCCGTCCCTCCTTTAATCCACTAGAATTCTGGTTTAATTAATGCCTTTTGTAACGGAGTTCGGGTGGTGCGATGGTCACCTTGGTGCCCGGGGGAATGGAGGAGGTTATCCAAACGTTTCCGCCTATGACGGCATCGTCGCCTATGACTGTTGCACCTCCAAGGAGGGTTGCACCAGAATAGATAACCACGTTATTCCCAACGGTGGGGTGCCTTTTCCTTCCCTTAATGATGCGCCCCCTCTCGTCTTTAGGGAAGCTCAGGGCGCCCAGGGTTACCCCCTGGTAAATCTTCACGTTGTCGCCGATCTCCGCGGTTTCCCCAATGACCACCCCCGTCCCGTGGTCGATGAAGAAGTTTTTGCCGATTTTTGCCCCGGGATGGATGTCGATGCCCGTTATGGAGTGGGCGTACTCGCTCATGATCCTAGGCACTATCGGGACTCCCCTAATATAGAGCTCGTGGGCTATCCTGTAGGTTGCGATGGCTAGGACACAAGGATAGCTGAGGATCACCTCGTCGGTGCTCTTAGCCGCGGGATCGCCATCATAGGCCGCTTGAATGTCCCCCCTAAGGAGGGCCCTTATCTCAGGAATTTTCTCCAGAAGCTCCTTTACAACCACCTGCGCCCTAATGAGGCAAACGTCTCTAGGGCATTCCTTAACCCTTCGACAGACGTACTTGAGGCTTTTTTCCACCTCCTCTACAAGGCCATAATAGATCGAGTGGAGGGTGTTGCCCAAGAAGTACCTGGTGTTGGATTTGGCGATCTCCGCTTTTCCTAGATAGCCTGGGAAAATGATGGCCAAGAGGTCTTCTAGGACCCCAATGACGGCCAGTTTTGAGGGCAGGTCCCTTCCCTCCAGGTGATTTATGCCCCCGTACCTTTCGTAGTTTTCCATGATCTCATCGACAAGCCTCGGTAGGCCCTCCTCAACCCACCTATCCTCCATGGCCTCCTGTCCCTTCGTTATCATCTCCAACATCTGCTCCGGGCTCCAGGCATAGGCCGACTCCTTACTCTGCTCTTCAGGGCTTTTCCCTTCTTTAACTTCAGCCTCCTCCATCTTTCTCCCTCCCTATGATTTCTGAAACAGTGGAGTACTAAGATAGCGTTCCCCCGTGTCTGGGAGAATCACCACCAGGAGCATGCCTTCACTTTCCGGTCTTCCAGCCACCTCCAGGGCGGCAAAGGCGGCCGCTCCGGAAGAAATTCCTACCAGCAGGCCCTCCTTCTCGGCGAGCAGCCGGGAAGTTTCCATGGCATCCTCATCCTTTACTCGGATAATTTCATCCACCAAATCTAGCCTCAGAACGTCGGGGATGAAGCCTGCGCCTATGCCCTGGATCTTGTGGGGCCCGGGCTTGCCGCCGCTCAAAACTGGCGAGTTGAAGGGCTCCACGGCTATGGCCCTAAACTGGGGCTTAAGGGGCTTAACGTATTCGGCCACGCCCGTGATGGTCCCACCAGTCCCAACACCTGCCACGAGGATATCGACCCTTCCCTCCGTGTCGTTCCAAATTTCGGGCCCCGTTGTCTCCCTGTGAATTTTGGGGTTCGCCGGATTCTTAAACTGCTGGGGAATGAAGGAGTTGGGAATCTTTGTCGCAAGCTCTTCAGCTTTCCTGACGGCCCCCCTCATGCCCTCCGCGCCTAGAGTGAGGACGAGCTCGGCGCCGTAGGCCCTCAAAAGGTTGCGGCGTTCTATGCTCATGGTTTCCGGCATGGTCAGAATGAGGCGATAACCCCTCACGGCAGCGACCATGGCTAGGCCGATGCCCGTGTTTCCACTGGTGGGCTCTATGATCACCGTTTCCGCGTTAATTAGGCCCCGCCCCTCCGCCTCGGCTATCATGCTGAGACATATCCTGTCCTTCACACTGCCCCCGGGGTTTCGGGCCTCAAGCTTCGCCACCACGGTGCACTTTAGACCCGCTGTCACCTGATTTAGGCGAACTAAGGGGGTGTTTCCTATGGTTTCCAAGACGGAGTCGTAAATTTTTTCCATGGAGTCGTCCTCCGCTGCGTAATAACAGTGTTATAGTGTGAGAAGTCGCCTATAAGCATTTTCCCTAAGCCGTTAAAGGGACTCAGTAGCGGAAAAAGCAATCATCCTTGGTTCATCGTACCTCGATTACTTCATCGTCCAATCTCCAATGGGACAAATGGGTTTAAAAACATTTACGATGCCTCCCCTAAGTTGCGGGGTCTTTTTAAGGGTTAAGGTTGCGGCTAGGTTCCAAGGATTATGGAGAGGCTAAGGATTGAAGAATGGATTTCTCTATTATGCTTGAACCCCGGGACTTGGAGCAGATGGCGTTCATTCGCTCGAATAACTTGTCGGCGATTTGGCGCATGTCAACCTCCACTGATTGGAAGATTTTATGTAGTGATCTTAATTTTTCCTTTTCCCCTTCCAGAATTTCGTTCACAAACCTCTTCTTATCCTCCAGAAACATCTCTATTTCTTTGGGTTCACTCAACTTGACAACCTGCCCAAAAATCTTCTCCACCGGACGGTGATCTATGTACTTAACAGATAGGATAAATTTTACGTGGGCCTCTTCCCGTGCTACGTCATAAGAAACGCTGCTGATTCGAACCTCAGCCGTCATTTTTTCAAGCTCAACTATGCTTACCATTCCTACCCCCGGTAGGAAATTTGAAGTTGAAACAAAAATAAGTTATGAATAGACTCTATGTATTTAAACTACAAATTTAAACTCCCGTAGGGAGCCATCCGATTATGAGGGTGTTATCACATGCGGCCGTCGGAGTAACTCTGAAAAGGAAACTCCGAGGAAAGCACTTAGAAATTTTCTTGGGGATGGTGGATTTTGGCGTCCGGCGTGTGGCGGCGGCGGTCATTCCTGTCTAAAATGAGTTGGGTAAGATAGGTTACATGCATATCCAGATTTACCCATTATTCTGTGAATTTCTGTGGTGTGTTCCAACAACGTATACATATAAGTAAGTCATGTAAACATTAGTTGTGAGCAGTGGGAGAGTTGCAGGAGCAGACAACCAGGCATCTGGAGATTCTTTTTAGCGAAGAAAACAGAGTTTTAGCTGCCTATTTGTTCGGCTCGTATGCGAGGGGCAGCCAAACCACCGAAAGCGACATCGATGTAGCCGTTTTATTATCGGATGCTCCCCAAAAAATGCTTGAATATTATTTACATCTTGTAAACGAATTGTCCCAGGTGTTAGGCAGTGAAATAGATTTAATAATCCTCAACACGGCTCCTCCACTGCTCAAGCATCAGACAATAAAACACGGCAAACTAGTTTACTGCAGAGACGAAAAGGCAAGAATACAGTTCGAGGCAAGGGCTCAAGATGAATATCTAGACTTCAGCAGAGCATTAAAGAGGTATGATGAATGTCTCATGAAACAACTTTTAACCTAGAAAAAGGCTTGATCACAACCAAACTGGGCAAAATGAGGGAATACCAAGGATTTCTGAAGGAACTGCAAAAGATATCCATGAAAGATTTCACCAGCGACTTCAAGACAAGGGGGGCTGTTGAAAGATACCTTCAAGTCTCTGTCGAATGCATCGTAGACATCGGCAACGAGATTATCTCCTCACTGCAACTTCGAAGACCCGAACGATACAGAGACATCCCATACATCTTGGCAGAAGCAAAAATCATCCCCAAAGCCTTCGCAGAAAGAGTCGCTTCAATGATAGGCTTCAGAAACCTTCTGGTTCATGACTATGCTTCCATAAACATAAACCTAGTTTACGAGTTTCTGCAAACAAAACTTCCAGATTTTGAGGCCTTTTCAAAATACATTGCCAAATGGTTAGAAAATAGGTAACCACCTACAAGAAGGTTGACCGTCGGAGTAACTCTGATTCATCATCCTTATTCATTGGAGTAACTCCTCGTCATCCGGTCAATAAATATTCTTGAAGGGTTAAAAATAAACTTTACTTATGCATTATGATGCTCTCAGAGGGGGAGTTGTGGATTCCCTCTTCCGCTGCTTCCGTTATGATCTGAATAGCCGTTTCTAGGGCATTTAGCTTCAAGACATCTTTCTGAATTTCTCTCGCCTTTTCCTGAAATTGGCGGTTTTCTAACATCCCTTGGACTGTCGCGAGGAGCGTCTCTTTGCTGAGGTTTTCCTGTTCAATTGTTTTGGCTATGCCCAATTCTACAGCCCTCTTGGCGTTGTTTAACTGCTCTGTATGATTTGGGGTAGGCACGAGGATGAGGGGCTTTCCGTAGCAGATGGACTGGGCTAGGGTTCCGTGGCCTGCCCTGGCGATCACGAGGTCGCAGGCCTTTAGATACTCAAAGCGGTTGGGAGTCCACCCGTAAATCGTTAAATTCCCCTTCTGAATTGGGTCCGTTGTGGAATTTGGATAGCCTAGAGACATGACTATTTGGTGATCCTCCGGAAACTCTAGAAAAATCTTTTGCAAAACTTCCGTGAAGTAGGCGCGCTCCTTCAGGGGTCCGCTGATGGGAGCAAAGATGAGGGGTTTATCCTCGCCTAAGCCAAGCTTTTTCCTAAGTCTCCTTTGGCTTGGCAGTTCCTCAGGTCGCACGGGTAGGATGGGTCCGGTGAGCTTCACCCGCCTTTGATACGAAATTGGAATTTGTAGATTCCCTGCTGAAAGGGTGTAGGGAGGTGGAAAATCTGGAATTAAAACGTGCGTCCCCGAAGTCCACACCTTTCCGACCACCGCGAGGGCTCCGGCGTCCACCAGCTTGGCAAGTCTCAGAAATCGGCTCCTCCGGGGGATGATGATCTGAAACTGGTTGAGGATGGAAACCCTGGGTATCTCCAACAGCATGGCGGCAATTAGGGGCGAGACCCGGGTGTCAGAAACGACCACGTCGGGTTTAAAGGCCCTCATAACCCCGATCTCGGCGTCCACCTGCCTCATAACGGTAAAGGAGGTGAAGAAGGGGCCGGGATTAATCAGTGACTGCCTAAAATCCACGGTTCCGTCGGGCTTAACCGTGAATCCGATGGGCGGGACCTCCGCCACCGGAAAACCCTCCCGCTCAATGTAGGGCACACCATCCCTATAGGTGGAGAACAAAACTTCGGCGCCCCCCTTCTCCAACTCCCTGGCTATGGGCGCGCAGCGGCCCGCATGCCCAAGGCCGAGGCCACAGGGCGAGAAGAGGACGCGGAGACGCATAGTTCTGGTTATGTTTAGGCGTGTCACTTAAGGTTTGCCATGTCCGGTGACCATCCAAGGCGAGGTTCCGAAGCTTGTGTATCCGCCATTTATGCCAGCCCTAGGCACAATCACACATTGATACCGATAGTTTTCTTTGCTAATGGCTAAATGGATGTTTTAAATAGTCAGTGTTTCGATAATAGAAAATGAAATGGGTAAAGGTGAATTTCATGTCATATTGTCCAAAATGTGGCACTGAAGTTCGTGAGGAAATGGCCTTTTGTCCAAACTGTGGCGCCCCCTTAAAAGTCGAAGGGCCTCCTGCTCCAGCACCTCCAAGAGCTGAGAAAGCAGAGAAACATGAGAAGGAAGAGAAAAGGGAGAAGGCGGAAAAATACGAGAAGCGCGAGTTTGAAGTCATAGTTCCGTTAATTGGCGGCTTAATCTTGATATTCTTTGGCTTTATGTTTTATCTTCAAACAACCGGTTTCCTTCAAAGGGAATTTGCATGGGCTCTATTCCTAATCATAGTGGGCATAATAGTCACAGTTGGAGGCCTCTATGCAGCGACTATAGCGGCGAGGAGACATCCCAGAACTTAGAGGAACCATCTAAAGAATAGCCTATATAGCCTGTGTTCTAGAAGCGTTAAAGCCTTGTGTCTTCCAATCACACGGAAATAGTTTTTTCCAGCTGCTTCCATTAGGTCTCCAATGTTGTATCTGGGGAACATGCAGGAAGAGACTATTAATTTGCCCCACTCGCCCCTTTTGAATTCATGCAACATCTTTGTTCCTCGGCCGGTTTCAACCTCGAAGAGGTACTTGTCATAGTTTGGCGTAACGTATGGGAGGTCGTCGAGCTGTTGTGCAAAAACCCCTTCGGTTGCACTATAGATCTCAATCACTGGAACTTGTCCAAAATATCTTCTGAGTATGGGTGCATACTTGAACTGTATCTTTCGCACGCTTGTGCAGAACAAGGCGCGAAAGTTCCACAGTTCCTTGGGCTTCTTTCCGTGTTTTCGCCTGACGTATCTTGCAAAGGATAGGATGACTGGCGTGACCCCCATTGCAGCGGTCACGTTCTCGTTTAGTGCCTTCCGGTAGGCCAGTTCAAATCTTCTTTCCCAGTCTGGCTTAGTGATCCCCGAGCCCAGGGCGTCTATTTCCTCTTGGCGAGGCAGAAGGCTGACCTTATTAAACATGGGGTTAAGCCTGGCGTAGGTTCCAGAACTATACCCATAGGTTATTGTTTGTCCGCCTAAGTGCATTGTGTGAACGTTGGATGGAAAATTGAGGTTAAGAATCCTTCCGGTGAGGAGTTCAAGGTCCCTTGTTCTCAGCACATGATTTATCAGCGCCCTTGCTCCGCACGTAAAAATCTGTTCAAGATGGGTCTTGGTTGCAGGCAAAACTTTTGCGGGTCCCATTGATCCTCTGGTCATGACCCAACACACAAGGGGCTCAGGAAGAATAGCGGCGTAATCACCTCTTTGAACCTCAGCCAAGTATGGACTGAGCCCTCTGTAATCTATGACTGGAAAATTCGCTCTGAAATCTAGGACTCCTTCAATTTCAGACGCGCGGTGGCTCTTTCCATACCGAGTTTTTTCGTATTCCTTAACTAAGTCCGAAAGAACTCGTCTTTGAGCCTCCTGAGGATTCTCTAGAGCCTCATACCATGACCCTATTATGGGTTGAAAGACGCCAAGATCGCCTTCTTCTGGAAACATGGAGCTGTGCCCTAATGGAGTTCTTTGGGTTCCACCTTACCCCTTGGAGAGGTCTCTTCGAAAATTACGGCCTGAAACTTGTAAACCTTCGTGCCCTTAATCAACCAATGGTCTGGGGGGAGGCCGGCCTTTAGGCAGGATTGGCAGAGGAACTCCTCGCTGTTCCAGTTCCACTCCACGGGCACCTGGGGGAGGAGGAGACCCTTATAGTAGCCCCTCTCCACGATTAGCCCGTCCTGGCCGACCTTGACCTTGGACGGGTATTCCGTGGGCTTCTCAACCTCGATGAGCTGGGGTGGGGTGAGCACGCTTACCTCAAACACTATGTGATCAAGCTCCTTAGGGGAAACGGGAGGAAAACGGGGGTCTTGGGTTGCGGAGTTGATGGCGGACTCCATGACGGCGCGGATTAGGGGAAGGGTGGGATAGGGGAAGCCGATGCAACCCCTCAATTCCTTTTCTCCGCGTTGAACTTTGTTTAGGGTGACGAAGACTCCGCAGTGTTCCCTAAGCTTTGCCGGGGTATCCTTGGGTTCTTCCATCATTCGTCCCTTCTGGAGGTGCTCCTCCACCGCCCTTCGGGCGAGCTTCACGAGGAGTTCTCCCTCTTCCTGGGTTAGATGAAATGCCACGTTAAATCCGCCTCTTACATGGAGGATAAATACGCTGTTAAACTCCCTTATTACCCTTATTATCAAAAATAAAGAGAAAAAGAGGGGAAACACCTTACTTTCTGCTACCTATGTTTTCTCTGGTTTCTTTTCTGGCTCAGTTATTCTCGTGTCTCCAGCCTCTCGCAGCAACCAGGCAGTCATGGGCTCAGGGGTTCCAAACTCCATCGACTGTTCCATCAGTTTTAACCAGGTTGGATCATCGTGATTGCGCCAGGTATCAAAGTCGGCATAGTCAGAGCATTCCCAAATATCAGCGGCGTGGTATGGCCCGAACCCTAGAACGTAGAAGTATGTTCCCAGGTATTTCCATCCCTTGGGAGCGTGTTTAACCAAAGTTTTCTCGTTCTCTTTGATGAACTTTTGAAACTCCTTCATTTTGTTCTCTTTCAGGTTGTAGTTAAAGATATACAGCATGTTCTGCGCCTCCTTCCATCTGGAAAATATCATGAAAGATACTTAAAATTTGTGGTAGGACCCTTCCTATTCTTACCGTTTTGTCAATTAAAATTAATATAGGTCGGTTTTCCAAGGATACTTTACATATCTTCCCTAAAGGAGGGAGAAAACGTGTCGGAGCTTCCGAAAGGTCTCATTGTTGATTACAGGAAGGGCGTAAGGACCCAGAAACCGAAAGAGTGCATAATCCAGTTCCCCCACGTTAAATCCGTTAGGGAAGCCGCCCGATTGATGGGCCGGAAGGTTGCTTGGCCCGTTGGAGAACACATGATTCGTGGAAAAATCGTGGCGCTACACGGGAAGAATGGGCTCGTTATAGCCCGTTTCAGGAGGGGAGTGCCCGGCTATGCCCTGGGGACTTCCATCGAAATAATTGGATAAGATAAGGCTTCAATCACCATTTCCGATGCGCACGGTGAAATGGGTCAAGGAAGTCGCGTGGGCTGGCAGTTCGTTCAGGAAATCCCGCAGTTGCAAAACTGGAACGATTGGAACGTGGTTGTAAAACTTGAAGGGGCCTGGAACCAGCGCCAAGACTGCGGGAACAATCGTTGCCCTTCCCCACTGAACCAAGCCCAATTTTTCGCCCAACGAGGGAAGGCTTTCTGCTAAAGCGCGGGTTCTCATGAGCTGCGCCTCCACCGTCTTCTTTATCGCCGATGTCTTCCATCCGTGGAGCCAGTGCTTGCAATCCACGCAAACCATTAAGGGTTTTCTGCATCCGATAAGGTCCATTTCCCACCTCCTTCCGGCACCCTTAAAACGGAAGTGCCTCCTAACCTCAAAGTCGTGGGCTTCAAGGGCCAAAGCCGCCACGTTTTCAAACTCAACCCACCCTAAAGCTTTGCAAACCCCCTCAAAGTCTGCGCCAAACTTAAGGGCGCGGATGGCCATCCCAACCCGCTGATCCGACGATGCTTCGATCACTTCGCCCTTTAGTTTGATGATCCCCGAGCCTGAAAGCTTCCTTAAAACCCTGTTAAGAACCTGCGTGGGAATTCCAACATCCCTGCCGATCAGATCCCTCTGAACGGGCCCCTCTTTTGTCAACTTCAAAAGGGAGATCAGAAGAATCCTCTCAATGAGAGTTCCATTCGCAGACAGTTTCCTAAACCTTCCTTCAATAGGGTCATGGAGATTTAAGGATATAACCTATATTATGCTAATACTTTAAAATGAAACAGAACAGCTTAGCATATCTGTTCTGCCATGATCCACGGCGCCACCGCTTCGAAGATTTCGGAAGGCTGGAAACTTGCAACATTTAAAGCCTATTTTGAGCCGAGTTCTTGGGCCACGTATCCTAGGTTAAGTCTCTCCAGTGTGGCTTTTGTCGGTATGCCCTTGGGGTCCCATCCCCTTTTTCTATAGTATGTCTGGAGCATTTCACCGTATTTTTCTCGGTCCAGCCTGGCTCCCTTATAGGGTCCCTCAGTGAGGGGTTCGTCGAACCATCTGGCCGGCGGATAGTCCAAGGCTTGGCTCCATTGATCCTTGAATTCCCTGATCCAGAAGGCCCTCATTAGACTGTAGACTCGGTCGGCTATGACGAAGAGCTCATCCTGCGAGGTTGCTATGCCTGTTGCCTCCTTGAGGAGTCTGGGATACCAGTCCAGTTCGAAGCCCACCTCCACCCACGGCAGCCGACACGTGACCAAGGCCTCGAAGATGCCGCCCCTGATCCTTTGGAGTTCGATGACCTTGTCCACCTTGGCTTCGGTGTATCCCTCCCTGCCCACGGAGACCTCCCAGGAGATGACCCAGGCGTCCTTGTGGTGGGCGCCTATGGGCGATGTTCCATAGGCCAGGGCCATGGCTGGGGTTGAGTGGCAATCGTAGGCTGAAATTTCAAGGCCCTTAACGTGCATGGCCCATCCCGCCGCCTCGCCGCCCAT
>Ga0315314_1004700_pt1 | contig 10143 bp, 9 predicted proteins | sample TDP9_MG_FD_203631 | JGI IMG/M metagenome (GOLD analysis project Ga0315314, IMG submission 203631) | Freshwater sediment microbial communities from Lake Towuti, South Sulawesi, Indonesia - TDP9 | ecosystem: Environmental > Aquatic > Freshwater > Lake > Sediment | place: Indonesia: South Sulawesi... | reverse complement strand
GGTCACGAAGAACATCGGTAATGCCGTACACATTGGTGGGAATACCTACCCTCACCGGAAGATGTAGTATCTCGCGCCCTAAGGCTTCTATTCCAGAAAGGTTAGCACTACCTCCGGTAATGACCAGCCCAGCGGGGACCAAGGCTTCCTGCTCAGAGCGGGGCAACTCAAGCATAATAAGCCTTATGATTTCCTCAACCCGAGCCCTAATAATGTCACATAGGTCTTGATAGGAAACGCCATGCCCGTCTTCTGAGATTGTGCCCGGGGTTTCCATCTTGGTCTCATAAACAGGCATAACACTGCCATACCTTTTCTTCATCTCCTCAGCGACATCAAAGGGAAGCCCCAAACCAATAGCTACGTCTCTAGTGATTTGATAACCGGCTACAGGCAGAATAGAGGTATGCCAGATGCTCCCGTCCTTAAAGACAGCAATATCTGTAGTCCCACCACCTATATCAGCGAGTATGACACCGATCTGCTTCTCATCCTCGCTCAGTACTGCCTCACTGCTGGCTAAGGGTTCAAGGACGAGGTCCTCGACATCTATGCCAACACCACGAATACACTTTACTAGATTCTGGACAGAAGTTACCGCAGCGGTAACGATGTGCGTCTCCACATCTAGCCTGAAGCCGTGCATTCCTACCGGGTTCCTGACTCCTGCCTGACCATCAACGGCGTAACTGCGAGGAATAACATGAAGCAGCTTTCTGTCGCTAGGGACTCTAACGTTTTGAGCACAGGCAAGTACTCGCCTCAGGTCGTCTGTGCGCACTAGCCGGTCATTACGGGTAATCGCTACTACCCCCCGGTTATTCAGCGAGCTGACATGCCTACCAGTTACGCCGATGTAGGCTGATTCCACTCTATAGCCACTGGCATGCTCTGCTCTCCTCACTGACTCCCGAATTGACTCTCTGGCCTCACTGATGTTGACCACTAAGCCTTTGTGCAACCCCTTGGATGGGACAACACCCACACCAGCAACCCGAACCGTACCCCCCTCGTTGGCCTCAGCTATTGTGGTGCATACTTTAGTGGTACCAACATCGATAGCAGTCAAAGTAGTCCGCTTTTTCATCTCCACCTCCTTTTTATGATATTTTGGCTCTCGGTTATATTAATTTTCACATTTTTAAAACCTCCAATTTTTCAGTCTCAAATTTTATGACTTTTAGGGTAGTGAAAAGGCCATGCGGAGCCTCTTCAGCATAGCCGGCCTCCTCCACCCATTAGCTTCACACTCCATAAGAAAGCTCAGTTTTTCAGCCATTTTAAATGAGTCGTCCTGGGCAATAATTCGCTCAGCCGCCCTTAATTTGGCACTACGACTACGCGGATTAAGTCGAACCTCGGCAAGAGAAGGAGTAATAACCTTCTTGTTAATTAACCTTAGGCAAGCGGTATGTCCACAGATGCAGGCTGGTGTCCCTGGGGGACAAATACAGTCCTTTGATTCTCGCTGCATGAGCTGTTTCACAATGCGGTCTTCAAGAGAATTATAGCTAATGACCACCAACCTACCCTCAAAGCCAAGGAGACTAATGGCCTGCTTTAGCGCCGCTTCCAGATAGTCTAGTTCATGGTTCACCGCTATTCGCAATGCTTGAAAGGTTTTGGTAGCAGGATGGATTCTACCCCTTCTGCCCCCGACGGCGTGCTCTATCGCCCGAACCAGTTGAAGGGTGGTCTCTATTGGCCGCTCCCGCACGATACAGTGGGCAATCTGATGGCTATAAGCCTCCTCACCATATGTTTTGATAATGTGGGCTAGTTCAGCCTCGGAGGATGTGTTAATGATATCGGTAGCAGTAATCGCCTGGCTAGGACTCAGGCGCATGTCTAAAGGTGCCTCATGCTGAAAGCTGAAACCTCTGTTGCTATCGAGCTGAATAGAGGAAAGCCCCAGGTCAAACAAAATACCGTGAACCGGGTAGAAATCATATTTAACACAGATAGCCTGCAAATTGACGAAGTTATCGTTAATCAGCAGGAACGAGTCTCTATAGGCCTGGAGCTTAACTTCGGCTATTTTTATCGCCTCGGGGTCAGCATCAATGCCCAGTAATTGCCCACCAGGTGAGCTATGTTCTAAAATGGCGGCAGCATGACCTCCACCGCCAAGGGTGCAATCAATATAACGACCCCCCAGCTGAACCGCCAGTGCCTCGATGGTCTCTTTGACTAGAACCGGAATATGGACGAAGGCTGACATCGTTAAGTTCCTCGGTGCCGCTCTAAGCTTTCTATAATTTGCCCAGCTTGCTCTTGGCTACTAGCCTTCTCTGCTTCCCATTGCTCCTTATTCCACAGTTCAAGATAAGTATTAACTCCAGCGATAACTACCTCATCCTCAATCCCAGCATACTCCCGTAATCGAACTGGTAAGGCTATCCTGCCCTGCCCATCAAGATTAAGACTAAAGGCAGTGGCAAAGATAGTTCGATTTAGCTTTCTTAACTTACTGGGTGAAATTGGACCAGCAGTAAGAGTAGCCGCCACTTTTTTCCACTCAGATGGGGGATAGGCGTTAATGCACTTCTCTACCCCTGGCGTTAATACTACCCCCTCCCTTAGTTCTCTCCTGAACAGGGGAGGGATAAGCACTCTGCCTTTTTCGTCAATCTTATACTCAAATTCACCAAAGAACATTTTTGGCTGTTCAGCCCTCTCTTAATTTATAGGTTAAGACCTTTTCTCCTTGTTCCACCCTTTTCTGCCGTTCAAGGTAAAAGCCGCCGAAGTATTGCTTGATAAGCAGCCGAAGGAAACTAGAGGCATTTAAGCCCAGCCTCCTGGCTTCGCTCTCTACCTGTTCCTTATCTTTCTCGTCAACCCAAAACCGCATTATTACCTGCATAATTTACCACTTTCTACCACTTTTTACCATTCTACACCACAAATGCCCCTTTTTGTCAAGCCCTTTTCATAAATTTTTTTAAAATTCTCCCATTTTGCTACACACTTCATATGTGGTAAAATAAATGGCTCAAGAAGGCAGGGGATATGCTAAACATTGGGATACTTACCATTAGCGATAAGGGCTGGCTGGGACAACGCTCTGATGAGAGCGGTAAGGCAATCAGGGATAGCCTGTCCTCACTAGATTCCAGCGTAGTCAAGTATGAGGTTGTCCCTGACGAAGTGGATGTCATCGCTGGCAAACTGACTGAGTGGGCTGATGAAGGCAGTATAGATATTATTTTAACCACCGGTGGCACCGGGCTAGGGCAGCGTGATGTTACTCCCGAAGCCACCCTTTCTGTAATGGATAAGGTTGTGCCTGGTCTTACTGAAGCGATGAGAGCTGAAACTTTTAAAGTGACGCCATATGCTATACTTAGTCGAGCTGTGGCTGGGGTCAGAGGAAAGTGCCTTATTATCAACCTACCGGGTAGCCCTAAGGCGGTTCGGGAGTGCCTCAGGGTAGTGCTGCCGGTTATTCCTCATGCCATGGAAATTATTAAAGGAGGGGTAACTGAGCATTAACGATGCAAATTGATATTTTAACCCTGTTCCCTCAGATGTTCCAAGGTCCGTTTAGTGTCGGTATTTTCAAGCGGGCTATTGACCGGGGGCTGATTCAGGTTAACATTCATAATATTCGAGACTATACGCATGATAAACATCACACCGTTGATGACTATGCCTATGGGGGTGGAGCTGGCATGGTTCTTAAGCCGGAGCCTATTTTTGAAGCGGTAGAATCAATAAAATCAGACATATGCCTTAGGCAAGGAGTTAGTGAGCTGCCAATTATTCTGCTGACCCCGCAGGGTCGCCTTTTCTGCCAACATATTGCTCAAGAGCTCTCAAGGTATAGTCATGTAATCCTTATCTGTGGTCGCTATGAGGGGGTTGATGAGCGGGTGAGTGAGCACCTGGTCACTGATGAGATTAGCATTGGCGACTATGTGCTTGGTGGCGGCGAGCTAGCAGCTATGGTGGTGGTAGATGCTGTAGTCAGGCTACTACCAGGAGTACTTGGTTCAGAGGCTTCGCCACTGGACGATTCTCACACTACCGGGCTATTGGAATATCCCCAGTACACCCGCCCTGATGTATATCGAGGCTGGGCAGTGCCTGAGGTCTTAATTTCAGGAGACCATGCCCAGATTGCAAAGTGGCGCCGCCAACAGGCTATCCTACGCACCTTGAAGCGTCGCCCCGAGTTGCTAGACAAGGCTAACCTATCCCCCGGGGAAAGGCAGTTAGTAGAAAGGTTAAAGAAGGGCGGCTAAAAAATGAGCGTTTCATTACCAATTGAAGTTAAACCAAATCCTAATATTCCGGCTTTGACTGCTGGCGACACGGTAAGGGTCAGGGTTAAGGTTGTGGAGGCAGAAAAGGAACGCACCCAAGTATTCCAGGGAGTGGTCATCAGAGTCCGACATAGTGCCGATGGCGGAAATTTCACCGTGAGGCGTGTCGCCTACGGAGTCGGTGTCGAGCGCACTTTCTTATTCAACTCACCACTTATAGAGAAGGTAGAAATGGTGCGGCATGGAAAAGTACGCCGAGCTAAGCTTTATTATCTGCGTCGGCTCAGTGCCAAGGCAGCCCGCATCAAGGAAAAGCGAGTAGCGAAGGAAAAGACACCGGAGCAAGAGTAAGGCTCATTCAAATAGACAGGGGGATTAAATCAGAGCTACCGCGCTGGAGGATAGGATGGGGTATGCTGAGGTTAGCGTTAACTCGCCAGTAGCCCAGCGTCGGACGTTTAGCTACTCTATACCCGCTGATTTAAGCATTGAAGTTGGGCAGGCGGTATGGGTCCCCTTTGGTGATAAGATACTCCAAGGCATTGTCCTAGAACTGACCGACTATCCCGCGGTGGAGGAAACCAAAGAAATAGTCGGTATTATTGAGCCGCGCCCGGTGTTATCCCCAGCCCACGCATCACTGGCTCGCTGGATAAGCCAGTATTATCTATCGCCCCTATTTGATGCTGTGGCTTTAATGTTACCACCGGGGTTTGAGCGAAAAGTGCTCACCTTGATTTGTCGCCCCCCAAACCCCCATGAACCTGACCTATCTTCTCTCACCCGGGAACAGAGGCATGTCCTTGAACTAGTTTTGAGACAAGGCAAAGTTAGTCTTAGAAAGCTAGAAAAGTCATTAGGGGCGAGGCAAGCCAGGCTTATCACCTCTAAACTTATTAGTCACGGACTGGTAGTTAAAAGCTACGAGCTAGAAGGGGTGAAAGTGAAACCTAAATGGGTGGCTTACCTGCGCCTTAAAATTGAGGCTGGTGAAGCTCGGCAGGAGGCAGCCAGGCTGCGCCAACAGCGGGCTATCAAACAAGCCAGCCTTCTAGAGTTTCTAGCTCAAGCCCGCCAGCCGATACCCCTTTCCGAAGCCAGAAAAAAGACTAACTGCTCAACACCGGTAGTTCAAGCCCTGATAAGTAAGGGGCTGGTCGAACTTCAACCGGTTGAAGTAAAACGCGAGCCGATTTCTTACCAGGGTATTGCCCCGTCAACGCCACCACCACTTACCGCCGCCCAAAAGTTAGCCTGGCAGGCTATTAAAGCAAGCCTGCTCCAGGCGGCAACCAGCAAGGCTTCGCCAAATGTTTTCCTGCTTCACGGGGTTACCGGCAGTGGCAAGACAGAGGTCTACCTGCAGGCTCTGGCTGAGGCGGTAAGGCTGGGCAAGCGAGGCATTGTTTTGGTCCCAGAAATCTCCCTGACCCCACAGACTATAGAGCGATTTGCCTCACGCTTTCCCCATAAGGTGGCTATCCTCCACAGTAAACTGTCCCTGGGAGAACAATTTGATGAGTGGCAGCGAATAAGAAACGGCGAATTTGACGTCGTTATCGGTCCCAGGAGTGCCATTTTTGCCCCCCAGCCTGAGCTGGGTCTTATTGTTATTGATGAGGAGCATGAATGGACTTACAAACAGCATGATAAATCCCCCCGCTACCAGGCTCGTGATGCGGCAATAAAGCTGGCTGAATTAACCGGGGCGGTAGTTATTCTCGGCAGTGCCACCCCCGATGTCGAGACCTTTTACCACGCTCAAAGGGGAGACTATCGCTTAATCCAGCTTCCAGAACGGGTAGTCCCCGACGAAGGCTCCCCCCTCCCCCAGGTTGAGGTAGTAGATTTGAGGGACGAGCTTAAAGCAGGGAACGTGAGCATTTTTAGTCGCTCCTTGTCACAAGCCACAGCTAAAGCGGTGGCTAATATGGAGCAGGTGATTCTATTTCTTAACCGGCGGGGAGGGGCTACCTTTATTCAATGCCGAAGTTGTGGCTTTGTCCTCCGCTGTAAGCGTTGTGAGGTTACCCTTACTTATCATTTTGCCGAGGACGTTTTGGTCTGCCATCAGTGTAACTACCGGATGCCAGTGCTTCAGATTTGCCCCCGGTGCTTGGGTCGCAGGATAAAGTTTTTAGGCACCGGCACCCAGAAATTGGAGCGGGAAGCCAGCTATAGCTTCCCCCAGGCTAGGTTACTACGCTGGGATAGCGACGTTACCAGAGGCAGATACTCCCATGGGGAGATATTAAACCGGTTCCGCAGCCACCAGGCTGATATTCTTATTGGCACACAGATGGTAGCCAAAGGCCTAGATTTACCACTGGTTACCTTGGTGGGAGTAGTTAACGCTGATACCAGCTTAAACCTGCCTGATTTCCGGGCTGGGGAAAGAACGTTCCAGCTACTATCTCAGGTGTTAGGCAGGGCAGGACGGGGCAGTCTGGGGGGAAAGGTTATTATCCAGACCTATTCCCCGAGACACTACGCCATTCAGACGGCAGCCAAACACGATTATGCCCTCTTTTATGACACGGAAATCAATTACCGTCGCCAGCTCCATAATCCTCCCTTCAGTCGGCTGGCTTGCCTTGTTTATAGCCACACTAATGATGCCCTTTGCCAGCGAGAAGCAGAAAAAATGAAGCACCACCTTAGCCAGGAAATAGAATCAAGAGGAATAGACGACCTCAGTGTAATTGGACCAGCACCGGCATTTATTCATAAACTACGGGGAAGGTTTCGCTGGCAGCTCATACTTCGTGGCTCAGAGCCCTCGGCTTTTCTATCGCAGATACCCATTCCACAAGGTTGGACAATAGATATTGACCCGATTGGTCTAGCTTGAGCCCTTTTCCTACTTCTCTTTTACTGATTGCTCATCCGAATCAGGGGCAAGATAAAACAGTTCATCCATTTTATGATTGGGGAAGGCTTTTAATGCCCCAACAATAAATTTTTGATTTATCCGGCGCTTACCTTCACGCACCCGATAAATCTGGCTTACCGATATTCCCATAGTCTTGGCCAGCTCGGATAGGTTCTTGTAATTCCCATCAGCCAGTTCAAAAATCGTGGTCTTGACTATCATAGCTACCACACCAATAGTGCGAAAATGGCTATGTTATGGCTATAAATTGCCGACTGTTAACCCCCATCTATATGCCAAAATGGCTATGTTATGGCTATAAATTGGCAAATCGTTAACCATTCTTTATATGCCAGGTGGCTATATTATAGCCATAAAAATGACAATTGTCAAGAGGGTTGCCCAGTAGCCAGAGCAGTTTAGCACTATTCAGCAATACAATCTCTAGTGATTTCTTGATAAATGTATGCTTTTGGTAGTATAGTTTAGCTTTAGATGGTAGAAGTCTCAGTACTATTGACCAAGGTAAGCGACTTTCTCACCAAACAGGGTATTCAATCCTATGTTGTTGGTGGGTTTGTGCGCGATGTACTGCTGGGGAGGGACACGGCTGATATTGACATCGCTGTTGAGGCAGACACGTTAGAGATTGCTCCCAAGTTAGCTACTGCCCTCGGTGGTAAGTATGTCCTGCTGGATGAGGCAAACAGGGTGGCGAGGGTAGTCCTGGTTAATAAGGAGGCACCCTCAACTAAAGGACAATGGAAACTTGATTTCTCCACAGTTAAGGGCAGCATCAAGCAGGACTTAGAACAACGTGATTTCACTATAGACGCCATGGCGATCGACCTCAAGGAAATTGCTAACCAACCTCATCCCCCAGCCCTTCCTCCGCTGAAGAAGGGGAAAATTCCCCCCAAACCCACTATGCTTATAGACCCGTTCAATGGTTGGAGTGACCTTCATCAGCGAATGGTTCGAGCTGTGACCGAGACCGCTTTTGAATTGGATGGGGCACGATTGCTCCGAGCGGTGCGTCTGGCTGCCGAGCTCGGTTTCAACATTGATACCAAGACCGAGGCTCTTATCCAACGCAACTCCCACCTTATAGCCAGTGTCGCCGGTGAACGAATAAGAGAAGAGCTGCTTCGACTTTTGGTTATTCCTCAAGCTGAGCAACTTTTACCCTACCTTGATAATTTAGGTTTATTAACCGCCATCATTCCAGAGCTAGCCCAGACAAAGGGGGTCAAGCAGCCCAAAGAACACTTCTGGGATGTTTTTGACCACTCTATAAAAACAGTAGTTGCTGTCGACTTCTTGCTTGGGCAGGGAGCCTGGGAGTATGCTAGTGAGGAGGTCTTGGCGGTTTCTCCGCGGTCAGCACTGCTGAATCACCACTTTGACCTTGAGGTCAGTAGTGGTAGCAATAGAAGGTCAATACTTAGACTAGCGGCACTTCTCCATGATATCGCTAAACCTAAAACTAAGGCTATTGATGCTAACGGCCGAATGCGCTTCTTGGGGCATGCCAAGGAAGGAGCAGCTATAGCCGCCGGTATTCTGGAAAGGCTAAGGTTTACCACCAAAGAAATAAAGCTGGTGGAAACTATGGTACGCCATCACCTCAGGCCGGCGCAGATGAGCCACAATGGGCTCCCTTCCCGCCGGGCTATCTATCGTTACTTTCGTGATACTGGCGAGGCAGGTATTGATATCCTATTCTTGAGTCTGGCAGACCATTTAGCCACCAGAGGTCCCCAGCTAGACCTAGCCCATTGGCAAGGGCATGCCCAAATGACAAGCTATGTATTAGCCCAGCGCTTTGAGCAGGAGAGTTTAGTCGCCCCGCCCAAGCTGATTGACGGACATGATATAATCAATATCTTTGGTATGAGCCCAGGACCTAAAATTGGAGAATTACTAGAGACAGTACGTGAAGCACAAGCCTCGGGTGAGCTAACTACCAGAGAGGAAGCCCTATCTTACATCCAAAAACAGTTATTAAGTAAAGCCGAGTAAAGGATATGACCAGAAAAAATAGACTACCCCTCATAATAATAAGCATTCTTTTCCTCCTTGCCGTGCTGGTGGTCTTGCCCATCAATAAGGGAATTCTGGGTAAAAGGCCAATACGACTAGGACTTGACCTGCAGGGTGGCACCCACATGGTCTATAAGGCTGACCTCTCCGCGGTAGAACCGGGCACGGGGGCTGAAGCTGTCAGTGGTGCCATAGCTGTTATCGAAAGGAGAATTGATGTTTTGGGAGTAACTGAGCCAGTCATCCAGAGACTGGGTGAAGACCGCATAGTGGTTGAGCTACCTGGTATCAGTGAAGCCGAGAAGGCAAAGAAGCTCATCGGACAGACGGCACTACTTGAGTTTGGGGAAGAGATAACTGGCGAAGGAGAGGCTAGGTGGGTTGATGAACTGGGTAACTGGAAGCCAGTCACAGGAGTAGTCGATGGGGAGGAAAAGGCACTGACCAGTGCCTACTTTAAAGAGAATACATATGTGGACAGGGATAATTTGGGCCGAATACTACTAATATTTGAGTGGAATGAGACCGGGAGTAAGCTATTTGAGCAAATCACCACGCGGCTAATGAATAAGCCGCTAGGCATCTTCCTTGGCGCCGAACCCCTACGGGGAGAGGATGGCAGACCAATCGCTCCCATTGTCCGTTCCGTAATTACCGAGAGGGGGCAGATTGAAGGCTTAAGCTTTGGAGAAGCGACCGAATTGTCCCGGTTGCTTAACGCCGGTCGTATTCCGGTTCCGCTAACTCCCATTTATGAGCAAACAGTATCTCCTATCTTAGGGTCTGATTTTGTTAGGATGAGTGTTAAGGCAGGATTAATCGGGCTGATACTAGTTATGGTGTTCCTGACTGTCTACTACCGCCTGCCAGGAGCGCTTGCCAGCGTCTCCCTCATCTTCTTTGCAATATGGATGCTCGCCATCTTCAAGTTGATACCGGTCACCCTTAGCCTAGCCGGTA
>Ga0315314_1004699_pt1 | contig 10144 bp, 10 predicted proteins | sample TDP9_MG_FD_203631 | JGI IMG/M metagenome (GOLD analysis project Ga0315314, IMG submission 203631) | Freshwater sediment microbial communities from Lake Towuti, South Sulawesi, Indonesia - TDP9 | ecosystem: Environmental > Aquatic > Freshwater > Lake > Sediment | place: Indonesia: South Sulawesi... | reverse complement strand
TTTGCCGCGTATTGCCTGACGGCTTCCTGCGATGCAGCCTCAACAACTATCTGGATGTTTTTGTTTTCGAGGAGTTCATCAGCATTCTTGGTTGTGGCAGGCTTCTTAGCTAGGCTTTTGACAAGTTCTTCTGCGCGTTCTCTGATGAGATCGTAGACTGCTACTAGTTCTATGTCGCCAGCTCTTCCGTCGACTACGGCTTCGGCTATCACGGTACCGATGGAACCACAACCGATCAAACCCGCGCCGATCTTCGTGCCACAATCCCAGCTCTCTGATTGAAGATTCCTAACAGACTTGGATTTTCTATGCCCGATGATTAATGCACACTGATTTAGATAAGAGTTTCTGCTCATCTCTTAGAGGGCACGAGGCAACGAAGGAAAGGTTAAAAGGGGAGCTATATTTACAAGGGGAAATCGGTTAGAGCTGAGAGAATGGACTGGCTAGTGGTGGCGCCTATTGCCGGGTTGACTTCGATCTCCTTCTCAGTATACTTGTTCATGCACGTAGATAAACAGGAAAGCGGAACTCCAAAAATGGAGGAGATCGCCACAGCGATAAGGGAAGGCGCAAAGACTTACCTAAAAAGGCAGAATTCCATATTGGGTGTCTTCGTCGCTATTATGGCAGCCGTTCTCGCTCTGGTGTTCGGATATGCCAATCCGGTCTACGGGCTTACCGCATCCTTGGCTTACATATTTGGGTCAATATGCTCAACGCTTGCCATGTATCTCGGGATGAATGCTGCGGTTAGAGCCAACGTCAGAACAGCGAACGCTGCAAGAAAGGGTCTGAACAAAGCCTTTCCCGTCGCATTCTACGGCGGAGCCGTGATGGGCTTTTCAATAGTCGGCTTGGCGTTGCTGGGGGTAAGTCTGCTGTACTACATCTTTAGAGACCCGACCATTGTCCTCTATTTCAGTTTCGGGGCAAGTGCCCTAGCACTTTTCGCTAAGGCGGGGGGAGGCATCTACACAAAGACGGCTGATGTTGGAGCTGACCTTGTCGGCAAGGTTGAGATCGGTATCCCGGAGGACGACCCGAGGAATCCGGCTGTTGTGGCAGATAATGTGGGCGACAACGTAGGCGATGTAGCTGGTATGGGCGCGGACTTGATCGACTCCTACATAGCAAGCGTGATAGCAGCGATGATAATCGGTTTTGAGACAGGCGGCGCATCTACTGACATATACACAGTTCTTCCGGTACTGGTTGCTGCTTTGGGGGTATTTGCCTCTGTTCTCGGAAGTCTCTTTGTAAGAGTCGGCGAGAAAGGAAACCCCGGAGCAACGCTTAACAGGGGGACATTTTCCACATGCATCATATTCGCCATCCTCACGTTTCTGCTCACCAGTAACGTAGGGCTCGGACAACAAGAAAGCCTGGGCGTGTATCTGCCTACCTTGGCCGGGTTGGTGGCAGGTGTCATAATTGGAATAACAACTGACTTCTTCACTTCGATTGACAGGCCGCCCGCTCTGAAGACTGCCCAAGCCTCACAAACGGGCGCAGCTATAAACATATTGACTGGTTTCTCATATGGCATAATCAGCATAGTTCCGCCTGTCCTCGGCATCTGCGCCGCGACGGTCACCTCGTGGTATCTTGCTAACGCCTTCGGGGTTAATCCTGTGTACGGGATAGCGATTGCGGCAGTAGGAATGCTGTCTATAGTTGCCATGATAATCTCAGCTGACGCCTACGGTCCAATCGCAGATAACGCGAAGGGCATCGCCGAGCAATCGGGTCTGGGAAAAGAGGTGATAGAGGTCGCGGACAAGCTTGACGCCGCAGGCAACACTTCGAAGGCTATAACAAAGGGATTCGCCATAGGAGCCGCAGCTCTGACGGTTCTGGCATTGTTTGCGGCTTTCGCTCAAGTCGTCGACATACAGACTATCGATATAAGGAAACCAACCGTTATCGCGGGGGTCTTCATCGGCGCAATGATGCCTCCTCTGCTATCAGCGCTGCTCATACTTGCTGTAGGAAAAAACGCCTTCAGAATGGTTGAGGAAATTAGGCGGCAGTTCAGAGAGATTCCGGGGTTGATGGAAGGCAGAGCCAAGCCAGACTATGCGAGATGCGTCGACATTGCGACAAGGGGAGCCCTCAAGGAACTCGTTCTACCCTGCGTCTTCGCGATCGTGGCTCCACTCGCGAGTGGATTCATCTTGGGGAAGGAAGCTCTTGGAGGGTTCCTAGCCGGAAGCATAGTTACAGGGATAATCTTTGCGTTGCTTATGGCGAATGCTGGTGGACTTTGGGATAACGCTAAGAAGTACATAGAAGCTGGCCACCTTGGAGGGGACGGGTCAGACGCGCATAAGGCTGCGGTTGTCGGCGACACCGTGGGCGACCCGTTCAAGGATACAGCTGGACCTTCTCTCAACACCATGATAACGGTCATGTCACTAGTCGCATCGGTCTTTGCCCCATTAATGGCAGCCTTCACCTTATTCGGGCTCTAGCAGCTATCAGCCATCCTTGCAGTGCGGGTCGCAAGACTTTGCAAGCCATTGGAAGAAACATAGCAAGGCTTCAATCATATCTCTTGCAGGTCCACTACTACCCTTTCTTGCTTGATCTGCCCAGTTAGAAGATGTCCGCTTTTGAGGAGCTTCCAGTCCTCGGCGGTGTTGGTTTTCTCTGAGGCAACTACCAGTCTTTCTGGGCTGGCGAGGTAAGACATCTGGAACGCGAGTTGATCTTTCAGGCAGAGAGATTCTTCTGTCTCATCCTCTTTTTGGTATTTGCAGTAGGCGTAGAGTCTTTCGCCGTCGCTGAACAGGGCGTTCAAGCCGATGTAGGGGCGATCCTTGTCTAGATGTTTTTCCCGGTTCTCAAGCCAAAGGCTCGTAAGAGCCTTCTCAAACCTCTTCAGGGCATCTGGAAAACTTGCGCCGCGAGTTACCTCCTTGAGGATATACCAGAAGTAGACTTCGCTGTCGTTGGCGCCCCCTATCCTGCGTTTCCATTCGCCTAGGCTTTCAGCGACCTCGTCGGGTATGGTTATGGTTCCATTGTGGGCGAATAGGTATCTCTCGTGCCCGAAAGGCTGCGAATTCCCGGTAGATATTATCTTCTCTCTGGGCAGTTTCCGAGGGTTGCTTGCCCGCCTGATATGTGCCAATATGACTTTGGAGTTGGCTTTCTGCACGGCTGAGGCGAACCGCTCATATTCTTCGTAGACAGGTCTGTGGCTCTTGATGAGATGAGATCTACCGCCGCCGTAGAATCCTATTCCCCAACCGTCGCTCTGTAATCTTTCTGGGTCCACATTGCCTTGAATGTAGAGCGAGCAGGGATCTTCGAGAAGATGCTGGGAGGCATTCAAGGCTATGGGCGAAAGTAGCCCAAACAGACGACACATGAGTCTTCACTTTCTTGGGTCATCCCTTATATGTGTGACTCTGAAGTTCGTGGTGTGGGAAGCCAAGCCCGGTAGGCTAGGAAAGCAGGTGGACATTCCCTAACCTAACCCTTTCAAGGCGTTTCTTTGCTGCTTCCAGGCACGCGTGGGCTTGCTTCCGGCTTGTTGTGGGAAGGTCATTCATTATGTATTGGGGAGAGAAACCTAGAAGTGTGTATGGGATTCGTGGGTCTATGTCCGAGACGAATGCAGCTATCTTCTCCACTTCGCACACGTCCACATAGCCCGGGACGAGAAGTGTGCTGGCTGTCAGGACAGGTAGTTCTGGTCGGTTCCTGAAATACCTCTCGCCGATCATCTTGAAGTTCTCAAAAGCCGCCTTCCCGGACACGCCGCATAGGGCGCGGTAGAGATTGTCATCCCAAGCTTTCAGGTCAAATTTCACCACGCCACCACTCCTGAAAGACAAATCAGCTGCCTTTTCGGCTAGCTGTTTGCGCATGTTTCCGTTCGTCTCCCAACAGATCCTAAGGATACGGTTCTTCCTCTTGGCCTTCTCCAAGGCTATCTGGCTGGTCTTCAGTGCGTGAGGCATCTGAACCGATGGGTCTCCCCCAAAGAAACAGATGCATGAAACATGGTCGTCAACGCTTTCAGCCAGGCTCTCCGCACTCACAGGCTGGCGTGGCTTCTGAGGCATGTACCTATAATGCCAATTCTGGCAAAAGAGACAGTCTAGGCTGCACGCCCCATAGAAAACAGCCAGATTTGCATAGCCCGTTTCGGCGGTTGGTTTATAGGCGTACCTAGGATAGCCCGCCCCAGTGCATCCGGGGCAGAACCACCAAGCAACGCAGTTGGTCGGAAGTCCATCATAATACCATTCCAATAGCCCTCTCTCTGGCACACCTCCCAAACGAACCAAGCGTCCGTCGACATTCGTGACCAAACCGCAAAAACCTTTCTCGTCTAAGCCGATTCTGCAGTCGTTGGCACACACGCCGCATGAAATCCCCTCGGGACATCGTGGTGGCTGAGGCGGGAGACCGAATGTCCTCCTCGTTTCCGCGTGGACTCTGTCTGTCATGGGCAAGGCGTCGTCAGGTCTTTCCTTAATGCATCGCGCGCAGACGCCCAGATGCTCAGAGATGGTAGCTGCCTCGTCCCTGCAGATTCTGCATGTGGCCAACTTTTCCACTATAGGAATGAAACCTCAGAGTTACTCTTAGTTGTTTTCCCGCCTCCGGCATACTAGATGAGGATATAGCTGCGATATCATATAGCCTTTTAAACCTCAGTGGAGGTCATATACGCTCAAAACGCTGAAGTTGAGTAAGACTTCGAGGTGCATTCACGACGGGAAAGACTGAAGACCAAGTCGTCCAGTTGCTGCGCGACTCTGACCCTTTGACCCTAGCTGAGATTTCTGAAAGGCTAGGTAAGAAGCCAGGGGTCGTCTTTCGGGCCCTCAGGAAGCTCTTCGAAGAAGGTAAAGTCAACACTGATCCGCAGACCCGACGATATGCGCTCGTGAAGGAAGGCCTAACATAGCAAGCAAGACGGGTCGTGCAGAATGCAGCAGCTGGACCTCAAACCCCCTCCATAGTCTATCATGGTTCACAACAAGTTTTTTAAATGCAGAGATGTTACTTCTTTTCACCGGATCGCGAAATCGTTGGAGATGAATGTCATGAAGATAGGTATCCTCACGGTTTTGTACAACGAATGGAAACTCGAAAAGGTCCTTGATTACGTCTCAAAGCTCGGCTACGAATCCGTCGAGATCGCGGCGTGGAAGGGAAGCAACCACCTAGACATTGAGAACATACTCAGCGGCAACGCCACCAGGTACAAGAAGACAATAGAGAAATATGGACTCTTCATCTCGGGTCTGAGCAACCATCTCGAAGGACAATTGGTGCTTGGTCCCCATGACGGGTCCACTGACGAATGGTTCAAAGGCACACCAGAAGAGAAGACAAAGTATGGAACTGAACGCATGAAGAAGACGGCCGAAGCCGCAGCTGCACTAGACGTGCCGGTTGTTAACGGCTTCACTGGAGCACCGTACTGGGGAGCATGGTATATATTCCCGCCAGCCTACGAAAAGATTTTCGAGAAAGGTTTCCAGTTGCTTGGCGAGCGCTGGAACGATATTCTGGACGTATTTTCCGCTCATGGAGTCAAGTTTGCCCACGAGGTGCATCCACAGGAGCAAGCCTACAACGTTGAGACCGCGGAACAAGCGATAAAAGCTCTCAACGGCAGGAAGGAGTTCGGGTTTAACTTCGACCCAAGCCATCTCATCTGGCAAGGCATAGATCCAGTTGTCTTCATCAAGAAGTTCGGGGACAGGATATATCACAGCCACGCCAAAGATGCTGAGCTGGTGAAGGAAAACGTAGCCACCTCAGGATCGATACCCACAGGCGCTTGGCGTAGATCTGGGCGAGGCTTCAGATTCAGAGTGGTCGGCTGGGGCGATGTCGACTGGAAGAGAGTCATGACCGCGCTCCTTGAAGTTGGATACGACTACGTTTTGAGCTACGAGCATGAAGATCCCGTGATGAGCCGCGAGGACGGCTGCGAAAAATGCATAGCCTTCCTGAAACCGCTGGTGATCAAAGCGCCTTTGGAGAAGGTGTGGTGGTGAAAGAGATGTCAAAGAAGGAAGTCGGCTTCGTCACGATGGGAAAAGTCGCAGAGAAACCCAAAGAGGTAAAAGACATTGGAGTCGGCGTGATAGGTTACGCTTTTATGGGTAAGGCGCACACCAACGCCTATTTGAGAATGCCGATATTCTTCTATCCACCGCCCGCGAGACCCAGACTTGTGGCAATCTGTGGCAGAACAGGAGAAGCTGTGGCGGAAGCCGCGAGGCGATATGGGTATGAAACCTACTATACAGACTGGAAAGACTTAGTGAAGGATGAACGAATCGAACTGGTCGACAACAGCCTACCGAACAATCTGCATGCAGCTCCTTGTATAGCGGCGGCGGAAGCTGGAAAGCACGTTATCTGTGAGAAGCCCCTAGCAATGTCTGTTGAGGAAGCAAAGAAGATGCACAGAGCCGCTGAGAAGGCTGGCGTCAAACACATGACAGCTTTCAACTACCGTTTCGTACCAGCGCTAAGGCTGGCAAAGAAGCTCATTGACGAAGGATTTGTCGGGAGAATATTGCAGTTCAGAGCCGTCTACGTTCAAGAATGGATCATGGACCCAAACTTCCCCTTGGTCTGGAGACTGCGGAAAAATGTCTGCGGCTCCGGCGCCCTCGGAGACCTTGGGGCTCACATAGTCGACTTGGCAAGGTTTCTCGTGGGAGACTTGGCGTCTGTCTGCGCAATGATGGAGACATTCATCAAGGAGAGGCCACTGCCTGAGGACCCGTCAAAGATGGGCAAGGTTGATGTGGACGACGCGTTCATTGCACTGGCAAGGTTCCGAAACGGCGCCATTGGAAGCTTTGAATCTTCACGTTTCTGCGCGGGAAGGAAAAACTATCAAAGGGTTGAAGTGCATGGGACTGAGGGCACTATCGTCTTCAACCTAGAGAGGCTCAACGAGTTGGATGTCTACTCCGAGAAAGACCAAGAGGAGAGAATGGGCTTCAGAAACATCCTCGTCACAGAAAGCGTCCACCCATTCATGGAGCACTGGTGGCCTCACGGGCACATAATCGGCTGGGAACACACCTTCGTGCACGAGGTTCATCTTCTCATAGACTGCATCGTCAACGACAAGCCCATAGCCCCGCTGGGCGCAACCTTCTACGACGGCCTAAAATGCCAACAGGTACTCGAAGCCATCAGCGAATCCTCAGAGAAAGAAAGATGGGTGACCATTCCACAGTGATCCCCTTTTTCGACGCACTTCTTTGGATTGCTCTGAAAGAAAGAGACTATAAAGCAATACACACTACTCAAAGGGGGCAAGCTGCAAACCGATCAGACCCAGTTTTGTCCCGGTCTTCTCTGCAGTAGGATCCGTTTCTCGAAGTTTCTCCTGTACCGTATCCTAGGCGGTTTGTTGGCTTTCAGAGTAGCCTCGATCTTCGGGGTTTGCGAACGAACCTTGCCAGCCTTGGACAAGCTACCGTGTGTCGGCATCCTTCATCACAAGAGTACAGCTGCGCAGGGCCTTTATTTATCCTTTACCTTGTGGCTCTTTCGGCATACTGCAACTATGTCGCTAGCTTCTTTTGCCGCTTCTACAATAGTGTAGTCTAAGCCCGCGTTGCTGAGAATACTCCCGAGACTTTCTTCAGAGAAAGACTTTCTAAGGCCCGTAACCACAATCACCGAGCTGTCCTTTGCGACTCTGTTCATCTCATGCAGAGCGATGCTCGGGTCTATCATGTTCTGCAGTAGCGTGAATGCGAACACCTTGTCAAAAACCCGGCTGGAGAATGGCAGGTATTCAATATCTGCGCGGACTGGACATACTGGGGATCGTCTACGGTGACGGTTGGACCGGTGTGCGGCTACCCTCAAGAGCCCGAGGGATGTATCAACGCCGACATGAACACCTATGATATCACCCATGTGGTCAAGGAGCAAACCTGTCCCGCACCCTACGTCCAAGATGGCGTCAGAACTGTCTATCGGGACGGCGTCCAGTGCCACTTTGATCTTGGCGCTTTGTTCGTTTCCGTAGAGAGTGTCGTAGATGTCAGCCAGTCTGTCGTAATGACGGATCGCATCGCGTTTCCTTTTCCAGTTCGCCAGTATCATCCGCTCCGCTAAGAAGATTTATCTGCGTTGGGCATTCTAAAAGGTTGCTGGCGAGGCAGTTGTCAGATCGGAGACCCGTCCTTGTCTGCGAGAACCCTAGCATCGATGAGGCGTTGGAGGCAGTCAGGATGGCAATCTCGGGTCGAAAGATTTTGATTGTTGCCGGAAACTGCTCTGTCGACTACCATGGCAGAGCAAGTTCAACTCTTGAATCAGGCGAAAGAATCCTCATGATAAAGGAAGACTCATCGCTGTTAGTCCACAGACCAAAAGGATACGAGCCAGTTAACTGGCAGCCGCCGGGATGCCTCTATCAAACTGGCAAGAAGGGGGACGCCCTCGTCATTAGAGCGGTTAGGTCTAAGCCACATGAAGTCATAACAGTGTCCTTTGATCGAGTCTACTTTGCCTCCGTTCTAAGCCTCACGGACAGGGGCGAGTTCTCTCTGCATGCAAGCGAGGAAGATATGCAGAGAGCAATTCTGTTTCAGCCCTCCATCATCGAAGAGGGACTAAAGCCGATCACCTATGAAAAGAAGGTTGAGCCCGGCTTCATCGATGTCTACGGCATTGACAAGGACGGCAAAATGGTTGTGATCGAAATAAAGAGGAAGACTGCCGGAAGAGAAGCTGCGCTGCAACTGGCAAGATATGTGGAATCTTTGAAGCCTACCTCGAATCGCGAAGTCAGAGGCATACTTGCGTCTCCACAGATAGCCAAGGGCGTCCAGAAGCTCCTTGCCACTCTTCGGCTGGACTTCAAACCTTTGGACCCAAGGAGATGTGCGGAAATACTGAGAGATGTGGAAACGAGGAAGCTTGCTGAATTCTTCCAAAGGACTAATAGATCGCCAACTTAGAACCCAGCAAAAACTGTCAGTCTACGGAAGTGAGCAGGTCCACTATTCCCGACGCAATGCTGACGATCTCATCAGCCTCTTTCAAAGCCTCCTCACATGCTGAGGGTGGCAAGGTCTCCAGCTTCTGCAGCGTGTGTTCGATCTCAACCAGGCAACGTAATACTGGGTTCTCCACAGTTTCTGTTCCCTCTGCGGCCTCGTTGACGATGCTCTCGATCGAGGAAGGCTCTCCTATGCTAAAGTAGATTGCGGCTTGAGCCTTTCTCGCCGCATCTATGATGAGGCCTATGGAGCTCGAGGCTTGACGTGACGTTCTGAGTTCGTCATTCGCCTCCCTGATATAACGGAGAGCCCAACCCTTACGGTAGTCGTCTAACATCGCCATGGATCATACCTCTCAGGGTGTTCTTCAATGCCACATTCATGCGGTCCAGGTTTGGCGGATCGCATGTTCCGAAAGTGTGGTTCACGCGCTTTCTTCCTGGGCAGTTTCCTCCGAGTGGGCGGCAATGGCTAACCGCGTCACGTAGCCCACTATCATGTTTCTGAGCCTTTTCGAAGATATGTTTACCATGGAATCGACCAACTCCTTGTTCTTTCCGAAGTCCGCCGTGAACTTCTCGGGATGTCTCTTGAAGAGTTCCCGTGCAACCTTCTTGACCTTCTCAGAACGTACGGATCCCAAGCTCGCGCATCCTTTTTTTGCATGCTTCTATTAGCAGCGTCACACTTCAATCTTGTACCTATTGTTTTCTATGCCTTATCGAATCTTTTGAGATGTCAGATATATAAGAGTTAGGGGGCGGACGGCGAGACGCCAAAAACAAATCCTCTTGATGGAAAAGGGTTAAATAAACGTATCTTGAGATAAGACTCAGAAAGAGGGATTATTATGGGCGAATTGGCAATAGCTGCTATGCATAGGATCTGCAAGAAAGCAGGAGCTGAAAGAGTCAGCGAATCAGCCGCTGAAGAGATGGGTAGTGTTCTTGAAGAAATCGGCGTCAAAATCGGGAAGGAAGCCATAGACTGGTCCATGCATGCGGGACGAAAAACTGTGAAAGCTGAAGACATTAAGAGAGCTGCCGAAAAAATCCTGGGCAAATAGATGTAGGAGCATATCAGCTCTTTCTTTTTCCATGGAAGCATCTGCCCAGCCTACTGAAGAGCTT
>Ga0315314_1004698_pt1 | contig 10147 bp, 7 predicted proteins | sample TDP9_MG_FD_203631 | JGI IMG/M metagenome (GOLD analysis project Ga0315314, IMG submission 203631) | Freshwater sediment microbial communities from Lake Towuti, South Sulawesi, Indonesia - TDP9 | ecosystem: Environmental > Aquatic > Freshwater > Lake > Sediment | place: Indonesia: South Sulawesi... | reverse complement strand
GTATAGACCCCGCTCCTGTATCCAACCATCCCAATCCGACTCAGTTACCCTGTTGGGAAACGTAAAAAGTGGATGATCTGGAGCTAGAATAGTTATCGGCGCTTCCTCCACCGTGACCCTGTCGCGGGAAAGCACCAGCTTATATGGTGCATATTGCTGATCATTCCATTCGTAGGTTTTATGGTACATCACGACAAGGTTGCCTCCGTCACTGACGTAGTCCAGAAGCCTCTGGTTGCTCTCTATCAGATCCTTTCGCACCAAGTATGCCCGGATATCCAGTATGATGGTGTCATAAATCGAGAGGTCGCCGAAGCGCAGATCATCTGCCTCCAGAGCGCGGCTTTTGACATTTAACTGCTTCAATGCCCGTTCAAGTGTGTTGTCGTAACTTCTTACATATCCCACATATAGATCGTCCGTCACCTTCACATCCACAACTCTCACTGTACCTGTCGCTTCCCTCAGGCTCAGTATGCCATCAGGCATCCTATAGAAGGCCTTCGCCTTCAGAGAGAAATCACCTGTAGCTGTATTCGATGGGATGGTCACATCAAACGCTGCAAAAGCTTGCTGATCCTCTGCAATGGCAAAATCCTGTTTCATACCCCTGACGCTCCAGCCTGACGGAGGAAGCAGTTCTATATGCCCCTCGGGTATTCTGCCGGACATCTGGTTGACGACGTTCACCACGTATCGGCAGGTCTGATCTTCGGTGGAGACCGGCACTATAGATGTTTCCGGGAGAACGTGAAGCTCCACGTCTGTAGCGACGTCAACAGTCGCTTCCGACGTGATAGATAGTAGCGCATCATATACCTTGTACTGAGCTATTCCCTTTATCAGTGGTTTCATGAACGAATCGTCGTATAGATGATCCGCGTAAGGTAAGGTTGAGTGAGCATCATTCAGCACCCTCGCGACGAAGGTTTCCGTCGCAGTCTCGTTATGCCCCAACTGTTCAAAGCTCAGACCTTCGCGTTCTTTGATGTCCCCCAAATGCGTCATGCGGAGGTCAAATTTTATATCCTTGATCACCTGATGACCGCAATTTGTCAATGACACGCGAACCGTGAAATCCTGCGCGCAGGTTACGATATTATCACCTGCCTCAACTATCAGGTATAGATCGAGTGCTTTCGCAACGGCGGTTTCCAACTCCTTTTCTTTTTCACTCAATACCTCGTCTTCCACACCGCCTTTTAGATCGCGCACCGCCTGTATATGTTCTATCAGGCCATTTGCGACCCTCTCGCGTTCTATAGAAACAGCCCGCATCGCATCTTCTAGTAAGGGCGCGGCATGTTGTGCCTCCACCGGCGGGAAGGCGTCACCAGTCAACCCGTCCAATAGGCTATCCAGCTTCTCAGTCGCCGGCGCGCTGGATCTGATCAGTTTGTAGTATCGGTAGACAGGCCCGCGCCTGACGACACCACCCATCCCTTGAGACTTGTGCATCTTTAGACCTTCGTTCGCTATCTGCGCGTATGAATATCCGCGCGGCTGATCATACTCGCCCACATTTATGGTTACATCAGCGTCCTCTTTGCCGCTTCTGAGGAATAGGCGTTTTACCTGCCAGAGACTCAATCCATCTGCTATCTGCTCGGGAAATCTGTCGGCATCGGCGGCAGCGTCAAAGGCTTCCAGTGCCATTATCCCAACGGCCTGATGATGGCCGTGACCGTGCTCCGTATCGTGGTTGGTGATGATCACATCCGGCCTAACCTCCCGGATGACGCGCACCAGCCGGCGCAGGGAGTCCTCATGTCCCCAGAACTTGAACGTCTCCTCCGCGCTCTTGGAATAGCCGAAATCTCGCTTGTTTAGATTGTACACTTGCGCTCCGTAGATTTTCGCAGCGGCCTGCATCTCGTAGGCTCGGATGACGCCCAGTTCCTCGTAGAGTTCGGGGCCGATCTCGTTCTGTCCACCCTCGCCCCTGGTGGCAAGCAGGATGACTGTTCTGACGCCGTGCTTCTTTCGATAGTAGGTCAGCGTCGCGCCGTCTTCGTCGTCAGGATGCGCCGCCAGGCACATGATTGTCATATCGTTCGCGAGGTCAACCAATGCCTGCTTCAAAGCTACCTCGCCGCGATCGGCCCACCCTATATAATCATCAGGCATAGGCAGAACATCCGCGCTGCCAAGCGGTGATAAGCTAAATGTCAGTATTAAAAAGGTTAGCCAATACATCCTTAACTGTTTTTGCATTTTACCCTCTTCCCACCGTTTGTCATTGCGGCACTGTTAGATTTTTCACCGCAGTTGTCAAAGAAGATAACAGATTTCGAGTAGAATGGCAAGTGGATTCTGGGGAGTATTCCACAGAATGGCAGATTTGCCGCTTCAGAAATGCATCGGAATGTATTTATAGCTTCAAACGCTATGCAACGGTCTCCCGAATTAGTGGTCCCTACTGGCTTATTTCTCTGTTGACAGGTAGATCACGGTGTGCTACTATTTTAGTGTATACATGGCCTGGCACATTGGGATGTTACACTAAACGTAATTCAGATTTGTGCCTTTGCAAATTCACAAAAACCAATCGCGTTCAGCATAACAGAAGGGATATGGTCGCTGTGGAACAGGGTTTTGACATAACAGCCGGGTTGAGGATCCGAAAGGCAAACATGGATGATGCTACTGCCCTGCGTGCATATTGTTTCCCATCAGATACACTGGAGGAAGTGGAAAAGCAACTGAAGCGGGACATCGAGAGAATGGAACGTGGCGAAATGTATAGGCTGGTTGCTGAGGTAAATGGCTATGCCATAGGTAATATACAGCTTGAGTTTAATAGGAGGAACCGTAAGGTTGCTCAGATACATAAGCTCATCGTCACAGGGCCGTTTCGGGGATCGGCTGTTGCAGATAAATTAGTAGACTCAGTATCTGAGATGGCGAAGCAGAGCGGCGTGGAGACACTCCAGATTGAGGCGAACCGTTCTGATGGGAAGATCATAGAGAAATATAAAAGCTGGGGATTCGCCGAGAAAGAATCTATAATCCTGGAGAAAAACTTGTAGAGTATCTCCCAAAGTCAGTGGTGCTTTGTATTCGCCTCCAGAAGGCGACCACAAGGATCCTTTTTCTACAGGACATTAGCAAAATTATCTGGGTTGTATAGATGTTCTTAGAACGTTGATGCATCGATCTCTGGTGTTGATATATGCTCCGTTTTTGGTTGAGGAGGCAGATATTTATGAAAAAGCTGACAATCTTTGCATCTCTATTCGTTGCTGTGGCCTTAATGATCGGATGCGGAACTCAGAACGAGTACCTCTCCAAAGGTAAAGAGTGGGTAAAATCCGACAAAAGAGGTAGGATCCCCAGGGCGGTTACGCAGTTTGAATTGGCTATTGAGAAGGAACCTGATAACGCTGAAGCTCATTATCTGCTTGGGTACTACGATGAGGACGCCACTATTGAACTCCGAGCTGAACAGATGGTCCTGGCTTACAAATACGATAAAAGGAAATATTTAAAGGTGCTTATCGAAGAGGCATTGCGGGATAGGGATGAAAATGTTCGGAAGAGCGCTGCAAAGGCTTTGCAGGACGTACATAGGCAGATGGACTCTATGATAAGTCCTCTGGTCAAGACTCTAAAGTCGAAGGATTCCAGAGATCGCGATGATGCAGCGCTTGTGTTGAGCAAATTGGATAATCACAAGGAAGTAGTAGAACGTTTGACCAGAAAGGACATACTGAAACATAGAAGAATGGGCACTAGATTTGATGCAGTGCGGGCTTTGGGGAATATTGGCGATCCCATGGCCATTGATCCGTTAATGGAAAGGATAATGGTTCTAAAAACAGAGGGCGAGAAGGGCGAAGAGACAGAGGTTAGACGAGCTGCTGTCGTGGCACTACGTCAAATAGCCAAGCGGGACATAGAGATTACCGGGAGATCGCTGGACATTCAGGTGGAACCGGCGGCGGAGGGTGTCAGTATAGCCGGTGGAGTAACCGATGATATGACTCTCCAGAAGGGTGAAATAATCTCCCATATAATTGACAACAAGAGAATAGCTTCAGTCGAAGATTACAATAACCTCCTTCCAGAGGCGCTGGAAAACAGCGAAAGGGTCACGTTCGGGTTACCAAAGATCGTGGAGGTCAGCGTATCAAGAATTGACGAATTGGGCATGGAAATTCTGGGGCCCGGGCCCGCCGGCGAAGGCATCAGAGTGGACAAATTGACGGTTGACAGCAAGGCCAGAAAAATGGGCATAGAAAAGGGCGAGGTAATTTCACACGTAAACGATCAGCAAGTGAGATCTGTGGAGGACTACGGAAGAATCGTTGCTCAAACGATATCGAGGGGCGAGGAACTTAGATTCAGGGTGGCGAACGACGATAAGTACAGGCTGTTGTCTATTCCTGTACCGGAAGACAGCCGGGATCTGGGCATGAAAGTGGCAGAATTGCCCGGTGGAGCAGAAGGCGTGGTCGTAACCGAGGTCAGATCGCGGAGTCCCGCTGTTGAAGCAGGAATAAGGAAAGGACAGATAATCTCTTATATAGTCAGCGAGAAGAAAATAGATAGTGTGGATGAATATGGGCAACTCCTGAAAGAGGGGTTGGCGGATGGCAAGGTCACTATTTCAGTGATCAATAAAGAAGCCATCAGCAAACTGATCGATGTTCTTCGGAACAAGGGGTTGATCGTGCGCTTTGACGCCGCTCAAGCACTGGGCGAGGTCAAGAACAGAGCGGCTGTAGACTCCCTCATGGAAATGCTCCAGGAGCAAGCCAATCCGATAGAAATAGGACTCTGATATACGAGTTTTTCAGTTAACCCCGCGTACACGAGGGGAGGCTTGGGTAGGGGCGGGTAAATGGTTTTTGACTTATCTTTAGACAATTCCCGATGTTCTGTGGCAAGCTTTTGCTGGGCACCATGTAGCAGGCGTTTTACACAACTTCAAGTCAAAAACCATTTACCCGTCCCTACAACCGATCTGCTACATAAGTGAAAAAGTCGTATCTGATAGACCAGTAGATTTGGTTAGACAGTTGGTAGGAGCCAAAAAGGACGGGAAAGGGGACAGTTTGTATGGCAGATAAAACTTCGGCGCTGTTTTTATGTGTGTTTTTCGCGGCGGTGATTGGTTTTCTTTCTGGATGTGGTCACAAATATGAGGATCAAGAGACGGGCGTAACTATAAGAGAATTGGGATCTGATCTGGACAACCGTTGGGCATTCAAAGGCGTTGTCGTGGAGTCAGTAGAACCTGGGAAACCTGCTGATGGGCGCATACGCGCGGGAGAGTTAATCTCCTATATAGTGGATGAAAGGCAAGTGATTGACAGGAGGAAATACAGAAAAGCTTTTGGTGAGGCGCTGGAAGAAGATGGAAAGGCTATATTGAGGATACTGAAAGAGGTCTCTGCAACCTCCCCCGAGCAGTTGGGTATCCAGCCAGGTCCCGATCCCGAAGAAAGGGGAGTGATAGTGGACTCGGTCAAGCCCGGCAGCAAAGCTGAGGAGGTCGGTATAAAGAGCGGGACGATAATCTACGAGGTAAATGGGAAAAACACTAAAAGCGTGGACGAGTATAATGGTATTCTAGCTAAAGCGTTGGCAGATTCTGGCAAAGTCAGCCTTAGTGTAGCTCGGGAAATTGTGGCACCTAAGCTCAGTAAGGTCGGGATTGAGGAAGTGGAGGATCATAGTAGCGGTGTTATTGTGAAGAAGATGGAGGAGCTTAAAACCGAAGGCACCCCGGCCAGCATGGAAGGTATAATGGAAGGCGATGTGATTACACACGTGATTGATGAGATGAAAATAACCGATATTGACAGCTATAAGAAGGCTATCAAAAAAGCTGTTGATGCCGATAGAGTTATCTTCAAGAGGGGAGAACTGGGCGGTATTAAATTGGTTGTCATAGATGCCCTCGGCCAGATAGGAGATACAAGAGCTGTAGAACCTCTGTTAAAATCGCTGGAAAGTGAAGATAGATGGATCCGTCGCGCTGCTGCGAGAGCTCTGGAAGAGATGAACGACAAACGAGTGATACAGCCGCTCATGTGGCACCTGCTGGAAGAAAACGAGCAAGATGCGGAGGTTAGACGTAGTTCCGCGAGGGCGTTAGCAAGGATGCAACCAATGGAAGCTATAGAGCCACTTGCGCAAGCCCTGAAAGATTCATCGCTGGGAGTCCGACTGGAAGCTGGATACGCGCTGGGAAGAATAGGCGAACCAGCGATCGATGTCCTGATAAAGGCACGACATGATGTGGATAGTAGAGTTAGAGATAGCGCGGTGGCAGCTCTGGGTAACATAGGAGGCAAGTCGGCCAAAAGCGCGCTTATAAGTATACTTAGGGATGAGTATGAGGAATCTACCGTGAAACTTACTGCTATTCAAGCTCTTGATAAGATAGGTGATTCGGAATCCATCGCCGAATTAAGAAGGGTGGCTGAAACCGGAGAGCCGGGATTGAGTGCCTTCGTTAAGGAACTCCTGGCCGGGGAGGCTCCCTCACGGACTTCCTCTCTATAGATTCGCGGATAGTTGATCCCAAGAAATATAAGAGATTTGTAAAATCGCTGGTCGTAGCGTACTACGTCGGTTGGGAATCTTTGCAGAAGCTATCGCAGAAAGTTTCGTCTGTTTACAGGCGGGGATGGATGCGACTTTTTTCTTGCAAATTGTGTGCCATTATGATATAATACCACTGGGGCGAAATCTTGTGGATTTTTCCTCACTTAGAGTGGGTTCTAACCCGCTCTTTTCTTTTGTAGAGACTTATGTGTGGTTTCAACTGTGTAAGGATACGCGGGATAGAATATACTGGTTGCTAGTGTTAGTACTACTTTGTCACTTAGACTATTGTTACGCTGATTGTCAAATAATCAGAATAACAAAGCTAGCTACCAAGCGGATCTGTTATCTTCCATTGGTTATGGTCACGATTTTGCAGGTCCGCTCTACAAGCAACTTTCCAGCTAAATGAGGGGTGTGCATAATTATTGAGAAACTCAGTTGTAGCCCAAGTTTCTAACTTGGCAGTTTGGAAACGGTCTTAACGCCAAAATAGAATTTTGGGCTACTTTGATTGAATTATGCATACCCCTCAGCTAAATAACAAAGTAGTATTATGAGATTGACCCAAAGTGCAGAAACCCAAACCAAAGATTCCGTGGCTCAGCCGGCTTGGCGGCATGCTGCTTTCGCCGAAAAGCACTCTGGAGTATGTCAAAGGACAGCCCGATTGGCTCTTACCTTATCTTATCATGGCAAATCTGGCCTTGGTGCCGGCCATTTCCGGCCTTTTCACCGGGCTGTTCCGGCTGCAGGTGATACGCTTGCTCAGTTCGGCGATGGTTTTCATCCTTATTCTCATAGTTTGGAGTGTGCAAGCCGGTGTTATCTGGCTGTTGGGAAGGATATTTGGGGGAAAGGCACATTTCTATCCCTTGCTTTGTGTGTTAGGGTATGCTCACTTTCCCCAGTTTCTGCACGAGCTCGTCAGGAACGGCCTGGCGGCTATTGGCTGGCAGATTCGTATCCCAGGGAGTCTGGCAGACTTTATCCCGTGGAGCCACCCTAGTCCCCATCTTTCATTATCCTTTGTGCTGGCCAGTAGCATCGAACCTTTTAGGCTGTGGACATTAGTCCTTATAGTTCTGGGCATTGCCCCGGTTTTTCGCTTTCGGGTGGGTAAAGCGATTGCCATTGTCATTCTCTATTGGGCGTTGCTGTTTGCGCTTGGTTCTGTAAGGTTGATGAGATAGGTGGATGCATCACAATGAAACAATGGCAAAATACGATTATACTGAACAGGATAAGTTGGGAAGGAGCTATCTCATCGTGACTCGAATCGATAGAGATAAAATCATTGGGTTGATTATCTGCCTTCTAACTGCCGCTGTAGTCGTAGGGATGATCGCCACGCGGAGGATCCAGCTGCCTGAGGTGTTTCGCCCAGGTCAAACCGATATGGTGGGCAAACCAGCACCGGACTTTGCCCTGCGCGACCTGGATGGCAAGGAAGTTAAACTCGCTGACTTCAAAGGCAAAGTGGTCATCCTTGATTTCTGGGCGACATGGTGTCCACCTTGTGTGAAGGAGATACCACATTTTATTGAGCTATACAGGGAATACAAAGAGCAGGACTTTGCAATGGTAGGCATCTCAGTAGACAGGGGCATCGGAGTTGTCAAATCATTTGCCCAGCAACATCAGGTCAACTATCCCATACTGATGGCGGATGGGAAAGTTCAGCAAGCGTATGGCGGGATTCGCTCCATCCCGACCACCTTTGTCACAGATAAGGAAGGTAGAATCCAGCGCTATTATGTCGGCTATCGAGACAAGGCTGTGTTCGAAGCGGACATCAAAGCGCTCCTCGCTGGGGAATATCTAGCGTCTTCTCAACGAGGTAGGATGCTGTGGTTAGCTCGCTTCCATTGGCTATAGACTAGAATTGATGTTATTAGAGAAGGAGGATGGTTTCCCTTCGCCCTCGCGGATGGGATATATGGGTGGTGTCTCTAAGATGAAAGAAGATCTATTAGGAATTATCGATCAGATAAGTCGCCAGCGGGAACTGTCGCGCGATGTGTTAATCGAAGCCATTGAAAAGGCATTACTTCAGGCTGCCAAGAAGCGCTATGGCTCCCATCGGCAGGTATCAGTAAGTATTGACAGAGATACAGGCGAGATCAAGGTTATTGCCCCTAAGAAAGTAGTCGAGATAATGACTGATTTTTCTACACAGATTCCTGTTGAGGAAGCACTGGAGATAGATCCGAACGCAAGAGTAGGGCAAATTATCGAGGTCGAGGCAATGCCGGAAGACTTTGGCAGAATAGCGGCCCAAACGGCGAAGCAGATTGTTGCTCAAAAGCTCAGGGAGGCTGAGAGAGAAAATATATACGAGGAGTATAAAGACCGTGAGGGAGAGATAGTAAGTGGAATAGTGCAGCGGCGCGAATACAACGATGTAATCGTTGAACTTGACAAGACTGAGGCATTGCTTCCTTATCGGGAACAGATAAAGGGAGAAGAATATCGCCGCGGGGATAGGCTGCGAGCATTAATCATAGAGGTAAGGTCTGATTCCAGGGGGTCGCAAATTATACTCTCTAGAACTCATCCTGATCTGCTTAAAAGTCTGTTTGAATTGGAGGTCCCGGAGATCTACGATGGGCTTGTGGAGATCAAAGCCGCTGCAAGAGAGCCAGGCGACCGTTCGAAGATCGCTGTTGCCACTAATGTCGAAAACCTAGATGCTGTAGGGACATGCGTTGGGATGAGAGGATCAAGAGTCCAGATGGTAGTCCATGAACTAGGCGGCGAGAGAATAGATATTCTGCAATGGAGCCAGGTGCCAGAGACATTCATTGCCAGCGCGCTGAGTCCCGCGAAGATAGTAAGCGTATCTGTAAATGAAGATGAAAAGTCAGCCAGAGTTGTCGTGCCGGATGATCAATTATCTCTGGCTATTGGTCGGAAAGGCCAAAATGTCCGCCTCGCGGCTAAGCTCACTGGCTGGAATATTGATATCAAAAGTCAGTCTGAAGCTGAGGCCGAGGCGAAGGAGAAGATCGCAAAAAGCATATTCAAATCGGCGCCTGTAACTGATCTGGAAGGAGTTGGCCCTAGGACTGCGGAGAAACTTCAAGAAGCCGGGTTTTCATCAATTGAGGATGTAGCTGATACTGATGTAGAGCATTTAGCTGAGGTACCAGGGATCGGCGCGAAGACCGCTAAAAAACTACATCTAGCAGCGCTGGAAAGGACTAAGAAGGTAGGAGGATAGACCTCTCTAGCATTTTGGATTTTAGATTTTTGATTTTCGATTGTCAGGGGTAAATATACTCTTTAGCCAAATCGAAAATCAAAAATCGCAAATCCAAAGATTAACACGGGTAGAAACGCTGATTTACGTAGGTAGTAATCAGTGATCAGTGATCAGTAATCAGTGATCAGAAAACTGATTACTGATCACTGATCACTGATATACGAAAGACAATGATTGCTCCCCAGAGGACGTGCATAGGGTGTCGTCAAGTAAAAGCTAAGAAGGATCTCATCAGGATCGTGAGATCACCTGTTCAAGCTTTTGAAAAAAGCTTGAACAAAGCTTCGCAACTCGCAACTATAGCCCCACACTTAAGTGTGGGGGAAA
>Ga0315314_1004697_pt1 | contig 10147 bp, 9 predicted proteins | sample TDP9_MG_FD_203631 | JGI IMG/M metagenome (GOLD analysis project Ga0315314, IMG submission 203631) | Freshwater sediment microbial communities from Lake Towuti, South Sulawesi, Indonesia - TDP9 | ecosystem: Environmental > Aquatic > Freshwater > Lake > Sediment | place: Indonesia: South Sulawesi... | reverse complement strand
CTGTCCTCTTTAGAGAAGAAGATTTCGTCAACCTCACAGGCGACAATGTCAAGCCACGCTGCAAAAGAATGCCGCAGAGCCATCAGACGAGCATCACTTTACTTAAGTGGGCAATGCCATGCAACCCACAGACACCGTTAACCAACTCAAAGAACAACTGCGCAAAAATCCGATCCTCTTCGCCGAGACGGTACTTAGCTTAAACCCGTTTCCCTACCAATCTGAACTTCTACAGTCCACGAGCAAACGCATAGTCGCCTGCTGGGCAAGACAAACAGGCAAAACCACAGCCATAGCCGTCAAAGTAATCCACTTCGCCTACACAAACAAAAACACAACCACACTCATCGTAAGCCGAGGTCTACGCCAAAGCATGATAATGTTTGGCATAATCGAAAACCTCATCATGAAACACCCAATCCTACGCAAATCAGTCACAAAATCAACACGCACACAAATTCAACTCACTAACGGAAGCCAAATCACAGCCCTACCATGCGGACCAGACGGAGCAGGACTAAGAGGCTTCACCGCCGACCTAGTCGTCATGGACGAAGCAGCCTTCATGCCCGAAGACGTAATCGCCAGCGTAATCTTCCCCATGCTCGCCACCACAAACGGCACAGCCATAATGCTATCCACACCTTGGGGAAGAGACCACATCTACTACAGAAGCTTCAAAAACCCAAACTACTGGAGCCAACACGTCAAAGCAGACCAATGCCCACTCATCACACAAACCTTCCTACAAGAACAAAGAAGAGACATCGGCGAACTCCGCTACAAAATGGAGTACGAAGCAGAATTCGTCGAAGACGAAAACAGCTTCTTCAAACAAGACCTAATCCGCAACTGCATACAAGACTACGACCTAATCGGTGATGAACAACTATTCACCGAAGGCAAAACCGCAGGCAACTACTATTTAGGCGCTGACTTCGGCAAAAAAGTCGACTACAGCGTCATAACCCTGCTCAAGCAAGAGGAAAACGAAGACTATCGACTCCTCTACCTAAAACAATTCCCATTGGGCACACCATACACCGACATAGTCGCCCACATACAAAGACTAAACCAAAAACTCGACATAACCAAAGGCTACATAGACCAAGGTGCAGTAGGCGAAAGCCTCATCGAAGAAATAAAACAATTCGCCCCACAAATAGACGGACTCGCCTTCACAGCCAAAACCAAACAAGACCTCCTCACACTACTCCAAACCAGAATGGAACAAAAACGAATCATCCTACCCCTCGACCGCGCCCTCTTAGCCCAAATCAACGAACAACGCTACAGATTCGGCAAAACAACCATCAAGCCCACACAAAAACCCGAAGAAAAAGGCACAATGACCTTCTACCACCCACCAGGCGCACACGACGACCAACTATGGGCACTAGCACTAGCCGCATACGCCGCAAAACAAAAAGAAACAGAACCCCACCTAAAAATCATCCAAACAAAAAACATGCTATGTTTATAAGTTAGAGCTAATACATGGAGTAAGACCAGTTCAATAAAATGAAAATTCCAAGCAAAGGAGAAGGTGCCCAGTGACAAATGGACCTCACATGGCTCGCGCTATCAGTCGGAGTCCTTGCCATGCTAGTCGTTGCTATCTTAGCTTGGTCCATCCTCAGGGAACCACGCGGACAGCGACAGATGGAAAAAATAGCCGATTACATTGAAGAAGGCGCCAAAGCCTTCATAAAACGACAGTACACAACCATCGGAATTTTTGCCACACTATCACTTATACCATTAGCCATATTCTTCAGAGACGTGAGAGTAGCCATCGCCTTCGTATTCGGCGCCTCCCTATCCCTACTAGCCGCCTACATAGGCCTACGAATCGCCGTTAAAGCCAACATCCGAACCGCCAACGCCGCACGCACATCCCCAGCAAAAGCGTTCACACTCGCCTTCAGAGGCGGAGCCGTCATGGGGCTCTCAGTCGTCGGACTCAGCCTACTCGGCGTAAGCCTGCTCTTCTGGCTCTACCAAGACCCAAAGTTAATCGTCGGCTTCGGCTTCGGCGCCAGCCTCGCAGCCCTCTTCGCTCAACTAGGCGGAGGCATATTCACCAAAGGAGCTGATATAGGAGCAGACCTCGTGGGCAAGATAGAACAGCGCATTCCCGAGGATGACCCACGCAACCCAGCCGTAATCGCAGACCAAGTCGGAGACAACGTGGGCGACTGCGCAGGAAGAGGCTCAGACCTCTTCGAATCCATAAGCGACGACTACATAACAGCCATGATTCTGGGCTCCATACTGCTCAGCCCGTTAGGAATAAACGCTTTAATGTTTCCCCTAATGCTCGGCGCATCTGGGATTGTGGCGACAATAGTTGGAGTTTTCATTGTACGAGGATGGAAGAAGATAAGACCCATCGTGTCCTTCAACTTCGGCCTCGTAATCACAGCCCTTGTCTGTATTCTGGGCGCATTTCTCTCCGTCAAGGTCTTGTTAAATGACCTAACAATATTCTACGCCGTTGTAAGCGGCTTAATCGCGAGCCTCGCTGTTGGCTTAGCCGTACAGTATTACATCGGCATCGACAGCAGACCAGTCAAAAAAATAGCAGAATCCTCACAACGCGGAGCAGCCATCAACATAATAACGGGCTTGTCCTACGCCCTTCAAAGCCCACTCATGCCCCTCCTAACCATTCTAGCAGCCATCCTATTTTCTTATTTCATAACCAACGGTTCACTCTACGGGATAGTTGGAGCAAACATTGGAACCGACCTAGCCATAGGCATCATCATGTCAAGCGACGCATTTGGACCCATAAGCGACAACGCCGTGGGCATAGCACAGATGTCTGGCACAAGAAACGGAGGAGCACTTGAAGAACTCGACGCCATGGGCAACACAACCAAAGCCTACACAAAGGCTTTCGCCACAGCATCAGGCATGGTTTCAACCGTTGTGTTATTCGCCACATATGGTAAACAGGTAGAGCTCGATTCAATTACTTTGGGTCTCTTAAGCCCTGTCATTATTGTGGGTCTTCTCTTAGGCGCAGCGCTACCATTCTTATTCTCCTCTCTCGCGATTGGAGCCACCGCCAAAACCGCCTACCAAATAGTAGACGAAGTAAGACGACAGTTCAAAGAGAACCCAAACATACTCGAAGGCAAGGCTAAACCAGACTACGCACGCTGCGTAGACATAGGCACTAAGAACGCACTAAAACAAATGATTGCGCCAGGGCTCCTAGCCATTGCCTCTCCAATCGCCGTAGGACTTATCCTTGGAAAATATGCTCTAGGCGCCATGCTTCTCGGAGGATTAGCCACATCCGCCCTGTTGTCGCCTTTCTTTACATTCGGCGGCGGCATATGGGACAACGCCAAAAAATACATTGAAAGAAAATTCTGGATGAAAGGAACCCCAACCCACATTGCAGCTGTTACAGGCGACACAGTTGGCGACCCATTAAAAGACGTTGCGGGCCCATCGCTCAACATCTTTATGAAGCTTACAAACATGACTGCCCTACTGATAGCTCCAATATTACTTATGCTTTAGAAACACCTTCGTTTTCGCGATGAATTTTTAATGTTCAAAGTGCACTTGATGGTAGGTTTCGATTGTGGTAAAGCTGAGAGGAAAGAATCAGATTCGAGAGTTCAGACAGACAGCTGAAAAGCTTGTTTCGCAGATGTCTCCCTTTGAAGGGGTAGTGGGCATAGTTTACATGGGCGGCCTTACAAGGGGCTTTGCCGACAAGTATTCAGATGTGGATATTGTTGTGTTCTTGAACAGAAAAGATGAGGATTTAAGCAGGCGGATTCGAAAAATGAGTGTGGATGAGCAGCGACGCTCAGGCGTTGACATTGACCTTATGGTTCACCCATTGACAGATTTTAGAAAATGGAAACTGGATGAGCCCACCCTGTGGGATTATAGCAAGGCCAGAGTTGTCTTTGACCGAAACAAGGAAGTTGGCAAAATATTAAAAAAGAAACTTAGGGTTTCCAGAAGCTTTTGGATTAGACGCATTGCAGAGTATGCAGAGTACGTTAAGTGGTATTGTTGTCCACCCGGAGAAGATGTTGGCACCATGGCAGAGGCGTGGATTGACAGGGGCGATTTAGCATCAGCGCATTACTGCTTGAATTATTCAATTGACCTGCTGCTCGGGATTATCTTCGCCTTGAACAAAGAGTTTCTCCCAGCACCAAAGTGGAGAGTTTTCTACGCTAACAGCTTGAAGTGGTTGCCCGCAGATTTCAGTAGGCATATCAACGAAGCCATGATTACGAAGGATTTTTCGAGGAGGGATTTTGGTAGAAGAATGAGTGCAATAAGGAAATTGTGGCGTGAGATTGTTCCCAAGATTGAACAGGATACAGGGCTTGCTTTGGGTTCTTTATCCAAATATTACGTCGAGGCTGTGCTTCACCAGGTTTAGAGTAATGGTTATTTTTTGAGCAGTTCTTCGATTAGCCGTGTTAGTTTTGGTTCTACTCTAACCAAGTCGGCGCTGGTCAAGATGCCCACAAGTTCGTCGTCTCTGACAACAGCCAACTTTTTAATGCGCTTCTTCGCCATAAGTCTGGCTGCCTCTTCAATGCTTGCGTCTTCGCTTATGGTCACAACAGGCGTTGACATTATTTCTAGGGCCGTGACAGCATCTGGCGGAATGCGAGACTGAACAATCTTTGCCACTATGTCCTTATGAGTTATAATGCCGACAGGGCGTTTCTCCTGTACCACGATGATGCTGCTTATGTCAAACTTGCTCATCGTCGCCACAACCTCCTGAACGCTCGTGTCTCGCCTAACAACCCGCGGCTCCTTAGTCATCACATCTCGAACGAACATTAATCCAGCCAAAGGTTCACATCTCCTCAAATAAACTGAACATTAGACAGTTGAGGAATGTTTTAGGCTTTTCGCAACGTCTTGCGTGCTTTCATAAAGTTCATGAGCTTGGGCATGAGTTCGGTTCCGTGGTTTAGAATTCCCAAACTTCCCTTTTTGCATTCCTTCTCAGAAAACTTGAGTGCCTTATCGCCTTTGATTTTGTTGCCTGCGATTAGCACTGGAACCGGGTCGTCGCTGTGTGCCTTCAACTTGCAGGGTGTAGCGTGGTCGGAAGCAACACAGATGATGTGGTCTTTTAAATCAATTTTGGGCAGCAACTCTCCAAAGAAAAACTTGTCGACAGTGGCTATCATTTGCGTTTTGAGTTGAAAATTGCCGTCGTGCGCTGGTTCGTCTGGACCCTTAATGTGAATGTAGAAACAATCATAGTGAGGCAACACCTCAAGCAGTTTCTTAACTCTGATGAAGCAGTCCTTTTTGAGGTCGCCTGAAGGCGGAAGCAAAGCAACCAGTCGCATACCAGCTAATTTAGCGATGCCTCTTTCCACAGGCATGTCTGCGAGACAAGCGAAGCGAACAATGTATCTCTCGTTTATGTTAAAGAAGTTGGGCAGAATGTTTCCTGCATCGCGAGTAAGTATCACGTTCGCCTTCAACTTTCCTTCGGCAACACGCCTCTTGTTAATCTCATGACTGTCTAAAACTCTGCGGGATTTTTTAACAAACTCATTCACAAGAGCCGCTGAAACCTTGGCTTCGCTGCTCCCATCTAAGGGCTCACACTTTTTAAGAACCATCTCAGCCCTGGCTTCAGCCACGCCGAGTTCTTCAAGCCTTGTGTACGCGGGGTCGGTGTTCGTAATCCTGCCTGAAAGTGGCTTTCCCCCGCTCCTTATGACTAAAACGGCTCTATGCCCAACAGTGCTCCTTAACTCAAAACTGGCTGGATACACTTCTAATCTCACTTTCCCGTTTACTGCTTCGCTCAGTGCTTCTGCTTCTTTTGAGGTCAGATTTCTTCCAGTCCTACGGTCGATTATCTTAGTTCCACGCCCTAAGGCTGCGAAGTTGCAGCGAAGAGCTAGATCACCGTTCCTTATCTTCATGCCTGCGCCCACAGCTTCCATTATGCCTCTGCCAGTTGCGTACTTGAAGGGGTCATAGCCCAAGATGGATATGACTCCTATATCACTCTCAGGTGCTATTCCCTTGCCAACTGTGTACATTAATCCAGTTTTTCCGTTTTCTGCCAGAAAGTCCATGTTGGGGGTTTCAGCCATGCTTAACGGGGTTTCATTGTTTAATTCTGGGATGGGCAAATCAGCGATGCCGTCAATGACTATGTAAATCAACTTCAATTTCTCACCCCATGTCTCAAAGGCTTCCTGTTTTTCCTTTCATGGCTTTATGAATTAAAGAGTTGCCTCTATCTATGGAAAGAGCTGAAATTCATAACTGTTAAATGGTTATTCCAATCTACTTTTCGATTGGTGTCTATTTGCGAATCGGATTCTTCGTTTGGGAGTATCCTCCTTCCCTTGTTGGCGGTTTAGGAACATACGCTGAATACATAACACGTGAATACATAGAATTGGGTCATGACGTAACCGTTTTCACACTCAATCCTAGAGACCTCAAAACCAAAGAGGTTCTTAGAGGCGTAGAGGTTCATCGTCCATTAATCGCAGACGCCAGCAACGTTTTCCCAGTTTTTGTTGCCGAAGACCTGCGCAGATGGGGCACCAACATCCGATTTTTCAATGACATATTCCTCTACAACATCCTCAGCTCAACAAAATTTATCAACGATTTAATCAGAAAGGAAAACCACAAATTTGATGTGGTGTGCGTGCACGATTGGTTGAGCAGCATTGCAGGGAACATAGTCAAGAACGAAACAAAAATCCCAGTGGTTTTTCATGTTCACAGCACTGAATGGGGCAGAAGTGGCGGACAAGGCTCAGAGGTGGTCTCACACCTAGAATATCAGATGTCTCAAACATGCGACCACATAATTACAGTAAGCGAAGCCATGCGCGAAGACCTAGTTCGACACGGATGGCCAGCGTCAAAGATAAGTGTGGTTTGGAACGGTGTTGACCCCGACAGATACGACCCCTCAAAGGCGAAGCCTCAAGATATAGAAAAAGTCCGAGAACGCTACGGTGTGCCCAAAGACGGAAACATGATACTCTTCATAGGTCGATTGACTTGGGTCAAAGGCGTCAGGAATCTGGTGCAAGGCATGCCTTCAATTTTGAGTGGTTACCCCAAAACAAAACTGGTAATTCTAGGAAAAGGCGAAGAGCAGAAAGACGTGACCGAACTAGCCAATAGACTAGATATAGCGGACAAGGTTATCTGCCACTTCGAGTTTGTTCCAGAGAAAGACAGAATAGCGCATTACGCTGCGGCAGACGTATGCGTTTTTCCCTCCATATACGAACCCTTTGGCATAGTGAGCCTAGAGGCTATGTCAATGGCTAAGCCAGTAGTAGTAGGCGCCCAAGGCGTCGTAGGTTTCAAGGAGCAAGTTGTGTCAAATGGTCCAGATCAAAACGGCGTTCACGTAAATGGTAACAACCCCGCTGACATTGCGTGGGGAATAAAAGAAGTTCTCAAAAACCCTGAAAAAGCAAAACAATGGGGAGAAAACGGACGCAAACGAGTCTTGCAGTATTTCACTTGGAGAAAAGCAGCTGAACAAACGTTGCAGATCTATGAGTCACTTCTGCCAAGACACGATGAAATATTAGAGAAACCATTGCATGCAGCCTAGACAAGACGTGAAAGTGCTGTTACTCTACACCATTACACGAGCTCTCTTGATTGTTTCAAGGGAAATGCATGTGTGTATGCCAATGATTCCAGTGACACTTCTTATCTTCGAAATGAAGGCGTTGAGTCCCTTCATGTCTCCAAACGTGGCTTTCAGGAACACTCCGCATCTTCCGCTTAGGTTGTAGGATTCGATCACTTCATCCAAACTAACGACTTTGCTGATTACCTCGTCTGCATGTTTTAAGCTTGGATACACGGTTATGAAAGCCGTAATGGTTCGTCCGAAGGTTGAGTCGTTGACGTCTATTGTAAAACGTTCAATAACTCCTTTCTCTTTGAGCCTGACAACGCGTTTGCGAGCGGTAGACTCCTCAATGCCCAGTTTTTGTCCTAACTCCCTATACGAAATCCTGCTGTCTCCCTCGAGGATTTTCAATATTTGGTGATCTAAGTCGTCGATTTTCAACATTTCTTAACACCTCGCTTTTTGTTGCATCTTATTCGTTTTAAATTTCTCAAAATTATCTAATAAATTTTTCCTTTAACGGGAAATAATTTTCCCTTTTAGCCCTTTTTTAAAGCTTCATGTTGCGATTTTTCAAGTGGTCTCCATTTAACGATAGAGTCTTGTGCAAAGTTTCCAGAGATTGTTTCGGAGAAGACTCCATTGTGACTCGGTTGGCTGAACATAGTCCATGGGCACTTTTGAAAGGCATCCCTCTAAGCTGAATAGAGGTACCCAGACGAGTTATTGAAATCGTCAAAGACTTTGAAAAACCTTCAAAGATACATCATTTAACAAATTTCACTATTGGTAGCTGTGACCAATGCATTCCACGTAGTCTAGTCCCGTTGTTTGAACACCAAGCCGAGTCATAGATTCCAACTGTGAATGGAAACGAGCGATAAAGTGCTCCAACGTTTCAGTGCCCAAGTTTCTGAAACTGGCATCCATAACCTTGAAGGCGCCACTTTGCTCCTTAACCACAAAAAAGATAGTGAACGCCGCAAAATCTGTCTTCTTGAGGGTTGTCTGCAAACAAGCCTCTTTTTCGAGTTCTTTACAGTCGAAGAAAATTTGATGGGTTTTTGAGAACCATTCTCGCAGCTTGTAAGCGGGAAAGTCAAAGCCTTGGTATTTTTGTTTCAGCGATTCCACGTAAACCTGCGCTAGAATGATGTTTGAACTCATGAAAGTTTTCCAGCTTTAATGGCTGAAGAATATGGCTACTGCATAACATAAAAACTTGCGCTTATTCCTAAGAAAATCAGTTTAGACTTCTCAGTTGACTGACAGTTCCCAGAAAGGTACCATCTAACAGGTAGGTTTCGGCGTTTTCGATGTCGACACTTCTCGAACGCAAGATTGGACCGAGATACTCAACTGATTTGGCGCTTCTCGCGCCGCTTCTTCGATTGATGGGTCTGCCTCCGAGAAAATCGTTGAAGTAGGGCATAATGACGAGTTCAGAAGCCTTAAATCGCACATTAAACTGTTGGCGCAGCAATTCAAATGGGTCTGTGTCGGTTTTTGGTTTTATGCCTATGCCCTTTAGGAAAGCCCTAGCCAATTGATTTTTATTCAGTTTGGCTTTGACCCAAACCTGAGCTGTTATTCGAAAGCCTAACGGGTCACGGAATGTCACGGTGGGGTGCACGTGTCCAATGACCAAGCTGCGACATTGGAGCAGTTCGGGTGTAGGCCAAGCGTTGCCGTGGAAGAAGCCAGCGTCCCATAGAGCTATGCCCGTTTGCGGCAATATTTTCACTGATGGAGGCAAGAGAGGCTCTAGGTTTCCATCGTGGTTGCCCAAAACAACCTTGATGTCACTCATTTTTTGACTTAACGCTTCAAAAAGGTCAGGTATGTCTTGCCACTCTTCGAGTTCAACTCTGGCGATAGTGTGCTTAACATCGCCTAGGATGAGGAGGCTGGTGGGTTTGCATAAGTCTATGAGTTTTAGCAGTTTGTCTTTCATTTTGGGCGTCTGTGAAGGCACGTGAATGCCTTCCTGCGTTAGGGCGACTTCCCAGCCTATGTGAAGGTCGGCTATTATCAAAACTCGTTCTTTGCCTTTGCGCAACAGCATGGCTGGGTAGGGCGGCAGTGGAGACAGCAAGAGACAAGCGGCGCTCCTAGGAGTTGTTTTTGGCAGTTTTCATTAGTTTCTGTATGTTGTCGTAGATTGATTTGTTTGCGGCGGCTATAAAGGACACGCGTTGAGTTGCGGTTAATGGAACGTTGAGTTTGTCGCCTCTCGGCATGGTCATGATTCCACCCGCCTCAAGCAGAACGAGATAGGCTGCGGCCATGTCGGTAACTCTCAGTTTACCTCTTATGTCAATGAAGGCGTCAGTTGTGCCGTCGGCTACGTAGCAGATTTCTAAGGCGTTGGCTCCCAGATGACGGAGGTGTCGTGTATTCTCTAGAATTTTTATGAGTTTGTGGACTACTTGCCGTGCCTTGAAGTTGCTGAAATCCACGCCTACGACAGCTTCCTCAAGAGTCGTTGTTTCGGACGGCTCG
>Ga0315314_1004696_pt1 | contig 10147 bp, 9 predicted proteins | sample TDP9_MG_FD_203631 | JGI IMG/M metagenome (GOLD analysis project Ga0315314, IMG submission 203631) | Freshwater sediment microbial communities from Lake Towuti, South Sulawesi, Indonesia - TDP9 | ecosystem: Environmental > Aquatic > Freshwater > Lake > Sediment | place: Indonesia: South Sulawesi... | reverse complement strand
ATCAACCGCGAATCTTTGGATCGCTAGGTCAAGAAGCACCAGCTCGTCTTTCAAGTAGTAAAAGCCCGTTCCCGCAACCTTGTTAGCCCTTTCCTCGTCGATCAAGCCGAGGTTCAAAGCAATCTCAAGATGGTTCCTAGGTTCGAACCCAAACATGGGCGGGGAGCCCCATCGCCGGATTTCGGCATTGTCATTCTCATCGCGACCAAAGGGAACAGACTCGTGGATGATGTTTGGAATCCGCATGAGCAAGTCTCTAGATTTTCGCCCATAATCCTCAGCTTGAACTATCAGGTTCTGAATCTGGGCGTCTATGTTTCCGGCTTCCTTCAAAAGGTTGCTTATGTCCGAGCCCTGCTTCTTCAGTTTGGCAATTTTGAAGCTAATTTCGTTCCGTTTTCTCCTCCACTCGTTCACCTCTGTCTGCAGTGACCGCCAAGTTCTGTCAGCCTCCAGAAACTCTTCCAGCAACCTCAGTTTCTCTGGATCGTTTCTTTTTTCTAGGTTTTCTCTCACAAACCTTGGGTTTGTCCTGATGAGTTTGACATCGATCATATTGAGGAAACTCCGCGGGCTTTCAACATACATTCTGAAGGGCGGATATAAATATGCAACCTACCAACGTGCCGTGCATGGCGCCTGCCACCAAATGTTTTAATACTCCAGTCTTGTGAATTATCTGAGTCTGCAGTGGTGTCGCAGCGTGTCAAAAGGTCGCGTCAAGGACAAGTGGCGAAGCAAAAGATGGTACACTGTGGTAGCTCCAGAGTACTTTGGAAAGGTCAAGATAGGATCTGTGCCCACTGATGATCCTCAGAAGCTTACCGGCAGAGTCATCGAATCTACGCTTTATGATGTGACCGAGGACTTCGCCCATCAGTACCTCAAAATATTCCTTCAGATCATTGATGTAGACGCCAAGCAGGCGTTGACCATCTTCAAGGGGCATGAATACTCAAGAGACTACCTGAGAAGCTTAGTCAGAAGAAGGACGACACGCATAGACGGCATCACAACCGTCGTAACAAAAGACGGTTACAGACTAAGGGTTTCGGCATGCGCCTTCACCCTCAACAGGATAAAAACATCACAGGAGAAGGAGATACGCTCGGTGATGGAAAGGACTATAGAGGGGAAGGCAAGCTCGTTGACGTTTGACCAGTTTGTGCAGGAAGCGGTTCTGGGCAAGATCGCCTCAGACATATACAACGAAGCCAAGAAGATAACACCTCTGCGCCATGTTGGCATAAGAAAAACATGGTTGATCTCAAGACCCGTTGCGGAAGCCGAAAGGAAAACTGAGGCCCTAGAGGTCGCCCTTGAAGCTACGAGCCAAGAAAACGAGTTGCAGCAGTCGCCCTGAAAACCAAAGACAGTTCCCCTTTTCTCCTGATCGTATGTTGCAGATACCTCGTCAGTGGTCCTTTCTTTTAGGTAGGTTTAATGGTTGCGCCGCGCATTGTTTGCCTTGCCCGAGCAGTGAACAGAAATGGCGGCATTGCCTGAGCTTAACGTCATCAAGAAAGACTGGAGAAAGGTAGACCTCAGAATCGCGTTGTGTTACCCCAATGTCTACCGGGCGGGAATGAGCGGTCTGACCATCAGGCTGCTTTACGCACTGCTCAATTCGCGTGAAGATGTCCTCTGCGAAAGGTTCTTCATCCCCACCCATAGGGAGCCTTTGAAAAGCCTTGAATCCAATCAGCCTCTGAAGAAGTTTGACGTCGTAGCCTTCACCCTCCAGTATGAGGAGGATTACACGAACGTGGTACGCATGTTACTCGAATCTGGCATTCCGCCGGGAAGAGAAGAGCGAAAAGCCGAAGCCCCCATAGTCATGGCTGGCGGACCATGCGCGACAGCCAACCCCGAACCCTTGGCTGACTATGTTGACCTCTTCGTCATAGGCGAGGCTGAGCCACTTCTCGACCCGCTGATCGATCGGATTAAGTCGGTCCGAGACCCTTCAGGGCACATTGACGAGTTCTCTGATCTCAAGGGAGTCTATGTGTCGAAGGTCTCGAATCCGACGGAGAGAACGTGGGTCCGAAGCCTTGACGATGCGTCACATCCCTTGGCACAGCAGATTCCACTTGTGGACGAACGTAGTCCTTACATGACCGTTTTCGGGAAAGCCTTTGCTGTCGAGACGGTTCGAGGCTGCGGTCGACGCTGTCGGTTCTGTCTTCTGAGGCATATAAGCCAGCCTAAGCGAGAGAGAAGTCTTGGAAAAGTGCTGGGGATAGTCGAGGATGGGTTAGCCTACACGCCTGTGGATAAAGTCGCGCTTATCGGAGCAAGCATATTCGACTATCCACACCTTGAGGACCTATGCGAATCAATTGTTTCCCAAGGGCTTGAGCTGGCGATTCCCTCGATCCGCCCGGAAACCGTCACCGAACGCCTAGCCGACATGCTGGCTAGAGGGAACCAAAGGAACGTCACAATGGCGCCAGATGCCGCTTCGCCTCACACGCAGCGGATAACAAACAAAAGTATGGATGAAACCGCCATCCTAGACGCCGTCAAGATTCTTCTGAGCCGCGGCGTCAACCGTCTGAAGCTATACTTCGTGATTGGTCTGCCTGGGGAAAGCCGCGAAGACATTGAGGCCATAGCGAATCTGTCAAGTAGAATCGCTGAGCTAGGATATAGTGCCAAGGCAATCCATCTGAGTATAAATCCGTTGATCCCCAAACCGCATACACCGTTTCAGTGGGAAAAGACGCCTCCAGCATCGTACGTACGCGAATGCCGGAACCTGTTGATGAAAAGGTTTAAGGGCGATGGTCGGGTCGTGATAGAAGGTCTGGATCCCCGTCACGCTCAGATTCAAGCCCTTCTTAGCCTCGGCGATCGGAAAGTCGGCAGAATCATTGAGCTTGCAGCTTGTTACGGCGGAGGGTTAGGGGCCTGGCGCCGAGCCTTGAAGGAGTGCAGTGCTTCGCTGGAGACGTACACGGGTGAGCGGAGCGTTGACGAGCCTTTGCCTTGGGACAGAATAAACACTGGGACAAGCAGGAGATACCTGATCAGGGAAGTTGAGAATTACAGAAAGGGTACAAAGTACGTATGAGTGAACCATCGAAGATATAAAGGTGTTGAACAAAAAAGAACACGAGGTTAAGGCTGGAAGAATGGACATCAACAAAAGACAGTTCAGAAAGATGTTTCCTAACCTAGCCCGAGAAGTGGAAGGCGAAAAGGGCAAAGTCCGGATAGCATCCGTTCGAAGCGATTCTGAAGCAGGAGAAACTGCGGCTTCGAGACAATTCGATGGCTACGATCCGGATGTGGTCGATTTTCTGCGGAGATGCGAGAACGAGGACCAGGCAGAGGAGATTATCAATTACTTGGAGAGCAAGAAAGAAGTCAGCCGCGAGCACGCCAACCGGTTGAGGAAACAGCTAAGGCAGAAAGGCGTAAGAAGCTTCGGACCCAAAAAAGAGAATGACTACTACCTCAGACAGGCAGGTTTCTAACCCAATGCCACTGACACTGGATATCCTCAGATCTGGATAGATTAGCCCGTTCATCCCTAGCGCCTAGAATAGCGCCGTACATAGATTTAAAAGAGAAAAGGCTGACATACTTCTCAAAACAGACAAACCCCAACGCAACGAATCAGAGGTGCGACACGGTTTGAACGGGAAAACGAGGGCACGCTCCTTGCGAAGCGTACTAGTGGGGATAGCACTCCTTTTGCTCATGTTTATGGGCTCAGGGTCTGTCAAGGCCGAACTGGCGGCTGACTATCCGGCGGTTCGGGTGAACCGGGTTATCCAGATTGAGGACGGTGGAGCGCTTGTGGTGAATGATACCTTCACGCTTTCTTCTGCTGCTGGCAAAACCGTTAGGCCCTTGAATGGCTTTGACGTTGGCCTTACGCCTGCGCATAGAAACGCTCTTGCCTATTTTTTTGCGTATGATACGGCAGGAAGACTGCAGACGGGGATGGGTGTTGCTGCAGATGGGGACGGGTTCTCATGGGTGAACGTTTCCTTTCCGCAACCGATCGACGTAAGCAATGGGGAGCGATATGATTTCACCTTGGTCTTCGTTTTCTCAGGATTAGTAAGTGCCAATCAGACATTTGTCCGTGCCGATTTCCCTGCGTATCCAATCTTGGCGAGGGAAGTTGGCTTCTGCAATGTGACAGTCATGCTCCCACAGGGGGCTGAGTTCAATTCGACTTCTTCGCCCTTCGTGAACATGACCATCGACTCGCGTCAGATCCTGCACAGTGAGAGGGCTCCTCTTGCCCCCTTTTCGAGCATTTCTTCCTGGGTTCAGTTTAAGGCACCCAACTTCATGCTTCTGCGGATAGATGAGTGGAGAAGAGAGATACAGATTGACGGATTAGGAGGTCTTACAGCGACCGACTACTATCAAGTGGTCAACAAAGGTGAAAGATCCCTGCTTCGAATATCCTTCGTCTTGCCAGCCAACGCCTCAGGGGTCTCTGTGCAGGATGTCTATGGCACGCTTACGGGGGTGACTGTCAGAGATCGCGGAGGCTTCGTTGAAGCTAATATCACGCTCCGAGAGCTTTTGACCAAAGGTCAGAAAGTGAAGCTTCTCGTAGCCTACAAGCTGCCTTTCTGGAGATATGTCGCCCAGAGAGGCTGGCAGGACTACATGATCAACGTAAGTTTGTCCAGGCCCAACGATTGGATCTTGAACATGTATGCAGTGACTGTTTCCTTGCCCGAAGGAGGGGAGCTCCAAGCCTCCTCTAAGACCCCTTACCAACTAGAGAGGGAGGGTTTTCTTGTAAGGGTCAAGTTCGCAGAGGTCAACGTGACAAGGTTCCACGAAGCAAGCATCAACCTTCAATATCGATACCTAATTCTTTGGGCTTCGTTCAGGCCGACCCTTTGGGTAGGGACAGTGGCCGTTCTTATAGGCGCCGTGTTTTTCATAAGAAGAACGCCCAAACCAGAGGCAGTTGTTGCGGTTTCCCTTTCCACGGGAGTTCTGAGAAGGTTCATTGACGTCTACGAGGATAGACGAAGACTGAGGTCGGAGCTAGAATCCCTTGAACAGCAAGTTCAGAAGGGGAAGATCTCCAGAAGAAGATATAGACTGCAGAAGAGCTCTTTAGATGGGCGTCTGTCCAAGCTGCAGAAAGATCTGTCAGAACTCAAGGGCGAGATAGCGGCAGCGGGGGGTCGCTACTCTGAAAGGATGAGGCAGCTAGAAACAGCTGAAACCGAGATTGAAACCTTAGACAGAGATATCGAAAGAGTGGAAATCCGATATCAGCGCAAGGAGATCTCTTCTGAGGCCCGCCGAAGACTATTGGACGAGTATAGCCGCATAAAGGAACGAGCCGAGAACACAATAGAAGAGATACTCCTAAGACTACAAGAGGAGATTCGGTAAAAGGCTACCCAGCCACCTAAGCCTCTTGAGCATTCATTGTTCTTCTCGGACGCTGAAACCTTGAGAATTCCGATATTCTGTATTGGGAGATTTCTGATACAACTGGGGGTTCAGAGATACACCTACCACATTGCGAACGCACAGCAGTTCGGGAAGCACGTCACCGAAGACTCAATGGTGACAGTTACACTAGTCTTAATATCGTGTTACATTTAACCCTTGGACCAAGGTGGCTTTTGCCTTCATGCTTAGGGGAAGCTACTCGGAGGAAGGGGCTGCTTGCATCTAAGCGACACACGGCAAAAGCTCTGTGAATGTCTAGGGTTGTCCGAGTACGAAGCGAAGCTATATCTCTCCTTGCTCGAACAAGGCGCCGCTAAGGCAAGAACCCTGAGCATGATGAGCGGCGTCCCCAGAACCAAGGTCTACAGCGTTCTGAAGAAACTGGTCGATATGGGCCTCGTCACCGAGGTTCCCGAGGACCCGAGAAGGTTTGTCCCTACTCCCCCCAGAACTGCCCTCAAGTCTTATGTCCATTCATACCAGAACATGGTTGGGAATCTGCTAGCCGTTGTCACCTCACTTGAGGAGATCTCCAGAAAACCCAAGACAGAGCAGAACTTGCAGCAAGGAACTGTATGGACCATTTATGGAAGACAGGAGATTCTGGCAAAAGCCAAACAAATGCTGTGTAAGGCAAAGCGATCTGTGGTTTTGGCTACCAACGAAAATGGACTGGTTCTTCTGTATAAGTCGTTCAATCGCATGTTCGACGAGCTGAGGGAACGCTCGGTCAAGGTCAGGATTATGACACCTAATGATTCGAGCAACCAGCACCTGTTGAGCGAGCTTAGATACGCATGCAAGATAGAGAAAACGCCCTTTCCGCTTCCATTGATTTTCCTGTGCACCGATGATAGACAGATGCTCCTAGCCAATCTTCATCCGAACAGTTTCTCCTCAAGTTCTGAGCACGACAGAGGCGTTTTCTCTGATGATGTAGTGTTGCGCGAGATGATCCACCTTCTGGTGATACATGAAGGCTGCCGCTGGCCTGTACACGCCCACGCTGATGAGGCGGGGAGCAACTGCTGAGCCTTCGTGTAACGTTGGCCCGTTGGAGACAGGTTACATCAGGTTTAGATAGTGTCATCTTGAAATCTATCTCTCGTCAAGAAGGGAAGAGGCCTGGCTCCTTCTGAGAGGAACAGTCTGGACCACACAGGTCCACTTAGCTATGTCGATCTCTTGATCCTGACACTGGCGCAACATGAGAAGAACTTGACATTAATCATTGAAAGACTGGAACGAATCTCCGAGAAGATGGAGGAGATCAGTCGGCAACTTGCTGAGGCAAAGAAGGAATACCTGAGGGACTCGCAGAGAATGGTCTCTTCCGAATATCCCCAATAGCCTCGGGCATTGTCCTTGCGATTTTTGAAGCCATGCCAAAGACTAAGCAGACAAGGCGCACCTCATGCGTCTGGGCCCAAAGTGCCTTGCGCCTGCAGGTTCTACTAGGTCGTTTGATACAACTTCACGCTACCGGACCTTTCGTCCGCTGTTAACTGGAGATGGGTAGTCAATCCTCTTGACAAGGATAAGAGCATCTAGTCCTTTCTTGTAGTATTCTGGGATATAGCCAGTGATTTCGAAGCCATGCCTTTGGTAGAACTCGATAGCTCTTTCATTGTCTTTTCCTGTTTCGGTGCATATTATCCTTGCATTTCTCTCTTTGGCCCACTCTATGCATCTCTCGATTAGATTGTGACCTACGCCTTTGTCTATCCACTCTTTCCTCACTTGTATATAGTCAAGATACGCTATGTTGTTCCAGTCTCGGTAAATCACAATGGCGAACCCAGCCACACTTCCATCAATCTCAGCTACAAAGACTCCATTATACTGCTCTCTGAGAGCACTGGAAAGCATCTCCTTAACCATGTTCTCGGTCCAGACTCTTCCAGTCGGGCTCGGGTACTCGGACAGAACCTTCTTGATATCCTCTAGATCGTCGGAGCGGTAATTCCTTACTGCGATTTTCGGGTCATTTCTGGTTAGCACGGCTATCACCTTGGTCTTGAAGGGTCGGCGGCTTTAGATGGTACAACTCCCTAATGAGTAGTCAAACCCGCCGCCTAAAAAACTAAGCATCCTCAGAGCACAACGAAAGATATTCAAGCCTTTCTTCCCAACATACACCGTTGGGCCAAAAGACTTGACAGAACCCGTCTCCCAAAAAGCTTTTATCTCCCGACTAAGATTCAGATTGAAACTCAAGAAGGTGGCTCATGATTGGTTGAGATAAAGATTGACAATGACAAGTGCACCGGCTGCGGAACATGTGTCGACGTTTGCCCCGTCGCGGTTTTCGAATTGAGAAACGAGAAATCCGCCGCCGTAAACGTTGACGAATGCATTGTCTGCAGAGTCTGCGAAACAGAGTGCCCCGAGAAAGCCATCCAGGTTATCGAATAGGCAGCATCGTGCCCTCCAATCCTCACCTACAGAGTCCAGAAAGTGGAAAGGATTCTTCTTGCATCTTCTATGATTCTTTCAGCCTCCTTCTGGGCTCTCAAGTCTAGCGAGGGACGCCTATCTCGAATTCCGACGTTCAACCCAGCCATCTTACCAATGATAGCTGGGACGATTTTCCCCAGAAACCTAGGCCTGTAGCCGCCCTCGAGTACGGCCACGATTCTGTCTTGGCAGATATCATGTGCCAAGTCCAAGACCTGTTGGAAGACTCGAAGATAGACATAAGCCGACAGAGACAGGTCTCCGACAGTGTCTCCATAGTAACCGTCGAACCCGGCGGAAACAAGTATGAACTGCGGACCAAACTGTCTCAATACTGGAGTCACGATTGTTTTGAACGCCTTCCAGTAGGCAGGATCGCCGGACCCGTAGGGAAGGGGAATGTTCACAGTGTAGCCCGAGCCTTCCTCTTCGCCGATCTCGTCTACGAAGCCTGTTCCGGGAAACTCTGTAGGGTCTTCATGGAGGCTTATGTAGAGGACCTCGTCGCTGTCATAGAAGATCTCCTGTGTTCCATTGCCGTGATGAGCGTCCACATCCAGAATCAAGACACGTCTCAGCCCGAGTTCCTGAACCAGGTGAGCAGCGCCCAATGCAACATTGTTGACTATGCAGAATCCGAGACCATAGCCGGGACCGGCATGGTGGCCAGGTGGTCTGGCAAGAACGAAAGCATTTCGAAATCCTCCGTCCATGACTTTATCCACCGCTTCGATCACCCCGCCAGCTGCAAGCCGAGCAACCTCGAAACTCTCTCGAGAGGCTATCGTTCTCGTCTCCTCGTCAAGGATTCCGCCACCTGACATGCAGAGCTGCCTGACATGGCTGATATACTCTGGGTGGTGAACAAGCTCAAGGTGCTTGAGGCGTGCGGGTTCTGGCTCGATGAGCGAACACTTCTGGGCCTCCAGAAGGCCCGCTCGTTCGATCCCTCTCATTGCAGTCTCGAGTCTTCGGGGTGACTCTGGATGGTTGGGTCCGGGATTGTGAGCTAAGTATCTCGAGGAAAACACCACTGCCGTTTTCTTCATTGGCATCGCTCCTTGGCGAATATCGTTTCCGCTTTCTCCATGTTTGGGACCTGTTGCTCGGTGAATCGGTCGACCCTCTGTTCCCTTTCCTAACTAGCACCCTATAACTGTTAAATATTCGGCAAGGGATATTTGTCTAATGTCTGAAGGGCAGTCTATTCTTGGAGGAGATAGAGAAATGCCGATCCTTCCTATAGATACAGGCCGTTACGGAACACCGGAGATGCTCTCGATCTTCGAAGAGGAGAACTATGTCCAGAAGCTGCTCGACGTGGAGGCAGCTCTGGCTTGGGCTCACGCGCAGGTTGGGAACATTCCGCGGGATGACGCTGAGAAAATCGCTAAGATGGCTTCCACAAAACACGTCAAACTCAGCCGCATAAAGGAGATTGAGAAAGAGATTAGACACGATGTCATGGCGCTTGTGCGAGCCTTTGCAGAGATCTGCGGACCAAGTGGCGCCTACATCCATCTTGGAGCGACGAGCTATGATATCGTGGACACAGCGAGGGGGCTCCAGCTTAGGGAGGCCGTTGACATAATTGCACGCAAGTTAGACAGGCTGGAGCTTGTGTTGATCAACGCGTCCGACCGCTACAAAGGCACGATCATGATGGGAAGAACCCACGGCCAGCATGCCTTACCCATAACCTTTGGGCTCAAACTCGCGGTTTGGATGAGGGAGGTATCGAGGCATATCCAAAGGCTGAACGAGTGCAGAAGGAGGGTAGTGGTCGGCAAAATGAGCGGAGCGGTAGGAACACAGGCAGGCTTGGGCTCTAAGGCCATGGAGATCCAAGATCTCACCATGAAGAAGCTGAACATGGAGGCTACTGAAGTCTCTACGCAGATCGTTCAGAGAGACCGCCACGCCGAGCTTGTGTGCATACTTGCCGTGATAGCGTCATCTCTTGACAAGTTCGCGACTGAGATAAGGGAGCTTCAGAGAACCGAGATCGCCGAAGTTTTCGAGCCCTTCGAAGACAGGGTACAAGTTGGCAGTTCGACAATGCCCCACAAGCGTAACCCTCAACTCTGCGAAAGGGTCTGCGGGCTAGCGAAGACCATGCGGGGGCTAGTGGTTCCCGCCCTAGAGAATATCCCGACATGGCAAGAGAGGGATTTGACCCAGTCTTCTGCGGAGAGGTTCATACTTCCGGAGGCTTGCATCCTCACCGACTACATGCTGCACA
>Ga0315314_1004695_pt1 | contig 10152 bp, 10 predicted proteins | sample TDP9_MG_FD_203631 | JGI IMG/M metagenome (GOLD analysis project Ga0315314, IMG submission 203631) | Freshwater sediment microbial communities from Lake Towuti, South Sulawesi, Indonesia - TDP9 | ecosystem: Environmental > Aquatic > Freshwater > Lake > Sediment | place: Indonesia: South Sulawesi... | reverse complement strand
ATGGAAGCGAGCATCCGCACTCCTGATGCGCGGTTTCTGGTGGGAGGGAGAACCCGCGCGGGTTAGAATACTCGCCGCATGGTTCCTATTCCCCTCAATGACCATATTCGACGAGAGACCTTCTGGGTTCTGACCCTGGGGCTCATCATCGTAAACGTTTGGGCGTTTCTGGTCGAGCTCACCCTGGGGCCGGAGGTGGACCGCCTGGTTTTTTCCTACGGCATCATTCCAGTCCGCTACACCCTACCTGAGCTTCGCGCCGCCACCAGCCTTAAAGGACTGATCGCTCCGCTCTTCGCCTCGATGTTCCTCCACGGGGGCTGGCTCCATCTGCTCAGCAACCTGCTGTTTCTTTTCGTGTTCGGGCGCAGCATCGAGGACCGCTTCGGCCACCTGAAGTATCTGATCATTTATTTTCTGGGGGGACTGGGTGGGGCGCTCCTACACATCCTCCTGAGTGCCGGGTCACAGGTGCCTACCATCGGCGCCAGCGGCGCTATTGCCGGCATTCTCGGCGCCTACTTCGTAAGTTTTCCTGGCGCGCGCATCACCACGCTCATCCCGCTCTTCTTTTTCTTTTGGACCGTACGACTGCCGGCGGTGCTGTTGTTGGGGTACTGGTTTCTGATCCAGTTTTTCACCGGTTACAAGATGCAGGCCATCCAATCCGCAACCGGGGGTGGGGTGGCCTGGTGGGCGCACGTGGGGGGATTCGTAGTGGGAGCGCTCCTGGCCCTTATTTTACGCCCCCGGCGACAACGGCCCGTCATTGAGCTCGCGTCGTGGTAAGGGAGTGTGGGGGGGGCGAATATGAAATTCGCCCTTGCGCTACAGGTGGGCGCAGATCCAATCGCCCACCTCGCGGGTGCCCAGCGTTCCCCCAAGGTCGGGTGTGGTCTTGTCCTCATGAATGGCCTGGGCGACGGCGTTCTCAATCTGCCTCGCTGCCTCCGGGAAGTCGAGATGCTCGAGCAGCAGGCCCGCGGTGAGGATGGCCGCCATGGGGTTCGCGAGGTCCTTGCCTGCCAGGTTCGGCGCTGAGCCGTGCACAGGTTCAAACATCGAAACCGCGCCCGGATGGATATTTCCCGAAGGGGCCAAACCCAGCCCGCCACAAAGCTGCGCCCCGAGGTCGCTCAAGATGTCGCCGAACATGTTGCAGGTGACAATGACCTCAAACTGCGAGGGATCTCTCACCATTTCCATTGCCAGGGTATCGATATAGAGGTGCCGTGAGTCGATTTCGGGATAATGCTGCCGGACCTCCGCGAACGTCCGCTGCCACAGGCCGTGGCCAAAGGGCAAGGCGTTTGACTTGTCGCTCATGCAGAGCCTCTTAAGGCGGTGGCGCCGGGCGAATTCAAAGGCATAGACAAGAATGCGCTCCACGCCTTTGCGCGTATTGACGTCCTCCTGGACGGCCACTTCATCGGGCGTGCCGCGTTTGAAGTTGCCACCCATGCCGACGTATAGCCCTTCGGTGTTCTCCCGGAAAATCACCAAGTTGATGTCCTGTTCGGTGCGGTTTTTCAACGGGCAGAGTCTGGCGTCCAGAAGTTTCACCGGCCGCTCGTTGACATAGAGGTCCAATCCGAATCGGATCCCCAGCAAGATATCCGCCGCATGCTTCATCGAGGGAAGGCGGGGATCGCCTACCGCGCCGATGAAGATGGCGTGGAAGTCGCGGCGCAACATCTCCAGCGCACCCTCGGGAAGTGATATGCCCTCGCGGAGATACTTCTCCGCTCCCCAGTCAAAAGTCGCCAGCTCGAGCGGCAGATTCTTTGACCTGATCAGGGTGTGGAGAACCTTCGTGGCCTCTGGCGCAACTTCGATGCCAATTCCGTCGCCCGGGATGATCGCGATGCGTTTCGGCATTCGCTACTCCCTGTTGCCTACCACCTGCTCCTCACCCCGCTCCCGCTCGGCAAGATAAACGCCCAGCAGGATGAGGACGCCGCTGAACACTACCCGCCAGGTCAGCTTTTCGGCGAGCAACCAGATACCCAGGCCAGTGGCGATGACCGGTTGGAGATAGCTGAACGCCGCGACTCGCGAGGCCGCGAGCTCGGTCAGAGCCAGCGCGTAAATCAGGTACGCGACCACCGAACCGAAAACCACCATGAAAGCTAGGCCGCCCCACGCCACCGCGGGGAGGGCCGCCCATTGGACCTGGAGCACTGGCCGCGCCCCGAAGGGAATCATCAGCGCGGTGCCCAGACCAAAGGTCACCGCATTCAGGGTGAGCGGGTCATAACGGTCTGCAACTTCCTTCACCAGGATGGTGTAATAAGCGAACACTACGCCACCGCCCAGAAGGATCAAGTCCCCCTGCCAATGGGCGTCATTTCCCTGCCCCATCTTGCTGGTGGTCAGAATAGCCACGCCCGTAAAAGAAACCAACATGCCCACGAACTTCAGGACGGTGAGCGCCTCCAGACGCATCAGGCAAGAAAGAACCAGCACCATCACGGGAATGAGCGACGTAATCAGCCCGGCGTGCGCTACCGAGCTTCGCGCCAGGCCGCTGATAAACAGGAGCTGGTTGAAGGCAACCCCGCACGCCGCCACGAGCGCCATCAAGCGCCACTCGCGTGCGCTCAGCCCGACCGGCAACCTCTTGCGTCGCATCAAGAACAGGAGCCCAAAGACGAGTGCCGCCCCCACGACGCGCAACATGGCCAGGGCCGTGGGGCCGAAGCCGCGCAACGCTTCCTTACCGGCGACAATGTTGGCTGCCCAGCAAAACGTCGCGCACAGCATGAGCAGGTGCATTAGCCCGTGGCGGCGAGCGGGCCTCTGCAGTTGCGGGCCGGCGACCTGGGTCGTAACCGAACTACTCAAAGGCCTCTTTCCGCACCGTCGCCTTTTCGATTCGTTCCAGATCCGGCGCGTACCCCGCGCCAGGCGCCTGCGGAACGTGAATCGTACCACGCTCCGTCACCGTCACTTCGGGATTGATGATGTCCTGTTGCCAGTAACGCTTGCTGGCCGAAACGTCACCCGGCAAAGTGAACCCCGGCAACGCGGACAGGGCAATGTTGTGCGCGCGGCCGATTCCCGATTCCAGCATGCCACCACACCACACGGGCACGTGCTTGGCGCGACAGACGTCGTGGAGCTGGCGAGCTGCGGTAAATCCTCCCACGCGACCCAGTTTGACGTTGATGATCTTGCAGGCGCCCACCTCAATCGCCTTGCGGGCGTCATCCGCGCTGTGGATGGACTCATCGAGACAGATGGGCGTAGCAAGCTCGCGTTGCAGCCGGGCGTGGTCCAAGATGTCGTCCCAGCCCAGCGGCTGCTCCAACATCATGAGATAGAAACGGTCAAGCAACTTGAGGCGCGGCAAATCCGCCAGGGTGTACGCTGAGTTGGCGTCGGCCATCAACGCAATCCGCGGGAATTTTCCCCGGATGCGATCAAGCACCTCGACGTCCCATCCCGGCTTGATCTTCACTTTGATACGCTGGTAGCCAGCATCTAGTTCGCGCTGAATCTTCTCCAAAGTTTCCTCGACGGAATTCTGAATGCCGATCGACACTCCACACGGAATTTCGTCGAGCGTCCCCCCGAGCAGTTTCGCCAGGGCAATCCCCTTCTGTTGCGCCTCTATGTCCCAGAGGGCATTCTCCAGCGCCGCCTTGGCCATGTTGTGGCCGCGAATGGGACGAAACCGAGGCGCCATTTCGGTCGCCGCCGCCCAGTCGCGCCCCAGAGCCCAAGGAATGAGATAGTCGCGGAGGATGTGCCACGCGGTTTCGGGGGTCTCGTGACTGTAGAACGGCTCTTCGCCGCAAGTGACCTCGCCCCAACCCGTCCAGCCGTCGGCTTCCACGCGGGCCAGAACGATCCTGCGCACCGTGGTCCTACCGAAGCTGGTCTCAAAGAAATCAAGCAGCGGCATCCGGATTTCGCGAATTTCCACCCGCCTAATCTTCATAAGGGTCCAAGAGGTAGAGGAACCATTTCCCTTCCCGGGCCAAAGCTGTGCCCGCCGCTTGCTGAGTGAAATACCCTTGAAGAGTCACGCCGCTGGCCAGTTCTTCATGCCTCCGGCAGGGCGCGAGAGACCACTTCACTTGAATTCCTGTTCCTTGAGCCGTTCCCAGAGCGAATCGAGTTCTTCGGGGGTGCATTCGCGCACCTGCTTGCCGCGCTTCGCGACTTCCGCTTCGAGGGCCCGGAAGCGGCGCTTGAATTTCTGGTTGGCGCGGCGCAGGCAGCTTTCCGGATCGCTGCGCAGAAAGCGCGCCAGGTTGCACACCGCGAAGAGAAGGTCGCCCACCTCCTCTTCCACGCTCCGGGCGCCGGCCGCCTTGGAAGCCGCGCACTCGTGGCGCAGCTCGTGGATCTCTTCTTCGATCTTGTCCAGGAGGTCTCCGACCTTCGCCCAATCAAACCCCACCTCGGCGGCGCGCACCCCCACCTCGTAAGCCTCGAGCGTGGCAGGAAAGGACGGCGGAATGCCGTCAAGCAATGATTTCGGCTGGTCCTTCTTGGCAGCCTCCGCCTGACGCTCGCCCTCCTTCGCGTTCAGCCAACTGTCCAGGGCCTCCTCGGCGGTTTCGGCGTGATGGGGACCGAAAACGTGAGGATGCCGCCGAACCAGCTTCGCATGCACTCGCTCGATCACATCGTCAAGGGAAAAACGTTTCTCCTCGCCGGCAAGCTGGGTGTAAAAAACCACCTGGAAAAGCAAATCGCCCAACTCTTCTTCCAGAGCCTCAAAGTCGCGGGCGTTGACCGCGTCGACGACTTCGTAGGCCTCTTCCAAAAGCAAGCCTTTGATGGAATCGTAATTCTGGGCGCGGTCCCAGGGACACCCCTGCGGGCCGCGCAGGTGGGCTGTCAGTTCGAGCAGCTTGCGAAGTTTTTCTCCGGCCAGGGCAGCTCCTCAGCGCTCACGCTTCGCTCTCCAAAAGACCGGACGAGCGCCCCGCGCACTAATCTACCCTGTCGGGTGAAGAAATGGCAAGAGACTGTGACGCGGGCTTGTTGTGGCGCGGAGTTGTTGTTAAACTGCAATCTCGCACGTCAGCGGAGGAGACCAGCAAAGGCTCAAGCGACTGACTTACATTCCGAGAGAGGATTTGCATGCCTGAAAACAGAAACCAAACCGGCGGCTTTAAAGTGGTTGACCGGCGAGTCTTCAGCGCGGACGGGACTCGTCGCGAGGCCCCGCCAGAGGACCAGAAGGCACCGGAAGCGCGCCCCACGGCTGCGCCAGCCGCCGCAGCGCAAAGCCCAGGTGAAGTGCGCGAAGACATGGAGGGGGGCGCCACGGGTTTCGATACGCTGGTCTCCTTCCTGAGCACCACCGCCATGTTTCAGTTGGGCCTGCTCTCAGGACCGGGAGGGGAACGGATTTCACCGGATATGGTGAATGCCCGGCGGACGATCGAGCTGCTCGAAGTTGTGCAGCAGAAAACCAGCGGCAACCTGACCGCGGATGAAGCCCGACTGCTCGACGGCGTCCTGTATGAACTGCGCATGGCTTACGTCGAGATCGAAAAGCGCCGCATCGCAAGAAACAAATGAGACTGACTTTCCTGGGTACGGGAACTTCCACCGGGATTCCAACCCTGGGCTGTCATTGCCCGGTATGCCGCTCGCCGGACCCCCGAGACAAACGAACTCGACCCTCCCTGCTTCTCGAATTCAATGGCCGGGTAGTGGTAATCGACACCACCCCGGACTTTCGCGCGCAAGCTCTGCGCGCGGGGATAGAACGGCTCGATGCCGTCCTGTTCACTCACGCCCATGCGGACCACGTCCTGGGACTCGACGACGCCCGTCCCTTTTACTTTCGGCAGCAGGTGCCGATTCCCATCTTCGCGGACCCGCGCTGCATGGAAAGTCTCCGCCGCATCTTTGCCTACATCTTCGACGGGACGTACAAGTATGGCGGCGTCGCCCAGCTCGACCCCCAGGTGATCGAAGGGCCTTTCGCGCTCTGGGAATTCAGGCTGCTCCCCCTCCCGGTTCTGCATGGAGACTTGCCGGTGCTGGGCTTTCGCTTCGGGAACGCCGCCTACGTCACCGACTTCAGCAGCATTCCGGAAACCACGCTGCCGCTGCTTGCAGGACTGGAGGTGCTCATCCTCGACGCCCTCCGGCACAAGCCGCATCCCACTCACTCCAACCTCGAACAGTCGCTGGCGCTGGTGGATCGGCTGAAGCCCCGACAGGCGTTCTTCACCCACATGGCCCACGAACTGGGACATGAGGAAACTAGCGCCGCGCTTCCGCCCCGCGTGCGGCTGGCTTACGATGGCCTGGCTCTAGACTTATGACAGGACTCGCGTCCAAAGGCGGGACAGGAAACTCGAAATGCGAAACTCGAAACTCGCATCTGACGGGCAAACAGGCAACCCGCAGCGGAATAAAGGACTTTAAGGATCTCGAGGTCTGGCAAGCGGCCCGCCGCCTTCGCGCTGAGATTTACAGCCTGGCAGCAGAGTTACCCGAATTTGAAAAGTTCGGACTAGCGAGCCAGCTTAGACGTGCTGCAACCTCGGTGACTGCCAATATCGCAGAGGGAATCGGGCGGTTTGGGTACCAGGAAAACGCGCAACTGTGTCGGCAGGCCCGCGGCTCCTTGTATGAACTGAGGGATCATCTCACCACTTGCGTGGACCAGGGGTATTTGGCGGAACCGGAGGGCGACCGGCTGGACGCCATGGTTCAGCGCGCCGCGCGGATACTGAACGGATACCTCCGTGCGACGCTGGCCTTAAAGCAAGCTGCGGCACGTTAACCATGACGTCCATTTGTTAGCGGCGTTCGAGTTTTCCAGTTTCGATTTTCGAGTTTCGGGTCTGGCTTTTCGAGTTTCGGTTTTTGCTTTTCGGGTTTCGATTCTCGGGTTTCGATTTTCGAGTTTCGATTTTCCATTTTCGCTTTTCGAATCCGATAGCATGCGCGTCATCCACGATCTCCGAGAGCTTCGCAATCCCCCTGTGGCGACGGTGGTGAGCATCGGCAACTTTGACGGAGTCCATCTGGCCCACCAGAAGTTGCTCCGCAAGGTCGTGGAAACCGCCCGGCTTTTGGACGCCGTGGCCACCGCCGTCACTTTCGAGCCGCACCCTGTCAAGCTTCTCTCGCCCGAGCATGCGCCCAAACTGCTGACGCCCCTGGCGCGGAAAACCAAGCTGATTGAGAAGCTGGGAATCGACCTGCTCGTGGTTCTGCCGTTTACGAAGGAATTGGCGCACCTCTCCCCGCTGGAGTTTGTGCGCAGCATTTTAGTCGGGCGGTTGCACGCGGTGGCGGTTCGCGTGGGCCCGAATTTTCGGTTTGCATACCGCCAAGCAGGCGACACCGAGGTGCTAGCGGAGGTTGCCCGGCAGGAGGGCATCCGGCTGGATGTCCTACCCATTCTCGAGGTGCGTGGCGAGCAGGTCTCGAGCACTCGCATCCGCGAGCTGCTGGCAGTGGGGCGTGTGGACCTGGCCGCAAGGCTCCTCGGCAGGCCGTTCGCGGTTTACGGCCCCATCGCCGCAGGCCTGGGAGTAGGCCGCAAGCACACGGTGCCGACCCTGAACCTCGGGCCGGTTGGAGAACAGGTCCCCAAGATCGGCGTCTATGTGACCCGCACGCGGCTGGGCGATAACCTGCTCGATTCCGTCACCAACGTGGGATACAGGCCCACGTTTGGCGACCATCGGCTGAGCGTTGAGACCTACTTGCTGAACTTCTCCGGCGAGGTCACACAAGCTGAAATGGAGATTGAATTCCTCTATCGGCTGCGCGACGAAATGAAGTTCCAGAATCCCGCCATCCTCAAGGTGCAAATCCAGGAAGACGCCCGCCGCGCGCTAAAGTTCTTCCGCCTGCTCAAACGCTTTCAGCAGCACCCCAGTCCACGCCCGCGGTCGCTGACCGCCGCTCCAAGTGCTTGACAGGACATTCAAATTGTGGTAGGCTACGTACTAGGCTAAGGTGCCTGGGCCCCGTTAGGCTTCAGGGGGCGTTCCCGCGGCAGGGGCCCACGGCCCAAAGACGCCAAAGAACACAAAACAGGCCAGGGGGAACGGCAAAAAATAAAAGATTGTTTTTTGGGGGAACGAAGCCGGAATCTTATTGAAAACAAAGGGCCGGCTCCGGACGACTCGGGAACGAAGCCGGAATTTTATAGAAAATAAAGCGCTTACAGCCAAAAGCCGGAATGTCGTTGAAAAATCAGGGCTTAGGGCCACAAAACCGAGACCCAAACCGCCAAAGCGGCCACAGGCGACGCAAACGAGCGCGTCATTTGCTGAGGAGTAATGTGCGGTCGGCTGGGGCTGCAGACTACGTGGGGATTTCCTTCCCCGTCGTATTCGCGCCAGCGCTCTTGTCGGCCACGAACCGTTCGATCTCTTCGAGCAAGGCCGGAACGATCTCGTCCTCACTGACGCGGCGGAGGGCCTTTCCTTCGCGGTAGATCATGCCGCTGCCGCGCCCGCAGGCGACGCCCAAGTCGGCCTCGCGGGCTTCCCCGGGGCCGTTCACAGCACAGCCCATGACGGCAAGAGTGAAAGGCATTCTGATATGCGCCGTGGCTTGCTCGATTTCCCCCGCGATTTTGAACAGGTCAACTTCCAGGCGCCCGCACGTCGGGCAGGCGATGACTACCGGGCCGCGGCTGCGCAGTTCGAGCGACTTCAGGAGCTCGTACGCCACGCGGACTTCTTCGACCGGGTCGGTGGCCAAGGAGACGCGGATCGTGTCACCGATGCCTTCCGCCAGCAGCATGCCCATTCCCGCGCAGGACTTCACGGTGCCCGCAAACTGTGTTCCCGCTTCCGTGATGCCGAGGTGGAAGGGATAGTCCACGCGCTTCGCCAGCAGGCGATACGCGGCCACGGTGAGTTTCACGTTGGCCGATTTGAGGGACACGACAGTGTCAGTGAACCCCAGATCTTCGAGGATGCGGATATGGTAGAGGGCGCTCTCGACCATCGCCTCCGGGGTGGGGTAGCCGTACTTCTCCAGCAGCCGGCGCTCGAGCGACCCCGCGTTGACGCCGATGCGGAGCGGCACCTTCTGCTCCTGCGCCCGGCGCACCACAACGCGCACCTTTTCGGCGTCGCCGATGTTGCCGGGATTGATGCGCAGCTTGTTGACCCCTGCCTCGAGCGCCAGCAGCGCGAGCGTATGTTGGAAATGGATATCGGCAACCAAGATGGAATCGGGGCAGCGCTTGCGGATTTCCAACAGCGCCTGGGCAGCCTCGAGGTCGGGCAGCGCCAAGCGCACCATCTCGCAGCCAGCCGCCTCCATTTGCCGGATCTGCTCGACGGTCTTCTCCACGTCGCGCGTATCCGTCTTGGTCATCGACTGCACAACGATCGGAGCCTCGCCGCCGATGGTGAGTCGCCCGACCTTCACCGGTCGCGCCTTGCGCCGTGGGGGAAAGTACTCTTGCTCGGCGAAGTTCATCTTTTGTCCGCCGTTCTTTGTGAGTTGTCAGTTGCCATCTGCCCCGGGAACCGAATTGCGTGGACGGTGGTTCAGCGGTGTCATCAAACTGGGATCGTTCGCGGCAAGCCTGGACAGGTGGAGCGCCGCACCAGAAACCGAATCTGTCTTCGGCGGCCCCGCAAGGTGGGACCGCCGCTACAACCAAACCTCAGTAGGGCCGGAAGGTCTTGACAATGTCGTTATACATCACGAACACGGCCAGCAGCAGCAAGAAGACAATCCCAACCTGCGCAAACCGTTCCTTTATCTCCAGGCTCAAGTCGCGGCGCATCACAGCTTCGATCAGCAGGAGCAAGATGACTCCGCCGTCCAAGATGGGGATGGGCAGCAAATTAAAAATGCCCAACTGCAAGCTGATGAAGGAGATGAGCATGAGAAGTTCCGTGATGCCAGCCCGGTAGGCCTCGCCGGAAAGCTGGGCGATGCCGATGGGTCCGGCGAGCGAGCGCGTGGACATACGGCGCGTGACGATCTTCCGCAGCACGTACAAGGTCGCCAGGCAGTTGCGCAGGTTGTCGGTCAGGGCCGAAGCCATCGCCTGCCCCCAGGGAAGCCGCCGCACTACCACATTGCTGCGAAAGGTCACGCCAATCCGCCAGATCGTTTCCCCTCGCACCTCGGTGAGGACCGGCTTGACGCGAACCGGAAATTCCTTCCCCTCGCGCCGGATGCCAAGCTCGA
>Ga0315314_1004694_pt1 | contig 10153 bp, 10 predicted proteins | sample TDP9_MG_FD_203631 | JGI IMG/M metagenome (GOLD analysis project Ga0315314, IMG submission 203631) | Freshwater sediment microbial communities from Lake Towuti, South Sulawesi, Indonesia - TDP9 | ecosystem: Environmental > Aquatic > Freshwater > Lake > Sediment | place: Indonesia: South Sulawesi... | reverse complement strand
CGAGAGAACCCTTTGGGCTTCTTGACGTCCAGGGTGACCATAGTCTCCGGGTCCAGGACCTGGATCTCGCGGTCCGACTCGGCAACGACCACGGCTGGCCTCGCCTCAGAACCGCGCTGCACCAGCGCGCAAGCCTCTCTGTCCCTGAGATGGGCCGAGAGCTCCTCTCCGGTCTCGATGTCGACGCCGTACACGATGTCCTTGGCCATGCGCCTCACATAGAGGTGCCGGCCCGCATGGAGGACGACGTCCCCCCGGCCGAAGCCAGGAAGGCGCACCATGAACGTCATCCTGTAGATGTCCCTGCCGTCCCTCCGCCCCCATAGACTGGACGACTCCTTGTACTCGGCGCACATCATGTCCTGGAGCGCCTTGGCGACGCTCCTCGCGGAGCTGGCGGTGCTGAAGTAGAAGTCCGTGCCTCCCTTGACACGCTCTATCTTGCTCAGGAAAACCTCCCTCGAGCTCTTGCGGAGCACGGCCACCCTGTCCTGGACGATCCGCTCGATGCTCTCATCGTCAGGCTTCGCCGGCGCCCCCTCGTGCCCGCGCACCTGCAGGATGGCCTCGTAGTACTTGCCCTGCTGCTTCGAGCACTCGCTGCACGAGCCGCGCTTGAGCCTCACGATGGTCCTGAGGTCGCGAGGGAACTCGGTGCCGTGCGAGACCGTCAGGACGCTGACCTTGGCCTCGATGTTCCTCTCGTCCAGCTCTGACAGCTGGACCCTCATGTCCGATACCCTCGCATCCTTGGACACGACCATCGCCTCCTCGATGGCGATCTCCGCCGCCTCCCGCAGGGACCCGACGTCCCTCCAGCCCTTCTCGGTCCGCACGGCGGAGCAGTGGGCGCACAGCGTCAGGTCGACATGGTCTGGGAGGGCGGCCATGACACGCTTTCTGGCGTAGCACTCCCTGCACAGCGAGCCGATGAGCTCGCCCTCGCGCCCGCACTCGACACAGAACACTCAGATCATCCTCGCCATCTGGGCGTGGGGCACTCCCCCGATCTCGAGGACACACTCCGGGTCCACGAATCCGTGCTTGATCGCGATCTCGACCGTGCGCTTGCCAACGAGGTTCACGATCGTGGCCATCTCGAGCCTGTTCACGAGCATGTCCTCGTCCCCGTCGTCGCCCTTGTAGAAGCCCTCGGAGACGTGTATCTTCAGGTCGTCCGACCGGAAGGTCTTCCCGACGATGTCGGCGTCGCAGGCGGCCACAACCATCTCCGGGCCCTGCCTGTACACCTTCACGCAGATCATCCGACACGCTCCTCGCTGGCCAGCTTGAAGTACCCAGGCTGGGGCGAGTACACCTCCCCAGCGTCGCTCAGGCGCTTCAGCAGCGCCCTCACCCTGTCCTCAGGAATGTTCTCCGAGGCGGCCTTCTGGATGAGCTCCTCCGCGCTCACACCCCTCCGCTCGTCCGAGAGCTGCTGGACCAGGCTGCGGAGCACGTAGATCTGCTCCCTCTGGCTCTTGCTGGTTCCGGTCGCGATGAGGTCTATGTCCCTCCTGCCGCCCTCGCTCGCGACCCTGCTGAGATAGTACTCGACTATCTTGATGGCCCTGCTGGCGTCGTCGGAGCTCACGATCGGGCTCAGCCTCGCGCGCGCGCTCGCCTCGGACATGCGTATGAGCGCCTCGAGCTGCCTTGCGGTGATGGGGACAGATGCCTCCTCGCCTTCGCCCATCTTGCGTATGTTGATGTAGTATCCCTGGAGCGTGCGCACGGCCTCGTCGCTCATTATGGGCGTGATGCGCTTGCTGTACGCGACGTACTTCCGCAGGAAGTCCCGCTCCATGGCTGGCACGAGCCCGGTGCTGTCCCTGAGTATCTCCGCAGTGTCGACCTCAGTGATCTGCTCAGGCGCCTCGTGCAGCTTCACCTCGCCCCTCCTATGGGCCCTCAGGATGTGCGTGGCCACGTTCCTGTCCTGCTCCTCCTCTGGACGGTCGGACATGGTGAAGATCGCATCGAACCTCGAGAGCAGCGCCGGCGGGAGGTCGATCTGCTCAGCTATGTTCCTGTTCTCGTCGAACCTGCCGTACTTTGGGTTCGCGGCTCCGAGCACGGCGCACCTCGACTGAAGCGTGGCGGTTATCCCGGCCTTCGCCACGGAGATGGTCCCCTGCTCGAGGCTCTCGTGTATGGACGACCTGTCCTGGTCGGTCATCTTGTCAAGCTCGTCGATGCATGCCAGTCCCTTGTCGGCAAGGACCAGCGCTCCCGCCTCGAGGGTCCACCTGCCCTCGCCGAACTCGTCCTTGACGGCAGCGGCTGTGAGGCCAGCTGCGGAGGAGGACTTCCCGGACGTGTAGATGCCTCTCGGGGCGAGCTGTGCCATGTACCTCAGGATCTGCGACTTCGCCGTGCCGGGGTCGCCTATTAGCGCGATATGGATATCCCCCCTGATACGGGTGCCGTCGTCCATCGTCTTGGGGACGCCGCCGAACAGCTGCAGCGCCAATGCTTCCTTCTCCTGGTCATAGCCGTAGATCGTGGGCGAGATCGACCTGATCACCGAGTCGAAGACGTCCGGGGACTTCGCGAACTCGCGTATCTTGAGCTCGTCCTCTGCTGTGATGACTATCTCCTCATACTCGTGCTCCTCGTACTCGATCGAGTTGATGTCCATGTGAATATCGAACAAGGTGGACTTGACCTGGGTGCCCTTCTGCTGGCTCCTGAGGATGCCGTTCAGTATCACCCTGTCCCCGGGCGAGATGCGGCCAGACAGATCGTCCTCGATGTACCCCACCAGACGCTCGGGCTGCGCGCCTCCCCTGAGCCCCTCGGGAGGCTCCTGGATCTCGATCTTCTGCGTGTCGACGAACCTGGACGGGTCCGTCAGAAGCCTGAACTTCGTCGAGCCCGTGCCCCTCCCGCACCCGCCCTCCTCCTTCGGGCACTCGAGGGGCTCGTGGAACTGCATGCCCTCCTGCTCGACCGTGATCCTGTGAAGGCATCTCGCGCACTCGAACTCCGCAACCGTCACGCGAGGCCGCACCTCGGTGGCCTTCCTGACCAGGCCCTCCACGGACACGAAGGTGCCCAGATGCTTGGCGCGGAGCTTCCGTATCTCGACCCGCGAGTCCCGTGGCAGACCCTTGATCCTGAAGTGAACGAACGGGTTGGTGAGGGCGTGGGAGACCATGTGCCTCAGGGCCTCCTCTGCCGAACTGACTGACTGGGTGGGCTTCACGAGCGTGTAGTTCGCGAGGTCAGGGTCGAACTTCTCGATGTCGGAGAAGTCGACATATATGCTCCGAACATCAGGGTACAGGTCGGCGATGGCGGAGACCTGGTGCCTCCGCTCCGCGCCTCCCAGGAACTCCTCCCAGATGGCGATGAGGTCTTCCGGAGTGTACTCCTTCGGCGTTCAGCTCCCCCCGTGCGAATCGGTCGATACCCCTGCCCTTCCCTGAACCAGCGGCAAAAGGGTAGAGGGAATCGATGAATCGGTACAAAAGCTAGTTGGTCCGCGCATCCTTCTTCCTTTGCATAGCAGTTAGTATACTTTCTTGCGCGGCGACGACCTCGGCGCTCGTCCTGCACGAGGCGTAAGCTTCCAGGCGCTCGCGGTTGATGTCGATGAATGTCTGCCCCCACTTGAATTTGGACATCAGCCGCTCCGCCTTCTGCTTGTCCCCGAGAATGTATGCCGAGGCCGCCAACGCCTCGGCGCTGCTGAGCTTCTGCGGCCTGCCGAAGTTAGTGGGGTTCGCTGCGAGCATGAACGGGAGCGCGCGATGCCTAAGCCCGCTCCTCACCCTCGGGAACCGCGACAGCTTCTCCCAGGAGCAGTCAAGGACTAGTATGCCCGAGCGCGTCGCAGCCTCGAAGTCCTCCCTGGAGAGGGCCTTCTCGGCCTCGGGGTCCAGAACTATCGCTCCCCTGGGCACCTTGGCAGATTGCTTGGCCTCCCCGACCTCGCCGAGCCGAACCAGCTTGGCCGCTGTGCATCGCTTCGGATCGTCCTCACGTTCGAGGATGGCGTACAGCTTGAGCGCGACCATCGGCTGACATGAGGGGTCGGATGGTATTTAGGCATAGGCTCAGGCAGTGCGAACCTGAGCCGTCGCCCTTAAGCCAACCATGCCGATATGTGTACGCCACGATGACGAGAGCATTCCTGCTGAACGTGTGATGACAGACGGGCGATCCGAGTGGCGGGGCCTCCCTCGAAAGAAATATAGTCGAGGGAAGCATCCGAGGGCGGAAGGAGATGCTCTGACATGGTAACCGGCTTCGACTACCTAAGCAAGGACAGCGTTCTCATTGAACACTGGGTCAGGAGAGTCGTCGCAATCGTAGTGGACTCGATCCTGATATTCGCCCCTCTGGCATTGCTCTTCGGCATAATCGGCCTTTCATGGCTATTCCCGTGGTGGTGGGCGGGCGCTGTGCTCTTCCTCTATTCGGCGCTGTTCGAGGCCACCGTCGGCGGCACGATCGGCAAGATCCTCTTGCACCTCAAGGCCGTGTCAGTCCAGGGCAAGATGAACTCCTCCCAGGCGCTCATGAGGAACATCGCCAAGGTATTCCCTCCTTTCCTTCTCCTCGACTGGATCATCGGCATGGCGGTCGACACGAACGACCCAAGGCAGAAGTGGACGGACCAGCTCGCCCGCACGTCGGTAATCGTGTACGACAGGCCTGGCGGCACGTGAGGATTTCTAGGGAACCCACCAGATCCAGCCCCGCTTCTCCATCGATGCCTCGCCCTTGATCAGGCCTTTCTTCCTCATCTTGGAAAGGAATATGACAGTCTGGTCTGGGCAGCGTTTGTCCTCCTTTCTCGCGAGCCTCTCAATCTCCATGGTGCTCAGAGGGCCGTGACTGACGAGAAGGCCTCTGACGAAGGCCTCGGCCTCGGAGTCGCTCATCACCGTCTGGGCCTGCTTCAGTGGGTCGTCCCCCGAAGGCCAATCAGGTAGGCGGAGATATGGGTTTCGAGACGAGCAGGACAGGGCCGAGGCTCGCGCGAGTCAGAATCGATAAAGAATAAGCGGAAAGGGGTTTTCTCTGGTTTCGACAGCCTGCTTCAGATCCACTCTAGCCGGTCCAGGAAGCGCCGTTGCCGATCTTCTCGCTGTTGTCCTCGTAGAGCAGCCAGGCCTCATAGCTGGTGCCGTCTGTCCACGACGCGAGGAAGATGATGTAGTCGCTGCCGGACACGTAGCCGTCACCGCCAAGGTCATACACCCAGCAGTAGACGGTCAGCGATCCGAGCGTGTCGCTCGAGTAGTTCATCGAGTCGCCGGGGCCATCATCCAGGTCGGCTCTCAAGGGCTCCCACGCAGCGAAGTTCGTGCCGTCCGTCAGCTGGACGGTGACATCATCCCATGGCACATCATCGGACGCTTCGATGGCCAGGATAGTCACTTTCCTGCCGCCCAAAACGCTCTCGTCCGCATACGTGGCTGTCGGGGTCTGCCCGCCGCCGGTGCCGAATCCCAGCACCATGACATACAGCACGGCCGCTAGGACAACCGTGATCGCAACCATCAGGATAGTGGCGATGACGGGGGAGACCGCCTCGGCATCCTTTCGGATTGCCCAAGTCTTCTTCATTGTTCTGTCCTCCTGCAGGCCTTCCGGCCCGCTGGGAAGTAATACGCCCGAGCGGACTTTAAATACCTTTGCGGCTGGTTCTCAAGGGCGAGCGTTATCGGATTCGATAATCGCCGAACAGGACCATCTGGCCATGTCGCATTCCCAAGCCAGGCAAGAAGACTATGTCTTCTTGTCGCCCACCAGCCAGTATAAAAACGTCGCTATTCACAGGAAATGCGCCCAAAACCTCCGAAGGCCTTCTCACCTTGAGGCGGGGCTCATGCGGGCCGAATCCCGGTCTTGTCGAAAACGCAGGGTATGATGCCCACCATCGCCGGCCTGTTCCTGACCTTCTGAACGACAAGGTACTTCTTGAACTCGTGCGCGACCTTCTCCCTATCGAGCTCGAGGATCACATCGGCCAAGTCCTCGATGCTGCTCTGTATCTTGGAATCGTGCACGCCCTTGAGCATGGTCATGAGCGTCACACTCTCGGAGTGCTGCGTGTGTGCCTTGATGGTCCTCATGGCCATGAGGACCTCGTTGCTCTCGTAGTTCTCGAGGTAGAAGTCGAGCGAGTTGATGACCGCCCGGAAGGGCGGGCTGAGCTTCGATATCTCGTATGCCAGGAAGGTGAGGAAGTTCTCCTCCTTCATCGTGTCCTGGTCCCTGAAGCGTCTGATGTCGCCCAGGGTGATGCCCTCCTGCCTGAACCTGCTGACCTCGAGCTTCTTCGCGAGCACGTTCTCGTAGTACTTCGAGCCGACATTGACGATTTTCAGGTCCGTGCGCCAGCCATACTCCCGCATCACGGCAAGGACGTCCTCGTCACGCTCGGTCGACGTGAAGTACGTGACCTCCTCCTGCCCTGCGGATGCGAACTGCTTCGCGAAGAACTCGGCCCCGGAGCCCGGAGAGCCCATGACCAGGACCGTCGAGCCCTTCTGGATACCTCCGCCCATGTGGTCGTCAAGGGCGGGGATGCCGATGCTGGTGAACTTCATCTCAGGCCTCCTTCTTGCCAGCTCGTATGCCGTGATCGCAGACGAGGTTGACCATGTTGCTTATCTCGGGGGTTGAGTGCTCCTCGACCGAGAGAATGACCGTGTAGGCGTCCCTGGAGCGCAGGCCCGACACCAGGATGTGAAGGAACTCGGAGAGTATCCAGTTGCTGTTGTGTATCGCCAGCGAGTTGATTGAATCGATCACGACCAGCTTCCCCTTCGACTGCGAGCGCCTGATGAGATACTCGACCTTGAGCATCAGGTTCTCGAGCATGGTCGGGCTCTCGACGAGAGTGGTGTGCTCGTCCTGCTGCGCGGGCGCCCCCATCATGATGTGCGAGATGCAGTCGACGAAGTACACCCTGGACGAGTCTATGTCCAAGGCCTCGAGCACTCGCCTGATGGCGTCAGAGGAGATGGTGGCGGTGACATAGATCGTGTCCATCTCCTTCTTGTTCGCGAACAGGTCAACGACGCCCCTGATGACGTCGAGGTAGTTGTCCACGCTCATCTGAAGGGAGACCGCGGACGACGGGGGCGTCTCCGAAAGCTCGGCAGCTATCTGCTGCGCGTCCGCTGGTCCGTCGGTCATGCGGTGCTACCTCCCTTGAGGAGCGGCACGAGCAGGACGCCGACCGGCGTCAGGTCCAGCACGTACTTCGCCCTTGAATGCATCGTTCCGCGCATCTTGATGACCTGGAGCGTCCTGAGCAGGTCGCCCCTCCTCTCCATGTTCGCCATGAGCACGACCCCGTCGGCGATGGCCTCCTCGACCCCGAAACTGGAATACGCATGCGACTCGGCCGCGACCTCGCCGACCAAGATGGACGTGCAGCCGAGGTCCGAGAGGGTCTTGCTCAGCTTGAGGATGAAATCCCTGATCTTCTCGGACGTCTTGAGCTTGTAGCAGACTGATGTGATCGAGTCTACGACGAGTCGCTTCGTCCCGAGCTCCCTGGCGAGGTCTCCGACCGCAGACACGAGGAGGTCTATCTCCTCCATGCTCAGCTCCGGCTTGCTCATGCCCAGGCGCTCGTACATGATCGGCAGGTCGACGAAGACCAGCCTGCCCGACTTGATGAGGCCCCTGTCGAAGAACTTGTAGGGGATTATGTTCGCGAGGAGCTTCTCGGAGTTCTCCGTGACCGACACGAACAGCGAGTTCTCGCCTTTGATCGCGCCGTGTATGAGGAACTCGAGCGCCAGAGAGGTCTTCCCCGTCCCGCAGCTGCCTGTCAGAAGCACGGTGTTGGCCCTCGGGATGCCACCGTACAGTATCGTGTCGAGCCCTTCGATGCCCGTTTGGCATCGCTCCCTGTCCGCGGACTTCGCAGGCATCGGTCCTCAAGAATGCGATGGACCGCATATTATTGTTTCTTCATCGCGCCCAAGCCGTGAGACGCTGCCACGCGCCTTCCCCTGGACGCAGCGTCAGTAGGGCGCATACGACACGTTTTTAACGCTGTAGTGAGGTCTTCGAGGCAGATGAAGCCCGTACTGCAAGTGGCGCTCGACCTGGTCCACGGAGACAGAGCGCTCGCGATATGCGCCGACGCCGTCAAAGGAGGGGTTGACTGGATAGAAGCAGGAACGCCCTTGATAAAGAGCGAGGGGATGAACATCATAAGGAGCCTGAAGAGGGCCTTCCCTCGCCATACGATAGTCGCCGACATGAAGACAATCGACGTGGGAGGGGCGGAGGTGGAAATCGCTGCGAAGTCGGGAGCCGATGTCGTCGTCGTCCTCGCAGTCTCCTCGGATCCGACAATCACAGAGGCGATCCTCAGCGCAAGGCAATACGGCGCGAAGGTGATGGTTGACCTGTTCAACGTCGAGGAGAAAGCGGAGCGCGCGAAGCAGGTCGAGAAGATGGGCGCGGACTACGTCTGCGTCCATGTGGGCGTGGACGAGCAGATGGTGGGCGGGTCGCCCCTGGCAGAGCTGAGAGGACTGGCAAAGGCGGTCGACATCCCCATCGCAGCCGCTGGAGGCATCAACAGCGAGACAGCGCCCGAGATTGTCCGGGCCGGAGCGGCTATCATCATCGTTGGCGGGGCGATCATCAAAGCGAAGGATGTTGCAGCTGCCGTCAGGAAGATCAAGAAGGCAATCGCGACGGGGAAGGCGCAGAAGACCGAGCTTTTCAAGAAGTACTCCGAGAAGCAGCTCCGCGAGGCGTTCATGAAGGTCTCGTCCCCGAACGTGGCGGATGCTCAGCACAAGAAGGGCGCGATGAAGGGCATCCACCCCAGGATCGGCCACGGGGTCAGGATGGTGGGCAAAGCGCTCACGGTGAACACGGTCAGCGGCGACTGGGCAAAGCCCATCGAGGCTATCGACCGCGCGAAGCCAGGCGATGTCATCGTCATCGATGCAGGCTCGGGTGAGATAGCTGTGTGGGGCGAGCTGGCGTCGTGGAGCTGCAAGACGAAGGGCGTGGCCGGGGTCGTCATCGACGGGGCCGCGAGGGACATCGACTCGATAATCGAAATCCAGTTCCCGCTGTTCTCCAGGCACGTGTCCTCGAACGCTGGCGAGCCGAAAGGCTACGGCGGCATAGGGCACGAGATAACGTGCGGCGGGGTGACCGTCAGGACCGGGGACTGGATAATCGGGGACGAGAGCGGCGTGGTCGTCGTCCCCCAGGAGCACGCGGTCGAGGTTGCGAACAGAGCGCTCGACGTGCTCGAGAGAGAGGACAGGATACGCGAGGAGATCAGAAAGGGCGGCACGCTGTCCAGTGTTTTAAGTCTGGAGAAATGGGAGAAGGTTGGCTGAGCGTCGATCCGGTCAGCCGATGAATCCTGTCTGCTCCGCCAGCTCGTGAAGCCTCTTCACCCTGACCGCAATCGGCGGGTGCGTCATGAAGATCGACACGAAGCCCCCGCCCCTGAACGGGTTCACGATGAACAGAGTCGATGTCGCAGGGTTCCCCCGCTCTATGGGCCTGCGCCTGTTGCCCTCCTCGAGCTTCTCGAGCGCCCGGGCGAGCGCGAGAGGCCTCTGGATCATCAGCGAGCCCTCACGGTCCGCCTTGTATTCCCGATTTCTCGAAATCGCCAGCTGAAGCAACAGTGCGGCGAGCGGGGCCGTGACTGCCACAACGAGCAGCAGGATCCAGTTCTCGTTGCTCCTCCTGCCACCGAACATCGAGTTCCACCAGAACATCCTGGCGGCGAAGGATATCGCCCCTGCAATCGTCGCAGCCGCGGACATCACGAGAATGTCCCTGTTCTTCACATGGGCCATCTCGTGCGCCAGGACTCCCTCGAGCTCGTCGTCTGTGAGCAGAGACATGATCCCTTCGGTCGCCGCGACCACGGCGTTGTTCCGGTTCCTGCCCGTCGCGAAGGCGTTCGGGTTCTGCGAAGGCACCACCGCTATCTTGGGCATCGGCAGGTCGGCCTTGAGGCATATCTTCTTGACGATCTTGTGCAGCCTCGGGGCTTCAGCCTCCGAGACGATTTTGGCCCTATACGACCAGAGGACGAGCCTGTCGCTGAGGAAGTAGCTCACGAAGTTCAGGGCGCCTGCGAGAACCAAGAACACAAGGGTCCCTGTGATCCAATCCCCGAAGAAGTACGCGC
>Ga0315314_1004693_pt1 | contig 10154 bp, 2 predicted proteins | sample TDP9_MG_FD_203631 | JGI IMG/M metagenome (GOLD analysis project Ga0315314, IMG submission 203631) | Freshwater sediment microbial communities from Lake Towuti, South Sulawesi, Indonesia - TDP9 | ecosystem: Environmental > Aquatic > Freshwater > Lake > Sediment | place: Indonesia: South Sulawesi... | reverse complement strand
AGAACTTTGGATCACCTGTCTTCCACTTAAGGAATAGGCTGAACTGGCACTCTCCCTTCTCTTCTTTACCCTTAATCACCGCTGTTTGCGTCAAGTTTTGTTCGACAGGTGTTAGAATTATATCTACGGCCAGCTCGACATCCTCAGTATTGACATCGGAGACTGATAAGACCCTGAATCCTGCCTTTGCGCTTCCAGCCCCAGTGAAATACTCGTAGAAATATCTTAGAACTCCTATGGCTTCAAATCTTTTTGCCTTGAGTGGCATCGGCAGTTCCCACACCTCTCCTACTGGTTTTGTGCTCGGTCTCCACCTTCTTTCCAAGGACGGAGTGACTAGCCTGGCTGCAAGCGTTGCTGGATATAAGGACGCCATGAGCACCGTGCCTATTATGAGCCCCATGGAGATTATTACTGGTAGAGAGATGAAGTTGAATGCGAAGCCGGCGGGCAAAAGATTCATGCTAATGAGTATCTGGTTTAATGCAAAGCCTGCTAGGTATCCTATTAATATTCCGCCGAACCCTAGCGTCATTCCTTCTGTAAGGAATATGATCATAACTCCTCCCGGCGATAAACCAAGCGTTGAATAGACATGGATATCTCTCTTTCTAGCTATTAGCGCTCCGAGCATGACGTTTGCAACGGAAAGAACTACCAGAGCCATTAAAGCCACGATCGTGATATTCCATCCTTGGAGGAAGTAGGCAAAGATCCTTTGCAGGCCATATGACCCGTCTCTCAAACCGACATGAGTTGCCAGTCTTGTGCAGCTCGTAATGATTGAGGCAAGTTCATCCATCTCCTCGGGAGTCTTCTCCACCTTCGGTATGAGAGCTATGCTTGATATGAAGCCGCCGCGTTCTAGAGCTGTCTCCCATGGAACATATATGACATGCGTCGTAGTTACTGGATAGGGCACCATCGATGCAGGATAAATCGTTGTTTGAAGGGATAGATCAAAAGAGAAGCCGGCCTCTATCGGCAGGACGAATTTGCCATCAAAGTCTCTGATCTGTTCCGCGATGTCTGTTATGCCGACTGCCGTGAAGTTTGCATCAAGTCCTCTTATGATCAGAGCGTCGCCAACATCCACACCGAGAGATTTCGCAAGGGCGGAATGCAGGACGCATTGGTATCTTCCCGTGAAATTGTTTAGTCCATACATGTGATCTCCGAGGATCAACTGAAGTTCCGTTGAGGATAAGCCCATGAAGACGCAGAGCAATCTGAGTTTTGTTCCGTTGGTAGTTATTAGTTCTGCCACCGGTAATGTTTCTGGGCTTTGAGGCTGCGGATACATCCACACCCTTGGAGAGGCTTCATAATCCTCCCCGGCTAACGCTTGGACGTATTCAAGGGTGGCTACGTCGAGAGGCCCTCCCATCGATTCGGGGGGGATGCCGTAGATGTTCTTAATGAGTATGCCGGTATACGGCGAGGCGTAGGGGCTTGGGCTCTTTACGATTGAAAACCCATAGGAGGTGGACGTGAAAGCTGTCATCGCTGCGGTGAAGCAGACAATTGAAACGAGAGCTAACGTGGTCAAAAGTGGTCTTTTCCTCATGTTTTCCACAGAAGAGGTTAGTGTATGCATTACAGCTGATACTCTTCCAGTTCTGAAAACGTGCTCTCCGAGCATGCTCACCCTGACGGCTTCCAGTAGGTCCCTCATCTCGGAGAGGAATATTGCAACTATGGTAATGAGGAGGAGCAGTACGCCGACACTGATCACGGTCATAAAGGAGTTTGATATCAACGAGAAAGCTGGATGAACAAACGAGTACAGAATGAAGAACAGAACCATCAGGCAGAAAATGCCAATAAACCTTCTATATGAAACCCATTGGAAGACCATTCTTTCAAAAAGAATCGAGAAGGGAAGAATGAGCAGCGAGAAGAAAGCCAGAGAATTTGCCGCCTCGTTGTAAAGGGGCATCACAGATTGTGAGTAGGCATTCGAGAGATACTGTAGCGCCAAAAAGGACTGATGATACATGTCGTCATAGTCTTGCCTTAGGTAAGAACTACTAGCCTTATCTACATAGAAACTGGCTTTCTCCAGCATTTGTTCTGCGTAGGTTACTCTAACTCTAAAGCTGGAGAAGCCGCCGTACCTATGCATGACCATTCTAAACATATCGATCATAGAACGGTACGCAGTAAGCGGAATGATCATGTTTCCCGATACTCTATACCCGTTTCCTTCTGGATTATCAATGGAGCTGTTGGACAGAACCATGGCAGGCCATGCAACTTGCGCCGGGTTGGGGTTAAAAGTGATTACAATCGTCTCCCCTTGTTTTACATAGATGTCTGCAACGCCATCTGCACCAGCATACACCCCCGCGAAAACGGGGGCCGATTTTGCCCTGGCTGTGTATAATCCAAGTCCGAATCCGAACTGCGACGCCACTCCTCCGCCCCACACTCCGAAGGATGTAGTGAATTCATTGAAGTAATTGTGGTTCGGATTCCTGTAATCACGAACTATCATATTTCGCATAGTTCTAATGTCCGTCATATCAAAGAGTGTTATCTGTTTGCATCTAAACAATGGAACCAACGCGCTTACGTTTGTACTGATAGGATAAACTTGGGTTCGCAGGCCTCCCGCAACACCTTGCGCTGTCCCATAAAATCCCTGGTCAACTGCATACTCTATTTCCCCAGTTTTCTGGCTGAACTTCCAAGCGTCAACCTGCCAGGACATATAAGGGATTAGCCCGTGAAATGTGAATTGGCCGTTCTCGTCACTAAAGGTGTATCTAAAGGAGAAAGGCCAGGCATTCAAAGCTTGGGGATCGTAGACATGGAGTCTGACTAAGGCATGGGGTAAAGGCTCATACCATCCTGTTCGATTACTGAACTCAACGGTCTTTCCGTTTAGAGTTGTGAAGCCCACTGCGGTCTGAGCGGTTATGTACCATCTTTTTGGCGCGGCTGTGCCGTAGTCATAAGGCGGGTTTTGAACCATGTCTACGTTTGCAAAACCATTTACGAGTGTCCCTATTGTCATGACTTGCGGCCAGACATAACTCCATGTTATAGGAGTGTCGATGGGGCTAAACCAAGATATTCTTCTTGCATACTGGGTCCTTAACGTTACGGCCATAGCGGTTGCTGATAGTGATGGTTCTGTGTCCGACATGTAGAAGTCAGTCTGGGTTCCAAAACGCGAATCGACTCGGAGACCATATTTAACCAAGTCTCCCAAGACTCGAGCTCCAACGGGAACGTAGGCTTGGCTGCCAATCTCTTCTACTGGTATATCTAGGAATCCCTCACTCAATGATTGAATCCAGCTGAAGCGGACGGCCCAAGCTGGAGTCAAGGCATAGACAGTGACCCAAGTCATTGTTCCCCACCCTGTTTGAGGCTGCATAGAACCATAAGTTGAGCTTAGGTAAAGGCAGTCTATTGTGGGAGACTCGCTTGAAACATCTATCCCAATCTGTAACCAGATTCTCTTTGTAGTATTGAAATATACTTCCTCGACGAACTCGACTGCGCCCATTCCCCCTTCCCAATGGCCAGAATAGGCAACAAACCAAAGAGTCTGCTTAGGCTTGTTCTGCCTGAAATACCTGGCTAGCTCTAGAAGCGTGGAAACTCCGATTGATCCCTCCGAGGCTGGGGAGATAGCTGGGACAACACTCCAAGAGTCGTAGTGCGCTGACAGAATCAAAACGTCATCAGGGTTATCTCCTTCTAATATGCCTATGATATTCCTTGCCCTTCTGTTTTCCCATTTCATATTCACATGCACTGTAACGGTTCCATTATTCCTAGCGACATCCTTCAGTTTCTCTCCAAATGTTCTGTTCACGTAAAGACGGGCAAAAATCAGTGGAGCGAGGGCGCCCTTGTTTAGTGCCTCATACTTTGTTGTAGAGAAAGGCTCAATAAAGATTGCAGCTTTTGCTCCGAGTCTTGCGGCGTTTAACCAGTTTTTGCCGGAATTGAAGTCTAGGAGCACTACTGAATCTTGAATATCTAGGCCGCTCATGTCCTTTAAGGTTCCTTGCCCAACATAGTAGAGTCTGCCTGAGAAATCACCGCTTGTGGAAGAAAACCCTGCATTCGGCCAAAGTGCATAAGCAGTATAATTTGAGCCCACATTGGGACCTTGATCCACAGCTATCCATGAGCCCACGTCTACCGGGACTGGTGTATAATACTCATGTGTTTGAACGTCAAGCCCGATATCGCTCAGGGTCCTTGCGATATAATCCGCTGCTCTTTCGCATCCAGTGTACCCTGTTACCCTACTTTCAATCGAGGAAAAGAATCTAACATCTGATTGTATCCTTGAAAAATCAATCTGGCTTGGGTCAATCAAAGAGGATGATATCACATTCTGATGAGGTAGGGGTTTTGCCCCCGAAGCTTCATAAGGCATCAGAATGGAAGCTAACGCGACAAAGCATATTAGGATTGATATCCCGAATTTCCTCGTCTTGTAGTCAACCTCTTTCGACCTCGCTTTCATACTATATCACCACGGCCACATCCAGGATGATCTGTACAGTAAGGCGAGGATCACATTGAACATAAGTATCAGGCCTTCGCCGGACAGTTCCCCGGCTACGACATATCCTACAATCTTCCCCCATGCTTCTCTTCCTCCAAAGAGCTTGGGAGCTATGTATCTGCTTACAACAGAGCCCACGAAAAATGTTAGAACAGTGATGGGAGGCAGATAGAGCCCCATAACCACACCGATGAAGGAGAAAAATAAACCCATCTTCGTGGCTAGGAGGTCACCTACTGCCAGAATAGCAAAGAGAATCAAGGCAGGAATTCCAATAGATTGCAGCGAAACGTTGAGTTGCCGAGAAACTATCATAGCATCCGTGTACGCGGTGCTTAGGGCTCCATAAACGGTGAATGGGTAGGCTGAGGAAGGTATGGGAGCTATTCTCCAGAAGAAATCGAGGGAAATGAGCCCGCACAGTTGAGACAGAATTGAACCCACTATCCACACGATCAGTAGATCTCTAGGTCTAGCTCCAACAATGGAAGCTGCTTTCACCTGCTGGGAGAACCAAGGAGGAGCACTACCGTCAATGAGTGCTGGTTGAAATATGAATCCTGAATATCCCTCGTAGGGCGATAGATAAACCAGGGTGTGCCAAGTCCAGCCTGGAAATCCGGAAGGCGTATAACCTGTTTCTCCCTGAAAAGCAGTTAGCGATATGGACATGAATATGCCGAAGAGGAAGACGTATACGAGGGGAATTAGCAGACTTACTTCAGGCACCATGATACGGAAATATATCACTGAGGCGCAAGATGCTCCCAACCACAAAAGTATGGCTGTTCGCATCGAAGGGAGACCCGTCATGGTTCTCGACTCTGAAGCACCTCTAGAACTTATTGCAAAAATCTCCCTGAGCGCCGCTGCAATGGGTTTTCTGGCTTTGAACAATATCAGAAAGGCTGAAACAGCGATCATGAAACCTACTTGAGGGGCAAACCAAAGTCGAAGAGATGAACGGTTCAGGACGGCTATCAAACCCATACCTTTGGAGTACTCCTTTGCCCATTCAGGAGCTAGGTTGGGGAAAGTGGTTACGAATAATGAATTGAGTACGACCCAGATGAAAACTGAGGAGATAAGCATGTAAAAGGCATGGTAAAAGGGCACAATCAAGCCCTGGAAGTACGTATACAAGATTGTCATTATTCCGAATAGCGAGCCTGGAAGAACTTCCTCTAGAAGAAAAGTCATGTCATAATACGGTATTGGTATGAAGGCTGCTCCCACCGAATAGGGAAGATAAGCTATTGCACCAAAACCAACTCCGATCCCGAAAGATGTGATGAAGTATTTTATGAACCCTCTTGGTCTATCGGACAGGAACGTCGCTATCGATGTGTCAACCATCGCAGCGGGAAACGGATAATTAAGATGCTCAACGTATATGTATGAAGCGACTAATGATAAAGAGACGCTCAATACTAGAACGATGATACTCCATGCCAACCAAACCAGTAGAGGTGTTAGAAATTCGAGTTGGAAGAGCGTTCGAATTTCATGAGCTGGTGAACCTGGAGGCGGCACTAGCCATGAGGGGATGTATTCCGCCATCGGTCTTCCACCGATCGAGTAAGATTCCACGAAGGGAGAATTGACAAAGTAAGATCTGAAGATTATGTTGTAGTAGATTGGCAACGCGTATCCTCCCCACGCCGCGGCGTAATATAGAGTAAGTACTTCCTGCTTTGAAAGGCCTATCCGGGTCAGTCTTGTTAGCTCAGAGAATATGATGGTTATGAAGACGACGGCTACTGTACCCCACAGTTGACCTGTTACAAAATACGAATATATGTTTACAGGAATGAAGAGGAATATAGCTGCAATCATGGCGAGGAAAGTTCGCCATGTCAATCCGCCTTTAATTTTGGTTTCCTCTTTCAGACAAACACCTCAGAGCGAGCTCTTACAAGGAATAACAGCAAACTTAAATAAAAAAAGGGGTGATAGGTTTCACTTCCATAGTGCAGCTAGGTTTGGCAGCGAAGATGTGAACATCACAGTGAATCCTACTAGGATGTATAGGGCTCCGAGACCAAGTGCGACACCAGATATTATCGGTATCATGTACTCGAGTGTTCTCTTTGGACCCAAGGTTCTATCCAGCACAACCCTCAGTACTATACCGATTATCATATTGGGCCATCCGATCCATCCGCCACTGCCCGCAAGGCCAATGAGCACTCCTAATGGATGTATGAAGAACCATGGGAATGCGGTTCGTAGCCATCCGATGATGATGATAAGGACAGCGCCTATGCCAGTTGCAAGCCAATACTCTCCCAACGGGAGATAGCCTATGGACCATGTAAGGCCTCTATTGCCTGTGTCAAGTGCCGCGTTTACTACATTCCACCAGTTCACGTCCATCCCCGTTTCGCCAGTGTTTGCGATCCCGACATGGCTATTCACGTAGGTGTTCATCACTAAAGCAAAGGGTATCAAGGCGATCAGAATGATCAAGATGTATGTGAAGATCTTCCTCACATCTGCTTTTACTCCCTTCGCAAATCCATAAGTGATTGTCGCAATACTCTGACTCCACACGCCGTTACTCTCATACGGACCCACACATGTTCCCATACTGCTCGATGCGAGACCATAGATAGCTAACGCTGGGTTAGTTTGGGGTGGTGTATCGGACCATATTCCTAGACCTGCTCCGACCGGAAAGCCTAACCGCCAACTATCATAGCCATGGCAATCGGCGGCGTACCAGAATGCTGTAGCATAATAATAGGCTCCACCTATGTTCACAATAGTGAAGATTAGGAACCAAAAGATTATCATCACCACATTTCCGCCAGCGGCCGTCCATATTGCTATCATCAACACTGTGCCTAAGAGCATGAGAATCATCCCCAGCCTCATAGATATTCCTTCGACTTCGAAGTCCTTACTAAAGGCCCCGAACGCCCTGCGCCACCTATCCCTAGTCGCCCACAAGACTACCACAGCCAACCCAAGATAGGTTCCTATACGCAGCGAATCGTGTGGGAATGGCCAAGCATCACCAGGGGAGACTCCTGGAGGAACTATGCCCGCTCTGGTTACAGCCGGTCTATAGATGAGACCTACGAAGATTCCGACGATCGCGATGGTTACCGACAGATCCAAAGGAAAGATGCAATATAGCAGACAATTGTATATCACTAGAGAAGCGTTTAGCTGAGCGTTCGGCAGAACAGCCGCAACGAGCGGCTCAAGGTTTATTGGATAGGTTCCGTAGCCTCCTCCGATTACGCCTCCGAGAGGCAGAGCTGGGACGAGCTGCGTAGCGATATATGGAGCATTGAGGACAATACCTACCGCGAAAGCTATCCAGAAAACCTTGTTCCTGGCAATCTTAGTGTTTAGTAATCTCAGCCACTCTCCCTTTTCTTCGCTTTCTTCAGAGGGGAATGTCTCGTTCACCGTGAATATTGCAGGTATAGTCATCGGAAAATGCAGCCTCTCTACTTCCCACCACTGCGGACCGAAGATGAGGAAGATCATGGGCCAGCTGACCAATGCTATGGAGATCATGATGAGGGACCATGCGACTACAGGACCGACAAAGACAGCCCAGTTGGGATCTCCTCCGCCACTGTAGTAAAGGGCTGTTGCAGCCTCATCTTGAGGAATTAGCCATGCAGGCACCAAGCCGGGAAGATAATCCTTTGCTTCAGCTGGAAATTGGTACCCGGCCATAGCAGAGCTGAAGGAACCGGCTATGTTGTTGTAGAAGTTTACTTCGCTTGAACCTGAGAAGTAATACCATTTGGCTGTGAAAAGCATCAGGACAAACATCAACACAAGTACGAATTCTTTGCTGACTTTAACTCCTTTCTTGCCTAGATAGCCCACCACCAGCAGTATATATATGTATGGAATGAAAGTCCCTGTCACGACCCAGTATTTGACAAGAGACAAAGACCTCGTGACGAAGCCCCAGACGAAGCATATCCAAGCAATCAAGATCAAGGCGACAATCTCAGCGATGGATATCTTTGCCAGTATCTTCTTTTCCTCAGTCATTTCCTACTTCCACTCATTTATTTCCAAAACAGCGCAAACCTAAATTACGAGCGCTTTTAATTTAAAGCTTTCGCCAAGCCGAGTCGGGCCGGAGGTGCTCTTGGCCCTAGCATAAGTCTAACTCCCCCTTAATCACGCATATGGAAAAGCTCGCTATTATGGACTTCAGAAAGGAAATCCTCAGACAAGAAGCAAACAACAGCCCAGATAAGAAGGAACTGGAAATCTTTAGCTTGAAAAACTTAACGGTTGCTACTCTTTCGCTTGCATCACTAGAACCCAATCTTGGATTACTGGTGGTTTAGGCGGTTGCCACTCGCCTTTTCCATCGGGAACCACCGTTCCTATATCGTATTCCCTTCCATCTCGGGGATCAAGATAGAACGCGCGGTAAGCAATTTCCTGTTCAACCTTTTCAATCTTTCGCAAGCTTCCAGCTACTGGAACATAGATAATGCGTACCTCCTTTGGGATTCCGGCTGCGTACGGCTTAAAGTAGTCTCCTTCACTCCAATGCGGCTCAACCCATTCAGGCTTTGGCTCGAATTGCCACCAACGAAAGCGTTCCAAGAGGCCTTTGCCAATGCTCACTTGCTTGGAACCTGGTGACTTGTAAGCTTCATCCCATGCAGTGTCTCCCCAGGATTGGCCGTGCGGCGAAGGACCAAAGGGCTTTACTCGAGTGTTGACCTGCCAGATTCCGTTTGCACCGTAAGTGTGCCCGGCTGCACCATTAAGGATGCTTGTCCAGAACATCAACCGCTGAACATTTTCCCAGGATGCACCCATAATCCCCTCATAGCAGACTTCGCCAACAAGGACTGGCATGCGCGGCGATCTAGCGATCGAATCTACAACTTTGTTCACAGTGTTGGCGAAGCTGTGTATGTCGCTGTGGCCAGTTTGAAGCATATCCACATCAATAACAGACGGATCGTCAACCATATTGTGTGCACAGTCAGTAGGATGAATAGTGATTGGATGATGGTATGGGTCTATTGAACGGAGGTAACGGGCAACTCTAGTCCAGCTGGAACGAGCTCTGGCGACGTAATCTTCTCGTTTCTCCATATCATCCCAAGCAGGAGAGAGATAGTAGGGCATCACTGCTTCTCCTGCGACGCACCAGACTACGGGGTAGGCTCCGTAACGGGCCACCAAGTTACGCCAATGCTTCTTCATTATTTCCTCTCCAGCAAACTCTATGAAGTATCCCCAAGAGCCGACGATGCAGGGAACCAACCCGTTTCGGACAAGCCAGTCAACCCTTCGGTCCGCCATATCAAAATAAGCTGGATTTATTCGAATGTAGTCCTCCTGCCATGGGAAACCTGTCTCGTTGGCACCCCGCGGGTCAAAGGGAGGCATATCCGGATAGAGCCCGGCCACTATCTGAATCACGGTGAACCCTTTTCTAACTCGGTCTTCCGTCAGCAACTTGAAATCTTCAGGCCATCTAAGACGACTTGTAAGTCCCATCCACCAAGTATCTCCAAGCCAGAAGAAGGGCTTACCATCAATATGCTCCAAATGCTTTCGATTTCGGCTGATTCCAAGTGGACCATGTCGAAGCAGCAGATTCCTGCCCGCGTATGCG
>Ga0315314_1004692_pt1 | contig 10155 bp, 7 predicted proteins | sample TDP9_MG_FD_203631 | JGI IMG/M metagenome (GOLD analysis project Ga0315314, IMG submission 203631) | Freshwater sediment microbial communities from Lake Towuti, South Sulawesi, Indonesia - TDP9 | ecosystem: Environmental > Aquatic > Freshwater > Lake > Sediment | place: Indonesia: South Sulawesi... | reverse complement strand
AATATCATAGCCAGAAGAGGATTGTCTTTTCAAGTTCAATTTTTTCTTTAGCTCGTTATTAACTATTCTTTTCATAACCATTACTATTCTACTGTATAAGGGTTAGGGTGAGGGGAGGCACAGGCTGATTCACATAGATAATGTAACCTTGTGCGGAAGGGGTGACAGAGAGCGAAGCGAACGCAATAAGGGGAAACGAAGAGTTTCCCCTATTGAGCACAGGCTGATTCACACAGGGGGGGAGACTATGCAAAGATTGCTAACTATAAAAGAGGTAGCAGACTATCTTAGATTGAGTAGAGTTACAGTCTACAAAATGACCCGGGAGGGTAGGATTCCTGCCTTGAAAATTGGGAAACAGTGGCGCTACAACAAGTCAGAAATAGATTCTTGGGTCAAGCAAAAATCGAATAGCAAACACCGTTGAATCCTGAAATGGAGAAGAGAGTGAAAATGCTTTTAGATTCAACAGATAGAAGAGGGTCGATAAGAGTTTTGGCAGGGATTCCTGTAAAAGTAAGGGTTAGGGATTTACCCGAAAATATTGCAGCGGGTTTCTCTGCAGAGACGGCCGATTTAAGTTCCCGGGGAGCTTCTCTCCTTCTAAAAAATTCTCTACCAGTCTCTTCAAGGATTTCATTAACTCTTGATTTAGACTTTCCTTCCCCCAAGCTGGAAGCAGAAGCAGAAGTCGTCTGGAACTATTTTTTGCCGCGAGATAGAAAATTTAATTGCGGAGTTCGATTTCTAAGCCTAAGGAAAGAATATAGGAGAATATTAGAGGAATTTACAAAGACGAAAAGCAATCTTGGTGAAGCAGTGCCTGAGCGGAGAAGATCGGAGAGAAGAGCAAAAGCCGAACGGAGAACCACGCTGATGCCCGACTATGCTCCTGACCGCAGGCGAGTAAGAAACCGAAGGTCTCTTGACCGTAGAGCGGGTGCAGCGACACGCTTTTTTCAAAGATTAACAAAGCCGATTCTACAATTAGTTCTTCTGGTTAAAAAGAAAGGCATTGAATCTTAATGATTTTTCGGCCTTTTGGTTATGGAATTTGTTGTATAGATTAAGAAATTGAGGAGAAATGAAATTAATAGGATAAAAGAAAATCTAGAAAAAGTTAATGAAAGAATTCGAGTAAAATCGGAATTGGTTGGCCGAGACCCTCAGGAGATAATTCTGGTGGCAGTGACCAAAACAGTAGAGCCGGATAAAATTGAAGAGGCAATAGCCTCAGGAGTAAATATTATTGGCGAGAGCCGGGTTCAGGAAGCAAAAGAGAAATACAGAAAAGTGAGCGGTAAAGTTATCTGGCACCTGGTAGGACACTTACAGAGGAATAAGGCAAAGGATGCTGTCAAGATTTTTGATTTAATTCATTCTGTGGATAGCTGTAAATTGGCGAAAGAGATTGACGAGGAGGCCAGAAAAGTTGGGAAAATACAGAAGATATTAATCGAAGTAAATATATCAGGTGAAGAATCGAAATACGGATTAAGCCCTGAACAGGCAATTCCTTTCCTCAAAGAGATTGGTAGGCTTCCCAACACGAAAGTTGAAGGACTGATGACCATGGCGCCCCTTTATGAAAATCCAGAGAATTGTAGACCCTGTTTCAGAAAGCTGAAGGGGCTGATGGAAGAAGTAAAAGCTGAAAATATAAAAAATGTGGAAATGATATATCTCTCGATGGGGATGAGTAATGACTTTGAAGTGGCTATTGAGGAAGGCTCAAATATGGTTCGGATAGGAAGGGCAATCTTTGGACCAATAGTATGAGAGGGTAAGTTATGGAACGAGATAAGGAAAAATGGAAAGGGGAAGAGAGAAGAAAAGGAGAGAGACGCCGGGCTGGTGGAGGAAGACCTCCCTTTGTTGAACGTCGTACAAGAGAAAGAAGGAAAAATTGGCCTAGTATGGTTCCTGAAGGGAAAAGAGATTTATTGAGAGAAAAAAGGGTGGCCTTCATTGGCTGTGGAAATATGGGTAGCGCATTGATCTCGGGAATTCTGAGGAGCTGGCTCATTAGTAGGGATAAAGTTTTGGTTACTGATATTAGACCTGAGCGGCTTGAGTATATGAGGGAAAAGGAAGGAGTCTCCACTACAGAAAATAATAGAGAAGCAGTGGAGAAGAGCGATGTTATTGTTTTGGCTGTAAAGCCACAGGTAATTGGAAAAGTTCTTTCTGAAATTAGGGATGTTGTGACAGAGGATAAGGTAATTATCTCTATCGCTGCTGGAATTACTACGGGCTTCGTAGAAGAAGCTCTCGGTAGAGAGGTTCCGGTGGTTAGAGTGATGCCCAACGCTCCTGCTCTGGTTAAGTCAGGTGCTTCAGGCATCTCCCTAGGTAGATATGCAAGTGAAGAGGAAGAGGCAATTGCAGAAGAGATGTTCCGTGGAGTTGGAATTGTGGTTAAAGTTCCTGAACAGATGCTCGATGCAGTAACTGCTCTGTCGGGTAGTGGTCCAGCGTATATATTCTATATCATTGAGTCGCTAATTAAGGCAGGAATGGACATGGGCTTGTCGGAGGATGATGCGACAAAACTGGTTAGTCAGACGGCCCTGGGTGCGGCGAGGATGTTTTTGGAGACGGGGGAAAGCCCCCAAGTTTTAAGGGCGAAGGTGACATCGCCTGGGGGAACAACTGAAGCCGCGTTGAAACATCTTGAGAAAAAAGGGTTTCAGAAAATTTTAATCGCAGCCGTTAAGGAGGCTGCTAAAAGGGCGAAAGAGCTAAGCACAGGTTGAAAAATATGATAATGTGGGGATTCTCAGAATGTAGCTGCAGAGCGAAGCTCTGCTAAATGTAGGTAGTGTAGGGCTTTATGCCCGTAATCGGGATGAAGCCTGCCCGTGCCTGGCACGAGCCACGGCCAGGGGGGCACGAGCTACGGCCAGGGGGATAGCTTTCGGAGTCGCTCGGTCAGAAAAACCTCGCTCTAATTCCGCCAGCGCTCATGTGAAACCTGGCGGAATTGAAGCTCCGGCAACTATCCCTTCATCCTTGGCGAAAAATAGAATTGTTGTAGGGTTTGATTTATTGAACCCGACAAGGGAACGATGGGTTTCCTTTATTGAGCACAAGTTTATTGGAAGGAGGGTCGCTGTTCCGACGAATAAGGAGGAACGGGTCAGCGACGACTGCGAGTCAGTGAGCAGGCGGGTCTCCGACTGAAGTGAAACGAAAGGAGGGGATATGCAATTTCTATTAAATGTCCTCGGTTATCTGATTAACAGTTTCTTAATTATCCTATTCATTGTAGTTTTAGCCAGGTTCATTCTGGTCAGGCAAGGCAAGGATTTAAACGCTGTTTTGGCTGGGCCACTCATTAGAGACTTCTCAGAGCTCATCTTCAGTCAGGCGCGCAAGTATATTCCGATTCAGGAAGAATCTACTCTTTCTATTACACTTCTGGTCATATTTATTCTACTCTTCTGGCTGGTAAGTCTTTTCATAATAAGATAGAAAATGATTAAGACAATCTGGTGGAAAGAAGGAAAAGTCTATATCTTAGATCAGACTAAACTACCTCATAAAGAAGAAATAATTGAGTGTAAAAACTACCGGAAAATTGCCCTTTGTATTGAGAGGATGTCAATCCGCGGCGCTCCAGCGATTGGTATTGCTTCTGCTATGGGACTGGCTCTGGGCGCAAGAAGTATCAAAGTTAAGACGAGAGATGAGTTCTTCAAGGAGTTGGACGCCATAGCAAATCGATTCCTGCGCACCCGGCCAACCGGAGCAAATCTTCTCTGGGCAATTGAGAGACTCCTCAACTTAGCCAGAAAGAACTACAAGAAAACTTTAAGAGAGGTCAAATATATTCTCGAAAAGGAAGCTATTAGGATGCTAAAAGAGGACATTAAGTTAAACAAGCGAATTGGCAAAAATGGACTGAAATTAATTAATAAGCCTGTCAATATTCTTACTCATTGCAATACAGGTTCACTTGCTACTGGTGGTTATGGAACGGCCCTGGGGGTGATTAGAGCAGCTCACAGCAGGGGTAGAATAAAGAAAGTTTTTGTGGGTGAGACACGTCCGGCGCTGCAGGGAGCCCGTTTGACCACATGGGAACTTCTTCACGATAAGATTCCATCTGTTCTTGTGACCGATAATATGGCCGGGTATCTTATGCAGAAAAGAGCTATCGATTGTGTGATTGTCGGCGCTGACCACATTGCCGCAAATGGCGATGCGGTTAACAAAATCGGGACCTATACTCTGGCTGTTTTAGCAAAGCATCACGATGTTCCTTTCTATGTTGCCGCTCCCTCATCTACTATTGATATGAGGACTCATAAGGGTGGAGATATCGTGATTGAGGAGAGAGACCCCAGGGAGGTTCTGGAACTACTGAGAAGGAGAATTGCTCCCCCAAATATTGCTGTTTTCAACCCGGCTTTTGACCTAACCCCTCATAAGTTGGTGAGTGCTATTATAACTGAGAAAGGCGTTATCAGGCATCCCGATAGAAGAAAAATGGTCAGGTTTTTCGTTCCAGGGGATTGAAAAATGGAATACAACAATACAATAAACCTTCCCACTACACGGTTTCAGATGAAAGCTGATTTGCCAAAAAAGGAACCCCAGATACAGGAAAGGTGGGAAGAGATGAAATTATATGAAGTTGTCCAGGAGAAGAATAGGAGCGGATCCAAATATATCCTTCATGATGGTCCACCCTATGCTAATGGAAATATCCATATGGGTCATGCCTTAAATAAGATTCTTAAGGATATAATTGTCAAATTCAAACTGATGGAGGGGTTCAATGTTCCCTTCGTTCCTGGATGGGATTGCCATGGGCTGCCTATCGAATACCAGCTCCTGAAGAGTTTGGGGCTCAGGAAAGAAGAGATAGACAGGGTTAAATTCCGGAGGAAAGCACGGGCTTATGCGGAAGGGTTTGCCCGTATTCAGAAAGAAGAGTTCAAACGACTGGGAATTTTTGGTGACTGGGAAAACCCCTATCTGACAATGTCCTTCGATTACGAGGCTAAAATCATTGAGATATTCAGGCGTCTTGTTGTCGAAGGTTATATTTATAGAGGAAAGAAGCCAGTCTATTGGTGTGCAAATTGTGAGACAGCTCTGGCTGAAGCCGAAGTGGAGTATTCCAATCACAACTCCCATTCTGTTTATGTGAAATTTCGAGTCAAGAAGCTGGGAAAAGACAAAGAGAGTGAATTTGAACTTTCTACGAAACGCAGACTGAAGTCTGCTACTCCAAACTGCGGACTGAAGTCTGCTATTCCTATTTCTGTTCTAATCTGGACAACAACTCCCTGGACTTTGCCCGCCAATGTAGCTCTTGCTTTCCACCCAGAATACGAATATGCGTGGGTAAAGTTATCTCCTCCGGACACCTCTTTAAAAGAAGAGATAAAAATTGTGGCTAAACAGTTAGTATCGAATCTGATGGAGAGATTTGGAATCGAAAATTATAATATTCTGAAAGTTTCGCAGGGCAGAGATCTGGAAGGAATTGTCTGCTCTCATCCTTTTATGGCAAGGGACTCTGTCGGTATCTGTGCTGATTTCGTGACCCTGGAAGAAGGGACAGGGATAGTCCATATTGCTCCAGGCCACGGACAGGAAGATTACCAGATTGGCTTGAAATACGGGCTTCCTGTTTTGGCTCCTGTAGATGACAAAGGAAAATTTACTGAGGAAGTTCCTCAGTTCTTAGGAGTGGATGTTTTTTCTTCTAACAGCCTAATTATAGAAGAATTGAAAAATTCGTCTCTCCTTCTCCACTCGGAAGAGATTGTCCATACCTATCCCCATTGTTGGCGCTGTAAGAAGCCCATTATTTTCCGAGCTACAAAACAGTGGTTTCTAGGTGTGGATAAGAGCGAGCTTAGGGGAAAAATGATAGAAGCAATAGAAAAGGTGAAATGGATTCCCAAAATTGGAGAAAATAGAATCTCAGCTATGGTGGAAGGGAGACCGGATTGGTGTCTTTCCCGCCAAAGATATTGGGGAGTTCCACTTCCCATCTTCTACTGTAAAAATTGCGGGGAACCACTGATGTCTGAAGAGAGTATGGGTGCTGTCCAGGATTTGGTTCTGAGGGAGGGAAGTGATGCGTGGTATATAAAAAAAGAAGAAGAGATTCTACCAAAAGGTGCAGAATGCCCCAGGTGCAAAAAAAGAAAGTTTATTAAAGAGAAAGATATTCTGGATGTCTGGTTCGATTCCGGGGTCAGTCATGAAGCAGTTCTTAAAGAGCGAGAAAGTTTATCCTGGCCTGCAGACTTGTACCTGGAAGGCTCAGACCAGCACAGGGGCTGGTTCCAGACCTCATTAATTCCTGCAGTTGCCCTGGAACGGGCGGCTCCCTTTAAGAGCGTTTTGACTCATGGGTTTGTTGTTGATGGTGAAGGCAGAAAAATGTCCAAGTCGATAGGGAACGTAATTGCACCTCAGGAAATCATCGAAAAGTATGGCGCTGAGATTTTAAGACTATGGGTTGCTTCAGAAGACTACCGCGAAGATGTGCGCATTTCTTCAGAAATTCTCGGCCACCTCGTTGATGCCTATCGACGGATCAGAAACACCTTCCGTTTCCTTTTAGGAAACTTGAACGATTTCGATCTTTCAAAAAAGGTAAGATATGAAGAGATGTCGGAAATCGACCAGTGGATGCTCCACAGGTTGCAGGAATTTATTTCCCAGGTGATAGAAGGATACGAATCTTTCGAATTTCATAAAGTTTATAGAGCTATTCACAATTTCTGCAGCATAGAACTTTCCTCGTTCTATCTGGATGTGCTTAAGGACAGGCTCTATACTTTTGGCAGAGATTCTCTTCCCAGAAGATCAGCTCAGACAGTTCTTTATGAAATAGCAGTAAGTTTGATTAGGCTCACTGCTCCAATTCTGGCACATACTGCGGAAGAGGCATGGCAGATGGTGCCAGAGATTAAGGAGCCGAGTGCCTTTTTGACCAATCTTCCTCGGGTGGAGAAAAAGTATTGGAACGAACAATTGGCAAAGAAGTGGGAGAAGATTTTGCTCCTTAGGAAAAGTGTGGTGAAGGCACTGGAGATTGCCCGAAAAGAGAAGATTATCGGGAGTTCTCTTGAAGCAGAAGTGGACCTTTATGCTCAGGAAAAGGAGTTGACCACCGTCCTCCATAATTATGAGAGAGATTGGAAGGAAATTTTTATCGTTTCTGAAGTTAAGGTTTTCGAGGAGCTACCCTCAGGCTCGTCTAAGGTAGGGAAGGGCAAATCAGAAGTCATGATGAAAAGTGAGGAGATGCCCGAACTATATATGGGGGTGAGAAGGGCGCCGGGAAAGAAGTGCGTGCGCTGTTGGAACTGGAGTGTGAGCGTGGGGGAAAATAGGGAACATCCCCAGATTTGTGCAAGATGTGTGGAAGTAGTGAAGAATCTGTAAAAAGACATCTAAAGTGCTCGAAAAAATAGCAGTGAATGCTCCCAATTAGGAGTAGCGGAGCGATAGCTCCGCGTGGATGTCGGGTTCAGGGACGAGCCCGACTACCGTATCGCGAAGCCTTGCTTCGTTACTCCAGGACCGTTTTCCCTCTCCCCGCTGGGGAGAGGGGATAGGGTGAGGGGGTACAATAGGGATCAATATATTCGGCAAGCTAAAGCAGTTATAGAGGTGTGCATAAGACTAATAATTTCAGGAGGGTGGGATAAAAAGATACCCTGATTTTTCTGATAGGCGTGCTTTCTCTCGTTTTGGGGCTGATTTTCCAGTGAAAGTGGAGATTAAAAAGCCACATTGTAAACCATCCATTGTGTCTGGAAGAACTGTTAATATGAGCAAGCAAGGCTTATCGCTTATTTTAGATGGACCTTTGCCTTTATCTTTGCTTGTTGCACTTTCTTTAGAATTCAGACCTTCTTATCCATCAGTACAAACGAAAGCGCGGGTGATTTGGAGCAATCCTTTAACTAATGGTAAAGAATGTTATTGTGGTGTGCAGTTCTTGGATGCACAGGATAAGAATCTCTCAACATTGGACCGGGTAATTAATGATGTAATTGATAAAAGGAAATCCAGTGAACGCAGAAAAGGTCAGCGAAGAAAAAAAATAGCGCCAATTAATTTTCCCGAAAGAAGAAAAGCCGACCGAAGATTAAAGGTTAGTATTCTTAGAAAGTGCGTCATGACTCCCAGAGTCGACTTCTTTAGGGCTCAGGGAGTTTTCTTGAGAGAAGTTTCTTCCGTGGCTGAGCCAAGAATTATATTGAGAGGTCGGGAATTGATTATGTTCGGCTGCTGTAACTATCTTGGTTTAGCTACGCATCCGAAAGTAAAAAAAGCAGCAGGGGAAGCTCTTGAAAAATATGGGATGAGTACTTCGAGTTCAAGAATAGCAGGCGGGACAATGGAACTGCACAATCTTTTAGAACAAAAACTTGCTGAATTTGAAGGAGGGGAAGACTGCATTACATACGATATGGGGTATCTTGCTAACTTAGGGTGCATACCTGTGCTGGTTACAAAAAATGATTTCGTAATCACTGACGCTAAATCTCATGCTAGCATTATTGATGGGTGTTTTCTTTCAGGTGGTACTGTGTTGGTCTATAAACATAACGACATGCAAGACTTAGAAAAACAGCTAAAGAAATGTAAGTGGAGAAGCAACAAATTAATTGTTACTGATGGCGTTTTTAGTATGGATGGTGATATTGCCAAGTTAGACGTGATTTATGAGTTGGCTCAGGAATATAATGCAGCAGTTATGGTTGATGATGCCCATGCCATCGGAGTGCTGGGTGAAAATGGAAAAGGGACGACCGAATATTTTAATTTGATGGGCAGAATCGATATAGTGATGGGGACCCTTAGCAAAGCCCTTCCTGGTTTAGGGGGATTTATAGTGGCGAGAAAGAAAATTGTGGACTATCTCAGAAGTGCCAGTCGGCCGTTCATTTTTAACCTCAGTTTGCCCCCTTCCATTGTTGCTGGTATTCTTGCGGCTCTTGAAGTAATTAGAGAAGAGCCAGAATTAAGACAGAAGTTATGGAGAAATGTGAGATATCTAAGAGAAAATCTGCAGAAATTGGGTTATAATACCGGCAACTCGGAAGCAGCCATCATTCCCGTCATTATGGGGAATGATATCAAAACCTATCAGATGGTTAGAATGCTAGAACATTTAGGAATTTTTGTAGATGCCATGGTTTATCCTGCAGTGAAGAAAAGAGAATCACAGCTTCGCCTTACCCCTATGGCTACTCATTCGCCAGATGATTTGCAAAAGGCAATTAAAATCTTTGAAAAAGCAGGCAGAGAATTAGACCTCATTTAAGGAGAACTTGGTATGAGATGGATTGTTTTGGCAGGTGGCATAGCCAATTTTCTATTGGGGCTACTTGTTCTTAAAAAGGGGGCGCCCAGTCCTTTAAAACGGCGTTTTACTATTTTCGCCTTTCTTACCTCTCTTTGGGTATTTAGTAACTTTATTTTTTTGGTATCTCCTTCTACTTTTTGGTTTAAAACTGCTTATGCCCTCGGAGCTTTGATTCCGTCCAGCGCATTAATCTGGGTTTTGTGCTTTTCTACAGGGAAGAGACCCTCGCCTTCACTCTCTTATATTGGGTACGGAATAGGGTTTTTATTTTTCACGCTATGTTACGTTAACAATATTTTTATTGTAGGTATTGTTGCCGAAGTGAGTGGATTTAAAGAAAACTATAGCCCATTTTTTCCCGTTTATTCCATTTATATGTCTGGGATTCTATTATATTTACTATACAAATTATTTCTATGCTGCAGAAAGTTTGCGGGGATTAGAAGAGAACAGGCAAAGTATATGTTTCTTGGAGGGGCAACATTTGCGATTATCTCGTTCGTAGTTAGTTTCCTTCTCCCTCTATTCGGGTACGCAAAATATGGCATTCTGGATAGTCCCAGCTCTCTTTTTTGTGTAGGTTTCACTGTCTTGGCAATTATCCAGTATCGGCTAATGGACATCAGTGTAGTAGTTACCAGGGGAACTGTATTTGCTGTGGTATATGCTTTTGTTCTCGGGATTCCTCTGGCAGTGTGGTTCTGGGGTAGAACTTACCTTTCTGACAAGATAGGCGAAAATTGGGGGCTTGTGCCTGTTGGCATGGCACTTATTCTGGCTAGTTTAGGTCCGGCGATTTATGGTTT
>Ga0315314_1004691_pt1 | contig 10156 bp, 14 predicted proteins | sample TDP9_MG_FD_203631 | JGI IMG/M metagenome (GOLD analysis project Ga0315314, IMG submission 203631) | Freshwater sediment microbial communities from Lake Towuti, South Sulawesi, Indonesia - TDP9 | ecosystem: Environmental > Aquatic > Freshwater > Lake > Sediment | place: Indonesia: South Sulawesi... | reverse complement strand
CCCCCCACAACTACTGGGGCGTAGAGTGGTGTCTTATGTAAGACATTTTGTCTTAGCTAAGACATTGCCCCTGAAAAGGCGAAAGACATCACTGAAAATCCTCAAATTCAGTTGGGAAGTAGCGTCCAACCGATGATTTCAAAAATCTAACCCTTGCCCTCATGGGTGCGGAGCTTGAACCTGCGCTCCACGGGCAGGGCCTCCCCCACGATCATCGCTCCCGCCATGACTTCGTCCACGCTGTGCACCACGCCCCCCCATTCCTCTATCGCGGAGCGGATGGTGCCGTAATCGAGCTTCCCTTCTATGGTCACCTTGAGGGTCTCGGTGTCCCTGTCGATCTCGATGAGCGTCACATCCACCCCGTCGACGCCGGACAAGGAGCTGAGCTTGGCCGCGAAATCCGGTAATGTCGGGCTGTGGGGCTTGAGCACGTCGAGCACTAGGCGCCGAAGCTTTGGCTTTCCCGCCATTGAATCATCTCCTTTTATATATTACGAAAAGCTTATAAATAGGTGATAAGGTTTCGACTTAAACTTTTGGGGATACCATGCGCAGCCTAGGAAAAGTGATGCATGTGACGAAGCGCGGGTTGGTGTTACGCGCCGGCGGGTCCCTCGAGCCCGGAAATGCCGTGTACGATGGGGAGCGGAGGCGCGTAGGAAGCGTGTTGGATATCTTTGGGCCCGTCGACAGCCCCTACCTGGCTGTAAGACCCGCCCAATCCATGACCCACGAGGAGCTGGCTGCGCTGGTCGGAAAGGAGCTATATATTATGGGGGAGAAGCATGGAAGAAAAGCTGGAAAAGAGGCGCACGTGCCCGGAATGCGGGAGCGAAAAGCTCGTCCGAGACTATGAGCGGGCGGAGCTCGTGTGCGCCGGCTGCGGCTTCATCATCACCGAGAAGATCATGGACATGGGGCCCGAGTGGAGGGCATTCGACCAGGAGCAGAGGGAGCGCCGGGGCAGGGTCGGGGCCCCCATGACATACACCATCCACGACAAAGGCCTCTCGACGATGATAGACTGGCGAGACCGGGACAGCCACGGCAAGGACCTGACGCCCAAGAAAAGGGCACAGATCTATCGCCTCCGCAAGTGGCAGCGCAGGATCAGGGTCTCTGATGCCACAGAGCGGAACTTGGCATTCGCGCTCTCCGAGCTCGACCGAATGGCGTCGCACCTCGGGCTGCCCAGAAATGTCCGGGAGGCTGCTGCAGTCATCTACAGGCGGGCGGTGGAGGAAAGGCTGATCAGGGGACGGTCGATCGAGGGAGTGGCCGCTGCCGCCCTCTATGCCGCATGCAGGGAGTGCAAGGTGCCCCGCACGCTGGACGAGATAGCGGATGTCTCTCGGGTGGGGAAGAAGGAGATAGGGCGGAGCTACAGGTTCATCGCCAGGGAGCTGCTCATCCACCTTCGCCCGACAAGCCCGATGGACTACGTCCCTCGATTCGGGAGCGAGCTTGGCTTGAGCGGGGAGGTCCAGTCCAAGGCGATCGAACTGCTTAAGGAGGCTGGGAAGAAGGGCCTGACTTCAGGGCGGGGGCCTACGGGGGTGGCTGCTGCAGCGATTTATATAGCCAGCGTGCTTCAGGGAGAGAGGCGGACGCAGAGGGATGTGGCGGACGTGGCGCGGGTTACTGAGGTCACCGTGAGGAACCGCTACAAAGAATTGTGCGAAAAATTAGGCTTAGATGTCGAATTGTAGTATTTTAAAGCTTATTTTTGAAAAACAGAGCTTAAATTTTCCTTTACTATAGTGTGATTACTTTCGGTGACCTCTCTCCCCGGAAGTCGCTTAAAGAGAACTTTCGATCTGCGTTCGGAGGTGAAAAGTTGATCATCGACATCGCAAAAATTGCGCCGACGAAAACTCCTATCGGGCGAGATGTGGAACTTGCAGTCGATTCAAGCAAAGTTACAATGTACATACCTCCTTCTCACAGATGGGGTGGAGGAAAGGAATCCAAAAGAGTTGCCGTGAATCGATTCATTTCTTTGGATGAACTTTTCATGGAAGGTCTAGGGCTTTGGCGAGGCGAAGGTGGCAGGAAAAAAGGCATTTACTTTGGTAATTCCGATGCATCGCTCTTGCGGCTATTCTTGGACTTCATCGAACAGAAGATTGGCCTCGCGAGAAGGGAATTCAAGACCACAATAAATGTCCCTCGCCTGCCAGCTTCAGAGGATGCGGTGAAGAGGAGATGGTCAAGAGAACTTCTGCTCCCTTTAGAAAATTTCACGCGCATCTGCGTTGATCCTAGAATTAACCGGGAATACGCACAAGTCTACTTTAACTCGATTCTACTTGCGGAGCTTTTGAATACCTTGTATGCAGGTTCAAAAGAGGCTGTTCTGAGTGATTCAAAGCTATGCGTTTGTTTCTTGCGCGGTCTTTTTGCGGCCGAGGGTTCTGTTCTGCTGAAGAAATCAAAGGTTCTGCATCACATAACTTTTTCGTCAAAAGACAGCGAACTTATCCAGTTTCTCGAACAATGCCTGCGCTTGCTCGGGGTTAAACCAGGTAAGTATATGCTCAATGGGATGAATCTCCAGATCTACGGCCTGCCAAACTTTAGGCGTATTCGCGAGCTCGGCATCCATACCCTCCACCCAGAGAAGCGCGAGAAGTTCGAACTCGGCTTTGCGAACTACAAGCGCACAAACGTCCTAGATGGTGAAGAAGCCCGGGCGCTAATCCTACAACAACTCGCGCTTGGCCCTAAGACCTACGATGAGCTTGCTGCAGCCCTAGGCAAGGCTCGAACGACGATCCAGGCCCACCACATCCCGATCCTGGAGCGCGAAGGCAAGGTGAGGCGCGTCGGCAAACGCGGCCATGCTTCGCTCTGGGCCATTGCGGAAGGCACAATAAGTCCCACTCCAACATTTAATCGAGCCCCATGCGAGGAACCTACGTCCTGCTCGTGCACGTGCCCTACGACCTAGCCACAAGCGTGGGCGAGCTGGGCACATTGGACTTCAAGGCGGGTTACTACGCCTACATAGGGTCAGCCTTGGGCGGCCTCAAAGGCCGGGTAGGGCGCCATCTCCGCGAGGAGAAGAAGCTCCGCTGGCACATCGACTACTTGCTGGCTAGGGCACGCGCGGTGGATGTTGTACTCGCTCGAGGTCGGACGAGGAAGGAGTGTGCAGTCGCCGATAAGCTTTCAAAGCATTTCGCAGGCGTCCGGGGCTTCGGGTCGAGCGACTGCGCCTGCGATTCACACCTATTCTACAGCCCAGATTTCCACGAGCTCTTGAGACAGGTGCTCCTCAGCTTCAGGGCATGCGGCTTGAAGCCCGTCAAAGGTGGTGAGGTTGGGCAAGCAATGGGCCCGCAAGCGTAAGCGGGAGCATTTCTACATGATGGCGAAGCGCGTCGGATATAGATCGAGGGCCGCATTCAAGCTCAAGCAACTCGACCGCCGTTACGGGCTGCTGCGACGTGGGGGCGTCGTCGTCGACCTAGGCGCCGCTCCGGGAGGATGGCTCCAGGTTTCCCGCGAGCGAGTCGGCGATGGGGGCTTCGTGCTGGGCGTCGACCTCCTGCCGATAGCAAAGCTGCCATACGATAACATCACCACGCTCGTATCCGACATCACCGATGAGGCCACGCCCGAGCTGATCCGAAAAAAGCTGCCCAGAGCCGCAGATGTCGTGCTCTCGGATGCCTCCCCCAAAATATCCGGCGTATGGGATGTGGATCATGCGCGCTCAATCGAACTGGCCCGAGCGGCGCTGGCAATAGCGGGTGCGGTCTTAGCTCCAGGCGGAAGGCTCCTCGTCAAGGTATTTCAGGGCGACATGTTCGATGATTTCGTCTCCGAGGTGCAAAAGAAGTTCAGCTTCGTGAAGGTCTCGAAGCCGGCTGCCTCGCGCAAGGGGAGCGCCGAAGCTTACGTCATCGCCAAGGGTTTCGCTTCACGCTGACTGGAAAAAAATAGTCAGCTATTTACGTTAGAGGAAACTTGCGTGTTGTTGTATGCCCAGAATATACGCCCTACTTGGCATGGTATCTCGGGGGATAGCGCTGATCGGCATTGCCATTTCCTTTATTCCACTTTTAGGTTATTTATTAGCTCTATTTGTTTTTGGACCTGCTGCGATAATCGTTGGCATAGTTTCCTTGTTGAAAGAGTACAACCGCCACGCCGCATGGGGGGTAGTTCTTGGGGTAATCCTCATCGTTTTCTGGCTTGTGATGGGTAAAGAGATTTATCGTGGTTGGACATAAACTTCAAAATCATTTCGATAATTATGGCTGCACATACTGCGTAAAGCCTTTGCGCGCCGCTTCAGCCTGCTGGTCGCATGCAACGGAAAATGCGAGCTCAAAAAATTGTTAAAGGGGACGCTCGCGGCGCCCCCGAATTCACGTTCTAATGCGGCTAGACTCTAACCTTTTGAATTACCTCATATTCTCTGATCACGTTGACCGTCGCGTTTGGGGCGATTTTCTTTATCTTTGCGACCACCTTCTTTGGATCTAACTTTACATTTTCCAGCTTGATGATGTCCTTTTTGCCCATCTTCGTACTTTTCACGTTTATCACGATTATCATGGGATTCCCCCTTTCATGGGTTATGCCCAAAGTTTTCATGACATTAAGAGCTTCTCCAGGAGCTATGTGGTCGACTACAACTCCATCTTTTATTTTGAAGTACTTCTCCTCCTCCTTCTCTTTCTTCAATCTATCACCTCCCCTCGTTTTTCCGACCTCGGCTTAAAATTTGGCAACGTCAAATAAAGCATTTGCGCGCCGCCTTTGGGGTTTGGGTTTGGGCTTAAAATTTTAAGTTTGGTTTAACCAGATCCTTCTACTTTTGGTTCTTTGAATAAAATCTCATCTGAGTACAGAAATTATCTCATCGAGGGGGGCATCCGTCCGCAGGCCCGTACCCGAGAAATGAGTTCGGGAGGCAAAATAGCCCCGCCCCCTGAGCCTAGCTATGACTCCGGCAATTTTGGGCGGTTGGACTCCTGCCCGCCTAGCGACCTCATGCACCTCGTAAAACGTCGGCGGGCCATCCGATTCCTCGATGCACCTGCTCAACAGAACAATCGCCTGCTGGCCGAGCCTGAAGTTCCTTCGCGCTAAATCGCCGAACACCCGCTGGACGAAGCCCCTGTCCATGATCCGGCCCAACCACATCGGACCTGCGTGGCTCAGCTTTTCCCCGCATTCACATGTGTTCGGCAACTCCGCGGCTATTCCAAAAGAGACCACCCTACGCCCGCATGCCTTGCAGTGCGAGACATGACCCTGCTGCGCCAGGAGCTCATCCACGCGCTTCGGGCCCATCAGCGCCCTCATGTAAACCCTGAAGTAATGCCTGGACGCATGCGCGAGCAACGGGGCGAGCGCCATCTCGTGCCCACCTGCAACGCGCTGGCAGAAACCCATCAGGATGCGGATGCCAAGCTCGTGACAGTATTCAGTTCGAAGGGGCTTGGCGCCGTACCTTCGGATGCATGCCTTAGGGTGGGTCCCTGAGAGGGGTGCCGTGTCGGTCGCGGTGAGCATGAGCATGCCATCCCTGGACAGCGCCGCACATGCAGCGTCCACGAAGGGAGCCGGGGAGCCGAATGGGTCGATGTCGACAGCGTGAAACCTCGGCCTATGGCCCCAGAGAAGCACATTCGCATCCCCATCCAGCACCTCGACAGACGATGACAGCCCATTGAGCTCGACGTTTCGCCCGATCAGCTCCACCGCTTCCCGCGAGCGATCATTTACCACCACTTTGGCGGCTCCCCTGACCTCCTTGGCGTAGCGCAGCCCCCTGGCGCCCACCCCCGCGAGCGGGTCGCATATGCGGATGTTTCCCAGCTCATCTGCTAGGACCTGGAGGGCCGAGACCGAGATGTCGCGGCACAGCTCCATGAGGGGGTTGTAGAAAACCTGGGTCAGGGATGGGGCATAGTCCCCCGCGGGGGTTCGAAATCGCTCGAGCTCGGGCACCTCGAGCTTTGTGATGCCTTCGGTTATGACCTGTGTCATCATCATTTCCCAAGTCGTATTTGGGTTGGCACCTAAACTTACTTCTGTCGGCTGCGCGTGCTCTGTAATTTTATTCGAAGAAACGGGCGAGGTGGGAAATGCCGTGTTGGCGAGGAAGTTAAGGGCGTCTGTATGCTTTTCCCCTATGCTCCACGCCCAAGATGATCACCTTCTCCCCCTCGACCGCGTAGAACACCCTGTACTCGCCCACGCGGAGCCTATAGAGCCGCATCTTTTCGCCTTTCACCAGGGCGATGTCCACCTTTGGTCTGGGCTCGAAGGGGTTCTCGCGCAGGAGCTCGATGTGCTCGAGGATCCTCTGTTGAACCCCGCGCTCGAGCCTTGAAAGTTCCTTAAATGCAGATTTGACGAACTCCAGGGCAAACAACGGATCACTTCGGCTCGAGCCTTGCCCTGACATCTTTGATGGAGATGCGCTCCTCCTCTCGGTAGCGGCGTTCCAACTCCCTGATGAATTCCGGAGGGTAGACCTCCTGGAGGAGGCGCTGGATGATGTCATCGTAGCTCTCCCCGTGAAATCCGTAAAATCTGAGGAGGTCGCGCGTGGACTCCTTTATCGAAATCGTCGTGCCCATCCGTTCACCATATTCCCTATAGGCATTATAATCATTATAAGAATTGTGGTTCATCGCATCCCGTGTGGTTTTGGGTGGGGGCTCTTTTAAAGGAAAAAACAGGCGGGTTCTGTTTCACCTTCGGGATATAAAAGATGATAAAAATTTTGCGCTCAATGTGATCGGCCCAAGCCACGAGTTCGTCCGAGATTGTCTTGTTCATCGCCGAGAGATCTCCTCGGAATTGTTAACTTAGCTAATCCTCCTTTTTATCTTATCTCCACTGGCTCGTGGCTCTCTTTCTCTTCCCTCAAATACTGCGCCATCTTCACCGGCTCTTCCCTAATCGCCGTCCTGATCTTTGATCGCCCATTTTTTTTCGTTCGGGCTGCATAGCTACCGCTAGCCGGGTGTGAACGCCTCCAAGATACCAACCGCCCGAAAAAAGCCTCTAGTATCGGCCCCTCGATCCTCGGCGCTTCTGGAAACATGTCCTGCAGTACACAGGTCTGCCCTCTGTCGGCTTGAATGGAACTTCCGTCTCCTGTCCACAATCGGAGCACGTCGCCTTGTGCATCTCGCGCTTGAAGCCCCCTCTATATGCCATTTTCAATTCTCCTCCCAAAACTCGGTACAAGGTCCAACCTATACCGTTTCCGTAAATCCGCTTTAAACCGCTCGGGCTGAAGCCCGATCTCAAATTAAAAGCAATGATAACAACTGCCACTAGCATCAGCAGTAGCCTGTAACGCCCTGCCCCTTCTTCTTCATCTGATTATCTTAATCGCGGCTAACCCGGCGATCATGAAACAGCTGAATGTGGCCAGCACCAGCCCGATATGATAAGTTACAGTTGGGTCTTTGATGCCCATCAGACCAACCAAATCGGATCCGTTGAGCATGGAGCTGACACTTATATCTATGAGCCATAGGCTTGCAATGAACATAAAACTCAGAAAAATTATCATGATGCCGGATTTTGCCCTCGAAGCGTCTGCTAAAGTTCTGGTCCTCACTTTTTTGCCCTCCTTTTCAAACTCCCCTGTCCAGAATGGTCTCTATTGTACGAGGATAAATAATTTGCCTGCCAGAATACGTATTTTACACAAATACAAACCAGATTTAATCCACAAAAATTCTTATAAAATGGAGAAAAAACACCAGCTAATTGAATTAAGAATAAAAATAAAAAATTAGAAACTTGAGCGAGTGCGCTCTGTTTTTTCAGGTTGCAAAGCTAGCGCTAGCTGATTTGAACGCCTCTAGAACTTAAACCGCCCAAAAGCCATTTGTATGGAATGTTCAAAAAATTAGAGAAATCCATATATACTTATAAGGTTAGTATGGAATTGATTGCTATGACGAATAAAGGCATATTACTGGCGGAGCTGCGCTCGGCCCTCCTCGAACGTGTGAGCCTGGAGAGCATTCCCGAGCCCGTTTGGAAGCGCGCAGCTGCCCTCAACACATGGGGCACGAACGCTGTGGAGGGGAGCACGATCACATGGGAAGACGCACAGTGCCTGCTCCTGGAGGGAAAAAGCGTCCCCGGCAGGCCGGTCAGGGACATCGTGGAGACCATCCAGCACGAGCGCACTTTCCGCTCCCTCTCCGAGATGCGCGGCTCCCCCATAGATCTGAAGCTCATCCTGCAGCTCCACGAATCCGTCTTCAGGGGGGTCCTACCAGATGCCGGCCAGTGGAGGCGGGTGAACGTCCAGGTAAGGGGAGCCGCCTTCACCCCTCCGCGGATGGAGCGAGTAGTGCCTGAGCTCGAAGCTTATGAGCGGGATTACCGAAATCGGGACATCGCGGGCGAGGATGTGTTCGGGCTCGGCGCATGGATGCATTTCGAGTTCGAGCGCATACACCCTTTCACGGACGGGAACGGGAGGGTCGGCAGGCTGCTGTTGAACCTCCATTTCCTCGATCACAACTGGCCGCCTGTGCACGTCCTACCCCGCCACCGAAAGGCCTACCTAGACGCGTTGAATGACGCCGCGAGGGAGAACCTCTCGCCGCTCGAGGGTTTCCTGAAGCTCCTGATGGGTGCCAGCTTGGTGGACCTCCTCGACCAGGTGGGAACTTCCGAGGACAGGCTGATGGACCTGAAGGAGATCTCGAAATCCGCGCCCTATGGACTGAAGTACCTCGCCCTCCGGTGTCAGCAGGGAGCCATGCCAGCAGTTAAGACAGGTAGGGAATGGCGGACCAGCAGGAGGGTGATCGGACTTTACGCGAGGCATGTGGCAAGGCAAAGGACCTGATCTAACGGGAACATCCAGCACCCCAAGTTCCTATAAGATCTCAACCTCACTCCCTATCGCCCATCCGGGCAGGCCCTTCGGGAAGCGGGCGCGGTAACCATCGCTGCCGTGTGCATCGACGATTTTTCCGATAATTCGGCCGCCCGAGCGCGGATTCCGCCAGATGACTTTTCTTCCGATCAAATTCCCCTCAACTTTACCACGGGGTCGAATGATGACCTCTCGATTTTGACGGGTTCGAGGACCGCCCCTAAAATTGACGATTACTACCCTCGTGGCAACACCCCAGCTATAAGCTCAGCGAGCTGGCCCGGTAGCTTCGCCCGATTGCTTGGGATAACTTCAAACAGCCTGACATCTGGTCTGGACTTGACGGCGCCTATGAAGCCAGTCGCCGTTCGCTGGTGAATGACGGCCAGCAATGGCTTGGATGAATCAAGAGCCGTCAGCACGACTCGTCTGAATCCCTCGCTGTGCATCTCCATGGGCGCGATCTCATCTATGACTATGAAATCCGCCTCCCTGAGCGCCCGGCCGATGGCCAGCTCACTCATGGCATCGACGTTCCCGACGTTGACCCGATACTTGCTCACCTGTGGACCCGTGGGCTGGTCGATGTGCGCCAAAATTCGCTCTTCTCCAGTCATGAGGTCTACCATCTTGAAGCCGAGCCTCTGGCCCCCCTCTCGGACCTCGGGACAGTAGAGCCCCCCGGGTTTGAGACCTCGATCTCGCAGGATTTCGACCGCCCCCTCGATGACAGAGGTCTTGCCGCTCCCCGGGCGTCCGGTAATGAGGAAGTTGTTCGGCATCGTCCCCAGATTTAGGGATCTGACATTGGATAAAAAATCGATGATGAGCACGCACTTAGTCGCGTGCTACGGAGAACTCGAAAAGAAGCTTTATCATCGGGCTAAGAAAAAGGGCCCGTAAAAACGACATCACGTGTCCATGGCTTTGATCCTCTCAGCGGATACCTCAATTTGGTCCAGATTTTTTACAGCTTCCCTGATTCCCTCAATCATCGTAGCTACTCCAGGGGGATACCACTCCTCCTGGCATCGCGTGCAAACCAGCACGGGCACTCCTTTGATCAAGATGCCGCCCGTGCGTTCCTGTTTGTGCTCAAGGCGCGTCTTTCCGCCGCACCTGCATGGGTATGCCCTCATTTTCTTCTCCTCCTCGTGAAGGTCGGATCCCATCTCTCTGAATCTGGTACATATACGGTCACGAGATAACATAAACTTTCCCTCGGAGATAGGACCACGTGCACGGGTCTTCCGTTGACGAAGACGAGCACCAAAG
>Ga0315314_1004690_pt1 | contig 10159 bp, 10 predicted proteins | sample TDP9_MG_FD_203631 | JGI IMG/M metagenome (GOLD analysis project Ga0315314, IMG submission 203631) | Freshwater sediment microbial communities from Lake Towuti, South Sulawesi, Indonesia - TDP9 | ecosystem: Environmental > Aquatic > Freshwater > Lake > Sediment | place: Indonesia: South Sulawesi... | reverse complement strand
GACGACCAGCATGGTCCTATTCCTTGGAGTGGCCTCGAACGTCTTCGGGGCGGTGTTCGCCAGGCTGGGCTCTGCCGACATGATGACGAAGGCGCTGCTGGCGCTCCCGTTTCCCCCAATCGTCATGCTCCTGATCATCATGGCGCTGATCTTCCTCCTGGGTTGGCCCTTCGAGTGGCCAGCCATCATTTACCTCTTCCTTCCGATCTTCATGCCGCTGGTCATCGCCCTGAAGTTCGACCTGGTGTGGTTCGGGGTTCTGACGGCGGTGAACCTCCAGACGGCGTTCCTGTCCCCACCCGTTGCCATGTCGGCGTATTACCTCAGGGCGGTGGTCCCTCAGTGGGACCTCGGAACGATCTACAAGGGCATGATGGATTTCATGGTGATCCAGATCATCGCGCTGCTTCTGGTACTGCTCTTCCCCGAGATTGCCCTCTGGTTCCCGAACTGGCTGTTCCGGTGAGAGGACCCGCCGCGTGCGGAGGGCCGTCGCATCTGGAATGCGCATTGGGCTCATTCAGATGGGAGATTGCCTATGATTACACCCCCCGCCTATGAGCGCGATCCATTCCTGCGAGTGCTCGACACAGAGGTCGTCGAAAGCGGAAGGGAAGGCACTCGCGATTTCGTCGTCCTGGCCGACACGATCCTTTACCCCGAGGGTGGCGGGCAACCTTCGGACCTCGGATGGATCGCCACAGTTTCGGTCGAAGACGTCCGGACAGTCAAGGGCCAGATCCGACATTATGTGGCCGCGGCCCCACCAGCCGGTCGCGTGCGCGTTGAACTCGACTGGTCCCGCCGCTTCGATCACATGCAGCAGCACACCGGGCAGCATCTTCTCACCGCCGTGGCCCAGGAGCGCTTCACCTGGCACACGACGGCCTTTCACCTGGGCGCGCAGCTCTCTGACATCGAACTGGATGCCGCTGTCATCCCTCTGAAACAGTTGGCAGAGCTGGAAGAGGCCGTGGCGGCGGAGATCCGCGCCGCTCGACCGGTGAGGTCGCGGCGCGTAAGCCCCGAGGAGTTTGCAGCCCTTCCGGTGCGGACCCGCGGGCTGCCGGAGGGGTACACGGGGGACATCCGCCTGGTCGAGATCGTTGGGATCGATCTGAACACGTGCGGTGGAACCCATGTTGGCAGCACTGCTGAAATCGAGACACTCAAGCTCCTCGGCACCGAGCCCATGCGCGGCGGCTCGCGCCTCCGTTTTATCGCGGGTGGGCGACTCCGCCGCCGTCTGGGAGGCCACGAAGATCGCAATGTGGAACTGCGACGCCTGCTCGGAGGGCCGGATGAGGAGATGGTTCCGATGCTGTCGGCGAAGCTGGACCAGTTGAAAGAGACGTCGCGGCGCATCCGATCCCTGGAAGAAGAGCTGGCCGTTGAGGCGGCGCGATCTCTGGCTGCCCGCGAGCGCATAGGCGCCGCGCACTGGCCCCAGCGAGACCCGGCTTTTCTCCAGCGGGTCGCCCGGGAGTTGATTGCGCTGGCCCCGGATGGGATGGCTTTGCTCACTGCGGGCGAAGGCGATACCGGGCATTTCGTGATCTGTGCCGGGGAGCAAGCGGGTGTCGATCTCGTGAAAATCGGCCGGGCGGTGGCGGAGATCCTTGCTGGACGAGGCGGTGGGGCCGGCCGCATTTTCCAGGGCAAGGCCAGCGCCCTCTCGCGCCGGGACGAGGCGTTCGCCTTCCTCCGACGCTCCGGGTAAGGCTCCCCCGGGAAAAGCATCCCGCGTCGGGAGAGGATCTCCCCGGCGCACCGAGCTGGAGAGAAATGGCTTCCATGGAGACGACACGCGACGTGGAGATTCTGATGGTTGGCCATTTCGCCAAGGACCGCCTCGTCGTGGACGGCCGGGGCGAGACGGCATCCGGGGGCGCCGTCTACTACGGAAGCATGGCGCTGCGGCGGCTCGGCGTCCGGGTAGGTATCGTGACGCGGCTGCACCGGGACGACTTCCCTCGCCTGGAGGAGCTTCGTGCGGCGGGGGTGGAGGTGTTCGTCACCCCGTCTGGTGAAACGTCGGGTATCGAGAATATCTATACGTCGGCCGACATGGAGCGGCGGACTTGCAGGCTGCTGGGCTTCGCCGGGCCGTTCCGAATCGAGGACATCCCCGACGTACGGGCCAGGGTGTACCTGCTCGTCCCCATCATTGCGGGCGAGATGGACCTGCCTTTGCTCAAGGCCATGGCGGCCCGCGGCCCCGTCGGGATGGACGTGCAGGGCTTCGTCCGGGTGCCGGAGGGCGGTCAGCTCGTATTCAAGCATTGGCCGGAGATGCGGGAGGGTCTGGCCCGCATCACCTACCTCAAGGTGGACAGAGCTGAAGCAGAGCTATTGACCGGCGAGACCGACCTCGAGCAAGCAGCGCGGGCCCTGGCGGCCTATGGGCCACGGGAAATCGTGCTCACCCAGTCCTCGGGCGTGACGGTGCACGCAGGTGGGCAGATCTTTACGGCCCCGTTCACCCCGCGGTCGCTGGTGGGCCGCACGGGGCGAGGCGACACCTGCTTTGCGACGTACATCGGCAAGCGGCTCGCCGCCTCGGCGGAGGAGGCGTGTCGCTGGGCGGGGGCAGTGACCACGCTGAAACAGGAGCATCCGGGACCCTGGCACGGCGACCTGGCCGAGGTCGAGGCGTTACTCCGTTGCCGCCGTCATGCCACCTGATTCGCCCCGGGAGGCACACCGGAATCGGTCCGGGCATTGTCGTATAACGCCACCATCTGAGGAGGAGACGATCCATGTCCCCTTCTCTCCCATTCTGGCTGGCGAGAAATCCGTCAGCGTTTCTTGCCCCGTCCGTGTTCTCGTAGTATCGTTTCCTCTCGTTTCCCGGCCCGGCCCCAACCCATGAACCGGTGTGGGGACAGAGAAAGAGCGCGATGATTCAGCTTGAGCAGATCAGCAAATCCTTCGGTGGGCAGGTGCTGTTCAGGGACCTGACCTGGCACATCACCCGCGGCCAGCGCGTCGGTCTCGTCGGTCCGAATGGCGCCGGCAAGACAACGCTGTGCCGTATCCTCACTGGGGACATCGAGGTGGACTCGGGTGAAATTCGGCGGGCCAAATCCGTCACCATTGGATACCTGCCGCAAGAGGTCACTTCGGCCCGTGATGGAACGGTGCTGGCCCACGTGCTGACGGCCTTTCCTGAGGTCCAGCGGCTGGAGCAGGAATTGGAGCATCTGGCATCGGAGATGGCCGAGGGTGAGACCTCCGAAGACCTTATGCGTCGCTACGGCGACGTCCAGCATCAGTACGAGGTCCTCGGAGGTTACAACCTGGAGGCCAGGGCCAAGGCAATCCTGGGCGGCCTGGGGTTCGCGCCCGAGGATTTTCATGCGCCCCTGACCCGATTCTCCGGAGGATGGCGGATGCGCGTGGCCCTGGGGCGCCTGCTGCTCCAGGCGCCGGATCTCCTCCTCCTGGATGAGCCCACCAACCATCTGGACCTGGAATCTCTCCGATGGCTCGAAGAGTTCCTCGCCGCCTACGAGGGCACGGTCCTCATCATCTCCCACGACCGGTACTTCCTGAATCGGGTGGTGGACCGCATCGCGGAATTGGAGCTTGGCCGCTTCGCCCTTTACGCCGGTGATTACGACGATTACCAGGGGCAGAAACTGGCCCGGCAGGAACAGATCGAAGCGGCTCAGCGCCAGCAGGCCGAGCAGATCGAGAAGATGGAGCGCTTCATTCGCAAGTTCCGGTACAAGGCGACCAAGGCGCGCCAGGTTCAAAGCCGGATCAGGATGCTGGACAAGATGGAGCGCGTGGAGGTCATCCGCGTCCCCAAGCGGATCCACTTCCGAATGCCACAGCCGCCGAGGAGCGGGGCGACCGTCTGCGAGCTGCGCAGGGTCCGCAAGGCCTACGGCGACAAGGTCGTCTATGCGGGGGTTGACTTCCGTCTGACACGCGGCGATCGCGTGGCCCTGGTTGGGGCCAACGGCGCCGGGAAAAGCACACTGTTGAAAATCTCGGCCGGCGTGCTGCCGTTTGAGGCGGGCGATCGGGTCGTTGGTCATAACGTCTCGATCCATTACTATGCCCAGCATCAACTCGACGCGTTGGACCCGAGAAACACGGTGCTTGGGGAGTTGGCGTCGGTCGCCGACATGGAGATGCAGCCGCGACTTCGCGCGATACTTGGCGCCTTCTTGTTCTCGGAAGACGAGGTCGAGAAGCCAGTGGCCGTCTTGTCCGGGGGGGAGAAGAGCCGGCTGGCTCTCGCCAAGATGCTTCTGCGGCCGGCGAACCTGTTGTGTCTGGACGAGCCGACCAACCACCTCGACGTGACCGCCCGCGAGGTATTGGAGGAGGCACTGGAACAGTTCGACGGCACGATGCTCTTCATCTCACACGACCGCTATTTCATCAACCGTATCGCGACGAAGGTGGTAGAAGTCCGGGACGGCCGGCTGTGGGAGTATGCGGGGGACTACGATTACTACCTGGAGAAGAGGGAGGAGAGCCGAGAGCCGACTCCGCCCCGCTGCGCGGACTCCGCCCCGAGCCGCTGGGCGGAGCGGGGGCGGAGCGGGGCAGCCGAGAGCCGAGAAAGAGGCGGCGATGCCCCGAGGCCACGAGCGGCGGTGATGGTAGCGTCCGGAAACCGGAGGCCGGCACTGGCAGGGCCGGCAAAAGGATTCATCCCCGACCCCCGACCCCAGGCCCCTGACGCCCGGAGGACCGCACTGAAGGCCAGATCCCGCGAGGAACGCAAGGTGGAGGCCGAGGCCCGCCAGCGAAAGAGTCGCGCCATTGCTCCTCTTAAGGCGCGACTGAAAGAGCTGGAGGCAGAGATTGCCACAACCGAGACGCGGATCCGCGACCTCAACGATCAGATGGCGAATCCCGACCTGTATCGAGATGGGGAGAAAGCACGCGATGTCGCGCACGAGCGAAAGGCGTTAGAAGAACAGGCGGCGTTTCTCTACAGCAAATGGGAAGAGCTGGCCATCCGCCTCGAGAGCGCCGCGGCTGGGGATGCCCGCTGACGGGCCACGCGAGGAAAAGGCGTTCGACCGTTGGGGGCAACCACGCCACGGCGGTGGACATCCACCGCGGTGGCGCGGGCCCCGGGCGTTCGATGGTTCGGAAAGAACAGCCGAATCCGCCAAAGGCGGAAACCGCCGGACGACCGAAGGCTTTTTGGGCAGCCGACACGGCATTGCAAACAAATGCGGGATTTTCCCTTGCCTGCCGCACGCCGCATGGGTAAACTGTAGCCGGTATGAAACGCGCAGCCGTGGTTCGTCATTCTGCAGGCGATCGCCGACAGGTCAAGGCCGCCCCAGCGCCACCGCCCCTGCATCTGCGCCACTACAGGCACGTCTATTGGATGCTGAATGGAGGACCTTGGGTCACCACGTATCACGCGGTGGTCGTGCATGATGGGTGTCGCGGTTGTGCCGTCTGCTCCGGCACGACCGACTGGTTCATGGAGTTCGCGCGAATTGCCCGGGATCTGGTCGGTATCAATCTCCGGGACTGCTTACACTGGGGGCCACTCCACGACAATCCCCGCCCGTTGATTGCGCCTGCATCCAACCTGGATGTCTGCAATCGGGGAACCCTCGTTCGCCTTCGAAAGGCATACTACTCCCTTCCCGAGGAAGAACGCCCGCGGCTCGAGACCGTGCCCGCGGCCCTCCGAGGCATGTCGCAGGCCATGCGATTCGAGGAATCGGTGGCCATCCTTGCCCGCATGATCGTGCTATGGGAGGACGGTCAGTACATCGGCTGGCCGACCTAGGAAAAGAATAGCCCTCTGGCTGCGACGGCCAGAGGGCGCGAACGAGAATTCGCGATCGATCTAGAGATCCTGAGGCTTCAGAGTCTTCCGCTTGTTGCCCGCGGCCCTAGCTTCGGCCGCGGCGATAAGCTCGCGCACCTTCTTGTCCAGAGCTGCATAGAAGTCACCGGACACATTATACTTCTTCGCGGCCTCCTTGGTGCGGCTCTTCGAGATGATAAGTTCTGCCAGCTTGCCCTTTTTCGCCACCTCTTATCCCCCCTTTCGCTGAAAGAGTTCTCGTCGGAAAACCGGGCCGCCTTATACACCATACTCGCCGAAGGTGTAAAGCCTTTTTTCCTGAACACGCGTTGGCGGGATCACCCGTTCCTCTGGCCAACGCCAGGAGGTCACGGCAGCACGGCTGATGGCATGCGCGCGCGGATGGTTTCCATCTTGCGCGCGATGAACGGGGTAGCGCGGTTGCGATCGTAATAGCGCGGCCGCGGCAGAATCGATGCCAGGAACGCCGCCTGCTCCTCGCTCAGTGCCGTCGCGGAGACGGTGAAGTAGTGCCGTGCCGCGGCCTCCGCGCCGTACACCGAATCGCCCCACTCGACGACATTCAGATAGATCTCCAGTATGCGGCGCTTGCTCATCAAGGCCTCGATCATGAGCGTGATAGCTGCCTCCTGCGCCTTGCGCCACCACGAGCGCTCCCCCGAAAGAAACAAGTTCCTGGCCAGTTGCTGGCTGATCGTGGAGCCGCCGGCCACGATGCGGCCCCCCTTGACGTTCTTTTCAAAGGCCTTCTGGATGCCCTCCCAGTCGAAACCTTCGTGGTCCAAAAACTTGCCATCCTCGGCGGCAAGCACCGCGCGCTTGAGGTGGTTCGAGATACGGCTGTAGGGAACCCAACGCTGCTGTAGCGCCGCCTGCGGGTTCTTCTCCCGCAGCGCCTGCAAGCGCGCCTCCATGAACGCCGTGGTGCCGGGGTTGTGGTCAATCCACCAGAAGACGTGGGCGAGAAACCAAACCTGGAGCAGCACCAGACCGGCGAGGGCAAGCACCACCCCTCGCCACAGCCAGCCCACACCTCGCCGCCGCTTCTTCGCCACCCCCTACCTTTCCTCAATCCTGCAGATACACCTGGGCCGCACAGTCGAAGGCTTCTTCCGGAGTTCCCACAAACTCGCCTGAAGGGAGGAAGGACGGCTCATACTTCTCGTCGCTATACTTGAAGAAGGCGAAGGCCCAAAGGTCAGCTCTCCCCATGTAGCCGAGCCGACACAGGTGGGTTGGCGTCGCCTCGATCTGCGCCCGTTCCTCCGGCGTCACCCCGAACATGAACTGTGGTTCAAGGGGAAAGGCGTCCACGTACGCAAACGCCCCCCGGAAGCGCACGACGACCTCCCGGCACCGGTCCTTCCAATGGGTGCGGACGTGTCTCTCCAATCTGGCTCGCAGAGCGTCCTGCGCGGCCTGTGGGATTGACGTCTGTCGCGCTCGGGCCAGAAGCCTCGGTGAGTTAGTCATTGGATTACTCCACGTGTCAGGATACCTTTCACTGGAAGAAAAGTTGGATTGTCCGTCCGCATCGGCCAAGAGTGCCAAAAAGCAGGCCTTGCTTTCACCCGAGGCTTTGCGTGATCTTTCAGTGCGCACCGTTAACACCTTGTTAACGCTCTCCGCTATGTAACATATTGAAATGAAAGTTCTTAATTCCACAGGTCTTGGGTTCTCTCCCTAGATCGGATTCGTGCTAACACCGCTGCCTACATCCTGCTCCACCGGGAAATAGCGTACCTTGGGTGGTCTTCCCTCGCGACGCAGGAAACCACCGGACTGAGACCACTTCTTCAGGTACCTGGAAGCTTCGACGCGTGCCGTTGGGGATTCTCCGAGACCCAGGAGCTCTCGGCACTCTTGAGGCGTGATCGATCCGTGGTCCGCGACAAAGGCCTTCGCCATCTCCGCGTACCGAATCGGGTCCAGACCTTTCGTCTTCGTGTAGGCCGCCTTGCCGAGCAGGTCGCGTGCAATGCCCTTGGCCAAGTGATATGTCGCAGCCTTTGTCTTCCCGCGCCGTTCAAGGATTCCGGTTCTAGGCATAGTCAACTGGTTCAAAACCATGCGAGCCGGTTCTTTGGGAAGCTGCAACAACTCAGAGGCAGATATCGTGTCTATGAAGGTGTTTTGTCGCAAGAACGAGAGCACCAGCAAGCCGTCCAAATCGATCTCACGGCCCTGTTGCTTCCATTTGGCCACAAGTGCCGCCATCCGTTGGTCGTAGCTGCCGTTGAAGAGCCGCAGGGTCACTTGGGAACCGTCTGTCTCGTACTGGGGCATCCGCTTGCCATATGAGAGCATAGGAATAAAGATTCGGCGGCGCCCGATCCCCGCGCGTTCCACCAATCGAAGCTTCTCGAGTGCCTGAGCCAAAACCCGATTTCTGCTGACTGGCTCATGGCGAAGAATGTTTCGAGGGGTGATGCCAGCGATGAACCCGCCCGGACTCACGACAACCAGCTCTCGTGACGTGTGTCGTATCAGGATTTCTCCGGGGTTTGAGTAATCCCGGTGAGTGACAGCATTTAGTACCGCCTCGCGGACGACCTCAAGCGGGAAAGCGGGAATGCGGATCTTGAAGAATCCCGCGGAGAGTTCCTGTTCCGGGTTCGCCGGACCGGTAAAGGCTTGCTCGATCCGTTCTAAGATGTTCAGTAGCCCATATTGATACGAATCATTTCGGGCAATCTGCGTGTCGGAAATCTCATGAACATAATGCACCTGATGCTGGGGACATCGGTGCGACAAGACGTCTCTTCTCCCGAAGAGGAGCAACCCAGCATTTGTTATCTCTCCTCCACGTAAAGCTCCAATTCCTTCCAGGAAGGTTCGATCCTCTAGCCTGGGCAGCTCGGATTCCGGTGAAATCCGTTGGAGGATCGCACGAGTCCGGGCGATCTCGACAGGATCGAGGTCCGGTATGGACGCATCACTGGCGGGTGCGCCGCTCCAGTCTACGGCGCCCGTCGCAATCTGTGTCTTTAGGAAGCCCTGCGCGTCGAGGGGCATACAGTTCTTGCCCACGCGCAGCTTGAACAGGCCTTCCGCTGTTCCATACGGGGGATTAGGGCCTTTAGGCACGCGCACGATTAGCAGCGTGCCAGTTCCCTCGGAGACGGCCAGCTCTTCGACTTCCACCGAAAGGTTTGGGCGGGTCGCGTCGTAGATTCCACGACGCCAGGTGTCGAGATCGTATCCCTTGGCTCCATGTATTGCTTGGGCCCGTCCTCTTTGCTTATCGGCCACGCCGAAAACGATCACCCCACCCTCGGCGTTCGCCAGGCACGCCGCGTACTCGACGGCGACCCTCATGCTGTCCTTGGGACCCTCCCAAGGCTTGAAATCAACCCACACTGATTCGAGGTCGTCTGCAACGAACGAGTGCAGTTGATCCAGCAAAGCCAGGATGTCGGCATTGCAGGGAATGCTCACGACTCCGCCTCCATGAAGTCTTGGATCTCGCTGACCCAGATTGCAGAGAAATCCATCGTTCCCTGCCGATCGAGGCTTTCCGTTCGAATATGCCCCGCTCCCAGCTATTCGCAACTCATGCTGGCGGCAAGCCGGTCCCTTCGGTCAGGACTTCAAAGAACTCGGCAATGATCTGGATTCTCCCCTCGGGCACGTACCGGAGAAAGATCGGTTGGTACCCCGGATTCAATGGCCCAAGCCAGAAGGGGCTGTGCATCGAGCCACCCTCGCTTCAATTCCTGCACTTTCGAAGGAATGCTGGCCTGGTTGGGCAGCCTCCTTCTTTTTGCCGCAATCCGCACAATCAGTTTCCAGCATCCCTCCTCCGATGATCAAGTGACATAGGATGGCCGGGGCGGTGGGATCGAGTAGATGCTCTTGCCCTCTCCGAAGTACGAGTCATAGACGTGGAGGTAGGCCTGTTCGCACGCCTGCTCGTACACCTTCCCGGGATACGCCGGGGGGAGACGGTCGAGGATCTGTTCGATGCACTGCCGGACGGCAGCCCGGGCCTGCTGTTTCTTCCGCCAATCCAGGACCACTTTCTCGCCGCCCCGCGCGATGGCGGTGAACTGGTACATCGTGAACTGCTCGCTCAGCCTGCGGCCAAAGGTATTGGATGGCGATCCGTGTTCGATTCTTCCACATGCGCCCGGAAGGCACCCTGGCTACGTTAGCCGGAGCAGCGGGCGTCCCAGTAGCCAATGAACTCCGTCCCGTCCTCCTCAATCCGGCCAAACAAGCAGCGTCGGCTCAGGTTCCGGTTGAAGTGCTCACAGGAAAGCTCCGAGATGTGCATGCAGGCATGAAGGGGCGATTATCTCTGCCATGAGTTTTCCCTGTGCCACACAAGCGCCTCAGGAT
>Ga0315314_1004688_pt1 | contig 10160 bp, 13 predicted proteins | sample TDP9_MG_FD_203631 | JGI IMG/M metagenome (GOLD analysis project Ga0315314, IMG submission 203631) | Freshwater sediment microbial communities from Lake Towuti, South Sulawesi, Indonesia - TDP9 | ecosystem: Environmental > Aquatic > Freshwater > Lake > Sediment | place: Indonesia: South Sulawesi... | reverse complement strand
CTGGTGTATCTAGAGACAAATTGTATGATGTGAAGATTCCTTCAGATGCGGACCCTGGACTGATCTTTTGTCGTATAGACTGCGAGTTTAGGATCATAGAGTACTTCGCATGGACAAAGCGCTCCTACGTGGGCGCCTACGAGGTAACTTACCTAATGAACAAGCCTTTCGAAGACCTCCAAATAGCATACGATGACTTGTCAAACAAGTACAATAAACTTCAATCGGACTACAGCGACCTGTCAAGTAAACTCAGCAGCTTGCAAGCATCATTCAACAGTCTGCAAACGAACTTTAACTCCCTAAAAACCGACTACAACTCCTTAAAGGCTGACTATGCCGACTTGAAGTCCAAGTATGAGGCAGGAATGAACGAACTAAACAACGCCAGAACTTTAAACTATATCTTCATAATCACAACAATAGTCTTCGTGGTCATAAGCGTATACTTAGCCAAAAGAAAGCCAAAGACTGCTGCAGCCGAACCCGCTTAACCTTCCCATTTTTATCGTTATCCAATTATAGCGGAATTTTCACGACAGACTCCATGCTACGAACCTGAAGAGATAGCACTAGGTTACATTCTTTGCCATATCAGAATTAAGAAAAAATACAAGAGGTGCTGGGCACACAAAGTATTCCATAACAGAAAAAGTTTATTTCCCGTTCCTTCAACCAAATAAGACAGAAACCACGAGCAGAGGGGCTGTCGGCTAGCATGGTCTAGGCTCTGAGACTTGGGCTCTCGGGACCCCGGTTCAAATCCGGGCAGCCCCACCACAAGTGAAACTTCTCTGGGTCTGGAGAATACATAGAAGCGAACGACGTTTTTGTTGAACAAAGATTTTAGAAGCTTACAAGGTCCGCCTTATTCTTCTCTTTTTAGTTTTTGTCTCCTCAGACGAAGCCTCATCGTTAAAATTTTTTCTGTGGTGAAGATTCTAGCAGCGATGTACAAAACGACAAGTGTGAAGGCAGTAACGTAAACTATTCCCAGAACAACTGTTGTGTAGTCTCCGGTGAAACTCGCTCTCGCTGCGAGCATCGGATGCGTGTAGGGTATGGCTAAGAGGACAAGACGTAGAGTTAAAGGCAGCATGCTGATGTCGGCGTACATCAAGAAGATCATTGGAATAAACAGTATAAAGTAGAAGTAGCCCACGATGGCTTGTGCACTTCTCACGTCTTCTGCAAAAGAAGATACGGCGATAGCCAACGCGAGGGAAGAGAGTAACGCAACAAACAAAGAAGCCCCCAGCACAAGGTAAGCGGGCAACGTAGGCGCAAGCCCGATGCTAGCGAGGTCAACGCTGGGCTGAGTTGGAGAGATAAAGGTTAGAGAGCCCATATAATAGTTCAAACTTGCCACTAGGGCTACGGCTCCGACAGCCGCCACAACAACTGACCCCGCCAGTTTGCCCAACAGTATTGTGAACCTACCGACTGGCATGGTTAATATGGTTTCTAAGGTTTTTTCTTCTTTCTCAGAGGCCACCGATGTGGCTGCAATTTGCATGGCGAAGACGAGGAGCACCATTATGCCGATTGGCAAGCCTATGTGTTGCGACAGCACTAGCGTGGACAGAACGCTTGGGCTCGCGCTGACAACTTTACCTTTTACAATGGTTTCTTGAGACTGTGATATGGGGTCGAGTATTGCGATGTTTCCAACTTTCTGAAGCGCCAGAGACTTGCTGAATCCGTTGACTAAAGAAACCACAGCTGAAGCACCTGCGGTTTCAGCCATGCCTGTGCCTCTGAACACACCATAGACGTACACCTTCGCCTGCTTATCGTTTGTTATGTTTTGGCTAAAATCTGCTGGAATGATAACAACTGCTGTCATGTTTGACTCTTGAACATCCTTAGCAACTTGTTCAACGCTCGTAGCTACGAGTCTAATCACAGTGAGATTTGAATTGGAGAAAATATTAAACAACATCTGAGCATATCTGCCTCCGTCTTGGTCTATGACTCCGATTGACAGCGCCTTGACGCTTTCAACCGCTGTCTGCATCGAGATTCGAATCGCAAAACCCATTAATGGAAACATCAGAACAGGAACAATTATCATGCCGATGAGTATTTTGGGGTCTCGCATTAATTCTTTGACTTCTTTCACAACTACATTGCCTAACCCTTCAAGCAAGACCAGCCACCTCGGCAAAAACCTCTTCTAAGTTTAAAGCCTTATACCTAGACTTAAGTTCTGCTGGCGCACCTTCGGCCACAATCTTGCCCCTGTTTATGAGCGCCACTCGATCGCAGAGGTAGTCCACCTCAAGCATATTGTGACTAGAGAGCAGCACAGTGACGCCGTGCTTCTCCACGTGCTTCTTGATTATGCCACGAACATGATAGGAATGCAACACGTCTAGGCCACTCGTAGGCTCGTCCAGCACTGCAAGTTTAGGCTTGTTCATGAGTGCTCGCGCAACCAGAAGGCGTCGCTTCATTCCTTTACTGTAGGTTTTCACCCTGTCACGCAAACGCTCGCCCAAACCTGAAATTGCAGCGGCGTCTTCAACCATAACCTTCAGGTCTCTCTTGTCCGTGCTGTTAAACTTGCCCATAAACTGCAGATACTCATATCCCGACATGCTCTTGTAAGCACCAGCCTCCTCAGGCAAGTAACTGATGAGTTTGCGAACCTCAGAGGCTTCACTAACAACATTGTGACCAAAAACCGAAGCAGAGCCAGCGGTAGGCAGTATCAAAGTTGAAATAATTCTAAGTGCCGTTGTCTTTCCAGCGCCGTTAGGTCCAATCAACCCAAATATCTTGTCTTCTTCAACCCTAAAGGTCAACCCGTCGAGAGCAAGTATTTCTCTGAAACGCTTGCCCAGGTCAAGGACTTCGACCGCATAAACCATAAATTTAGCCTCACCTGTGAATCGCAAAGAAAAACCTTATACTCGCTTAAAGGGTTTTGCTCCCCGCAACATGTTTTGGTGGGGCCGGTCGGATTCGAACCGACGACCTACGGGTTTCTCTAAGCGTTGACCGCTCCAGAACTTCTTCATTCTCGCTCTGGCGAGTCCGCAAACCCGTGCTGTTTGCTTCTGGAGCCCGTCTTTATGCTGGAGGGGCGAGCCTCACGGATCTTTCTGAATCTTCTAAGATGCTTTACGTTGGCGGGAGCAATCATCTTAAAGAACACGTCGACCTCTTTCTGCCTACACAAGTAGAACTTGTATCTTGTCTCGTCTTGCTGAATCAATGTTGGATGGAAGCCCATTCTATCAATGCTTTCTCTTACGTATTCCATCAAGCTTGCAGAGGCGTTCTTGAACTGGATTTGCATATACCTTCCGTATTTGCGGTACACGCAACCATCTGTGTCGAAGAGCCCTCTAACAAAGGCTTTTTCATTCAACTCGGTTTTCGGTCGTAGTTCATCTATGTTCTTAAGACCGATGGGCATCCCCAATTCTTGGAATCTTGACGCTACTTTTTTGGAGTAAACGTAAAGATCCATGGTGTTTTCAGCTTTTCTATACCGGGCCTTTAAATCTGTGCCAAACACTTTTGCAAATAGAGGGCGGACATGTCCAAGCAGGTATTCTTTGTCATCCAGTTTGTTGCCAGTTATGGCTATCTGGATGGAGCCACCTACTTTTGACATTGCTCCGTCGCCGAACATTACTCCAAGCATCTCGGATTCTTGCTCCATGAGCATTTTTGCCCTCTCAGTGTCATACCTGGCTAGACTACGACCCCACCACCGCCTAGCCACTTACAAAGCATGGACGTTAGCAATATAACCATTTTCTTTGTTCTAGCTCTCGCAAAGAAGTCTTCTAAAAACATCGTTACTGTTTTCCAATTCGCTCGGCGTATGTTAATATTGCATTTAGCTGTTCTTCCTTTTCCCAAGCTTTTTCTTGTCCGCGTTCTTTTTGGACTTTTTGGAGCGCATCCTCTACATTATAGCACCACGAGATAAGAATGCAAGAGAGAATTGTTCCTGTTCTACCTATACCGAAGCCACAGGAAACAGCCGCAGGCTCTCTTCTGTCTCTGTAACTTTTGACCTTTTCAATAATTTTGTCTATTTGTTCTTGTGAAGGAGCATGGAAATCAGGAATAGGTTCATGTAAATCATCCAATCCAGCCTTATTAACCTGCATAGTAGTGACTTTTGCTTTTTCTTCTTCTGCGAGACGAACTATCAACTTGATGCCTTTTTCTCTTAGAAACGCAAGGTCCTCATCTCCGCTTGGTCCCGCGCAACCAGCAAGCTGACCCGGTATGACCCAACTGAAGTTTTTCATGCTTGTCTCTTCTTGAGATAAGCCTTATATAAGAATTTCATTGTGCACCTTTGATCATACGCATTTTGATAACAGACATTCTTATTCGCAAGGTTTTTAACGTCGTCATACCTTTCCAGCGGCTCATCGTATCGATAAGCCGTGGCTAGACTACGACCCCGCACCATTCAGAGACTTCGCAGACTTTAAATATATAGGTTTCTCGCCGGACAGGAAAGAAAAGCGAAAACTTAATGAGCAAAAAGTACTCGTGGTTATTGGGGTTGTCGGCCATAGGGCGCGGGACCCACCCGAACCCGTTTCGAACTCGGAAGTTAAACCGCGCTCCGTTCCCGGTGTTAGTGTGGTCTTCGGCCACGCGAAGCCGAGGAAGCTGGCAGCCCCAGCTCCTCGGAACATGTTTGAATTTGGAAAAGCGGTTTATTTTGGGTTATTTCTGTTTGTGTAACGTTTTGTGTAACATTTTGTGTAACGATTTGTGTAATAACGCCTTTAGCCTCTAGCTCTGAAACTTGTTGCTTATTTAAGAAACACCATCGAATCTTGTTGACTTTTTTACCGCTTTTCGAGACATAGTTTTTCTCATAATGCGCGACATTCCAATAGACATAGGCTTTGCCTCTAGTCTTAGTTTGCTTTTGAATCAGCAACCCTTCTTTTCCGCATTTTGGACATTCCTTTATGCTTATTCCCTTTTTCTCCATTTTAAACACCAAACCTATATTTGTGTAACTCTATGCTTATAAATGTTGTGTAACTCGAAAAATTTTCACTACAAAACAACTCGCAAACCCTACGACACAAGCCGTTGACAAAATTTTCCACAGCCAACCTTTCCTTTTACATTTATATATTTAAGAACGATTTATTTTAAGGCTAGGTGAAACGTTTGGTTGAAAAGGTTAGTGCCGTTCTTAATATTGGAACGAAAATAAAAGATGCGTTCAAATATTTCTCCAAATTAAGTGAGGTTAAAAAAGAGAACATAGAATTACATAAAAAGATTGTAATGCTTGAAAAACAAATTAAGGATTTAGAAGCCACGATACAAACACAACTAGGACGTATTACAGAATTAGAGAACATTACAAAACAACCATATAAACAAAGTTTTTCATGTCCAATTTGTAATCTTGATCTTGAATTGCAAATTCCTTATCAGAGATTTGTAGGTGTCCATGTAAAAGATAGTGAGCCTTCTATGCAAACACGACGCGGAACTTTAGAAAGGGAATGCGAATGTCCTCAATGCCATAATTTATTACATGTTGATTTTAAGTAGTTGCAAAAGGCAATTCTTATAAGACTGGAAAATATATTATTATTGAAAAAGCTCAAATTCGAGCCCTTTATGTATAAGAGGCTCAATAGTCAAGTAAAAATAAAATCTGAGCCAGAATTTTTGAGCAACCAAAGGCAAATTTTCGAAAATGTTTTGGGCTCTGATCAGAGAAATTGTTTACGAAACATATGCTACTCTTTTGGCAAATTTTTAACTGTTTTTTTCTCCTTAAAATGTTTTTATCTGAAAGAAAAATTAGTATTGGAAATTTTGGCGGTTTTTAGCAAAGAATTTTTCTGTTTCGCGGTTTCGATTTTTGGGGTAGGGGTTTAAAGATAACGGAGAAAAAATTAGGATAAACGGAGAAAACACTCCAGTTATCTTTATACAATTTTTTGTTAATCTTTTTTCTCATTTTAGGCTTCTTTTTTGGAAACAGGCATAAAAACTACTACTACTGAATGTTTATATATTAGTTAGTTTGATATAAATGTAAACATAGAGGTGTGTAAGTATGGGACAAAAAACTCATCTCCAAACAGAGTTAGAACCTGACGTCGCGCGCAACTTCCGAGTGCTGTGTCTCAAAATGCGAACAACGATCAAAAAGAAACTCGCCGAACTAATCCAAAACGAGCTTGAGTTTTTCGGTGATTTGACAGATGAGGAACTCAACGAATTCTTGGAAACGCAAAAACAGAGAGGAGACAAGCAAAGATGAGCCAAGAAACCTATTATGGCAAACCTTTACATAGGATGAGCACAGAGGAGAAAAGGCAAGAGGTTGAACGAATTAAGGCAGAACTCGAAAGACTCAAACACACCGTTAATACGATTCAGACGCAAAAACTGATTGAACGGTTTACTGAAACAAAGAGACGTCTTGAACAGAGTTACATCCCGCCAAGCCATTAGGAGAGAAGATTATGTCCCACGATTTTTATGCAGAATATAGACAACTACTAATTTCCTTGGAGAAAAGCCATATAGAAGACTTGTCTTCACAGCAAGTCAACCACTTCATTTCTGGAATCGACGTGGCACAGTACTGGCTAAATCAAGTAATACATGAACGACAAAAAAATAACATCGAAACCACAGAATATAAGGAGCTTTTAGAAAGGCTCACAGCTTTTAGCCCCCGACTTGAGTCTATCGTACAATCCAAAATCGATGAAGAGTTGATTCAAAGCGTATGTGCGTCAGCCAAACCCGTTCACCTGTTCCTTTCGGTTGACGCCGATGAAAAACTGAAAGCGAAATTGATCTTTCCGAATTGTGGACATGTTGGAGAAGTTGATCTGCTAAAGATGTACGAAAAATCGAGCGAGTATCGAGCGTGGTTACGTAGCTTGGAATCAGTATTAGACGGTAGGCTAGACCACTTAAAATTTGGTGTGGCTTGTCCCAAATGTGGAAAAACTTCTGTAGAAGTACAGCTTTTCATTGACCCCAAAAAGGTTATTCAGTTAGCCAGATCAGGAAAAATTCAAGTGAGGTGAAAAAATGTCAACAATTGAGGAGCTAGAAAAAGAGGTTCAAAAGATAGGGGTGTTCGAGCAAAAAATTATCGCTGTGCTACTGCTAGAAATCTTGAAACTCCTCCAAAAGTAGGAGTAGAACCGATGATGAAGGGTCTCCCTCTGTCTCCTCTGAGGTTTCTGCTCCATACGCGCGGGTTAGATGCGACTCCCTTTTTTAGGAAGTGATTTTAATGCCTATTGAACTAGAGCAGTTAGAAGTATGGCTTTTTCGGTTTCGTCCTCTTTTTGAATATCAAGACTACGTTAAATCAAGAGACTGGGAAATATTCGTGGCAAAACAGATCGAGCTCCTATCAGATCATAAATTAAAATGCGTATTTACTGGTTTAGGAGCTGGTGACGCTATAAAGGTTGAAGACTGGGAATATGACCCCAAAAGACCCCTCGACATAACCGTTTTAAGAGACAATAAGGAAATCGCGGTCGTAGAAGTTCAAGCCGACTACAAATATACTTATGACCGAAGCAAATTTTTCCCTATTCAAGAACATAAGATTTTTCAAGCTATGCAGAAGCCTTTACCCCACTATTTTGTGTATATCCTAACCTTAGAGGACACATGTTATTGGTTGAAATCAGAGAAAATAGCGAAATATGAGGCAGTAGACTTAGGCACATACGTAAAGGGTGAATATGTAATTCAGAGACAACATCCAGTACGTAAAGATGTTTGGATGAAAGGATTATCGAGTCTGGTACAAAGACTTTTGAGGGTAAAATATGACTGAGGCATTAAACCGCTTAGAACTTTTTCAGTGGATGGCGGAGGAGCTTGTTCAAAAGTGTGGTGACTGTTTATGGTTCAAAACCTCAAAATGCCGATACGCACATCAACGCAACATTATTATGATCGACGACGCGCCATGTGTTGATGGTTTATTAATTCAATTTTTTGGAACCGACGTTATCATCAAGGCGGGAGACCGACGACTGATTAAACCGTTAAGGTTTTTGTCAACCGACAAGGCGAAAGATGAATTAATGAGGGAGCTGGAACTTGACAAACAGGACGTAGAAGAAATTATTATTAAGATTAAAAACAGCTATGTGCGTCGCAAAAAACCGCAACCCAAAAAGAAGATAGAGGCTCCATCCGAAGAGGACACGGAATTAATCAAAAAAGCTGAGGAACTCCTAAAAGACCCATCCATCCTAGACAAGTTCCTAGAACATAGCGGTAAATGGGTTGTCATGGATGAACCCGCTAGAAAAATCGAGTTGTTGACGTGTGTGTCGGTTTTAGGAGAATATCCATTAAACTTAGCACTACAACAAGTATGGAGCGCGGGAAAAACCAAAACCATCACAACAGTAGCGCGGTACTTTGAGGATGAAGATGTGTGGTATTGTGGCGCCATATCGCCAAAAGCATTAATCCATGAAAGAGGCGCCTATGATGAAGATAAAGGGTGTTTTGTGATCGACCTACGAAACAAGATCATCATTTTCCTCGACGAACCGGAGTACCATACGCTAACCATGTTGAAACCGTTGTTAAGCCATGACAAATACGAAATAATGTATCGCTATGTCTCCAAGGACACTATGAAAACTATCGTGTCGATTTTGAGAGGTTTTCCAGCATGTGTTTTCTGTGCTGTCAAGTCGAAATATACTGAGGAGTTCACGTCAAGATGGTTCACCGCTTCACCGCAGATCACGACGGAAAAAATCAGAAAAGTGATCGAACTAAAGGGAGACATGGCGCAACATCCAGAAAAGTATGCTGAGGATGAACAGTTCAAAACCTTCAAAAAAGCCTTCGCCATCCTAAAACAAGGCGCGCCGTATAAAGTGGTGATTCCCTATGGAACTGTCCTATCGCAACATTTCAGAGCCAAAAAGCCTACGGACATGAGATTCTATGAACTGTTTCTAGCACTCATAAAGGGTTCATGCATTTTACATGCTTACCAGAGAGAAAAAGACGAACAAAATAGACTCATAGCTACAATGGATGATTACGAAAATGCGAAGGACATATTCACGGTTATAGAGAAGCCAACGCTTTTTGGTGTCGGGCAAAACGTCTTAGACTTCTACGAAAATGTTTTAGCTGGAATGGATGAACTCAGCTACGTAACCTACGAAGATTTAATGCGCAAATACTACCAAGTGTATGGAGAACCCATAAGCAGAGACCACATGCGCGAAGAGTACTTAAAACCCCTAGAAAAAGCTGGATTAATCGACATCGCAGATGATCCACAAGACAAACGAAAAAAGATCATCACGTCAAGTGGAACCCTACCCAAACAGAGCCTCATAGATGATGAAGGGTTCACAAAAAATTATTATGGAGAGGTTGGTACTGTTCTTTATTAATAAGAAAATACGCTTAAATTGAACTTCTTTCTCTTAATATAAAGATACCCCCATACCTCTCCATAATTTCATTGTTAGAAAAGGAGGTGAGAACCAAAAATGAGTGAAATAAACGAAGAGTATGGACATACTCATGTAGGAACGATAACTGTGTATTGGGATAAAACGCGGGACACAAGAATTATTCCTTTCTTGGAAGCACTTGAACATGCTATAAAACATAACGTTGCTGGATTAACTGACGCATTTGCTGAAGCTCAATTAGTTCCAAAAGAGGGAATAGTGATTCTTAAACTGTCTCCTAAAGGCAAGCAACACGTTGACGAACACGAAGTATTTCCTAAATTGGTTGAACGCTTAGTTCGTGAACTTGCGCCAGTTATGGTTTTCGACTCTTGGACAGCTAAAATAATTTAGGCTCTACCAACCGAAAAATCAGAACTGAAATTCTGGATAAAAACTTAGATGAATGAAGGGGGTGTAGAAGCCATTATGTTTTGGGAAAAATTTTTGGGGTGGGGGTTTGTTTTGGCTTGTTGTTTAAGAATTTGGCGCGGTAAAATAAAGGGTGGGTGGTTTACTCAAACAGCATTTTTTCTATTGTGTGGCTTATGTTGTCGAATTGCCATTGTTCGATAGTTCCGACGTGTTTAGAGAGTACTTGATGTAAAATTTCATGCATTAAGATTCTTTCGGTTAATTCCTCTGGAAATGAAACAACGTATATGTGATCAT
>Ga0315314_1004687_pt1 | contig 10162 bp, 9 predicted proteins | sample TDP9_MG_FD_203631 | JGI IMG/M metagenome (GOLD analysis project Ga0315314, IMG submission 203631) | Freshwater sediment microbial communities from Lake Towuti, South Sulawesi, Indonesia - TDP9 | ecosystem: Environmental > Aquatic > Freshwater > Lake > Sediment | place: Indonesia: South Sulawesi... | reverse complement strand
ATTATTGATAGTGCGAAAAAGATAGTAAATATAACAGACGGAATGATATCCTTTCTCCATTCTACAGGGAATATGAAACTTGAATTGATAAGAGATTACACGGATGTTTGCCTTGATGGAATGAAAGTTATTGGTAGTTTTTTTAGACCGCTTGATATTTTCTTAAGAAAAGAAAAATTATTAGTTTCGAATCTTTTTCAACCTATTCCGTCTAACCTAGCCAGGTCTCTTTTTACTCACTTTTATTATGAAAAAATTAAAGATTGCCCTAGAGAAATCATCAGAAATATTTCCCAAAAATGCAAATCTGTTTCTGTTAATAATATTTTAGATTACTATAACTCTACTGAACGCCAGCGGCGCTTTATAAATTATGGTAATCTTGTTAAGAGGACTTTCGTAGAGGTTAGAAGCCCTTTTTTTGACAACGATCTGATGGATTTTATTGTTAGTCTTCCTCCCAACAAGAGGATGTATCGGGGCCTGTACATCAGAACCTTCTTAAGATTTTTCCCTGAGCTCTCAAGAATTTCATGGGAAAAAACCGGGTTGCCTATTGATGCAACTAACACCTTTACCAAAATGACTTTATGTTTAGTTAAGAAACGTTTGAAGAAGAAAATCCGGGTGTTCGATAGAAAGCTCATTAACAAGACGAATCTTAAAGCTCCGTCAATTAATCTTCTTGCTAAGTATGCTCAATGGTCAAGGGAAAATGAAAATTTAATTAGCTTTATTCGCAGTACATTATTGGATAGAAAAATTCAGAGTAGAAATTTTTTGAATGTTAAAACTGTGCAAGGTGTCCTAGAAGAGCATATTAAAGGCAAATACAATCATATAGAACTTATCTCCAGACTTTTAACTTTTGAGTTATGGAGTCAACTTTTTATTGATTAGGGCAGGGTAAAAGAGATGAGGGTCTTAGTTATTAGCAATATGTTCCCTGGAAAAGATTCCCATCTGGGGATTTTTATCAAACAACAAGTAGAAAACCTAGAAACTGAGGGTCTCCGGATAACAAGAGTGGTGAAGAATCAGAAAGGCGTTATTGCCTATTTACCTTTTATTCTCAAAAACATCTTTTATTTACTTTTCAGTTCTTATGACATAGTTCATGCATATTACGGATTTCACTCTGCCCTTTTTGCAGCAATCATAAAAAGAAGACCCCTTATAATAACTTTTGTGGGAAGTGATGCTCTAAAAGAGCCTTTGCGTAATAAAATCTACCGTATCTTACAGAGATTTGTTGTATCTCGGTCCAATCATATCATTGCGGTCAGCAATGGGATAAGAAATATCCTCATTTCTGATTTAGGAGCAAACTCTGATAAGATATCTCTGATTAGCTTTGGAGTCGATTTTGACCTTTTCAAACCAGTACCCCAAGCACTGGCGAGAAAAGAATTGGGTTTTCCATCTGATAAGAAATTTGTCTTGTTTCCCAGTAGTCCCAAAAGAACCGAAAAAAGATTCGATATCTTCATGAGAACCATAGAGTTGCTTCAGAAAGATAATCGCAGTATTGTCCCCATAATTTTGAGCAATAGTAGCCGCCCTTATTCTGAAGTTCCATTAGTTATGAATGCTTGTGATGTATTAGTGTTAACCTCGGATTCAGAAGGTTCCCCCACTGTCATAAAAGAGGCAATGTGCTGTAACCTGCCAATCGTCTCTGTTGATGTTGGTGATGTCAGAGAGGTAATTGACGACACCCGGAACTGCTACATTTGCACTCGAGACCCAAATAATATCGCTGAAGGGGTAAAATTAGTTCTTGATAACGGGATGAGAACTACAGGTAGAAACAGTATCAAGCATTTATCCTCAAAGGAAATCGTGAGGAAAATAATAGGGCTCTATAGGGAAATCGTACAGGGTATTTTATGAGGACACTTATCACAGGAATAGCCGGTTTTACAGGGGTTCATCTCGCTGAGTATCTCCTGTCTAAAGATAGAGATAATGTGGAGTTATATGGCATTGACATTGTGGAGAATTTTACTAAGAACGCTAAAACGATTTTAGACCGCGTGAAAGTCCTCAATTATGACGTCTTAGATGAAGAAGAAATGAAAAGGGCAATAAGAGATAATAAACCTGATAGAGTTTTTCATTTAGCAGGTTTAACCTTTGATCCAGATTCGCGTGAATCTCCCAAGAAATTCTATGCCACAAATGTTTTGGGCACCGTCAATTTACTTGAAGCAATTAGAGAATCAAGAATTGATCCATTAATCCATATTCCTTGTTCAGGCGGTGAATATGGGTTAATACTCGAAAATGAGAATCCTGTCACGGAAAGCAACCCTTTTCGTCCAATAAGCCCATATGCAATAAGTAAACTTGCTCAGGATATGATTGGATATCAGTACCATAAGAATTATGGATTAAGGATTATTCGGACAAGGGCTTTTAATATTACCGGGCCGGGAGAGAGAAAAGATTTTGCCTGCTCCAACTTCGCTTGGCAAATAGCAATGATTGAAAAAGATAAACAAGAGCCAACAATTTATGTCGGCAATTTGGAGGCCAAAAGAGACTTCGTAGATATTAGAGATGTTGTGAAGGCTTATTGTTTGGCATTAGTCAAAGGAATTTCAGGAGAAGTTTATAATGTCTGTTCGGGAAAGTCATACTCGATAGGAGAAATACTCGGGATTTTGTTGGAGATGACAAAAGAGAAAATCACTGTTAGAGAAGACCCAAAAAGAATGCGGCCTTCAGATATCCCTTTACAAGTTGGAAGTTTTGAGAAACTTTACAAACAGACTGGCTGGAAGCCTACTACACCTATGGAAGAAACATTAAAAGACTTATTGAACTATTGGCGGCAAAGAGTCTCGTAAGCAAAGAGAAATAATTTATGGACTGGCGAGGAAAAAAGGTTCTTGTAACTGGGGCTGGTGGATTTATCGGTAGCCATCTAACAGAAAAGTTAGTTAGCTTAGGAGCGAAAGTTAAGGCTTTCGTTCGTTATAACTCCCGTGGCGATCAGGGCTTGATAGAGTTTTTGCCTTCACATGTCAAAGAGAAAATTGAGGTGATTATGGGTGATTTAAGAGATTCCGAAACCGTAAAGAGTGCGATGAAAGATGTTGATGCGGTTTTCCATCTCGGAGCTTTAATCGCTATTCCCTACTCTTACATTCATCCGAGAGAAGTGGTGGAGACTAATATTATGGGAACGTTGAATGTTTTGAATGCAGCGAAAGAATATGGGCTAAACAGAATAATCCACACTTCTACAAGCGAAGTTTATGGAACAGCTCAGTATGTACCCATTGACGAGAAACATCCACTTCAAGGGCAATCCCCATATTCAGCCAGTAAAATAGGTGCGGATAAGCTCGCGGAGAGCTTTCATAGGTCATATGATTTACCAATCACTACGCTAAGGCCATTTAACACTTATGGTCCTCGACAATCGGCAAGGGCGGTTATTCCAACAATTATTACTCAGGCATTGGCTCAGGATGAGGTACTACTCGGGTCCTTATGGCCAACGAGGGATTTATCCTATGTAGACGATGTGGTAGATGGTTTTATTAAAGCCTCGGAATCGGAAAATGCTATCGGCGAGGTCATCAATATAGGCTCTGGCTTTGAGATTTCCATCAAAGATTTGGCGGACAGGATTATTTCTTTGATGGGTAAAAAGGCGAAAATAGTTTCGGACCCAAAACGAATTAGACCACCAAAGAGTGAGGTAGAAAGGTTAATTGCCGATAATTCTAAGGCAAAAGAATTACTCGATTGGGAGCCAGGGGTTTCTTTAGACGAAGGCTTACGAAGAACTATAGACTGGTTTTCAAAATTTCAAAACAAATACAGACCCGATATCTATAACATTTAGGAGAGAAGTATGGATGCAATTATCCTCGCAGGTGGCAAAGGAACGAGATTAGCCCCATATACAACAATCTTCCCCAAACCTCTAATGCCCATAGGAGATGTGCCTATTCTGGATGTAGTTTTGAGGCAATTGAAGGCCCACGGATTTACAAAGGTAATTATGGCGGTAGGTTATTTAGCCGAACTTCTGGAGACTTACTTTGGAGACGGAAGTAAATATGGAATCCACATTCAATATTCGCGCGAAAGTGAACCTCTTGGGACCGCAGGGCCTCTTTCTCTAATTGAAAACTTAACAAATCCTTTTCTCGTTATGAATGGTGATATTTTGACCACGCTTAATTACTCAGCGCTCATTAAGTATCATAAAGAAAAAACTGGCATAGCCACAATTGCCATGCATCAAAGAACAGTTGATGTTGATTTCGGCGTTATTGAATTGAATACAAATAATGAGATTACCGGTTATATTGAGAAGCCTAACCTGAAATACCTGGTCAGTATGGGAATCTATATTTTTGACACCAAGGTTCTAAGTTATATTAAGAAAAGCGAGAAAATAGATTTCCCAGATTTAGTAAAAAAGTTACTGGAGAATAATGAAAGAGTCATTGGTTATTCGAGCAACGACTACTGGCTGGACATTGGGCGCCACGAAGACTATGAAAGAGCCATAGATGAGTTTGAGCAGAATAAAGAAAAATTTTTGGCGAGTGGGTTTTAGAAGTTGGTCACTTTGAGTTCTCGAAATGCCAATAACATGGGAAGAAGGGATAGAAAAAAATGCGTATTAACCTTGAGAAATGTGTGGGATGCATGGAATGTATACCGTACTGTCTTGCGGGAGCAATAATAGCAACAGGAAACAAATTTATGGTTGATGAAGATAGATGCTTTGAATGTTATGTCTGCCTTACGTCGAAAGTCTGTCCTGTAGCTGCCTTTGAGAAAGTCCCGCTAAAATGGCCAAGAATATTAAGGCATCTATTTAGCTCAATAACCATGATACATAAAAGAACGGGAATAGATGGAAGAGGGACTGCTGAAATGAAGACTAACGATGTTACCGGGCGTTACCGTCGCGGGGAAGTAGGGTTCACTGTAGATGTTGGGCGGCCTGGGGTGGGTACGACTTTTGAGGATGTTGAGAAAATTTCTATGGCGGTTGCCAAAATTGGTGTTGAATTTGAAAAGATGAACCCGGTTACAGAGCTTATGAGCGATAAGAGTACTGGGAGAATTAGGGACGATATAAAAATGGAGCGGATACTCTCCTGCGTATTAGAGTTCAAAACTAAGGATACAAGGACGGTCTCCGTGATAAATGCTCTTAGGGATGTTTCTAAGTTGGTTAACACGGTTTTTAGCGTGGGTTGTATCTGTAGGTGTAAGCCTGACGGCACAGTACCTGCTAAAAGTATTTTGGACGAAGCCGGCATCTTTTATCGACCAAACGGGAAGATTAATATCGGGCTTGGACGGCCATTGGCTCCATAGAAATGAGAGAAAGTTATGACACACACTTTGCATAGACAAGGAGATGTAGAATCGCTAAGGGAGGACTATATTGTACTGATCCTGGGTAAAGATATTCCCTTTAGCCCGTATAGAATGCACTTTAGCAGGAGATTTCCGCGTATATACGGAATAGTCAAGAAAGCATTTTTGAGCCTGGGTATTCTTAGGATGCTCAGGACCATTAGGAGAATTGGGTCAGGCGAAACTCACCAATGCCCTGTCTTTAACGACAAGAAGGAACTGGCCACTTATCTTAAAGGATTAAAAGAAAGAAACCTGGGAAAGTCTGTAGTTGTCTCCGGATTATTTGATGGAGTTATTGACTGCCTGAGGGAGATAAATCTATCTCCGCATACAATTCAATTTTCCCTGGGAATCTTTGGAAAAACAGAATTACTGCCCAAAAAGGAAGTTCTGGAGATAACCACTATGTGCGGCCATCATATGATATCACCGATGCTGGTAGAAAAACTGGCGAGCGATATAAAGAATGGAGAAATATCGAGCGAACAAGCAGTTCGGGTGATGGGTAAACAATGCGTTTGTGGTGTCTGCAACAAAACTCGACTCAGTAAACTCATTGAGGCTTTAGCAAAGTAAATTGTATCCATTATCATAGCACGAGATAAATCACGGTCTTAGTTTTTGCGAGAAAGAAATGTTCTCAAGAGAAAAACCCAGAAAAAACGAATATTTTCATAGATTATTTTCTGACCGGCTCAGCATACATTATTGGGAGACGGTCTACGATAGAGGAGATTTCCTTGGAGTTTGCTACAGGAAAAGAATGCGTGAGGCTCTATCGTGGTTGGATGGTTCAAATTTGCCTAAGAATTCTAAGATTTTGGATGTTGGCTGTGGTGCGGGTAAGCTGTCTAGGGAAGTTGTAGACAGAGGATATGAAGTTTTGGCAATGGACTTTTCCTATAATATGATTAGGAAGGCTGACGCCACATGTAACGCTAATGATAAGTCCCACATAAAGTTTTTACAGGGAGATATAGAATCCTTGCCGTTCAAGGATTCAGTCTTTGATGTGGTGCTGTGCCTGGGTGTAGTTACATACCTAAGATCTGAAAAGAGAGCATTGCATGAAATGTCAAGGGTTCTGAAATCTGGGGGGACATTGATTCTGAGTATTCTGAATAAAGTCTCTTTAGCAAAATGCATTGACATATTGGCTTTTGCGAAACGGAGACTACAAGGGATAATGGGTAATGGAATTGGACCCTTTGAAAAGGGAGGAGAAACTAAACAAAATTACTCTGGCTTAAGAAGCTATTTCATTCCAAGTTTGAGGGATTCGTTAAAAATTGCTGGTTTTAAAGAATTAGATTTTATGGCAGTTGGATACGGGCCACTAACATTTTTTGGTCGGAAAATTTTTCCAGAGGGAATGAACATAAATATAACTACATTTTTAGAAAAATTTTCAAATGTACCTCTTATTAGGACTTTTGGCGAGATGTGCTTATTTAAGGTGAAAAAGGTGAGGTGAAAACGGAAACCTTTTTGGGTGTTAATACAGGGTAGAATAGTTTTCATCAGTATGTCGGAACTGTTCAGAAAGGTCAATTCCTATAGGAAGAGGGTAGAAATTGTCCTTACCAATTGCCTGTTATCTTCCATATCATTTGTGGAAAACAAGAAAGGCTCAACGGCTCAGTATATCTGAACTGGAAGAGTTAGAAAACAGAAAATTAAGAGCCATAGTTAAGCACGCTTATGAAAAAGTCCCTTATTACCATAAGCTATTCAGTTCTGTCAGAGTAAAACCGGAAGATATCAAAACAAAAGCGGATTTAATCAAAATACCGATAACTACCAGAAAAATTCTTCAGAAATTACCTATTACCGAACGAGTTGCAAGGTTTGTAGATATAAGTAAATGTATAAAGAGCAGGACTAGTGGCTCTACAGGAGAGCCTTTGGACGTGTTTCTCAGCACGAGGGAATTGAGTTATAGAATTGCTATGCAAACCAGAGTCTACGGATTGAACTTAATTAACAAGAAGGCAAATATAGTCAGTCCTGAAATATTTGGCCGAAAAGGGTCATATGTAAAGATTTTTAGAAAAAGTTTAAATTATATGGGATTATGGAGGCGCTACGACCTTTCAATTTTTGAAGAACCTCAGGAATTGGCGCTAAAACTGATGAAAATCAAACCTGATGTCATAGAGGCTCTTCCGTCGATAATGAAACTAATAGCCCAATATGTGAAGCAAATGGATATCCACGGAATCGCTCCTAAATTGATTTTTACCAGGGCAGAATTATTAAGCAAGGAGGATAGAAATCAAATAGAGACCGCGTTTAGTGGCAAAATAACCGATCTCTATGGAATTGTCGAATTCGGCATTCTTGCATGGGAGTGTGAGAAACATCAAGGGTATCATATTAATAGCGACATTGTAATGGTAGAGGCGGTAAAAGATAATCAGCAAGTATACGGACAAGAGGGGCAAATCGTTTGTACTGATTTAACTAATTACACAACGCCTTTCATAAGATATGCATTACGAGATATAGCTATATTGAGCCAAGAAAGATGCCATTGTGGTAGGAGTCTTCCGCTGATAAGATTGGTGCAAGGCAGGTCTGATGATTTCATTACTTCGTCTTCGGGAAAAATCATCTCTCCTATCCTTCTTGAGGTCAACTTAAAAAAGATAGATGGAATTAGACAATATAAATTGATGCAGGAAAAAATAAATAGCTTTAATGTTCAAATAGTCAAGGGACAGGATTTCAAAGAAGGTAGGATAGAAGAATTTAAGAGTGTGTTGAGAAAGATACTTGGTAAGGAAATTGAGATAGACGTAAATATCGTGGATGAAATACCAAGAGAGAAATCGGGTAAGATACGGCCAATAATGTCCAAAGTACCTATAAATCTTTAAGCGAAGCAGAGGTTATTAAATGGAAGACTACAAAGTTGATTTTGGACCCCAGATCATATGTAATATTATAGATGAGAACTCAGGCTTATTAGGCTACATAGTCATAGATTCCACCGTTGATGGGCACTCCTGCGGTGGATTAAGAATGTTGCCCGATGTTTCTATTTCTGAACTACAAAGCCTTGCTCGTGTAATGACTTTAAAGTTTGGTTTTTTGGGAATGAACGAAGGCGGAGCAAAGGCAGGAATAGTTGCCGATCCATCTATGCCGCAGGGAGAAAAATTGGCTTTACTTAAGACTTTTGCAGAGATTGCAAGTCCCCTGCTGAAAACCCGCACCTACGTTCCCGCATCCGATATGGGGACTACCAACCAGGAGATTAGATATATGTTGGAGTCAATAGGTTCAAAGGCTCCTCACGATAAGGTTGAAAAAAAGGGAAATGGGGAGTTTTACGTCGCTCTTTCCGTCTTGGCAGGGGTTGAGGCAGCTGCAAGGCATATGAATTTAGACTTATCTCAATCTACTCTTGCAATAGAAGGTTTTGGAAAAGTAGGAAGTTCTGTAGCTAAAGTTTTTTCGCAGCAGAAGGGAACGAGGGTAGTGGCTGTCTCAACAGTCAAGGGAGCAATATACGACCCGGATGGATTAGATGTAAATAAATTGATTCAGATAAAGAATAAGGTTGGCGAGGATGTAGTAAAGGTTTATGGAAAAGCGAAAACAATTGAAAAAAGCGAACTACTCAATTTGGATGTAGATATATTATCGCCTTGTGCCAGACACTACAGTATCAATCTAAACAACGTGGATAAAATAAAGGCTAAGATTATTTCCGCTGGCGCTAACATTCCGGTTACTCGTGAAGCAGGTCGAGTCTTATGGCGGAAGGGAAAATTATATCTTCCAGACTTTGTCACCAATTGTGGAGGAATATTGGGCAATAATATGGAGCGTGCAGGGCTGAATGTTAAGTTCATCGAAAATTTTATTATTCAAGAGATTGGTAAGAAGATATCAGAAATAATCGGAGTTTCGGCGGAAAAGAATATGAGTCCTTACGAATTTGCTGAAATGGAGGCAGAAAAAAAAGTTTCACGGATAAAAGCAAGATCCAAACAAACAACTGCAAAAAGCAGCCTATTTAATATTGGTTTAAAAGTTTATAAAAAGAATCTTGTACCAAAGTGTCTTGCTAAGGTCTATGCACCAAGATATTTTAGGGCAAGGTTAAGTTAAGCAAAAAACTTGTAATTAATAGGGAGCTTTAAAGATGAAGATAAGTGTTTTCGGGTTAGGGTATGTTGGATGTGTATCTGCTGCCTGTTTGGCGCGGGATGGACATAAGGTTATGGGAGTAGATATAAACCAAAATAAAGTGGACATTATAAACAGGGGAAGGAGTCCGGTCGTAGAAAAAGACATTGATGGAATCATTAAGGAGGTCGTAGAGGCTGAGAAATTAATAGGTACAACAGACGCTGAAAAAGCGGTAGAAAACTCTGAGATATCTATGGTTTGTGTGGGTACGCCGGGTAAGGAGAACGGTAGTCTAAATTTGAATTACGTTAAGAGAGTATGCACAGAAATTGGTACCGGCTTGCACAAAAAAGATGCCTATCATGTCGTAGCAGTCAGGAGCACTGTCTTGCCAGGTAGTGTCGAGGGAGAAGTGATTCCCGTCTTAGAAAAAAGTTCGGGTAAGAAAGCACGAGTTGACTTCGGAGTGTGTATGAATCCCGAGTTTATGCGGGAAGGAAGCTCAGTTTATGATTTCTATCATCCTGCGATGACAGTTATCGGAGAGCTTGACAAGAGAAGTGGGGACATTGTTGAGGAGATCTACGCTAATATAGATGCTCCGGTTATCAGGACATCGATA
>Ga0315314_1004686_pt1 | contig 10162 bp, 16 predicted proteins | sample TDP9_MG_FD_203631 | JGI IMG/M metagenome (GOLD analysis project Ga0315314, IMG submission 203631) | Freshwater sediment microbial communities from Lake Towuti, South Sulawesi, Indonesia - TDP9 | ecosystem: Environmental > Aquatic > Freshwater > Lake > Sediment | place: Indonesia: South Sulawesi... | reverse complement strand
GGTGATTTGAGATTCATGGCGAAATCTCTCCGACAAATGAGATCCTTCGAGAACACGAGAAGACACTTAGACAGATTGTTCGACTACTCGTAGAACGACTAGGGCCTAGCCGTAGTTAGAATTCTTGGAAACAAATGAAGCTTTTGCCCTCGCTTACGTTAGGAGCACTTGAGAAGGCAGGAAGATAAAAGGAATAATAACGGCATATATTATTCAGCTATCTAGATATAGAAACCGGGTCTGAAATGGGCTTTTTGCTGACCCCCTCACACTGAATGTCCCAAAATATCTTAAAGGGACATCAGTCTCAACGTATGTCACTCCTATATTATGCAGTTGCAGGTTATCCCTGAAAATTCTAGCCCAAGAGTCTCCCATAACTTCAGAGTGTCCTTACAGATTCCGATCTTCGCAACGCCATACTGCCTCAAGTACTCCATGAGACCCTGGTACACTTCCACTCTTGCCTCGAAGCGGGGCTTGTACCCCCAGCTGCTCATTCCAGATGTCCGGTTCAGAAAGCTTTTCCAAGAGTGGTTCTGCGTATGCGCGAGTGTCGACAGCAAGCCCCTAAGAGTTCCTAGGGTTATTCTTTCGGGTTGCAGGTTCCGCTTGCCGATCTCGTCTATGAACCGCCTGTACTTCTGTTTGAAGTTCATTACTGGCACTATCGGATCGATTCGGAGGCGAACCTCATAGCCGAAGTCAGAAACCTTCTTGGCAGCGTCCAGCCTCTTGAACGGGTCTGGCGCCAGCTTCTCCCATGTCCTGCTCACTTCCGGCTCGTTGACTGACCAGCTGAGGATAGCGTTCTTCCGCCAGTCATGTTCTAGGAAGTTCTTTACATTCTCTCCCTTCGTCAGATGCAGTATCCTGTGAGGTGATCCCTCGAAGATGCCTTGAATGAAGACGCTCCACGGAACCGGGCTCAGGTTTTCTCCCATCAATGAGTCAGAGAGCTCTCCCGCATTCAAGATTTCTGGCTCCTGCACCTCGTAAATGAAGGCTTCACATGCCTTCTTGATCTTATCTCGGTCCTTGAAGTGGGGCAAGATCCTGCCAGTTCTCTCGTCCTTGGAGAATCTGAAGGTTCCCTTTAGGTAACAGAATGAGCAATCGTATGGGCACCCCCAGCTCCAAGCCAGTTCAAGGAAGTGTGGACAGATCACATCGTTAGGTTTCTCTGGATACGGTGTTTTCTCGAACCTCCTTATGATGGATCCGTTTCCTACTTGCTGCACTAGATGCTTTTCGCTACCATCCAGCAGCCTATATCTTTTCCATTTAACCAGCATCAAATTTTCACCATCGACTTCCATTCCTTCTCGTCAAGATACTTGCTCTTCTTGTGAGTCTTGTGAGGGTTCAGACAGAGGCGCTTGTGAGCTTGGCTTTCTATGTTTCGCTTGTTCTCGTAGTAGTCCAGTGTTGCATCGATCATTTGAACATCTACTCCGCATCTCCGACACATTGTCTCAAGCAGCCACATGAACCTTCCCCGTAGCCTCCCTCCTTTCGTGGTTCCTCTAATCTTTGCCTTGTAGCCCATCCAACCGCGTTCCTCTCAAACTCTCCTGACACCTTTTCATTCGTCAGAAACCTTAAATGCTCACAACGTCATCTGCCCTTTAGGTAGCAAGATTTCTCCAGTGAGCACATCTGTTGCTGGTTTTTTGATGGCATTCTTGACTATCCGCTTCTTCTTCCTGTTCCAGTTCAACGCCTTCTCTAAGGCCCAGTCTCTTGCTAGGCGCTCAGCCTCTGAAGAGCTCTTGTCCAGAAGTTGCTCGTAGAAGCTTTTGACTTCCTGATACCACTGATCCTGCCGTGACCGAGCTATCTTCGGTTGCTGCCAAACTGTCGAGACGAGAGCGAATATTCTCTCCCAAGTCGTGTACGGTTTCCCTATCCCGAGACTGAAGGTCTTTTCTCCGCAGTCGAGTTCTATTATCATGCCGTTTTCGTAGGCATTCCAGCCTCGCACAGTCGGCTCTATGATCCATTTTGTGCGGTTCTTGAAAGGGCTGTTAGGTTCTGGCAGAGGCTCGACTTCCTTCTCCACAGCCACGAGTTGATAGTACCTCAGCCAATTTCTGATGTGGGTAAGCGTGAGGCTTCCGAAACTTGCCAGCGGTTCTCGGCTTTCCATCCAGACCATGACGATCCTTCTGTCGCCAGGTTCGCATGATCTGAACTGGCTGAACATGGCAACGAAGGCTTTGTTGAATTCGTAGAGAGCAGTATATGTGGCAGGCTTAGGTTTCTGTCCCACTCTGAGATCGAAGCCTTGAATCTCCATCCTCTCGTCACCTGAGCAGTTCTTGGCCGGTTTCCTCGTCCACTACCATGTACCAGTCCATGACCTCGAAGGCTGGAGCGCTATCCTCTAAGGCTTTGCTGATCTTCTTCTCCGCCTCGTTCACAAGGCCGTAGGCTTTCTCCTTCGCCTCGTCAAAATCTCTAGCCTTGACCTGAACGCTGACCACTGCATCAAATTTAACCGAGAACTCTCTCGTCTTCCTCAAGCTTCTTCACCCATTCCAGTCGCTTCTTCCAACACGCTCTTTCCTCTTCGCTCAAGTCCTTTCTCGAAAGAACTCTTTCGCAGATTATTTTCAATTCTTTCGTTGCCGACCACACCTCTCTTGAGTCTTATAGTCGGATAACTTGTCTGCCGCCATTTGGTGAATGAAGAGTTTCCATCTTCCTCGCTTGATGATGAGTCCTCTACCAATAGCTGAGTCAGCCATTGTTGTCCACCTTGACTTGGTCCAGTCTTATGTCCCGGTAGACTGCTTCCTTGTCCGTTCTGAAACGCATGAATCTGGGGTTGCGCATCTTCCAGAGTTTGACCTCGCCAACCTTTCGATACTTGCCATCGTAAGTCAGCATTTCGCAGAGGCTTCCGCGGAATAGCGAGGTGAACCTTATCTGGATCACAACGACAGGATGAACGTAGACTCTTTCATCGTCTTCCTGAACCTTGATCTCGTGCAATTTCCAGAGTGCTTTTTGTACGCTTCTGTCAGGCACAGTGCAGTCGCCCAAGACGACGAGTCTGTTAATATTGTCCATGAGCGCGACTCTCACGCTTGAAACAGCATTCTCCGCGTATCGTTTAGTCGGCTTTCCGGTGCTGTCCACCTTGTTTATCGCTATGATCACAGCGTCTATGTCAGTCAGCGGTTTCACCTTGACCGCTTCACTGTTGTTTCTCAGCACAAGCCCCTCGTAGCCCATTTCCTCAACGATTTTTCGCCAGAAGGCAATGAGCACCTGTCTTGTCACGGCCCTAGTCCAAGGCAGAGTATAGACTAGATGACAGCCTTCAAACCATCTGTCCAACTCCAAGAGTTTCCACTCGTAGTCTTGATTGTAGCGGGATCCATTGACCTCTATCAAGTCGAAGATTCCTAGACGCAGGTTTACCAGTTTCCTCCGCTTGCGCTTCGCCATCTTGATGAACTCCGGAAGGATTACTGGCCGGCCCTCATCATTCACCGCATGCAACTCGCACAGGATCTCGGCTGACTCGACCCCAGCCCCTTCCAAAGCTCTAACGGCTTCGGTTAACGCAGGGAAATCCTTTCGGTAGTGTCCGTACCTGTTGACTGTGAAGGCTTCTCCCTGGTCGTATTTCAACAGAGTGAATTCACCGTCTGCCTTCGCCATCGCTATTGTTTCTAGACCCGGTCTTGCAGTTTCAATGGACTCCAAAGCTTCCATGGAAGGCCTCAGATGGTCTATTGGATACTGCATTTTCCCTTCGATCATAAGAGCATCCCTCATGTTTCTTCCTTCAGAAATTCGTCAGCAATGTCCAAAAGTAGCTCCGCATCCTTCTTGGACATGACCCATCCATTCTCCTCTAGCTTTTTCCTGAATCGTTCAATACATTCCTCTTCGGCTTTTGCGATCATTTCCAGTAGTTTTCTATCGCCTTCGGTCATTCTGACTCCTTCCTCAAGATAGATCTCGCTAACTCTAACAGGTCTTCTTCGATCTTCCGTTGTTCAGCCGTTACTTCTGGGATCTTCTGAACCCTTGATGATGAGCTTTGGGAGTTTCCCCGCGTGTTTCGCTAGGAACTCCTCCGCGTCCATCAGCTTTTCAGTAGTCTTCGTTGTAGACATCTATCCTTCTCTCCACAAAGTCGATGAGATCCTGAACGGCCTTCAGCCTTCTGACCCCATCCGCCAATTGAAGCAGCCTCTCCTTCACTTCGTAGAGATCATCCAGCATAGCAGTTTCCGTGCTGAACATTCTTCTCCTAGCCATGTGAGTCACCTGAAGTTTGGTACGAATCCCCACGTTCTTTCCCCATAGCCTCCGACTGGCATTCTGCATGAAGCACAAGAGAATGTCCCTGTTGTTTGACCTGAATCTTCATAGTCGCCTTCTTCCAGGTAGACCAGTCCGTGCTCTTCGAATGAGATCTCGATTAGCGGCTTACCGCAGTTTGGACATAGAGGAGCGACAACGATTTCAGGTTCTGCTGGTTCTAGGGATTCCGCTAGTTCTCTTGCTTCCTCTAGGCTCGTCGCCTCTATCTTTCTCAGCATATCCGCTGACTCTCCGTTAACCTCGATCTCCGCCCTGCTATAGACTCCGAAACGCATCGCCATCTTCCTCACCTCTCCTTGGCAGAGGTTAGAGCGTTCAAGCCCTAACCTCGATTTCTTTAGGCTCTCCGGGAAGTAGCCTTTCCAGAGTTATTTCCCCAACTCTCTTGTGAATGTCGTTTATTGTCGGCGTCAGGCTCAGGACCTCGCCTGCTATGTTCTCCAGTTTCCTTGTGAGCTCACGGTCCTCCACTGGTTTGCATATTGCGAAGTCCTTGTACTCTCCATGCGTTCTGACCCAGCTGACCGCGTTACTGAATCCCCAGACTGTGTTGTAGTCCATTTTCTTGGCATACTCCAGAATTTGCTCTATTACGTATTTCGGAATCCCAGTTTTCCTTCTGTATGCCTCGAGTATTGCTGCCATCTCTTTCCTTGACAGTGGGCTGTGAATGCTCTGGTCGATGACGACGCGCATCTTCTTCATGGCTTTAACCATGGCTTTCAGTTGGGTCTTGACTTCCTGTGCAAACTTTTCCATGTCTGGATTTATGTGGAACTGCGCCAGTTTCAAGGCCTGCACATTTTCGGCTCCGAGAACCTTATAGATGTTGTCTAGTCTGGTCGCGTCGATTTTGAAGAACTGTAGAGGAGCCTGCCACATTCCACACCAGTTGAGGCATGCAGGCCTCTTGATTCCACCTCTGTCTATCTCTTCTCTCTCGTTTCTCCATCTGCTCCAGATGTGGATGCCACTTCTGCCCTGAATCAGGTTGTTGCCTCCATGCACGCCGATCCACGCGCTGACATCCTTGTTTGTCACTGGAACTTGATAGCTCCACCTGAACGGATGATGTGAACCTTCAGGCTGCACGACTTTACCGCAGACTTCCTTGACGGCTGTCTCGATTATGTTTCTGACTTCCTGCCAGGAAATCTGCTTGTGTATCGTGCTGGCTATTCCGCAGAGGTTTCCCTTTTTGTCGAAGAGGCCCTTGATCTGTTTGCCTCTCTCCTTGACCTTCACGACTGCGTTCTCTAGAATCTGCTGCATCTCGATCTGAGGCTTAGACTTGATCTCGGAGACGCTGCTCAAACCCGTGTAAGGACGCAGGTAGCCCAAGACTCTGCTGACAAGGCTTGTGCCTTCAACCTTTAGCTTCTCGCCATTCTGGTCTTCTAATATTAGAGTGAGCTCACCGCGCCTTGCTTGAGCCCAGCTTCTCCTGATCGGCCTGCCTTTCTCGTCTACTTTCCTCGTTGCCTTTCTGACCTCGATCTTCACTGGACTGAACAGCTTCTCGTAGTAGACGCCTTCTTCCACATTAGCCATCTCTCTTCACTCCTTTCCTTATCAGCTCATTTCTCCACATGCGAACTAGCGTTCCGTCTGCGAGCCTCACAGACAGAACGTTGACCAGTCTTCGATCCTCTCTCAAACTCTTCTCACCTTGGCTGCTTCTTCTTCTTGGTTTTTGTCTCGGCTTGCGCCTTGACTTCGACTTTTAACGCTTCAACGGTTCCCGACTCAGTCTGCACCAGATTCTTAGCCAGAGCCAGCTTCTTCTTGCCTTTCTCCAGGATCACGTTGAGGTCCTGAATATGCTGGCCGTACTCCTCTTCCTTCAAGAATTGCTCAGCGATTTCTTTCCGGTAGTCCTTGACGTCGAGCATCTCTTCCTTGGCTTCTGGAATCTGCATGAGCAAAGCCTTAGCCTGCTCCACATCTTGCTCGCTGACTTTCTTCTCGTCAACCCTCAAGGTTTCACGCAGTAGAGCCAAGTTTCTGGGAATAACCTCTTTCAGGATGACTGTCCCGCTTATCGAACTTGTCAGCAGTGCTATGCGTTCCTCGAAGGTGTCTTTCCAGAAGATGATGATGACCCATTTCTGGCCTGCTATAGGAAACTTCGCTCCGACCAAAAGTTTGAACAGGTTCCTCGCTGAAGCGTCGTCGTCAACTGTTACGCCATGCTCTTCTTTAGTTGCGTCCACAAACCTGCTGAAGTCTTCAAGACGCATCTTGTACATGTCAGCATAGGTTTCCTTGTCTCCTGACTCAAGCCTAGCCTTAACGACTTCCTTGAACGTTCCCTTGATGACTCGCTTGAGCTTCTGCCAACTTGAAGCTTCAAACCCGCAACTGCACTTGTATATTTCGTGACCTTCCTTGCCTGGAATCTGGTTGCACTTAGGACATACTAGGTCTGTATATTGATAGTCGCCACGAACCTCTTCCGCGAGCTTGCTGATCCTGACCTTGGCTATGACTGTCTGGAACCCGAATGCACTCGCCCGCAAATGTAGAATCTGCTTCACCATTTTCGAGTTTCACCCCCATTGAGTTTCTGCTGAAGTTCCATGAAGAAATTGGAAGCCTTGAGTTCGTCGCTGCACATGCCATACATTCTTTCGACGACTTCTTCCGCTGCAAACCTCACGGCCTGCTGCTTGCTTTCCCCTTGCTCCATGTGCCACTTCTTCCGGATCTCGAAGAAGTCCAAATCTTCCTTCATCATCTCAACCATAGAGTAGGACCTCCTCGATGTCGCTGTCCAGAATCTCATGGTCTGTTCTCTGAACAGCCTCTAGAATCCCATCCAAGATTAGCATGGTAGCCCTGATCTTTTCCCGGACGTTGACGCCCGCAAACGCATCTCTTAAGTCTGCCTTGGCCAGAAGCAGCGCTTCGAACACTTCACTCTCTTCCATCATCAGCATCCCTTCCCATAGGCCAGCAGCAGTTCTTTCAGCATTTCCTGATGTCTGCATTTTCTGTTGAAAATCCAGCCCTTACAGTTGCACGTTATCATGCCTTTCTTGAACGCCAGCTTATCTCTAGTCCAAAGTTTCGTCTTGTACTCGCCGTTTCCACTTTGACTCTCGAACATCGCATAGATGCCGTCTTCTTCCTGCGCTAGTTCACCCAATGCCATCTCTCTCACCTTTTCACCAGCTTGCCATTCTCGTCAAACTTCAGCTCTCGAGTCACCTTGGTCTCTGCCTTCATGTCGTCTCCGCCTAACTGCAACGCAACTTTAGCCTTGCCTTCCAGAATGTTCCTGAACAGCCGATAATGATCCGACTTTAACGCTGAATAGTCTCCCACCTTACGCCAGTCCCCCCACAGTTCTCCATCTCTCTAGCCCTAGACTGTACCTGCCAACATCCCCGTACTTCTCATCGAATATTCGCTGCCACTTGTTTCTCGTATCCTCGATTTCGCTCCCGTCTGACCTCCTCTTGGCATGCCTGTTTCTCATCGTTTCAGACATGCCCAAATCTGCATGCTTTCCGCTATTCAAACCGATTTTTCGCCTCATTTCTCTCAAACTCCGCTGTTTATATTCTCGTCAGAGCCCTTAAATCTTTCTGTACGGTCCTTCGAGAAGGCTTAAAATGGTAAAAGAGCCTCAAAAATAAGCCTAAATAATGGATAGAATCGGATTGAAACCTCATTTTAGATTGTTAAACTGAGACGTGGGAAGCCGCCTGAAAAATGTGCAGCACTTACGGGACGGTTGGCCCGGGCAGAAAATAAAATGGACGATACGAGAAAGTCGAGCCCAAAGAGAAAGTAGCTGGCGAGGAAGTGCAAAAAGGCAAGAATATAAGCATTTCCCCTCTTTATATGCATGTTACGCATCAATTTATCGTGTGGAGATGGACTGGATGAGAAAAGAAGACCTTGCCAATGTAGTTGAAAAGCTAGAAGCTGCACTAGATGCGATAGGAATGACTGAGCATGAGGACACCAGAATTATGCCGATCTATATAGAATACTGGGTAGCCAGCAAAATCGCTGAGAAGACTGAGCATGAAGCAGATATCGTCAATAGAAGAGGTTATGATATTCTTCTTCCAGAGAAGAACATTAGAATCGAAGTCAAATCGGGCAAGTTTGATGGGTTTGTTTCAGGCGCCTCCTTTGGAATGGGCAGTCAGATCAGAGATGGGAAGTTCGACTTTTGCATCTTTGTTACCTATGACATCGACTTTAGACCTAGAGAGGCTATGATCTTCAAACGAGAAGAGCTGATAGAAGTTGCGGATAAGCCTAGACCAGAAGTGGCAAGATACCCTAAGACTAATCCCTGTCTTCTCCTTAGATATGACACCTTGGAGGATTACATGAGGACCATAGATGAGAAAATCCAGCTGAGGCTCGAAATTGATCTCCATAAACATCCTGAAAAATTCGTCAACAGATGGGACAAGATTAATTAGCTAGACACAACGACCCTTTTTGACCAACCTTAATTGACTAACTCAATCTTGATCAGCCCCCCCCTCATGGCATCATCATCACGTCGCCTGATTTGTGATGTGCAGCGCCTTAGGTTGCTAGTCCAGGCACCTGTGTCGGGTCTGGGCACGGTCGCAGAGGATGGATTGTTGTCCTTCAGTTATCAGATACGAGAAAACGGCATCAAAATTGGGTTCCAAGTTCCTGGTCCGGAGAGTTTGAGAGAAATGAGGGCTGAAAAGCCTTCATTTTCGGAGTCAGGTCTTGGAACCCTGAGAAGTCTAGGGTCTTTCCCGTTCTTATCTTTTTCGCCTTAGGCTCGTTCATAGCCCATGGCAAAATCTTGGTTCAGCATCGCCTACGAAGTTGCCTATGCACAAACAAAAATCTGCAGACCCTGAGAAAAGAGAGTTGCATATGCAGATTCCTAATTCATAAGGCTTAAGATGAGTTCTGAGGGTTGATTGATATGTGAATTTATGAAGCGCCAATCATGAGGTCAGCATATGTCTGAGAAAAGGAAGAGGAAGAATCCATTTAATGTGTTGGAACAACCACTATTCCATTTGGGTGAACAACCAGTAGAAGAAAAGAAGAAACCGAAAAAGAAGAAGCTAGTAGTCGAAATGTATAGGGAAGAAGAATAGACTCCCCATATCCCTCTCTATTTCCGAGGGGCAGTGAGGGTGGCTGGTTTCGGCTACTTACAAGCCATATGGGAGCCTAGAATCTAGGTCATGATATACGAAAAAGCAAGATTTGGGCAGATTCCTGTCTATGATTTTGGAGAGAACGACGGTTTTTTTCGGTTACCCTTCAAAGCGTCAAAGGGCGAAAAACAAAGGAAGTCAAAGAGATAATTTTGACAGTCGGGACAATAGCTACTTGATCTCGCTTCCAAGTGCTTGTTCAACGTGTAGCTTATTAGCAAGCCTATAGTATACCTTGCTACCAGCTGAAGGTTAACAGAAGAAGAACTCGTAAGTGAGACTGCAAAGGTCTGAAAGCTTTGCTCGGGGTCAAGAAGTTGTCCGATGCATGTTACCATGATGAGCGCTTGAGTGGATAGGACTCTTTGTCTGACGCGTTGATGCTCTGGATTGGTGAGTTCAAGATCCCTGCCAAGGTTGGTCGCAAAGCCGATTCAGTAATGGACTCCACCATTAGTTAGTATGGGTAGGTTTATGGAGACATCATGATAGGCATGTTTATGGAGAAGGTGGTTAGACTGACGTCCCTTTAAGGTATAATGGGACATTCAGCACACTGCCCCCAAAAATCTCCCCGAATTATACTCCATCATTTATCCTAGATAGCTTATGAAAGGTATGCATTATTATTCCGCGGTGTGGGG
>Ga0315314_1004685_pt1 | contig 10163 bp, 13 predicted proteins | sample TDP9_MG_FD_203631 | JGI IMG/M metagenome (GOLD analysis project Ga0315314, IMG submission 203631) | Freshwater sediment microbial communities from Lake Towuti, South Sulawesi, Indonesia - TDP9 | ecosystem: Environmental > Aquatic > Freshwater > Lake > Sediment | place: Indonesia: South Sulawesi... | reverse complement strand
AATCCATGTTTTCTGTCTGCTGTCCCAAACCTCGGTCCAAACATGATCCGACATGTCGAGTACTAGTCTCGCCCGATAGTTTTGAGCCAGACACAGGCTGGTAAAAAGAATGCTGAACTCTCCACATCTGCCCCTGCCATAAGCCAATATTTCAATTGGATCATTGTGTCGCACTATGTTTGCTTTGTCAAATTTCACTCTCTCATGAACCCAATCCAACAACTCTGCTAGAGTATATTTTCTATCAAACAATGACTTCAGCTCAACAAGCAGAGATGGTTCAGTCAACTTCTTGCTTAGTTCTCGATATTTTTCAATTGACTTTTGACCTGAGACAACCATACGTGCGCCTTCTTTTTTACAACTTCTTGGGACTCATTGGCACTATCAAAAGAGTAAATCTTGGCTACTAAGTAGTTGTGAAGAGGCAATTAAGATTGATAGTTAGGAGCAATTGCCTTAGAAGTATATTACTAAAGGCTCTGGCAACAACTTCCACACTGCTTCCACTCAGTTGCCAAGCGTCGAGTATTTCTTCCATAAATGAAATATTAGAGCAACAGAAAAGTCACTAGACTATAGGGAGAGACGTGACCTTAAAGATAATTCTCGACTCCAACTTTCTCTTCGTTCCGTTACAGTTCAAAATCGACATTTTCGAGGCAATGTTGAAACTACTCAACCAGCGGTTTGAGCCAATTCTTCTCTCAACAAACTACCGTGAACTGCAAAAAATGGCGGAGAAAGGATCACCCAAACTTCGCAAGCAAGCTTTAACGGCGCTGAAACTCGCAGAAAAATGCCGATTAGTTGATGTTGAAAAGAGTGAAGAAGAGACAAACGACGACGTAATCCTCAGGATTGCAAGCCAATGGAAATGCCCAGTGGCCACAAACGATAGAGCGTTGAAACGAAGGTTAAGGGATATAAGCATCCCCTTGATTTACTTGAGACAAAAATCCCGCCTAGAACTGGAGGGAAGCATTTAATTATCAAAAGGCAAACGTGTGTAGGGACCAATCATGTTTAAATTAGTCTCATTGGAGGACACCATTCGCATTCCGCCCGAAAAGTTCGGCCAGCCCATCGAGGCAGTAGGTTATGAACAGTTGAAGAGCAAGTATGAAGGCATGGTCGACGAAGAATTGGGCTACGTCGTAGCCGTAACCGACATCCAAATCAATCCCGTGGGCAAAATCATTCCAGGAGACGGCGCAACTTATCACCGAGCTGTGTTTTCCCTGCTCACTTTTTATCCTAAACTTCAGGAGGTGGTGGAAGGCGAAGTGGTTGAAATCGCCGACTTCGGCGCCTTTGTGAGAGTGGGACCCATAGACACACTGTTGCATGTTTCTCAACTCCTAGACGACTACATCTCCTACGACGAAAAACAAGGCGTACTCATGGGCAAAGAAACCAAACGCAAACTTGCAACAGGCGACCAAGTTAGAGTGCGCATAACAGCGGTTTCTATGGGCCGAGGCGGAGGTTCAGGCAAAGTAGGCGTCACAGGGAGACAACCGCTTCTCGGCAAACTCGAATGGATACAACGAGACCTAGAGAAAACGAAGAGCGCAGAAACCGAAAAAGCAAAGAAACCAGCAGCCGCTGTTCCTGCATCTACAAAAGCCAAACAATAAACCTGGAGAAACAAACCGATGAACGAAAAAGCATGCAGAAGTTGCAATTACCTATCCACCGAACCCGCCTGTCCAAACTGTAAATCCACAAGTTTCAGCGACGACTACTCTGGCCTCGTCATTCTTTTAGACCCAGAAAATTCAGACATCGCCAAAGCAATGAAAGCCATAAAAAAAGGCAGGTATGCCCTCAGAGTGCGATAAAGCACATTTTCCCATTTTCATTCCCTACTGCGGAGGCTACAAAAATACAAACAATACGGAAACAGACACTCACCCTCACCCCAAAACTTCGCCAAGAACTTAAACATCCACTTGGAACCTTAATCAAAGGCACGCCTAAAGAAACCATGAAAAGACTCGCCCAATTAATCCAAAAGGAAAAACCTGAATGCATAATTTCCGTGGGCGATGTCGTATCCCAAAACATGCTGAAACAGGGCTTTCAGACGCAAATAATCATTGTCGATAATAAAATAATGAGAGAAAGCACCAAACCAATCAAAACAACATTGAACAAGATAATAAAGGTAAAAAATCCTACGGGAACGCTGGCTCCAGAAACGTGGACGGCTATCGAGGAGGCTCTAAAACAAAAACAACCAACCCAAGTGCTCGTTGAAGGCGAGGAAGACCTACTAACCTTAGTAGCGGTTTTGAAGGCACCCGAAAACGCGTTGGTGGTCTATGGCCAACCGCTTGAAGGCGTCGTAGCTGTTAAAGCCGACAAAAAGATGAAAGAAAAGGTGCACCAAATCATCACTGCCATGGAGCCTATTCCAAAAAGCTAAAGTAAAAGATGCCGCATGAAATCAACAAACTCACATCAAAAGAAGATGGGCAAATGGAAATCAAAATCACTCAACAACAATACAATTCCTTGCTAAAACGCAGAGAAATAGCCTTCGAAGTTGAACACACGCAAACGAAGGGCACACCAGCACGATTGGAAATACGAAAAACCCTGGCTGAAACGCTGAAAACCAATCCAGAAGTCGTTTACGTCAAGCGAATCGAAACCAAGGCTGGAACTATGCTGGCTATTGGAGAAGCCAACGCCTACGATTCTGTTGAACAAGCCAAACTTGTTGAGCCCAAATACATAATCACCAGAAACCTGCCAAAAGAAAAGAAAGAGGCGGCTGAAAAACCTGAAGCACCTAAACCGGCAGAGAAGGCTAAGCAGCCCGCCAAAAAAGAGGAATAGGTGAATGGCTGAGAAAGCGAAAGGAAAGAAGGAACAGCCTCCAGAAAAGGCAGCTCCGAAACCCGCCGAGAAACCTGTTGAAAAGCCAGCTGAAAAGCCTGAGGAAAAACCTGTTGAGAAGCCTAAGGGAAAGAAGCCTCCGAAGATTAGGAAGAAGGAGAAAGGCGCCTATACACGGTACAAGGTTGATGCCGCTGGCTTAACGCGGCTGCGTCCTTACTGTGAGCGCTGTGGTCCTGGCTATTTCATGGCTGACCACGGTAACCGTTTTGCCTGTGGGCATTGCGGTTTCACTCGGTACAAGCGGGCTTGAAGAAAGGTCATGTTTAAATCTTGAAAGCAATCATAGAGCTGTGCAGACATGGGTTCTGATTCGTCATGATAAAAGTTGGTGTCTTCATTCATCAGATGTCGGCTGAGCGATTTTGGGACATTGATAAACCAATTCCGCAAGTACAGATTGCCACCAATCTTAATCTGGTAGGCGTCGAAAAGAAGAGCGACGATTTGCTTGAGGTGCCATTTGTTTTTACCATTAACTATAATCCCGCTGTAGCCCAAATCAGCGTTAAGGGAAGAGCTCACGTCACAGGCGAAAAAGAAGAATTGAAACAGATTCACAGCACTTATACGGAAAAGAAGCCTCCACCACCAGTTGTGGTGCAATCGATTTCCAACGTTGCCTTCATTGAATCCATTGTTATCGCTCGAACTCTAAGTATTCCGCCACCTATCCCCCTGCCTCAAATTCCGCCTGCACCAACCGAGGGCAAAAAGCCGGGAGAACCATCGTACAGGACTTAAGCGAAGATTTTCTAGAATTATAACCAAGAGAAGAAAGCACGATTCTTATTTTAATGGAACATACATGGATGAGCGTGAGGCGCCAATGCCTGGTGTGCCGTGTTTTACTGGTTTGTTTGTTATTGCGAATTCGCCTATATAATGCCCTATCATTTCGGGCTTTATTTCAAGAGATGTAAACTCTTTTCCATTGTGTACCAGTAACGTGGAACCGACCATTTCGGGCAATATGATCATGTCGCGAGCGTGAGTCTTAATCACAGTAGGCTTCTGTGTTTGCCCCTGGTTTTCTCTAGCCTTTCTCATGGTTTCAAGAAGTTTGCGTTGTTCTTGGCTCAAGCCACGTTGTAGGCTGCGTCTTTGGCGCGAGGGCAGTAACTTGATGAATTCATCCATGGACAAGGCTTGCAAATCAGTCAGTGCGAAGCCGCGATAGCGAAATTCCCTCGGCATGCATCAGTTTCCTCTTTGATCGGCTAAGTTTGTTCATTTTGAGGTTAATTAACTTGTTGTTTCTAGTTGCAATTTTGAACGAAAAGATTATGCTGACGAAATCGGTGTGTAACTTTTATATTGTTTGATTGGCTGTTGTTTGCTTGGCGGTGGGTCTAGGCGGGGAGCTAGGGGTCCCCTGAAAAGGCGCCAAAAGCGCCTTGACCGTAAACCCTCTATAGGACGGGCTGAAGGCTGAGGTGAGGCGTCAAAGAGCGCTTCAGCTTCGCGGTCTCTGACTGTGAGTGTCGGTCCCTTGGGGCTGACGGACAGGCGAACCTGGCCAGGCCCGGAAGGGAGCAACCTAAACTTGGACGTTTAGCGCTCAGGGGAAAGCCGACATGAGTAAAGAGCTGAATGGAGTTGGGTGCAAACTGGGCGTCAAGCCTTGGCGATCCACCGCTTTAATAAAACTTCAATGAAATCTCTGCAAACGTGCCATTATTTTTTTACTTTAGATTCTTATGATTTTTTCATCCAAGCAGTTGGTTTATTATTTCTAGGTTGTTTATGTAAAGGATTCCCTTCGGTGTTGTTCTGTAAATGGTTATGACGTGTTTCCTTCGTTGTATCGTAGTGTTCTCCAAAAAACCCTTGCCAACTAGCAATTCTAAATATGAATTGATTTGAGAATAACTCAGCTTTGCCTTATACATAATGTGCGTTTTGATTTTACCCTTTGTGGCTGTCTTCAAAATTTCGGCCACAATGTCATGTCGATCTCTACGCTTATCATTCTGTTCGATAACCATCACTACTCCTTCCTCTCTCTCCAAATATAATAAAGACGATATGTGGTCCATATTACTGTTGAGGAAGAATCTTCTAGAAGAATCTTCTAGAATCTACAGTAGGAAAATCTGAGTTAATCAGTGAACACCGAGTTCTTGCAGCATCTGACAAGGTTTGCAGATTTCTTTGACAGTCGGCTCTCCGCATACTTTGCATTCTTGTAGAAGAGTTTCCTTCAACCTCATTTCCAGTGCTGGTTGAATTTTCTCTATGGATTTGAGAATTGTGAATTTTGTGCCTGCGTGCTTCTCTTCCATTCGGTTTAGCATTATGCGTATGTCGCTTCTCAGGGCGGTTGATGCATAAGGGCATGGCACGCTTTGAAATTCGATTTTCTCCAAGTATGCGTTGAAGGCGATTTCTTTTTCAAGCAGCTCCCTGAACGGTTTGACTCGTGACACAAACATGGGATGTTTCTCTGCTAAAACTGGCTTAACTCGAGCTATGCGCGAGGCGTCACCGTGCATAATATTCAATAATATTGTCTGAACTTCATCATCCAAATTGTGAGCCAAGGCAAGCTTGTCCGCTTTCGCCCTTCGAGCAGCCACGTTCAAGGCTCTCCGCCTCAGAACGCCACAGTAAGCACAGGGAGACAAGACGTCACTCTCGCCTTTGTCCCTCTCTCTGAGTACTTTCACTAACTCGTCAAGCTGAATGTCGAACAACTCTTTAAACGAGGTTAAAACGTGTTCTATACCCAGCTTTCGACAGTTCTCAGCAGCAAACTTGATGGCTTCGTCTCTGTAGCCTCTTATTCCCTCGTCGACCGTGACAGCGAAGAGACTTGCCTTCGGAAACTCTCTTTCAACCTTGGCTAAAATGTGCAGCAACGTAACGCTGTCTTTTCCACCTGAAACAGCCACCATAATTTTGTCATCTGGCTTGAACATGTTGTTCTTGGCTATTGTAGCCCTCACCTTATCCTCAATTGACTCTGTGAAACATTTGCCACAGAGCTTTTCACCTGAGTAGGCGCGCATATAAACGGCGGCTCTTCGCTTGCACAAAGTACACGTTGTCATTGTCACATCGCCATTAACAACTAGATTGAAAACAATCCATACCGCCAGAGGCTTAGTATAATGTTTAATGCGAAAAGTCCCAGCGTAGTCCCGCTTAATGCAATGCGCAGTTCTCGCTTGCGTTTCTTCACAAATCGCTCAAGTGGATAGTATAGTACGCGTTCACCATCAAATGGATAGAGGGGTAGCATGTTGAAAATAGCCACACTTAAAGCTATCAAATATATCCAGAACAATGTCCAATACAGATTGACCCCTGTGTATTGCTCCAATCCAAGCCTATTGGGTTGATAGCTCGCCCAACTATTGAGCAAACCAATTATGGCTCGACTCTTGTTGTCTGGTGCAGCCTGCGTTTTAATATTTACGTTGTCAACCCTGTTATTGCGGAGAACTGTGAGAGTCAAATTATCTCCTGGAGTCACATTCCTCATATAACTGTGAAAATTGGTGTAGGTAACCACCGGGGTGCCGTTAATGGCTTGAATAACATCCCATCGTCCCAGTCCAGCTGTGTCTAAAGGTCCATTAGGTGAGGTTTCATGGATCAGGATGCCGGCAGGCGGCGCGAACAGACCACTCAACAATAATAAGGTTAGCAGCGCCGTCACAAGATTCGTTGATGAACCCACCGAAAGCATCCGGAGACGCCCTGTCAATGATACCTTTTCAAACTCTTTCTCATCGGGCTCGACAAATGCGCCGAAAAACACTAGAAATGCGAAAAGGCCTGTGGACAAGACTGGAATGTTTTCTAACCGTGCTGCAATGCCGTGTGCCAATTCATGGGGCAAGATGACTACTGCCGCTGCAAAGAAGAAGAAGGGCAGCCAATACAGGCTTAAGGTTAAACCTGGAACAACTGGGGCAACGTAGGATATTTCACCTATTTGAGTGAATCTGAGCAGGTTGTTGATGAGAAAGTAGAGAGAAAAAGCCATGAGCCCTAACGAGAAAGCCAAGCCTATGTTGGACAGAACAGTCCACACGAATGGTTGTTTCTTAGCAAGTTTGTCTAGAGATGAGTTCAACGCCTTAGACTTTAACATTAAGTAAGCTGGTTTGACATCTAATCCATGCTTGTCTAAGTGAAAGACGTAGGCTAATAGATATAAGACGGACCAAAAAATTGCCAAGCCAACCAGAAAGGTGAGTTCTGGAGTCAAGTTGAAAGCCATGCTTTCTATTCCTTTTTGGATGCTGTTCCTACAAAATCAACTAGATATAATACTTAAGCATAGTGTTGATTAACGAGCGTGAAATCGCATGGAGTACATTCTTGTGTTAATGACAACCCATGCAAGACGTGAAGCGCAGAAAATAGCCCAGAATCTGCTTGAGAGACGTCTCATAGCCTGCGCCAACATCTATGGACCAGTTGAATCCCATTTTTGGTGGCAGAGCAAGATTGAAAAGGCTGAAGAGTTTCTCGTTTTGATGAAGTCAAATCAGAAACTCTTTGCCAAACTGGCGAAAGCCATTAAAGAAATGCACAGTTACGATGTGCCCGAAATACTCGCTGTGCCAATTGTTGAAGGTTTTCAACTCTACCTAAAATGGTTGAAAGCAACGCTAGCCGACTCTGGTGACCATAAGAAATGACTAAGAAACCACTGAAACGCGCCGACCGATTCGAGGTTGTTTACAGCGAAAAGCGCTGGAAATTACTGGAAGAATTAAGAGGCAAAGCCATCGAGATAATGGAGCCGCTAGAAAAAGCAAACCTCTTCTGTATCGTGCATGGGAGCATCACAAGAGGCGATGTGTCAGCGAAGAGCGACATCGACGTTTTCTTGCCCAACCCGCCCAGTTCGTTTTTCCTCGAGTTGGCGCTGGAACGCGCTGGATTAATAGTTAATCGACGAATTTTTGTGCAGGCGACGCCCTCCTATGCAGTAAAGGGCTACTTGGAACTCGACCCGCAGCGTGTTGTGTCCTTTCCTTTAATGAAACTCCGCCCCTTAGAACGGGATTTCTACCACTTTAGCGGGGAAGCTACAATCGAAATAGTCAAAAACAATCAGCGCGTCATTGGGGTGGACAAGCGTCTAATGCTAATTGAACCAACAGCCCAGGGACACGTGGAAAGCACCATAATCGGAAGAGAAGAAACAGTGGCTAAACTGCTTAATGTTTCGGTTCGAACTGTGCTCGACAGAGTACACGCTCTCATTCGTCGAGACGAGGTGGGCAGAACAGGAGTATTCATCGAACGCGAACTAAGCCCCGAAGAAACCTTTGAAATGGTCCTGAAACAACTCGCAGATGAGAACCCAGCGGTAAGGAGACGACTACATACATCTTAGAATATACGTGTTAATGACTTGGTGGCTGTTCAGAAGTTATTAACTCCCGCCGCAGCATCTTAATAATAACAACTTTATGAAAGAAGTAGTCGGCGCTTAGGCGCTCGAGACTACTGAAAAGCAGCTCCCCTGCTCCCCTAGGCTATCGCAGCAGAGTCTCGCCTAGACACATTAGCCTATCTGGAATCGGAGGAGCGCTGCTATGCCGCCTAGTCCCTCCAGCTTGGTGCCTGCTTCGTGTTCGGTGCTTACAACCGTTATTTGTCCAGCTTTTTCTTCCACTTCTTTCATTATTTTCTCTAATTGTGTCCGTTTTTCGTCCGTAGACTCGCGCAGCATGGTGTCGGTTAGGAGCAGTTTTTCCACGGCGCCGTATTGAGTTGCCCTCGCCACCTCATCAAGCCCATAGGTTACGTTGGTGGTTCCTTTTCCCAATCTTGCAAGCACTTCTTCAACCAACCGTGTCTCCTCCTCCATTCTCGCGTGCTTTAATGTCTTTGTCAACACGCCTGAACGTACCGCTTCGTTAATTCCTGCCACACCCGAACTGTTGACACTCTTGGTATCTGCGATGGCGGCTGCCACATCCGACGCCACATCTTGGATGTACCTGACGAAACCGTTCTTGACAAATCCCAGCCCCAAGATAATGATTGGACAGTTGAGGCTTGCCCAAGTTTCGCGTAGTACATGCAACGCTTCCTTAAAGTAGCCTTTTAGGGCTTCGTCTCTTTTTTCAGGCTCAAGTTTGCCCGGTAGATGAATTCTCTTTTCCACCCTGATTTCCAAGCCGTATTGGCGCAGCACTGCTAATGCGAATTCTTCGTCGTCGATTGATACAATCAATACGAGCGGCGCTTCCAAGCGGCTGGCTCTCTCTAACCTGTCAACCTGATGTTTCAGCCAACGGGGCTTCACTATGGTTAAGGGCTGGTCAACTACCACATTTAAAGTGTGATGTGAACCCTTGCCGCCTATGTCTTCTGGGATATCGCTGATAACTCCGTGCACCCGCAGGCGGTTGAGACTCTTGTCCCAGAAGACCCTTTCAACCTGCAAGCCCAGAAAGACGGTAACGCGTCTGTTTTGCTGAGGTCTAGCATATTCTTCTTGGATTTTGATTTCTCTCGTTGTTTTGGCATAAACTTGGTCACCTGAGTAAACTATGTTGTAAAGGTGCCAGAGGTCATCTAGGCTCTGAGGCACCACTTTCACAAAGCCTTTTTTCAGTTTCATGTCCAGAATCTTCAATGCATCTCTATCCTCATCGGTTTTGGAATCCAAATTCAGTTTGCCATTATTGGCAAACACTAAAAAGGTTTTAGTTCCTAAACAAAACGTTATTCTAGGACCATGCCCTCCATAACAAACGATTTCTTAAAGCCAATGCTGCTCAATCTTTCAATTAGTCCTCCCTTTAAAAGTGGTACCGTTACCAAAACCGTGTTTGCACCTGAAGATCTTATATGATTTACGCCTACTCTGATGAGTTCTTCTTCAATTCTCTCTGAAACCATTTTCGGCGAAACCTCTAAACTTGTTATGCGACCCGCCATTTTTGCACTGGTGTAACTTACCGAAGCGTACCCCACAATTTTTTCATCTTTGACCGCAACCATTCTCTTCACACTGCCCATGCGGGCTATTCGGTGCCATAATGAAGTTTTCAAATCGTTCTTTTTGAAATCGTGCACCTTGAAGGAGTTAGGTTCTCGGGAGCTCTTTATCAATTCATACACTGTGTCTACATCTGATTTCTGAAAATCTACAACTTGGAATCGCTCAGCTTTTGTGAGGCTTGACAATGAATCCGCATCAGCAACCAAGTGGGCGATGTCCTCAAACTTCCTGAAACCAAACTTGTGGTATAAACCCTTCGCGGGAACATTGTTTGACA
>Ga0315314_1004684_pt1 | contig 10164 bp, 9 predicted proteins | sample TDP9_MG_FD_203631 | JGI IMG/M metagenome (GOLD analysis project Ga0315314, IMG submission 203631) | Freshwater sediment microbial communities from Lake Towuti, South Sulawesi, Indonesia - TDP9 | ecosystem: Environmental > Aquatic > Freshwater > Lake > Sediment | place: Indonesia: South Sulawesi... | reverse complement strand
GCTATCAGGCGGTCGGCGAACTCGTAGGCTCAGACATTGTAGATCACGGATATCCTGAGACTCTCAGACTTGCCCACATACTTTCCACATTCACCGCAAACGAGATCATAGGCATTCAAAGGTTCATCTCGAGAACCTATGGAATCCAGATAACCCCGAAACTCAGTTTAAGGAAGTCTCTCTTCGGACCTTTCGGCACAAGTAGAGAGGTTGCCTGATTGAAAATCTACAGAAAAGAAGGCGACGTTATCCAGATAATAAGCTTCCCAGACGAGGAGGTTGAGAAGGGAGACTACTTACTGATAGAAGATCAGAAGACTGGAAAGGGGCTCGTGGTTCAGATAATCGACATACAGTTCGCAAACCTTCCAGGAATACTCGAGGACATTCTTCGCGACGTAATGACTGAGGAGTCGCTTCAAGGAAGCGACTATGACCCCCTCGAGGTCTCATCACAGATAACGGTCTTGAAAGATACGAAGCTTCTTGTCTGCAAGATTCGAGGAGCCGTAGAGAACGGTCAGCCGGTGCCAAGCGTCTCATGGCTACCGTCAAGAACGTCCTCGCGGATTGTGCGCTTCCCTATAGAATCCCTAATGAATTTGAATGACACCAGGAGGCCGGTCTTCATCGGAAAGACAAAAACTGAAGCCGACCTTGTGGTTGATGCGAAATCGCTCGACGGGAAGCTGAATATAATAACCGGGAAGAAGGGAACTGGAAAATCGCATCTATCAAAGCTTCTTGTACTGAGTCTAACCGACCATAGGGCGCCTTCTCTCGTTTTCGACGTCAATGGAGAGTACGTCAATCTGAACCGGATCAAGGGCGGAGTAAGAAGTAGATACGATGGTAAGATCCTTGTTCTCACTCCCAGATTGAACCTCAAATTCGCATTATCCGATGTCGGCCTGCGAAGTTTCAACAGCATGCTAACATTCGCGCTCGACCTGCCAAGCACATCGGCGAAAGTCTTTTCGAAGATATGGCGTGACTTGGAGAAGAACGGTCGATTAAACCTCCTTTCGCTTGGAGAAGCAATACAACACTTCGAATGCCATGAAAGTGTAAGAGAAGCCATCTATTCAAGATTTGGCACGATCCTCGACTCCAACCTATTCGCAGACTCTGCAGATGAAAATCTCACTTTCAATAGGCTGGCTGAGAAACTGAGCAATGGAATGGCAATAGTTGTAAACGTGAAGAACCAATCTTCAACAATTCGAAGAATGATAGTGGAACTTTTCATCAGCAAGTTAGCTGAGCTCCTTTCTTCATTCAAGCTGAAAGCTCTCTTCCTTTTCGCCGAGGAAGCTCACCTATATCTCCGCGACACCTACTGGGACGACATCGTCACCAGAATGCGCCACTTAGGAATATTCACGACGTTCATTACGAATCAGCCAGATACAATTCAGGAGAGCATATACCGACAAGCGGACAACATATTTCTATTCAATTTCACGAATGAACATGACCTCGACGTTGTCTCAAGAGCTGCGAAGATCGACGCTGACAGCGTGAAGCTGCTAGTTAAGGATCTCCCAGTCCGCTATTGCCTCATCATAGGAGAGATCGTTAGAAACTTTCCTATAGTAGTGAATGTGAATCCGCTTGAAGTCGAGACGATGGGCCAGACTCGCCTATTCTTCCAAGACTAGCCGATCTGAGTCGAAAGGCTAATACAAGCTCAGGTGAAACACCAGTAGAGGTTGAGAAATTGCAGAACTACACAGATCTTAAACACAGACCGAGAATTGGCAGAATTCATGATGTGAAAGAGGAAACTCCCACGGTCAAATCCATAGCCTTTCGCGACGACCAATGTTCGAAAGCGAAACCGGGTCAGTTCGTAATGGTATGGATACCTGGAATAGACGAAGTACCTATGAGTCTATCCCTAATCGGTCGAGACGGAACCTCGGGAATAACTGTCAGGAAGAGGGGTGAAGCAACCAATGCGTTATGCGCGAAGAAGACAGGCGACCAAATTGGAGTAAGAGGCCCCTACGGCACATACTTCACGGTTGGTGAAGAAACGAAACTTCTTCTTGCCGGAGGAGGCACAGGAATAGCCGCGCTAGCTCCTTTGATTGAAATGCCAATCATGGGGAAGAAAGACTTGACGATAGTGGTTGGAGCCAGAACGAAAACCGAGCTCATCTACCTCGACAGATTCAAAGCTTTACATCCTGTGAAAAAGATGAGGCTTGTAGCTACAACAGACGACGGTTCATACGGCGTCAAAGGCTTGGCCTCATCAGTCGTGAACACTCTTCTTAAAAGAGAAAAGTTCGATATGACTTATGCTTGCGGACCAGAGCCTATGATGAAGACGATTCTCGATTCAGCCCAGAGAACGGGTACACCAGTTCAGTTCAGTCTTGAAAGAATATTCAAGTGCGGAGTGGGGATATGCGGAAGCTGTTCTCTAGGCCAATACAGAGTCTGTAGAGATGGGCCGGTCTTCTCTGGAGATATGCTTCAAGGCATAAGTGAATTCGGAAAAACTAGGAGAGACTTCGCTGGAAGAACCATTCCAATTTAGACTGAGGGGTCGAGCAAGGGACCCCACACAGCTTCAACGGTGGGATAAATTTCTTATCTGCTCTCAAGCAGAACGATTTCACAAAATAGTTTCGGTCACCATTCCATGCTTCACGCGGAACCTATGCGGAGGATCTTCAGCTCGACTATCCCAGCAGATCTTGCAGGAAGCCATCCGGAAACTACGTCAGGACAACGTCATCTACATCTGGCAGGACCGAGCCATGAATGCTCTGAAGCTAGGCCTCAAGAAAGCATTCCTCGAGAAACTCATAGTGGAGGAGACACTTCAATGCGCTCGCAAGGTCAAAGGAAGCAAGTGCTAGAAAAGGAGAGTGGGTTTGTTAGGCTTTGTGCCCCATCGTCGCGATCGTTATTTCAATTAAAGTGCCACAGTCGCTCGATTCCATTCTTCAGTTAACTTTTTTTGTATTGTTTTGATAACGTCTTCTTCTTCAACTCGTGAAAACATGAAACCTCTTTTTCCCACATCCTTAATGGAAGCACCGAAGTGATAGAAATCTTTGTTGTCTATTATGATGAAACGGTCATGAAACGCGTTCGATGTTCGAATTGCCAGTTTGCCATATTGCTTGTTAAAAGCGATTGCTGCCGCCTTTAGGGCAGGATCAATAGATCTAGTAAGAATATTGACTGTCACAGAAGTTTTCTTTCTAGTCAGTAGATCCAAGACACCAGAGTTTACGTATCCATCAATGATGTCAATTTGTGTGTTAGCCTGCTCTAAGATGTCTCTCACTTTCTGCAAGGCATCGAAATACTGCCCTACAAAGAATACTCCCTCCCGTGAAAGGGTTATTTGTGAACTCAATTTGTCGGCTCTAGTCTCAGGGAATTGTAGTCTAAGCTTTCGTAGCAAACTTTGAGCGGCATTTACAATTTCTCTTAGTTTCGCCTGCTCAATAAAGGAAAAATCGCCTCCCCAACCTTTTTCCATTTCGAAAAGTTCGTCTATCGGTGAGATATCTTTGTAAAGCCCTTTGTCATGGAGTCTACGCAAAATGTCATTATACTGCTCTAGGTATTTTTCGTAATTGGCCCAGAATCTTTTTTCGAAGTCTTCACGCGAATTAGAAGCAAGAATCTCAAGGTCTTCAAGTAAAGCATCGATGTCGGTGTTCATTTCAATATCGCTCCTATAAGACCGTCTAAAGATCCTTAGAGCTATATTGTTTCCTGACTTTTGAGTTGAGCGCGGCACTGAGTGTAGATGAAAATTTCTAGGCGTATGGAGGAGGCCTTTTCTAGTCTGGATAGAGAAGAAAACGGGCATCCTTCATGCTTTCAGAATAGCTCAGAGGACACTAATGTCATCCAAACTTCATGATTTGCAGACATTGTGGGCACGGAACCTCAAACGGTCGCGCGTGATCATATGCCCAAAAGAAGAATTCCACTTTGCATTTATCGTATGGGCACGCGACATAAATGTTGACAGGTCCAGGCAGAAATCCTTCTTTTGCGTAGATGTCAAGAACCTGTTTGAGCCAATGCACGTCACCCGCAAACGGTTGGTAATGGTTGAAGTATGGCACAGGAAAATTGATTCTAACGTCATCGCACAGAACCCAGACATCAATATTTCGCTGGCACGCTAAGCCAATCTCGTAAGCAATCCAGTTCTGAGTATACTTCCAACTCCCTGCTGTCTCCGGATCATATGATGATCGCTCCTGCATCCTGACTAGCTCCTTGCCTACCAGCAGAAACATTGCCGACGATCTCTTCATCTGATCTCTGATTGTCTTCCAAGCGGGAGGTAAAATTGTTTCGAACTCAGAACGAAAAGCCTTGATGCCGACGCGCGCACATGCGTTGTCGAATAGATCGCAAAATTCCTTGTCCAGTTTAGTGTGAGACATGAAGATCTCAGTCAAGTGTCATCGATAAGAGATGCTCTATGCTCGAATTAATCTGTTGTGTAGCGACAGTCAAGATCTGTATTTTCTGGGATGGTTTATCTCTTTGAAACGCGAAATATTGTACGATCCCTATGGTGTCGGGTACTCAAATTAAACTTGTGCTCGGAATATTATTCACTGTGCTCGGGTTAGTGTTCGCTGCGTGCGGATACTCCTTGTATAGAGAGGTCTACTTAGGCGACAATGAATTGGCAGGAGACTCAGCTCGCTTTCCAGAGAAGACGAATCGAATAGTTTTCTGGGCTTCCGAAAAAGTTCCACGCGACGCAAATCATGTACATCTTATACACACCATGGTCACCGACCTTGATCGAGCCCAGAAGTCTGCAAAAGTCTACCTTGAGTTGAATTTCTCTCCAAATTGGCTGTCTAGTGAGACTGGTCTGGTAATGATCGTTCGAATTCCTCACAAGGTGAGTTCGATGCAATGCAACATCACACGGTATCTCAAAGAAGGGGATTCATCAAAAAAGATAGAGTTCATCCTTCGATCAACTATAGTCGTGAAGAAGATGTATCCTTCATTCAAAGCAAGATTTTAGCCACACTTGATTCGAGAATTTGCGACGCTTTCGAATTCGACTTTTCCTTCACATGGCACGACTGCATATTTGATAAGTCGTTTACACGCTACGCGATCTTGGTCCCATTCGCAACGGGCTATAACGAATTTCTTGGATCTAACAGAGACTGCGCTTTTTCCGTCTTGGATTCGAATCGCACCATACTTTCGGTTGGCCCTAGAAATGATAGCACTATCTCTTTTGTTTCTCCGCCTCCAGACGAATTCTCTTTCGAACCTCCGAATATGTGGTTCGTCTGGGACATCGGTTCAAGAGTTGGCTACAAAAGGTGGGTAAATTCAGCTGCAGTCATGCTTGAATTCGAAGACAATCCCTCAATTCAGAAGGAGAAAGCGAATCTCTTTCTTGCAGGTTTGTTTCTTGGCACAGGAACATCCGTGTCTGTTGCGGCGTTCTTTGAAACACTAAAAGTTTTGACCGAAACGGGGATCCCAGAAAGAAGATTAAACCTTGGCTGTATAGGCTAAAGTGGAAGTGTAAGAGAGTTTGAACGCCCAAGGTCCCGAGCGAATTCGCTAGTTCTTGTTGGTATAGGCCTAGCTGGAGTAGTCTTTGATTTTTCTCTGTTTCCATTCCCAGTAGGCTTTTCTCTCGCTTGGACTCAACTCCGTGTATGGGAAAGGTTCAGCATGCCCAAAGTCTGGGCATTTGCTCGTAAGCAGGACTTGCTTCCAATGTTTGATACAGAAGGGCGTGAATGATCGAGGATCGTTTACTGTTCGAAGGTACTCGCCAGCACACCATCTGCCCATAACAAACAGCCCATTGAACTATACTCCTAATGGAGTTTCATTAGGTTGAGAGTGGGTCAAAAGTGACTTTGATTTGTATTTCTCACTTTAGGAACTCGAATCCTAGCCTTTAGAAAGGACCAGACTACAACAAGATGACAAATGATGAGCTGCTCAAGCTCTACCAGCGTCTTTTCGGAATCAGCCACGGGAACCGTATGGTTATAGAATGGATTCTCAACAAGCGAAAAGTGAAAGTCGCGGAGACCTGAAGATTCTAGGCCCTAAGTTCGGATGACTTTGGGTACCATTCCCTGTCCACTATCAAATAGCCGATCTCGGCCTTTGCCATTTGCCCCTTGTGTGCATGACTAAGTCTCACCAGTTCTTTGCACAGACGTATTTTTCTCGCGAAAATTGTTGCGGCTTCAAAATAGACAATCTGTCCTTCAGCGCTCAATATCTTTCCCTTCTATTTCGTCCTGTTTCTCCAGGATAGACAAGGCTTGGACGACAATTTCAGGTGCTATAGATAGGGCGACAACGATATCGCTGGTCTTGCATCCCGGATGCGCTCTAACATACTCTTTGACTTTGTTGACCGCTTCCTCAATCGGGGTTTCTCTAAGTTCGATTTCACGCTCGACGGAAAACAAACAGTTGCGCATGTCATCCACGAATTCAATGACCTTGGGCAATTCTGAAAGTCTAGACTCTTTCACAAGTTTTTCGAGTGCTTCAACTCTCTCGCTAACATCCTGTTTAGTCTCTCCTCCGCCTCTTACGTAAGTTATGGTAGTGGCCTCAAATTGCGGCGCAATCATCTCTCTTAATTTGCGCCTAAGATCTGGCGGAAGAGACTGAAGAATATATTCGGGGTCTACTTCAGACATGATCATTCGCCATATGAGATTTTGATTAGACTATTAACCTTGTCGATTCCGTCCTTAATTACTTCAGATAGGTCAATCGCAGGTGCGCCTTCCATCTCAAAAACAGCCTGCACTTCCATCTTTCCTTCTTCATGGTAGATATTCCACTGTCTAAATCTCTTACCATCCGAGACAGTTTCTTCACTCGTCACCTGTACGCCCGTTAATCTAGGGTTTGCAGCAAAATCTTTGACCTTCTTTAGATACTCATCCCTGTAAAGATGATCTAAGGTAATCAGTTCACTTTTCCTTGATGCCGTCAGTTCAACTCGTGACTTGAGGGGTCGGCCACTACGCATGAATCCAATGAAAACGCCTACCACGAAATCCAAATCCTGAGAAAGTTCTCTCAAGTAATCTTCAGAAAATGGCTTTTTGAGCAGCTCTTTTGTTGGTTCTTCGCGTCCAATAACAAGCCCTTCTGGCGGTTTTCTAATGATGAGTTCTATTTTGTTTTCATGTACTCTCAGAGCTATGTAATAATCCTCCCTTCTTTCTCTATGTCTGAACTCAACTGTAGGTATAATTTCGCCCAACTTCTCTGAAAAGGTGGATATTCCAGAGAATCTCTTCATCTTCAGAGAACTCAAAGTTAATTTACCAAACAGGTCTTCCAGTGGCTTCTTTTCGATAGCTTCCTTCTCAAAAGAGACTTCGCAAGTAAAACTGTCTATGTCATCCGAAGAAAACATGTCGTTGCCCCGCTTACAATATTGATTGATTGCAGTCCGGTTTAAAAAGAATGTGCAAGCAGTTCTAAGAGCTTTATCCGATAAATGATAGGGCTTGTCCAAAATGACGGGTTCATTAAGTTGTTTCTTGTCGGCTTCGCAGGTTCCAGCAATTCTTTGGGTTTGTATGTCTACCCGCTGAGTAGACCACAAACAAATTCCCTCCCTCACATTGGAGGAGGAATCCCCTAAAACTCTCATGCTAGGAAAGTTTACAATCTAGCACGACAACCTTTCATCCCAGGAGAAGCTTCGTTGAATAAGACTAATGCTCTAACGCACTCCATAGCAAGCTGCTCCAAGAAAAGACTAGGGAAAACAATCATCAGGCATATTCCTCTCATCTTCATTGTGATAGCGGTAATTTTCGGCGCGATTTTCTCGTGTGAAGGCTATCAGGAACTCGAGAGCTACTACGCAGGCCCAACATATCGAGTGGAAATTCCAAACGAAATAGCAGTCGGATGGGACCACGGCGTAGACTTGACTAATATGATAATCACATTCAATTTCCAAGAAAGATCTACAAACACGACGATGCTTGACATCAATTACCAATTCCAACGAGGGACAGGGGCAAAGTCTGTGGGAACAGAAACTTTTGCAGTTCTTCTTCCTTTCAATGTTACAGTTACCGCTCTGAGCGAAGACGGCTGGAAACTCGAGCGACTTCGGGAGGGAGTTGGCGGAACGCTTGTCTACACACGCATCAATGTAGCTAAAAATTCAAGTGACACAGTTCCAGGAGGAATAACTTTGCTATTAAATCAGTCAATCTGGTATGACTACCGAGGCATCTACAGCGCTGCAATCAATTTTGGCCCAGGTAGCGCGGGCCTTCAATCTTTCATGCGGGCTTCTGGTGTGTCAGTATCGTTCATGGAACCCGCACGATACCGCGTTTTCGTCGAAATCGCCTCAATTATAAATATACAAACCATTCCTTCAACTCACATAGTTCTGAGCCCGCGCGGAAACCCGGCAGTTTTATGGGAGATGCAACGACTGGAGTCAGTTACAGTTTCTTACACAAACCTCAAAGAAGCAGAAGATTATCAGATGCGTCTCTTCAAAGCCAGTCTTCATCTCGGTGTAGGAATTCCGCTTTTCTTATCAGGATTTGTCGAATTATCAAGAACATTGATTCGGCGACAAGACCGGTGACTCGGCGCGGATATGAAATCACGATGGGAATATCTGTTAACGTCGACTTGATATTCATAGCTAAAGAGAGAGATCTTGAATGTCCTGTTGCTTCGAGCGTATCTACGTAGGTAGTGAAGCGTATTCTTGTCTAGAGTCCGAGGGCTTTCTTCTCTTCCTCAGGAAGATAAGATAAAATTGCGAATTCCTTTCTCATCGCTCGACGGATGAAGTCGCTTGGATCCTCTCCTCTGGCTCTACAGATCTTCTCAAGCAGCTCTTTATCTCGTCTACTAATTCTGAGGGATAGATTCTCTGAGAGGTTGTTGTTGTCTGAGCCTGCCATGCATATACACGCTACGCAATATTCTGACTCGCATACAGTCAATACTCTTCTAATCGGCTTTGAAGCTTGAACGCTGTAGAAGCGCAAGCGTAATGCCAGCGACATCATCCTGGCCCAGATCATTCGGGAGGATCATCTCGACGGCTAAGAATCGGTCCCGCTACAGAGGGTGAATCTGGAGAGGGAGATGCAGGGTGGATAAAGAGCTTCAGAAACTGATGAGTCAAGAGCTCGACGAGATCTTCGATGAAGCTCATCGTTTCAATCGGTCTATGGAAAAAATTGAAAGGAAACCCGTTATCATGAAGAGGCTTCTCAAAACTCTCCAAAAAAAGATATCAATTGAATCGGTTTAATGGGTATCAATTTTGATACGAAGACGCCAATACCTGTTTAGGTTTCGTCCTGAGATCCAAGCAGCCTTCAAGCTTCAGGAGAAAACTGAGCGTTAGTAAAAATGATCATTTCTGATAAGTTCGAAAATGATCATTTTTCGATGGTTGAGATTATGACGAAAACGCACTGTCATCTCAGTTTCTATCCTGAGATTTGCGCGAATTTCAACCTGCTCTGCGATGCAAGCGGCTACAAGAAATCGAAAGAGATCTTGAAGCATTTGATGCTAAAATACATCGATCTCAGTTCGTTCAGTTCATCACTTACTCCTCAGCGTAGATAGGAGGTGCAGCATTTCGACAAGAGAAAGAAGAAGGGGAAGATGCAAATATACCCCCCGGGGGGAGGGGGGCCCTGAGAATGCGGTTTACATCGATCAAAGCCTCTTCAACTGCGAACTCTGTTACAACGCCAATTTGAACGCGGCCATAAACGTCAGATACCATTTCCTAGCAGAACACTGACCAGACACGCCAAAGTTGAATCTGCCAAAACTGAGGATGAACGAACCTCAGAAGCCTACACTCATTTGAATGTGGGAGCGAGTCACGTTGAGGAACATTTAAATGTATTCACCGTTTTCCTATAGCACAGTGGTCTATAATGCCGACACACGGTTCGCTCACGAAAGCTGGAAAGGTTAAGAGTCAAACCCCGAAAGTTCAAGCGTTAGCTAGGCGATCTCCGATCCCTAGATTGAAGTTCAGACGCAACGCTGAGAAGCGATTGGTCCTAGGGAGAAACCCGGGTCAGAACTGGCTCAAGACCTCGAGACGTTAGACCAACGCTAGCTTGAAGCAACCATTTTTCA
>Ga0315314_1004683_pt1 | contig 10170 bp, 14 predicted proteins | sample TDP9_MG_FD_203631 | JGI IMG/M metagenome (GOLD analysis project Ga0315314, IMG submission 203631) | Freshwater sediment microbial communities from Lake Towuti, South Sulawesi, Indonesia - TDP9 | ecosystem: Environmental > Aquatic > Freshwater > Lake > Sediment | place: Indonesia: South Sulawesi... | reverse complement strand
TCGAATGCGTTGAGCTCCGAAACGGGGCTTACGGCTTTTCCGCTCGTTATGAAAAACTCTTTCGGAATCATCCCTATATTTATGCCTCACTTGTTATTGCATGCATTAAACCTATAGTATTTATTAAGCTTGTGGTGGGTGTTGTACTGAACTTAGACACAGTTAGATCATTAGAAGTGTGTAAAAATGGCTAGGGAAGAGGCGTTAACCTTCTCAATTTGTTTTTCAAGAACTTACGAAGTAGCAATATCCAAACGAAATCTGTGAAGGCTATCCCGATAATACAAAGCATTGGGTAGGCGAACCAAAAGCGAGGATTAACGGAATAGTATATTATCGAATATGACAGCACACGATCAAACGATGTCAGTATAAGACCAGCCGTGTAGATCAACGATGCGAGGAAGAGCTTTTTACTCCCAATTGTGCTAATCTTCGCTATAATCACGTCGTATGCAAAATCACAGAATGGAAACGGTAGAGTCGAATCAATCATTACGGAAACTAACTTGAAAGTAAGGACAATAGAAAAAAGTGGACTTTTCAATGTGAAAACGCCTCCGCACCTATGCGATCATTTTCTCGACATCTTTAGCGTCGACTAGGGTGTACAGGTCCTTACCGCAGTCTGGACACACAGCATACAATACGTAGAACGGCGTTTTTGCTTTATTCTTTGTCCAAACTTCCGTTTTCTCGACTTTCACCGTCTCCTCACATTTCTGGCAGTAGAATGTGGCCGGTTGTGTTTTCACATTGGTCACTTGGGACCAGCCTTTCCACTTCTTACTCGGTTCCAGCTTTAGTCGATTGCCTTCCTTTTTCTGTTCATTTTTCTTTGCCACAATTTTCACCTCCTTTTTCGTTTGGGTTTCAGGGCGGGGCCTAAGAGGACAGGTTCACTGGAAATTCAAAAACTGGTCCGACCCTAAACCAACCGTCGTTGGGGATTTCCTTTGTCCTTATCTCCCCATTCTGTACCCCTTAACCCAAAACGTGTGTTTTCCTCTGTTTTTCGAGGTATATATACCTATGGTACACCTTAAACCCTAAATTTGGGTTTATCCTCAAAAACGGCGTTAAATTCTGGTAGATCACCAAAAACACCGTAAATTTATTCTCATTAGAATCTGTGGGGAGCACTTTTGTGAAAAAGTCGAATTATTTATCTCAAGCTAGGAAAATTTAAATTGTTTCACAGCCAAACATCATAGGGGTAGATATGATCACTGGATGGGAATGGATACTTCTAATATTTGGTGTCATAATAGGTATATCTCTAATAATTCGAGCCCTTAAGAAAACGCCCAAAACTCCCGTAAAAGAGATCATAAAAGAGAAGGAGATTATAAAAGAGGTTGTAATGGTTCCATGTTCTTACTGTGGAGGACTAATGCCTCAAACCGCTGCCTTTTGTCCAAATTGTGGAGCAAAAAGGAAAGCTTAGTACTTCCCATTAACGTCTATGTTCATTGAAACCAATTCTTTGATTATTTGTTTAAGAGATAATCTTCAAATTACATTACAACTTTTCTAAGGAACCGAACGATCTCATCCATCTCTTCTTTAACTTGTTCAGCTGTCATCTTTGTTATTACCTTCAATCCAACTTCAACCTTCCAATCTTCTCTTTTTAATAAATCGTTAATTTTTTCTACAACAGGTTCTTTAAGTTCTAATTCCTTTTCCTTCTCAGCAATTTCTTTTTCCTTGCTCTTTTTCATCATCTCCGAAACAACATCTTTCAAAACGTCTTTCGAATAGTAATCTTCAAATTCCTTCTCTAAAAGATGGTAATAATCCTTATCTAGCTCTAGCTTCCTAATTTCCTTTTCTGCGTCTGTATCCAATAAGAAGAAGATAGGCAAATTGGTGTTTTTTGCTGCATTAATCCAAACCTCGAGGTGATACTTGCCTTTTCCTTTTCCATGGGTTGGGATTATTGTAACATCTGTGAGATCTATACCAGCCTTCTCGCCAATAATCGGTAAAACATTTTTTTCTGTGAGACCTTCAACGAACAGTATTTTGTTAGAGAGGAAAAAGTCGCTGGGCATAACGCCAAGATCAAGTAAAATAGCTTTCAGATACTCTGTCTCAGCTCTCTTGGCCTTCGTTTGCTTCTCTTCAAGCGTAACAAACCATGTGTCTTTAAGGAAGGCCTTATCTACAAACACTGAAGAGTGAGTAGCCATGAAAATTTGTCTTTCCTTTGATATTTTTCTTAAATAGCTGAAAACCTTTCGTTGATAGTCATGATGAAAACGTGTTTCTGGTTCCTCTATTCCATAAAAAGGCTTCTCATCAAGAAACTGTCTCATGAGTATCATTAGCGCTTGATCCCCACTACCACCAAGCTCTATAGGTAGGAACAAATCGCCGATTCTAAACATCAAATTAACTCCACGACCTTGCAAAGTTTTTTGTGACATTCTACCGAATTGTTCTTCGAAGTCAAACCATATGGTTTCTTCCTCCCGAGTCTTTGGGCTAGTCGCTAAACTTGTGAGATAGCTTTTGCTCTCTGGATCTATGATTGATGGTCTAATAGTTGGGGCCGGTCTTTCGGCAGATTCTCTAGGGCTTCGAATTAGTTTAAATGAGTTTTTCAGCAGGTTGTTTATGTTAACGAGTATCTGGTTTGCAGTTTCTGGAGGAATTTGCCTCTTCAATTCTGGAGGAATCGTCGCCCTTGTTTCTTCAGGTTCTTTAACGCCTAAAAACCAAGCTTTTCCTTCCTTTATCTCTAGAACACCACCTAGATTCGCCTCAACATTTTTCCACATATTGACCTCGATCTTTCTGTGTATTAAAAGAGATTTGTCAAATGCAGCAAGACCGACACCGACTTTTTCAAGTATCTCAGGCGACAATATCTTCGTTAAATCATCATTTTCAAGCTCCAGTTTTACTATGAACTCTATCGGCTTCTGTGTTCTTTTATCATACCAAGTAACTGGGTCAAACGATTTGCTATAGTCGCTTTGAATATTCAGGTCGACAAAAAATAATTCCAATGCCTCTAAAATGTTTGATTTTCCTGAACCATTTTTACCGATTAGAATGATGAAATCTCCTAGATCATCCATCTTTAGTTCTTTTAGGGACCGATAGTTACGAATTTCGAATTCTCTAATCTTCATCTACTTCCCCTATTACTATTTTTTATCACATATTAAGAGTTTTTTGGTTTTCATGCCAAGGAAGAATATGAATGAATATCATAAAAAGAAGAAAAGAAAAGGGAAGTGAAGCGACTTCTACTTTATAATGTTAGTTTGTGACAGGGCCAGCATAATATCTCGCAATTGGAAAGCGTATCAGGTCCACCAGCTTCCTGACTAGTTATGTGGTGGGGTTCCCATGAATCGGTTCCTTCTCTTAGTCCTCTTTTTTCTTTTTTTAGTTTATTTTCGCATCTTATGTAGGGGTGATTATGAGTCCTTCTGCGACACTCACATCGTTCCCCAGCTCTATTCCATGCTGCCTGTACAACAGGCTCTGGAAATTCTCCCATGTTCTTTATCCCTCGTTGAAATTTCTATTACGAACTCATATTTAGAATTTTTTGTCGCATTTGAAATCCATAAATTCGTGTTAAGCCATAGGAAAAGCATATTTCTATTTCATAATCTTTAAGCGTCAATGATCTAAAAAATCAGTTGAGGGAAAGGCTTTCATGGACAAAGATTTGCTACGTGAGAAGATATCTGAAACAAGACATAAGGAATGGGAGTCATTAGCAACAGGCATCATTGGCTTGATTCTGGTCCTAGTGGCACTCTTCTTCGGCTTCTCGGTGCCTAGCCTCTCGGTATATAGCGGATTCAGAAGCGGAAGTGGATTGTTGGCGGGGATATTAGCAACGATCTTTTTGGTTCTAGGTTTAGCGATAATGGTCGCAGGTGCAGTTGCGGGCATGTATTATTCACGTCAGCGATCAAAACTTATGGAGCAACTAAGATAAAGAGGCGGAAAACACAAGAACGCCCTACGAAAAGACACATAGACCAGAGTTCACGAAAGCAATTAGAATACTCGAAGTAAACAAAGCAATGAAAATAATCGAAGGATGGCGAAAAGAAGAAGGAATCAATTCGGGAGCGTTAGAACTGCATATATAAGCACTATCCAGCCTATCCAAATGACTGAGGCTACGCAAAATATTATTTCTCTTGCAGTCTCTCCCTCATGCAATCTCAAAAGCCTTCGTGCTGGTCGAGGCATTGTTTCGAGTGCTTGTCTGAAGGCGTTTCTTTCTAAATCACGCAACGTTTCACTTCTACTCTTGAGTCTTTCTACCATAGCGGAATAGTGTATGGCTCTAAATACAGAATGGTAACTTGGAATAAGAATCAATATCTCTATTGTTATTAGACATATTAATTGCCATTCGTTGAGGCTTTTCGGTAATCCTGCACCCCGCAAGAAGCCTAGGATTGTAAATGAACCGAAAATAATACCTATTATTACACCAATATGTGTTGCTATTTTAACATCATATCGTTCAATAAGATGTTGCAAAGCCTGTCCTTCTTCACTATTTATCATTACATAGTTCCTCGCTATAATGAGTTCACTCTGTGTTTCTTATTAATGTGGTGGAAAAGTAGTCCTATTTTGAGCTTGAGAATGAAGAAAAAAAAGAAACCCAAACAGAGCTGCTGCTTTTTCAAAACAACCTTACAAAAATGCTACCACTAAACTTTATATCTTCTTTGGGATAGGAACTGCTCTATTCATTATTCTGTATTATTGTGAAATTTCTAGGATTAAGCTGTTAAGGACATAATTTATGACAACAACGAGATTTATTTCTTCACAATTTTAATCAGTTCTTTAGGTTCAGCAATAACTTTACCACATCTCTCACGCTTAGAGGCTTCCAATGGCTTATACATAGGAAGAAGTAAAGGAACTAAAGCGATGGCTCCACGCTGCTTGGTAAAGCTCTAAATCTTTCTCTAAGGTTTAGGGTATGGTGCTTTGGTGCAGAATTCCACTTTGTCATGAGTATGATGTAATGTGAAAGTGCAATCTAAGGTTGGAGCATATTCAATGCTTAAATCCCGAAAATAGAAATCCCATCGCATTTCTTTGCTTTTATGAGCATCAACAAATGTATCTTCTATTATTTCCATTTCTAAGAGCTGTTTGTCCTTGTACAATTTGCCTTTATATTCGAATGAAACTTCAAGAGATTTTAATTGCGTTCCTCTATCCCCTATGTTATCAACATTGAAATAGATGTGAAGTCTTGTCTGCTTCTCTGGTTGCCTAAACCAATAATTACATTCAAGAACTTCAATTTTCAAATTCGGCTTTTCTCGAAGAAATTTTAGCACCGCAAATAAACCTGCGATAGCTCCGAAAAGTCCTGTAAGTGCCCCAATTAATCTTAAAATTAAGTCTGGAGTCCACGTAGGAATTTCAGACATTCTAATCTTTATTTGATTAAGGAAAATTTTAGATTTTGGCTTCCTACATATACAATACTTAATCTTCATTTTCTTTGCCTGTCTCTTTATCATCGGATGGAACTCTTTCTCTTCATCCTTAGGTGTCCACGGTTTGTATTTGACACCATCTATGAGAAGCATAATTATCTCATCCAACTATATTTGTTGCCGAAACAGAACTTAAACTCTACGGCTGAATCAAAGGAAAAAGTAAAATAGGCAATAAAGTTTATTCTTTCATTATGGCAATAAGCTTCTCGTATTTACCTAGTGAAGGATTGCAAGGCGAAGATATTCCTTCTTACGTAATCTGGGAAGACATGAACATCGAATCGATATGCATTTCTTTTCGGTCTCCATTGATATTCAAAGAGGTTTATAATTCCAATTCTTGGGAGATTCAAGAGGATAAACTGGTTGTTAAAGCAGTGGAATTGGATGGGTATCTCGGTCTTTTATTTGAATCCAGAAAGGTATCAGCGATAGCGGATGACGTTTCAGTCGAATATTCATTTCACCTATCAAACGGAGAGGTAGTTAAAGAAACGAGGGTGATAAAAGTATTCAGACCTCAACTTGAAATTGGAGAATTGCCCAAAAAGATTACAGTAAACCCAGATACGGGATTCGTCAAAAACCGAATAAGAGTGAAGAATACAGGAAGGGGCACCTTGATAATGCGAATTTCCACACCGGAAGATAGTCCAGCTAGATTGGAAACTCCTCCTGAATATCGCGATTTCATTGAAAGGTTTGAATCGGACCTCCGTGAAGAAATGTCCATTTTAGGGAAGAAGTTCCCGCAATTTGAACCATTGTTAGAGGAAATGCTTGAATGGGACGAGCGGATAAGAGATTTAGAAAAAATCTCCGAGGAAGATAAGAAGAAATTTATTGATTATATGAATAAGTTCCTGAGAATCCTCGCAAATAATAGAGAGTTTCACCAAGGGCTTTTGGAAGCATTTGCAAAGGCTCTAATAAAAAACACTGAACTTGTTCAAACCATTGGGAGGTTTGTTGAGTTCTATGAATCTCTGGTTTCAAAGAACATCCTCTTGGTTAATCCCTTTGATCAGTTTAATCTTACAAAAGATGGACAAGAAATGATTCTGAAGGTCAAACAAACGGATAGAGTATTCGACGAGTATGAAGATATCACGTTACCTAAGATTAAATTGGAGGGCTCAAAGATAGGCAAGATTTCCATCCATAGATTATTTGAATGGGGCTAAAAAGATGGATGTAGAGTGGCTAAAAGCTATTTTCGGCGTTGCAGAACACTTATTGAGAATTTGGCAAAAAATCCCGAGGACTGAAGTTCTTAATCAAGAAGCTACGATAAATGTCCCTGAGTCCGTTGTAGACTACACATTGTGTATAAAGATTCCCTCAAACTTTAGATCTATGAGAAAGAATATAGAGATTATTGCGCCTTCTATCATCAGGGCTTCTGCATCATCTCTTTATCCTATGCCTCATTCCGTCAGGGGGGCCGTAAAAAGGCTTCCTTCTGGTGAAGGTTATGTGTTATATCCTAAACTATTGCCCCCAGAGTGCGAAATCATATCTATGTCTGTTAGTTATGATATTGGGGATGTTACACTTCTTGACGATTTGGTTGAAAGAACGCACGCACATGAGCCGAGTGGTCCTGAAAAGAATGAGTATTGGATCAGTGCCCAACTTAAACACCCTAAGGTATTGATTGATAAGTTCGGGAGATTTGACCTCAGGGACGTTGACGTAACAGTTGACGTTGGTATATATAACGAACTTAAAACCACGATACCACGTTCTTTTGTTAGGAGATTAAGAATATTCTTCGATTTGATGTCAGAAACCGATCCACGTCAACAGTTTAAAGTTATCCCTGAACTTCGTAGGCTAGCAATGACAAAAACTGCTGGGAGAGAATTTGATGTTCTTAAGGACTTGGAGACCATATTCCTGCCCGGAGAATTCTCCAAGTTTGTTGAAGTGCTTAAAGATTTCAGGTATTCAACTTGTTACAAGGGAAAGGAATGCTACGAGTTACCAATCGAAATAATCCCTAAAAAGATGCTTGTTGTCTCAAGAACAGATCTAACCTTGGAAAAACTTGCTGCAGAAGGCATCCTTGTTTACAAACAGAATTTATTTAGAACAGCCATTGAAAATATCTTTTCGCAGAAATAATCGCAGATGTGCAGAAAAAGTAGTGTTCCGCAAAGAATGATCGAAAAAAAATTACTGTATGCGTTTATCTTGCTTCAATTGTTTCCTTATCCAATACAGAAAACGTGGCCAAGCCTTCTGGTGGGATTGATAGGGGTGATGTTTGCGGTTGTGTTTATCTGGTCTTCCACCCTTATCACGTGGCAACTTTAAACCTTCCAGCGGGTTCGATTGAATAAATTTGTTTCTTACATCTCGGGCATCTTTCTGGGTAAACCCCCTCTGTACCAATGGCTACTCTGAATTCGTGACCACACCGACCACATATCACTGGCACGGTTATGAAGAAAGGAGTTGTTTCCAACACACTCACCTCCTAGCGTTTCACCAACTCCCTTCAACCCTCTTCCTTCAACCCTTGCAATATCATCCTTACGACGCCCTCGACATATCTGCGGCTCAACCCTTTTTGTATCTTTTCACGTAAATCCGCAAGTTGTTCCAATTTTTCATCAGCACCCAGTCGCTTGTACGCTTGCTCGATTGTGTCCAGCAATGTGTTCATAGCGGATTTGTGGTCCCACAGAAACTGCACCAAATAGGGAATGTCCTTTTCCTCATAGCCTTCAAATGCACGAAATCCTCGCTGTCTTATTTCTGCGACACTTAATTCCTTCCTTTTTTTCGGAGTTTCTTGTTCAAACGGCTTTACTTCCCTCATTTTTATCACCTCCTCTTTTTACACATTACGCTATCACGTACTACTCGAACACGTTCCTTGTACATCCTAACTTCTATGACGGAACACCGAGGGTTATCGCAAGCATAGTACACGCTATTTCCATTTAACCTGCGTAGTGGCTTGCCACAGTCTGGACATTTGACACGATAACCCTTTTGCCCTAACTTCAGCGACCTTAACAAGTACCTCAATTCATCCACACTCTGTCGCCTCCTTAACTTCTTCTTTAATTAGTAGATGAACTAAGATGGCGAATACAATCACAACTCTGCAAAGGATCAAGATTGGAACCGAATGACTATGCGAAGATAACATCCAGTCTATGGGCAATAGTGGAGGAAGCTGTGTGCTAGCAAGCATATTGATCAACTGTGAACAAGCGGAGTAACCAAAAATCACAGCGGCGGAAGCCAAACCTTCCTTTTCACCTTTCCAAACCAGATAAGCGACAAAAAATTCCAGCATGCCTAGAGTGACAAAGAATGTGATAAGCGGCGAAAAAAGATCGTGGACGATAAAGAATACAAGAGCAATTGTGATTAACCCATCAAAAACGAAACAAACAGCCAGTGCCTTAAAGAATAGCGGTACACGAGTTTTTGGTTTCATTTCCACATCTATCGCCTCCGCTTTAATACGTATATTAGACCTAGGAAGGCGGACAGAAACACACCTAATATCACAGCGTTTATCCAGCTTAGCTTCAATATCCATTTCAACAAGAACATTAGAAGGATATCGTCTGGACCAATCGGCAGAAAACTGATTAACAATACGATAAGGGCTATCGCTAACGCTCTTTTATTTTTCCTCATAATAACAACACCTATGTTTTTACTCTACAAATTTTCTTGTTTTGGACTACATCAACTTCTTAAAATAAGCTAAGAAGGCCCGAAAAGCGATTAGTGGAGACAAACGCCAGCGTATAATTGGCTTCCTATCATAGACTAACTGGTGGCTTCTCACGGGTTCCAAACGCATGAAGAACTTGACGAACTCATCTGCATAGACCGTTTCTACTTTAATTCCAACCTTCCGCAAAAGTTTATGCGCCCTTTTCTGTTTTGGAGTTAGCTCATCGTTCATGCTTTTTATTTCGACAAAGATAATCTTACCATCCTTTTCTAAAACTCTGTCAGGCCATCCGCTTCTGTAGATTTCGTATCCAAATCTCTCAGCTATTTTATCAAATACCTCTTCAGTATAGACTTCTGTTAGTTTTCGTCCTCCTAATGTTTCTTCACCTAACAATCGTCTAATTTTTCTTCTTGTTTTTGAACTTACATATTTCATCTGTCATCATCCCCACACAATCAATTTTTATTAACACTATATTTTAATAATCGCCTCTGTGTACTATCAAAGTTCGCAGGCCTTTGAATTCCTTAGAATTCGGCGTGATAACGATAGTTTTCCGACAAAACTTCCTGCTTTCATACACAAAGTCCATCAACTGCTTAATGTCGGTGTATCTGTGCCCCTCTTCAATAACTATGACCCAATTCCTTAGTTCGTTCCGGTTCATGTGCAATGTATCGAACATAAACCTAACTTCACCTGTGCTTATAGTTGGTGTTTCGCTTGGCACAAAACGGACTTTCTGTGGCTTATGAAAGTCTATGTCATACTTGACTTGTGGCAGTTCCTTATATTCTCCAGCGGTGTCCACAACGAGGACAGAGAGCGGATTGTGGATTCGTGGAATTATCTTGTGCCTAACAAAATACGTCTTTCCAGCTAGTGGTAAACCGGTCAAGACTACGGGAACTGTTGTTTCCATCACATTTTTCGGTATGGCTATTTCATACT
>Ga0315314_1004682_pt1 | contig 10170 bp, 11 predicted proteins | sample TDP9_MG_FD_203631 | JGI IMG/M metagenome (GOLD analysis project Ga0315314, IMG submission 203631) | Freshwater sediment microbial communities from Lake Towuti, South Sulawesi, Indonesia - TDP9 | ecosystem: Environmental > Aquatic > Freshwater > Lake > Sediment | place: Indonesia: South Sulawesi... | reverse complement strand
GCTCGTCCGTAGTCGTCTTCTACCCTGACTACATCGTCCAGCTCAGGGGTGGACACCTCAAAAAAGGTCGTGTCTTCTATAGCCTCCAGGCGGTGCTTGGTCAAGGGGGGGATTCTGATACTGAGGCCAGGCTGAGCTATATATGAGGTTGTCTTACCATCGGCCTCTTCAATCTCTATCTTTACCTTCCCCTGATAGATATACATGCTTTCATCCTTCTTCTTATGGTATTGAAGGCTGAGCCGGTGTCCCTTTTTTATAAAGATAACCTTGCCAGCATACTTTGGGGTGTAAGCAAATAATAGTTCAAAGCCCCAGGGCTTTTCCGTTTTTCGGGGGAGTTCGTCTTTCATTTTCGGCACCTTAGACTCCGGCTACTTGTCTTCCCAGCTTGAGCAGCCTTTCTACCCGAGCCTGGGTATCACTTTCTGAATAGATGCGAAGCACCGGCTCGGTTCCAGAAAACCTGATGAGTAGCCAGGTAGCATCAGCTAACACAACTCGGAAACCGTCTTTAGTGTCTACGTTAACCACCTTAACCCCTTCAATGGATTCAGGGAGATTATACTTAATGTGCTTAGTTATTGCCTGGCGTTTGTCCTGGGGGAATTCTATATCTATGCGCTTGAAGTAGTGAGGACCAACCTTACTGTGGAGGTAGTCAATGAGTTGTGACGGGCTTTTACCGGTCTTAATCATCAGGTCAAGGAAGTAGAGACCAGCTAGGATGCCATCTCGTTCTAGCAAATGACCCCTGAAACCATAGCCACCGGATTCTTCACCGCCGACGAGTGCATTTGTAGCTAGCATTGCGCTGGCAACATATTTAAAGCCCACCGGTGTCTCATAGACCGGTACCTTAAATATTTCCCCTAAGCGGTGAAGCATGCTGGTGGTAGTTATTGTCTTGACTATAGCCCCCCGCTCACCCTTTACCTCAAGCAGGTAAAGGCAGAGCAGGGCAAAGACCTGGAGGGGGGTCAAGAAGACGCCATTCTCGTCTATGATGCCAAGACGGTCGGCATCGCCGTCAAGTGCTAGTCCCACATTAGCCCCTCGCTGTTTGACTGCCGCTGAGAGCTTGGCTAAATTAGCCTCAATTGGCTCTGGCTGTATCCCCGGGAATAAGGGGTTTCGTTGGCTATTTATCTCTATTATCTCGATAGCCCCATCGCCTAGCAATGCCTTGAAATAGCCAATCCCAGCTCCATACATAGGGTCAACAACAACCTTCAGCTTGGCTTGACGTAGCCCATTTAGGTCAATGAGCTTGGCTAGATGGTCGAAGTAAATTGGAGCCAAGTCAAGGTATTCTACTAGCTTTTGCTTTAGGGCTTGAGCTAGTGGCATCTGGTTTATCTTGCCTGTGGAAAGAGTCTGGGAGATGTGTTTCTCTAGCTTAGCCGTAACCTCAGGCGAGGCACTAGAGCCAGATTCAGTTTTATACTTAAAGCCATTCCAGTTAGCTGGATTATGGCTGGCAGTTATGACAATAGCCCCGCCCGCCTTTTTAGCCAGAACGCCGTAGCTTATGACTGGTGTCGGGGTAGCCTTAGGACAGAGGTAAACCTTTATCCCGTTGTCGGCAATTACCTCAGCCGCAGCTGAAGCGAAGTCCTCGGAGGCAAAGCGGGTGTCATAGCCAATAATTAGCCCTCGGCTGGCTAGACCCGTCTCCTGTAAATAATCAGCTACTGCCTGAGCGCAGACCCGCACATTATCAAAGGTGAAGTCCTCGGCGATAATCCCTCGCCAGCCATCGGTGCCAAATTTAATCGGGTTATTTATCTACCTCACCCCCTTAATCCCCTCTCCATCATATGGATATGTACTCCTATCATGAGGGGATTGGTTTTAAATGGGCTTCGCTCCTTTCGGCTTCCCTTTTAGGTTTTGTTGGTAATAAATCACAAAAGTAAAATAAATCCCTTAACACTTTCTTGCCCGGCTTATAGGCTATCCTCTCTCTGAATATTGGTCCGTCAAAGACGAAGGAGTGAAATTCTCCATTCTCGCCTCCTGGGTCAACATTAGGCGGAAGCTCAGCCAAGAAGCTTTCATCAATTATCCTGCCGACAAATCTCTTGTCAAGAACTCTGGTATCAATACAAATAACGATAGCCTGAAAGCCTAGGGCTATAAATGACCTAGTAAGTTCAGCACTATCCCTCCCCCATATCGGGAATAGTCCCTTCATTCCTAGCCTTGATAGATTATTTTCTCGATATTTCCTTACCTCTTCTAAAAAGATATCGCCAAAAACTACCAGGGAAACACCAGCTTGTTTAAACTTGATAAGGGTTTCCTTCATCCTAGACTCATATTCTTCATTAGAACAATCTTTGGGGATAAATACCTCCTGCATGGGTAGGCCTAGCGATTTTGCCTGCTGCTCAACTAAAATCCTTAGCACGCCGTGCAAGCTAACCCTATCATAATCCTCGGTGATTGTGGTTAGTAAAGATACTATTTCATACTTTCTGTCTTCTATAATCTGGTAAAGAGCCAAAGCACTATCCTTACCACCACTCCAGGAAAAGAGCACCTTTTCCATTTTATGATTGTCCTACCTCACCCCCTAACCCCCCTCATGCAAGAGACTTCATCTACCTCTTTTGAGAGGGGGAAGTAATTTTATAAGAGAGGCGGAGCCTCTCTTTGACTCTCTGAGCAGGACTGGGTTTGAAGGGGCGAACCCTCTTCAAACTTCCCTTATTTACTCCCTAGCCTAGCGCCTCTTTTCTTAGCATTTTGGCTAAATCGGTCTTTTCCCACGGGAGGTCAAGGTCGCCTCGTCCAAAGTGCCCGTAACAGGCAGTCTGTCGATAGATAGGGCGGCGGAGGTCAAAGGTTCGGATAATGGCTTCGGGTCTAAAGTCAAAGTGTTTATTAATCAGGTTAAGCAGCACCTCTTGGCTGACCTTAGCCGTGCCAAAGGTTTCAATAGATATAGCCAGCGGGTGAGCGACGCCGATAACATATGAAACCTCGATTTCCATCCGCTCGGCTAGCCCGGCGGCGACAATGTTCTTGGCGATGTAGCGAGCCATATAGGCTGCTGAACGGTCAACCTTGGTTGGGTCTTTACCTGAGAAGCAACCACCGCCGTGTCGAGCAATGCTGCCATAACTATCAACCAGAATCTTGCGTCCGGTGAAACCGGTATCGGACACTGGTCCGCCAATTACAAATCGACCGGTAGCGTTGACATAATATTTGGTTCTGCTATCGGTTAGCGTGACTGGAATAACTGCCTTGATTACCTGCTCAATAATATCCTTTTTGATTTGAGCCTGGCTGACATCAGGGTCGTGTTGGGCTCCTATTACCACACTATCAATTCGCCCGGGGACGCCATTATGGTATTCCACCGTTACCTGTGATTTCCCATCGGGGCGGAGGTAGGGTAGGGTCTTGTCCTTCCTGACCTGAGCCAGACGCCGACACAGTTTGTGGGCTAAAGAAATAGGTAGGGGCATAAGCTCGGGCGTCTCGTTACAGGCAAAGCCGACCATCATTCCCTGGTCACCAGCGCCAATTTTATCAAGCTCATTAACCGTTGAGGTCGCCTTCGCCTCCAATGATTTATCTACCCCTAAAGCAATATCGCTGGATTGTTCCTTAATGGAGACCAGCACGCCGCAGGATTGATATTCAAAGCCATATTCAGGACGGGTGTAGCCCACACCCCGAACCACCTCCCTCACTATCTGAGGGATTTCTACATAGCAGTCGGTAGTAATCTCCCCCATAACCACTATCAACCCATTGGTTACCGCTGTCTCGCAGGCTACCCTGGCATACGGGTCCTTTTCCAGGATGGCGTCCAGAATAGCATCTGATATCTGGTCGCATAGCTTATCCGGGTGCCCTTCGGTAACCGACTCCGAAGTGACCATGTAGGTAGGAGAGCTCCTAAAACTGTTAACCATTTTTCTCCCTCCTATGTCGAGATTGTTTAGCAACCTATCCCCCTGACTCCCTTATGCAAGGACTTCATCTACCTCTTTCAGGGAAGGGGGTGTAGAGGGGAGAGGGGCGAAGCCCCTCTCCCTAGAATCTCTTCCCCCTCATGCTACGAATACATCTCCATATTATGGAGAGGGGGACTAAGGGGGTGAGGTTAATAAACAATCTATCTATGTTCCTTCTTGCCAGCTGGATAGGTACTGCTTTTGCGCTGGCGTTAGGGTATCAATACTAATGCCCATAGAGTTTAGTTTTAACCGAGCCACCTGTTTGTCTATTTCTTCAGGGACAGGGTAAACCTTGGGCTTGAGCTTTCCCTTATTCTCCACAATATATTCCAGGCACAGGGCTTGGTTAGCGAAGCTCATATCCATAACGCTGGCTGGGTGCCCCTCAGCCGCCGCCAGATTGACCAGTCTCCCTTCCCCCAGCAGGTATAAGCGACGCCCATCATTCAGGGTGTATTCATCGACGAAAAGTCGTAGGCGACGCTTACTTTGAGCCAGGCTTTCTAGGGCTGGAATATTTATCTCCACATTAAAATGACCGCTATTAGCCAGAATGGCTCCGTCCTTCATTACTCGGAGGTGGGCGTTATCAATGACATTTTTATCACCGGTAGTGGTAATGAAGATGTCGCCCAGTTTGGCTGCCTCTATTAGTGGCATGACCTGGAAGCCATCCATGACTGCCTCCAGGGCATGCACCGGCTCTACCTCACATATAATCACCTGTGAGCCCAGCCCTTTAGCCCTCAAGGCTATGCCGTGCCCGCACCAGCCATAGCCACAAATCACCACCTTTTTGCCTGCCCATAAGATATTGGTGGCTCGGGTAATACCGTCAATGGTGCTTTGTCCGGTGCCGTAGCGGTTATCAAATAGATACTTAGTCTTAGCGTCATTGACGGCAATTATGGGATACTTTAATCCCCCGGCTCTCTCCAGGCTGCGGAGCCGGATGATACCAGTGGTGGTCTCCTCGGTGCCGCCGATGACGTTAGTGATTAAATCGCTCCGCTTGGTATGGAGGGTGGTAACCAGGTCAGCGCCATCATCCACAGTAAGCTGAGGTCTATTATCTAGGGCAGTATTAATATGTTTATAGTATGTCTTCTCGTCCTCGCCTTTGATGGCATTAACTGGAATTCCATATTCTACTAATGCGGCGGCGACATCATCCTGGGTGCTGAGTGGGTTAGAGGCACAGAGAACGAGATTGGCTCCGCCTTCCTTTAAAGCTAGAGCCAGGTTTGCCGTTTCAGTAGTGATATGAAGGCAGGCTGAAATTCGCCCCCCTTTTAGTGGCTTTTTGGTGGCGAACCTCTCCCTGATTAGTCTCACCACCGGCATTTCCCGGGAAGCCCACTCTATTCGCTGCCTGCCAGCTTCAGCCAGAGAAGGATCTTTAATGTCATATTTATTGTTTATCTACCTCACCCCCTTTAGATTTTTATTAGGTAACCCTATCCCCTTTATCCCCTTCTATTGCCTGAATTGCTCAGCAACATAATCGGGTATATCCAATGTGCCCATAATTATCGGCTTTTGGTGGCAATCACTGCCTCCGGTCACGAGCAGGCGGTGCTTCTTGGCGAACTCAATATAGTGGGCAGTGGTCTGGGCATTATTTCTTGAGTGCCAGCACTCAATACCATCAATGTATTCTAGCATATATTGTTCAACAATTTTCGTCTGCTCCGCTAAATCGTCGGTTATGGTTATTAGAGATATCCCGTTGGGGTCATTAGGGTGGGCATGCACCAGTATCCCACCGGCGTTCCTTATCAGCCTTGAGGCTTCAGCCAGCAACAGCGGGTATTTGGGGACATCGCACTTGACCAGATATTTATTAAATGCCTCTTGCTTGTCCTTGACAATCCCTTTGGCTATCAGGTAGTTGGCGATGTGGGGTCGACCGAATGTGCCGTCAACGCTATCCTGTATATTCTTGATGTCTTCCTCGTCAAATCTTGGAAGATTCTCCTTATCAAACTCAGCATTCAATTTGGCTAAAATTTGATGCGCTCTGGCTTGTCTATGTTCTTTTATCAATTGAAGTTTGCTTTTCAGCTCTTTATTACCGATGTCATACTGGTAGCCCAGGAAATCCAGGGAAATGGACTTGCTTCCGGGATACTGGAAGGTAACATTTAATTCTACCCCGATGATATAGGCTATGCCATACTCTTTAGCCAGGGCTATGGCTCTTTCCTGGCAGTCTATGGAATCGTGGTCGGTTATCGACATTAAATCGATATTTCTCCTTTTTGCCTCCTGAAAAATCTCTTCAATAGAGAGGTTGCCATCGGAGCAGGTCTTGGTGTGGATGTGTAGGTCTATTTTCATTTCTTTTCCACGCCGATGATATACCAGTCTTCGGGAGGGTCATAGCGGGTATCAACTATCAGGTGAATGATATTAAGGTTGGGATACGAGTCCTTCAGGTCATTCAAGTCCACCTTTTCAAATTTCTTTTTATTATTAAGGTAGGCTTGCCTAGTCAGGGCATTGGATACATAATCCTCTTTAGTCCGGCTTAGTATCCGTTTAATGGCTACCTCCTGCGGGCAGCGGGTCTGAAGGATGACAAAGGTCAGAGCGTATTTGGCGGCAATGGCTGCAGCATGCTTTCGTAGTGACTGGGTGATGAAGGTAGCGTCCAGTATCACACCGTCGTTCTTTTCCAGAGTCTCATCCGCCCGTTTGAACATCTCCTCATAGACCATCAGTCGTTTATCCATATTTGAGGCGACCTTCTCATCAAAGATGTCCTCATTTTTCAGTACCTCAAGTCTAATCAGGTCACTGCGAAGCAAAGGATAGCCCTTAATCTTGGCTACCTCCTCAGTGGTCTCAGTTTTCCAGGTACCGGGAAGACCACAGGCAATAAGCAAAAAACCAGAGGGTAACTCATTCTCTACAAATTTGGCAAACGGTTCTTTCATTGTCTCACCCCCAGCAGATATGTGGTGTTCTTTCACCCGCTGTTGTGCCAGTCCACCCAAATCTGCATTTGTTTAGCTATGCATAGCCTCCTCTTGGCGTTGGTAATTGCTTATATTCTTCTTTGGATTCAACAATGTCTCTGATGAGGTTGATAAGCTCTCTTAGCTTCTCAGCCTTTTTATCTTGGTTGATTATGCTATCCTCCCACGACAACTCCTTGACCTTGGAATCGTATTCTACTCTAAAGTAGTAGCTATAATATGGGGTTACCATACCAACCGACTGTCCCGGAGGTATAGAAACAGAAAACTGGTCAGGGTAGCCGAAGAAGTTGATTTCAACCATCTTGTGATAGATTCTATCCAGCTCTTCTTCAGATAAGGATAGATTCACCGTAATGGGTGGGTCGATAATCATGTCTTTGGTGTATGTGCCGTCAAAGGTGTTTAACTCATTCCTGGCGCCAACGCCGTATTTGAATGTCAGGTTGAAAGTGGATGGGCTGGGTGGAGGAGCAGGACTGGGTGGGGGAGCAACGCAGCCTGCCACTAAGAGGGCAGCCATTATGGCTAAAACTATCATTATTGACCAGCTTTTTCTCATTTATCTTCTCTCCTATATATCATATATATGATTCGGCAAGGTCAAAGTAGCTCCTGGCGGTAGATAGAGCCCTCGCCCTTTCCTCGTCTGGGATATGAGGGTCATCAAGCTTGAAGCTCTCTACCTTTCCCCGGACATAAGCCCGGTAGCACTTATAGAAATTGAGTAGCTTGAGTAGCTCCTTATCCTGGCTCCGAGCCACATAAACATTAACAAAGCAGCGTGATAGGTCAGCCCGCCCATAGTGGTCTAAGTCCATAGCCAGGAAGGCAACCTCTGAAGCAACATCACAATATCTAAACCTGTCATTAAATTCTATACAATCATAGATGCAGATGTCGTCAGTGAAGCAAATATGGGCGGCGTGAAGGTCTCCATGGCAGTCCCTTATCCTACCCCCTGCCACCCGCTTATGGAATAGAGGAGTATTTTCTATCATAAAGGCATGGGTGTAGTTGGTGATATTGACATACGTATCTCGGGGGATAGTATTGCCAATATATTTTTCGGTCTGGGTGAAGTTCTCCTCGGTATTCGTGGTAATAGTATCAAGGTCACCAAAGCCGCTGACAATCTCTGCTTTCTGGTGAAACTCTGCCAGCTTTCGTGCCACATTGTTCACCATTTCTGGTGACACCTGATTATTGGTCAGTAGCACATCCATCATAGCCTCTTGGGGAAGGCGACGCATCTTAACTGCATACTCTATGGCTTTACCCCGACCGCCTATGGAGAAATTATTTTTGTCTCGGGTTATTGGCACTACGCTTAGATAGACGTCAGGACAGAGGCGCCGGTTGAGTTCAATTTCCCGGTAGCAGTAGAACTGGCGTTTTCCCAGGGTGGTATAGTCCAGATAGCCCAGATTTACCGGCTTCTTCACCTTATAGACATAGTTATTGGTCAGGAAAACAAAAGACATCTGAGTTTGTGCCAGCTCTATCTGTTGCGGACATTCGGGATAGGCTTTCGGTTCTAGCAGGGCTTGAACTAATTCTGGTAGCTTCGGCGTCACCCCCTTTTCCTCCAATTTAAGCCTTCTTTTAAGGGTTCACCCATTCTCTAATATGGCCCTTAACTCTTATAACGTGGCTTAGTAATACTAAAATAGTCATCGCCAGAACGGGGAAGAATTGCTGAGGGTCAAAGAAATAAATGGGAATCAAAGCAATAGCTATTCCAGCCACCCTCCCCGCCACCTGCCCACCAATTACTGAAAATATATCAGAAAAATTCTTCCATTTTGCTTTTCCGGTTAGAATGTACTGAGCAGTAAAGATTGAAACAATGAGAGTCCCGCCCCAAATCCCCAACAAAGGGGGGTTTAAGCCAAGCAAGACCCCCATCAAAGTGGCTAGTCCCCTTCCTCCAGCTTTGAATCTAAAATAGAAGGGATAATTATGACCCACAATGACAAAAGGGCTGGCTATTATCAGGGCTATTGGCTGGTTATACCCCAGGAAGCCTAGCCATCTAGCCACAAAGACGGCTAGCGCTCCTTTCCCCATATCGCCTAGATATGTTAGGACTAGCCCACTTATGGCTAGCTTCCTTGACCTATTGCTTTTTATTATGCCATAGGCGTTCATCGTGCCCACATTACGTGAGCCTTCAAACCTGATATCCTTCCCGGTCATTCCCCTGGTTACCAGATAAGGGGTAGGGAAGGAACCGGCAACATAGGCAATAGCGGCAATTAATATTAGCCAGGTGTTGTTTTCTATTCTCATAAGCATAATCAAAACCTCTAATTTGAGCTTGGGTCAGCTTCTAACCAGGCTAATATTTCCTCCAGCACTCGCTGGTGGTTGGCTCTGGTTACTTCAACTAGATTTACCTGGGGCTGGCGTTTAATGGCATCTGCCCACGGGTTAGCCTGGAACATAATGGTGCCTAAGACCTTCTTTCCACTATTGATTATCTGCCAGATGGCTTCCCTGAAATTAGCCGAAAACAGCTCCATCTTCCCGATTTCATCAACGACGATTAAGTTGCCCTCCTTGGCTGCTTGATTGAGGGCAGAAACACCCACCCTATCCAGGCTATCAACGTCAACCCCGTACTTACTTACCCGGTATGGGCTATGGATACCCACGTGAGCCAGTATAGTATGCTGACCATCCAAGGTGACTAACCTGAAGCCTTCCCTTACCCCTCCGCTTCGTATTTCCTCGGTGTAGAAACCGCCGGCTTTACCTCTCATACCGGCTACGGCTTGTTTGATAAGGCTGGTTTTACCTGTCCCCGGTCTGCCGGTGAGCAGATAGACTTGCTTTGTAGCTTTTGTCATCATGGGCTATCCGCTAGAGCTCTCCGCTTTCCTTTTTAACTCCAGCTTCTTTTTCTTACGCCGATGTTTAAGGTTGGCTACCCTTTTCCTCTTGTTCATCCTTAGTAATATAACCTAAATTAGCCTTTCCTGCCACTTCTGGCTTTGAAGACTTCAACAAACTTGGAGATGGAGCGGTCGTAGGTCTTCTCTACCTCTGGAGGAAAGACACAGCCGGGAAGCTCGTCAAACTCCAGGTGGTAGGAGATGCAGTCACAGCACTTGCCCTTTCTGGAGCAAGGCTCATAGGTGCAGGTACATTTTACCTTATTAGCATCAATCTGGCATTCCATACTATCTCCTTTATTAGAAACCTATCCC
>Ga0315314_1004681_pt1 | contig 10173 bp, 9 predicted proteins | sample TDP9_MG_FD_203631 | JGI IMG/M metagenome (GOLD analysis project Ga0315314, IMG submission 203631) | Freshwater sediment microbial communities from Lake Towuti, South Sulawesi, Indonesia - TDP9 | ecosystem: Environmental > Aquatic > Freshwater > Lake > Sediment | place: Indonesia: South Sulawesi... | reverse complement strand
ATTTCGAGAGCACGGTTTGCAAGCACTTCGTTGACGTTCATGTTGAATGACGTGCCCGCACCTGCTTGAAAAACGTCGACGACAAATTGGTCCAAAAATTCGCCATCTAGAACCTCGTCGCATGCTTTGACTAGGGCGCTGCCGATTTTTCTGTCTAACCATCCTACCTGCATGTTTGCCGTGGCTGCCGCTTTCTTTACCATGACATAGGCGTGAACAAAGACGGTTGGAGCCTTTTTGCCGCTCACTGGAAAGTTTTCCACGGCACGCAACGTTTGAATTCCATAGTAAGCGTCTTTAGGCACCTTCTTTTCACCGAGTGAATCCACTTCAATTCGTGTTTGCATAAAGACGTCTCCTATCTAACGATGAAAGTGAAAATTAAATAAGTTTCTAATCTCCGAACTTTGGAAAATCTCTCAGTCTACTTTCGCATTGGTCTTTTTGCGAAGCATTTCAGCAACTGAGTTGTGGACTTTTAGGGCTGTGTTTTCGTCTTTCACGTTTTTAATCAGCATGCGTCCTCCGTTGAAGAGGCTGACCTCTATGCCTCCGTCGTATTCAAACACTATGGTTAGCGAAGACTTTACGAGGATTTTGAAGCGACGTTGCAACAGAGGAAGAAGCTGGTTCAAGTTTTCTTTAATGGGCTTTGAAGGGTTCACGTTCACTGTGTTGCTTCCACAGAGCACTGCTAGTCTCTCTCCCTCCATAGCAGGTTTAACTTGTTCGCCTTTGCCACAAATCGGGCAGTCCGGACGCTTGAAAATCTCTATGGCCGTGAAGAACATGTCTCGGAAGTCACAGACCATAAGTTTCCCCTTGAGGGAACCACCTATCCCTCCAAGCAACTTGATAGCCTCCATAGCCTGCAACGACCCAATTATGCCAGTTGTAGCGCCTAACACACCCCGCACATCGCACGTTGGCAGATATCGATCATCAAGATTAGGCAACACACATTCAAGGCAAGGCGTTTCGGGAGGGGAAAAAACTGACAAGTTGCCCTCAATCCCAATGGCAGCGCCAAAAACATAGGGAATCTCATGCCTAACGCTGGCACGGTTCAACAGGTATCGTGTTCGCATGTTGTCCAAGCCGTCGACGATGCAGTCAACGCCGCTAATCAATTTGTCAACGTTGCTTTCTCTCAAGTTTTCCGGAATAGGCTCAACTTCAACATCAGGGTTCACTTGTCTGATTCTGTCGGCTGCCGCCTCAACCTTTGGATACCGCAGATTGTTTACGCTGTACAGCACTTGGCGGTGAAGGTTGTTTAATTCAACTGTGTCTTGGTCGATGAGGCGAAGGTGGCCGACTCCAGCTAGGGCTAGATAAAGAGCCGATATAGTGCCTAAACCGCCTAAACCCACAACAACAACTTTGGACCGCCTCAGTTTCTCTTGTCCCTTGCGCCCCAGTTCAGCCAACACGGTTTGTCTACTGTAGTACTCCTTGGGGTCAAAAGCCTGAGACGTAACCATAGCGATTCATTTCCTTGTGTTAGTCTTTGTCTATGTTTCATATTTCTTTTTGGATTCTTATCAGTACAACGCTTGAGTTAGACTGATATGTTTATTTGGTTTTTAGTGTGAGCGCGGTGATTGCGCCTACTAGTGCAAACATGGATATTCCGAGAAAAGTCAGTGGAAGAGAATGGGTCGTCTGTATCAAATATCCCGCAAGAGGTGCCGACAAGGTGATTCCGATGTTCTGGCAAAGAGTGACAATACTGAAGCCGGTTCCAGCTAAGTTTGCTGGCAGACTCTCCGCCGTAACAGTCATGACTAAGGGTGGAACCATAGCTGCTGCTATGCCTAAGAGTATCACCGAGAAGAGCAATGCAAAGTCATAGGCGTAGGCAGTGGCGATTAAAGCCACCGCCATTAGAACTGAGCCTATGACCATGAACGGTTTTCGTCTTTTAGACCTGTCAGAAGTCCAGCCGAAAACAGGCACGAACACGACTGCAGCGTACATTAGGACGCTGGCTAAGAGACTTGCATAGAAAGGCTCCAAGCCTTTGAAAGTCTGAAACAGTGTGGGAGCCCAGGACAAAAACGCTATGGCTGTGGTGTTGAAAAACATCCAGACTAGGCTGGCTTCCCAGATCTTAACGTTCTTGAGCGCGTGTTTAATCTCTTCCAAGCCAAGGTTACTGCTTTCACCCTTCAACGGGCCTTCTCTAACTATGACTGCAAATGCTGTGGCTGCGACAAGAGCCAAGACGGTGCCCACGTAGAAGGGATAATGCCAATCCCCAAGACCCTCCACAAGAATAGTCGCGATTGGAAACGCGGCGATAGTGGCGACAGGCATGTTTGTCCCATAGATGCCCATAGCCTTGCCCAAGTCATCGTGAGAAAACCATTGTGGAATGACTGTGGGTAAGCCAACAACAATGAAGGCTCCTCCCACTCCTAAAATGAATCTGCCCAACAGAGCGGTGGCAAAGGTGTTCGCCAAAGCCGTTGTCAAACTCCCAACAGCAACCAAAAAAGTGGACAAGAACCCGAGTAAACGAAATCCATACCTGTTGACAACAAATCCGACTGGCACCGCCAGAAATATTCCCGGAACCATGACCATGGACATGAGCAAGCCTGATTCGGCATCGCCGACATCGAAATATTCTTTGATGTTCCTTAGGAGCGGAGGCACTAATTGAAAAACAAAAGCAAAAGCCACAAAAGCAAAAAACGACGCGAAGAGCACAGCCCAGCGATAGTATGACGATTGTCCCATTTTTCACATGATTCCTTTCGGATTGAACTTAATCAACACCTGACGCATCAACCATATTTGATTTGTGCTCTTGATTTTTGCCGTAAAAAGGATGACTACATGACAATTATTGCTGGAACTAGTCATATAGAAAACTGTACCAAAAAGTTTTATATAGGCGATTTTCCGATAAAAGGATAATAAAAAACATAAAAATGAAGAAAGGGTGATCAAGTTTGGTGATGCCATTCGATTATTTAGACAGCATGGCTTGGAGCATCGTTGCAAGCGCAGTGTTACTTGGTGTCGCCGCATTAAGACTTCCATACAAAGCGTCTTCCGGGTCGGTGGAAGAAAGTGGCAAAAATCTGAGGATGGGATTTGGAGCTGCTATAGGAGCATCGGGACTCTATCTGTTTATCACTGGCTTGGCAATAAGCCTAACATGGCCTTTCGGGTTTCCTTACGGCGGTCAGTACACTCCCCCTGCATACGCTGGGGGCCAATACAATATACTATTCGGCGGCGTGGCTACTCTTGGCGGTCTAGCACTTCTAGCAACTTCTATAGCATTGCTATTCAATGGAAATTTGAGCACTGTTTCCTATCTAGCGGCGGTCGCAGGTCTGTATGCAGCCGTAGATGCCTACGCAATGGTTCAGGCGAGACTTACAAGGTCGCCAGAACTCTCTGCTCTAGGATACCTAGCATTTGCAGCAGCTGCGTTTCTATCAATTCCAGCAACCCATACGGATAATAAGTGGCTTAGAAGGCTTTTCGCTCTCTTGGCTTTCCTGTTTGCAATCGCTTGGCTATACGAGGCAGCAAACTTCACGTTGGGACACCTTGGAGTAATTTAGCCTCATCTCTATACCAAAATTGAAATAGCAAAGCAACAGTGAAACACCGCCACAATAAGGCCGACGCCAAAAAACCACATTTTTTAAGTCAAATATGCCCTAATGATTTAAACAAAGCGGCGTCCAAATTGAAGCAAGAATACTCAATAAGAAGAAACCTCAAAAATGCTTTCAAATCATACATTTCAAAGACAAAAACTCAGGTTGAATCCGAGCTTTCAAAACTTGTTTCAGGGCTTTCTGAACTCAATCTCCATCCTCAAATTGAGTACGCAGTCTTATCCAAGGGTAAGAGGCTGCGCCCACTACTTGTTATCTTATCAGCCGAGAGCGTTGGCGGAAATCGAAGCAAGGTCATCCCCCTAGCCTTAGCCTTCGAACTCATGCACACCGCCACTCTGGTTCATGACGACATAATAGACGATGATGAATACCGCCGGGGCGTTACTGCGCTTCACAAGAAATGGTCTGTGAACGACGCCATTTTGACGGGTGACACTTTAATTGCTTTGTCTGTTGACCTTGCGTCGGGGTATGGACAAACCGTGTTGAAGACTGTCGCGCAGAGTGCTCTCGAACTCTGCGACGGCGAACTCATGGACATAACCTTCTCTCTAGAAAAAGCTACCGAAGAATCGTATTTTAAAAGGATCAGGGAAAAATCTGCTTCTCTCTTTAGTGCCGCGACTTATTGTGGAGCCTTTGCTGCAGGCGGCACACCATCAGAGGTTGATTCGCTTTCTGTGTTTGGAGAAAACTTTGGAATCGCCTATCAACTAAAAGACGACCTCTTCGACCTGACACAGAGAGGAAACATGGCTCTAAAAGACCTTAGAAGCGGGACCGTGACCTTGCCGCTCATTCATTCCTACAATATATGCAGTGCAGGTAAGAAAAAACAAATCGGAAACAAGCTTAAGACTCTCATGAACGGAGACTGCGTAACGGATGCTGAAACTGCAAAGGCTCTCCTACAGACTATCAGTCAAACAGGTTCGCTGGATTATTGTGAAGAGAAGATTGATGAGCATCTGCGTCAAGCAATTGCCAGCGTCTCCATGCTTAAGGACACCGAATATAAGACCTACCTCGTTGAGATGACGAGAGCGCTGAGGACATGGATCTGAACATGCTTTAAAGGCATGGGAAGTGTGTATGAATAGAAAACTTATGATCTGGATTGCTGAATTGAGGGCTCCGTTTCTAACCGCCACTCTGGTTTCGATCATTTTAGGAACGGCAATCGCGTGGACGAGAAACAACGTGTTCAACCTTGAATATTTCTTGCTCTCCTTGATTGGAGGTGTATTTCTCCACCTGGGCACCAATGTCGCCAACGACTACTTCGACCATAGGAGCGGCAATGACGCAGTCAACAAAGAATTTATAAGACCCTTCAGTGGCGGCAGTCGAACAATTCAGCTGGGTTTGCTCACTCCAAAGGAAGTCCTTTCAGGTGCGCTTCTCTTCTACGCTATGGCGACTTTGATTGGTCTTTACCTCGCTTGGGTTAGGGGACCATTCGTGCTGGTTTTGGGGTTAATAGGCGTGTTTTCAGGCTTCTTTTACACCGCTCCTCCTTTCAATTGGGCTGGTCGGGGAATGGGCGAGGCCTTGGTTGGAATAAATTTTGGAGCCTTAATGACGCTAGGTGCATACTACGTGCAAACACAAAGGTTAGCCGTAGAGCCTTTGATCGCATCTATTCCGACTTCCTTGTTGATTGCTGCGGTTCTTTACATAAATGAGTTTCCGGACTACGTGGCTGACAAAACAGTTGGTAAGAACACGCTTGTGGTTAGACTGGGCCGAAGCAAAGCTGTTTACGGCTACGCGTTAATCGTTCTTGGCGCTTATGTGGCAGTTTTCTTGAGCGTCTTGTTGAGGATAACGCCTGCATACACTCTCTTTGCGCTAGTGCCTCTTCCGTTAGCTGTGGAAGCCGTTAGACATGCCTCAAAGTTCTATTCAACGTCTTTCATTTTGGTCCCAGCTAACGCCATGACAATTGTTATCCACCTCTTTACAAGTCTCTTGATTTCGTTCGGCTACCTCTCCCAGCGTTTTGAAATGGCAAGTTTAGGCTATATTCTGGTGATGACCCTTGTTGGAATTTTCGTCTTATTCACAGCCCGCTTCTACTCGAAGATTAGAAAGGTAAAGAAGCAGACGTCTAATTAATCGGAAACTCGTTCTACTATCATGCGGAAGAGTAAGAGTATATGGAAAATTCGAACAAAAGTATCCACGTTGAGAAAGATCTGCAGGAGAAAGCTGTCTGTTTAGTGTCCGGAGGCATCGATTCGCCTATTGCAGCTTGGCTTGCGATAAGAAAAGGGTGCACTCCAATATTTTTGTACTTTGACAATTCTCCTTTTACAGACGAGACGACCAAGCAACGGGCTCTCGAAGCCGTAAGAAAGCTTAAACAGTACGTTCGTCAAAAAAGCGCCAAGCTGTATATCGTTCCCCACGGAGACGACTTGGCTAGCATTTTAAGAAACTGCCCACGCAACTTGACCTGCGTTCTCTGCCGAAGAATGATGTATCGGTTAGCTGAGAGAATAGCTCTGAAAGAAGGGGCCGATGCAATAGTTACGGGCGAAATCATCGGTGAACACGCCAGCCAAACCCTAACAAACCTTCGAATCGAAAACCAGGCTGTCTCAAAGGTCGCTGTATTACGGCCACTGATAGGCATGAACAAGACCGAAGTTGAAAGCATGGCTAGAAAAATCGGAACTTTCGATGCTTCCACAAAGCCTGCGTCATGCTGCAGTGGTCCACCGCCGAAACCGCGAACGCGAGCAAGATTTGAAGAGGTACTTAAAGCAGAAGAAAAACTCAACATTGAAGACTTGATAGAGCGAGATTTGAAAAGTGCAACCGTTCTAAAGGTTTAAGTGGTCATTGGAACACAATGCCAAAAATGTCCAAAGCGATCAAACATGCTTCTTTTTCGTCTTTAACTTTCTTTATCAACATTCTACCATCACTAGAAAGTGTTATTTCAGCATCTCCTCGCCTCAAAATCATAATGTGGGGAGTGTCTACAACGATGTCGTAACCTACCGTGTTTTCCAGCAATAGCTTTGCTTCAGCCATTCTTACTGAAGCCCTTTTTTGAGGGCGCACTTCAAACGCAGTTTTGTCAGAGCAAAGCTTTATTGAAAATGACATTTTTGTTTCCGTTTTCTCCTCCATATGCTTGCCTGCTGTGATTAAGTTCTGATTAAGCGTAATTAAAAAGATAGCGTGTATTTTTCTGAGAGTTCTCCTCTCCATGATTCAACGAGACTCCTTAATTGCCTTTATGAACAATTTGAACCCGTCGGAATCAGCATTTAATTTATATCGATGATTTTTATAATATTTTTATCCTTTCGAAAAAAACGCTTAAGACAAACCTGCATATAATGGGTCAACCCAGTTGAAATTGTGAGTTGGACTCCTATGGTGAATGAGGGAAAAGCTGCAAGAGTAGAGGTTTGGTGGCGAGCCTTCCGATATCATTTTATACCTCCAAGTATCTTTCCAGCAACGCTCGGCGGCGTAATCAGCTGGGCAATTGATAGGACCTTTTTCCCTTGGTATTTTTTCCTAGTGTTGATAGGTGTTGTAATTAATCACATGGGATTGAACATGACAGACGACTACTTCGACTACAAATATTCGGTAGACCATCTGAAACCCGGAGAAAAAAATCCCTACACAGGTGGCAGCGGAGCACTAAGCAACGGTTTGATTACGCCAGCAAGTATGTTTAAGGCTTTTACCATCTGCTACCTTATTACTGCATCAATAGGAGTTTATTTGACTATAATGAGGGGATTACTTGTTCTAGCGTTTGGACTCGTTGGCTTATTTTGCTCAATCTTTTACACTGCACCACCTATAAGTTTCTCTCACCATGGCTTAGGTGAGTTAGGGCTACTCATAAACTTCGGCACAACCATAGGCTTAGGCTCCTACTTTGTTCAGGCACAAAGACTTACGTTAGAAGCCTTTTTGGCGACATTACCCATGGGCATAATGCTCTTTTCAATGATTGTTATAAATGAAATTCCAGACATCGATGAAGACCGTAAGGCGGGAAAGCTTACACTTGTAGCTAGATACGGAAGAAAAGTCGGTATCAAGCTATATATTTTGAGCTGGGTTTCTACCTATACTGTGATTATTGGCGCCGTGGCTTTACAAATTATGCCAACTATTACTTTGATGGCCTTTTTATCTCTGCCCCTCGTTTATAGGTCAATAAGAATTCTGAGAATCCACTACAATGATCCAATTAAGATGGCTCCAGCCAACTTGGATATGATTAAGGCGCACAGCGCCACATCACTGTTGCTCATTGCAGCCTACTCCTTGCATGGTCTGATTATTGGCTCAGAGGCTCTTCATTTGATTCCTATCCTGCTACTTCTCGCAGTCTTTTATGCGCCTATGGCTTCGATGCTTATTGGAGTTAGCAGAAAAAAGATCCATCTGATGGATTTTCATTTCGAACCAACTACGATTACAACATACCTATTAGTGTCGAAAAAAGTGTTAACGCCTGTTCGAAAAGACTTAATATCTCTGAGCCTTGCCTGATCGAAAAAACCTTCAACCTCCCTTCCAGGTGGAGTGTAAAGCATTCTGTTTAAAGAGAGTTTCTGGAACCATTCAAACTCTGGGCCTCCAACGACCACTTTTCCTTGGGGTTTGACAACTCTGGCCATTTCTTTCAGAGCTCTTTCAGGGTTGGGGAAGTATTCCAACGCTCCAACCGAAACCACGGCGTCAAACGTTTCATCTTTGAACGGCAGATTCTCCGCATCGCCTCGAAAAAGGCTAAGCATTACTTGTTCCGGCTTAAGCTTTCTTGCTGCCTTTCTTAATTGTTGAGGAGTCAGATCGATTCCTATAACCTCTCCTATTTTCAGCTTCTTCAAAACTGCTTCGGTTGTATAGCCGGTGCCAGAGCCAACGTCGAGCACACGCGAACCTTGACTGAGGTTTGCGAGTTCCGCAATTTCGTTTCGCATGGAGTCCGTGTAGAAATATATGTTCAGTACGTCGTATACTTTGGAGAAAACTCGGTAAAAAATAATAGCTCTCTTCTTGTCCGCCAAAAACACGTTTGTCTGTCTTTTGATATGTTTCTCGGTTTGAGCTTTCTCTTTTAAAAGTATAAGTATGCAGGCGATCAGACCGATTATGGCGCTGAAAAAAGTTGCCCAAGTAAACAACAGAGAGTTACGAGCTTTCTTCAGCATACTTGATACACCTCATTGGTGTTTATCATCTTTGATTAGAGCGAAGACGGAAATCATTTAAGTTCTTCTACCAGCTTGGAGTGATGTTTATATAATATTAATCATATTTATAACCGCTCTCTCCGAAGCTAGGAGGAAATTCTTATATATACGATAATAATTAGGAATATCTCCCCCGATTTAAGGAAAACCATATTGGGGCTTAGAAATGAAAAAAGAACCCAAAATCGGCGTCTATATTTGTCGTTGCGGATGCGATGTCGAAGGGAACATAAGCGCAACGGTGGATGTTGAAAAAGTCAAAGAGGCGGTAGCTTCGATCGACGGAGTCGAAGTGGCTGAAGTTTACGAGTATGTTTGCAGTAACCCTGGGCAACAGATGATCAGAGACGGGATAAAGGAACACGGACTCAACAGAATAGTTGTGGCAGCTTGTTCTCCTCGCATGCATCTTGAAACATTCAAACGAAACGTAGCTAGCGCAGGACTCAACCCCTACCTTCTGGAAATTGCCAACATTCGCGAACAGTGCAGTTGGATACATGACGACAAGAAAACAGCAACCATCAAGGGTACTGACCTCGTTGGAAGAGCAGTGGAGAGGGCCCGCAATCTGAAGCCTTTAGAAGAAAAAACGGTCAAAGTCAACAGAGACGCCCTAGTTATCGGTGGAGGAATCGCTGGCATCAATGTATCGGTTGAGCTGGCAGACAAAGGCTATCAAGTATACTTGGTTGAGAAGGGCCCAAGCATCGGCGGTCACATGGCTCAACTTGGCAAGACCTTTCCAACACTTGATTGTTCATCTTGTATTCTTACTCCAAAAATGGTTTATGTCGCCCAGCATCCGCTCATAAAAATATTCTCGTTGTCTGAAGTGACAAAGGTTGAGGGTTCGCCGGGTAATTTCAAGATTACAATTCGAAAACGTCCCAGATTTGTAGACCTAACGAAGTGTACTGCATGCGGTGAATGCGCCAAAAAATGTCCAGTCACGATTAAAAGCGAGTTTGAGGTTGGGTTAGGCCAGCGCAAAGCTATTTATCAGCCTTTCAGACAGGCCCTTCCAAGTGCATATTCAATCGATAAGGAACATTGCTTGTTCTTCACAAAGGGCGTTTGCAAAGTTTGTCAAAAATTCTGTAAGGCCAACGCCATAGATTTTGCCCAGCAAGAGGAAACGGAGGAGCTTAAAGTCGGCGCCATAGTTGTGAGCACAGGATATGAAACTCTGGATCCTGCTGGGGTTAAGCAATATGGTTATGGTTTGCACCCAGACATCGTGACTCATCTGCAGTTTGAACGTCTTTTAGTTCAAGGGCTTCACA
>Ga0315314_1004680_pt1 | contig 10174 bp, 13 predicted proteins | sample TDP9_MG_FD_203631 | JGI IMG/M metagenome (GOLD analysis project Ga0315314, IMG submission 203631) | Freshwater sediment microbial communities from Lake Towuti, South Sulawesi, Indonesia - TDP9 | ecosystem: Environmental > Aquatic > Freshwater > Lake > Sediment | place: Indonesia: South Sulawesi... | reverse complement strand
CTTTCTCGCCTGGGTCTTTTTTGAAAGCTGAGCAATCAAAATTCTTATCTCACACGTTCGTCTTATTCATATTTTGGGGTTGGTGAGCTGGCGGACGGCTTTCGCGCTCCAGTAGCGTGAGGAAACTCCGCCCACCACGCAGACTTCGCAACGTCGGAAACGACGATTGGGTGAGAACCCCGGCAACAGCGCAGAAACGAAACGTCCACTCGACGCATGAACAATGACGCATGCTAAGTTGTCGAGAAAGTCGAGTGCGAAACGATGAAACGGCTGTCCTGCGAGGTGAAAGGGCAAATAGACGCCTAGGAGCAGTCTGCGCGAGGCGCGGGTAGCCCGTTTAGCCAAATGCCGTCAACTCAACAGAAGGCGGGTTATGACCAGCACACCAACCCCAAAAGGTTCAGAAGTGGAGGGAGAAGAATGAGAGAGATGTTGAGAAAGGCTAAGCTTCTGAAACCTATCAAAGTGGCAAAGAACAGCATAAGAAGAGATGACTATTTTGCTAACGCGTATCGAATTGACTTGCCATTGGACTCTACGCCCGATCATGTTTGGCAACACATTTTCTCACAGAAATGGAAAGCGAGCAGGCATCTGTGGGATAGAAAACTCTACCTGATAGGTGATAACCTCAGGCTCTTGACTACGCCCAACCAGTTTGAGGAAAAGCTTGCCTGGGTTGAACACATCGTAAATGAAACCAACAAGGCAATCGACGAGCATAATCGTGCTGTTCGAAGGGAAGAAGGAAGAGAAAGAAGAATCAAAAAAGAGTTTGACAAACAGGAGCAATTGGACGAGCAGGCAAAGTTGGAAATGTTCTGGGATGTTCTGAGGAAAAGATTCGCCTAGGTCGATGCATTCAGACCTCGTAGCCCCATGCCTGAACTACCCTCATTTTTTCGTCTGTGTGGATTCCAGAGCGCTCTATTCGTATCCTTAGACACTGTAGGCACTCACTCACCGATTTTTGGCATTTATGTTCACATCGGATAATCATGCATGTCCTAAAATGTCTGCTCGACAAGCTTCCAAACTCCCGATAGTTATTTAGTATGTTTAAAGTTAAGTTTAACGTTTCAAGAGACTAAACAATGTCACGCCATGAATTTTTTCTGCAGTTCAACAACTTCTGCGCTGTCTCTTGCCCCTGCATAGGCGTCCAGAAGCTTTTGATTCAACCGTATGAACTCGGGTCCCCACTTGAACTTTGAGAGGAGCCTCTCCGCTTCTCCCATTAAACCCGCGATGTAAAGTGCCGCGGCTAAGGCTTCAACTGTGCTCAGTTTGGTAGGTGTCCCATAATTCACTGGATTAGCAGCAATTAGATATGGCAATGCCCTGGAAGCTCCCTTCATGTTGATTTCAAAAACTTGGCTAGCGTGTATCCAGCTGCAGTCTATTGCTGCCAGTCCATGCCTCACGATGATTGGGCGGTCGGCTGGTGAAAAAGCCTTGATGGAAAAGGGGTTCAAGACTATTGCGTCGGGCGGCAACCTTCTAACGCTGTGTACTACTCGTGCCATGCCGAAGCGCTTCAGCTTCAGAGTCGTGCACTTTCTCGGGTCGTCTTGCCGAGCGTGATAGACAACAATCCTGACGCCCTGCTTTTCAGCCAAGTTTTCGCACCTTCAGATGAGACATTGGATCGTCGATCACTTTGGGAATCCACTCCAACAAGTCGGTGGCAACCATGTGAAAGCCCTTCACAGACGCAGCGAAGTCGCCGGCAGCGCCGTTGATGAAGGCTCCCGCAACCGCAGCCTCAAAGGGATCCATGCCCTGCGCCAAGAAAGCAGCTACAATGCCAGAGAGCACGTCGCCTGTTCCACCAACAGTCATGCCTGGATTGCCCGTGAAATTGAATTTTACCCTTTTACCATCAGAAACGATGTCTGCATGACTCTTCAACAACAACACGACGCCCAATTCTTCAGCGGTTTTCCTCACGTCGGCGGCTCTTTCTTCCAACTCCTTTGGAGGTTCATGTCCAGTTAGAATCTTGTATTCGCCGGAGTGAGGCGTGAACACCATAGGCGACTTCACCTGACGCTTAAATTCAGCAAAGGCTTTCAATCCATCTGCATCTAGCAGCATTGGAATTCCACGGACTTCAACCCGTTTGACCATTTCTTTCACAAAGTCTTTTGTATCTTTATGCAGTCCCAAGCCAGGACCCATAGCAACGGCTGTAGCCCTCTCCAAATACGGCTCCAGTGCAGCTATGTTTCGAGGAGTAAAGTGGTCACCCTCCAACTTGATTGTGATAAGGTCAGGTGACATGGAGGAAATGGCGTAGGCGGTTTTAACTGGTGCGCCAATATGAACTAAATCCACGCCCGCTCGGTAAGCGCCAAACGCCACTAGCACTGGAGCACCTGAAAAAACTTCGCTTCCGCCTATCACCAGGAGTCTGCCAAAATCTCCCTTGTGCGCCTCAGATGAACGGGCCTTGACTGTTATTTCTACGTCGCCCGGGCCTGCGAATCGTTCAAACTGTTGTGGCAGTCCGATATCAACTACAATTACTTCGCCAGCGTGTTTCTTCGCCTTCTCTAATCCTGGTTTGGATTTATGGAAAGCAATAGTCAAATCAGCCTCAACAGCTTCGTCTAAGACTTCGCCTGAATCTGAGTCGATACCTGTTGGCACGTCAACCGCTATGCAGAAGGCTTTCATCTCGTTGATTTTTGTTATCAACTGTCGAATGGGTGGGCGCGGAGCTCCTTTTAATCCGATTCCTAACAAGGCGTCGACGACAACGTCAGCTTTAGCATCAGGAATCAGAGATGAATCATAAACTTCATGAATCGTCAGATAACCTCTTAATGTCTGCAGTGCGTTCCAGTTTGTTTGAGCTTCTTTGTCAGAGATGTCTGCTGATTTTCCTGCGAGGACGACTTCAACCTGGAAGCCTTGGTTGAGAAGGTGTCTCGCGGTTACGAAGCCATCGCCTCCGTTTCCACCTAAACCACAGAATACAGATACCTTCGTATTGGAGGGCTTGAACCTAGAAGTAACTTGATCCGCCACACTTTTTCCAGCGTTTTCCATGAGTTGCAGTCTGGACACGCCGTAGTATTCGGAGTTTCTCTCCAGGGCGCGCATTTCTCGGCTTGTTAACGACAAGTAACGTAGTCTCCTAGACGTGTAGTAGTATGGTTGCATGGCAAAATATTTTAGGTTATAGTACACAACTGTGTAAGCAAACAACATGGAGGAATGTTAAAGGCTATGCCGATGGCTTTCGTGTTGATCAACGCTGAGATCGGTTCAGAGGAGGAAGTGCTCAAAGAACTGAAGAAGGTAGAGGGCGTGCAAGAAGCCTACGTCGTCTACGGAGTCTACGACGTGGTTGCCAAGATCAGGGCGGAGACAATGGACAGACTCAAAGACATCGTCACGTGGCACGTGCGCCGCTTGAATAAAGTTCGCTCCACACTAACAATGATAGTTGTAGAAACCCCATAAAGTCTCAGCCTCCATTTTTTATTATCTCCAAAGAATTCTGGCGCTTCTTGCTTTTGGTGAACATCAAAGTTCTTATCGTTGAGATTCAATTCTGACTGGTGAGTCGGCGCCTAATGACAACAATGCACATTGGAATAGATGACACCGATTCCCCGAAGAGTGGTTGCACCACCTACGTAGCCTCTCTGCTAGTCGAAAAACTCTGTGCCTTCGGCGTGTCTTTCATTGATTATCCCAATTTGGTGAGGCTGAACCCCAACGTGCCTTGGAAAACCCGCGGAAACGGCGCCCTCTGCCTACGATTCAACTGCAATGAGGATAAGGTTGAAGAAATTAAAGAAACAGCCCTAGACATCGTAGAGGAAGACAGCGACCTAAACTATGCTGGCACCGAGCCAGGCGTGGTTTTTTTCTTTGGAAACTCAATTCCCCATGAGCTGAGAATGTTCGCAAAGAAAGCCATTCAGGGCATAGTCAAAATGAAGGAAGCCATGAGCCTTATCAAGGCGTTTAAGGCTGAGGCGTTCGGCTTCAAGACTGGGCGTGGAATCATAGGCGCGTTGGCTGCGATTGGAGAAACCCTTGCTGGCGATCACACTTACGAACTCATCGCTTACAGAACGTCTTTCAACTGTGGCACTCCGCGCAGGTTGGATGCTGATTCGGTTTTCCGCATGAACGAGCAGACTAATCCTCTAACCTTCAACAATGTGGATGTGGATACTGGGCGCGTCTTGATTACGCCTCATGGTCCCGACCCCATACTCTACGGCATTCGGGGCGAAACAGCCAGCGTGGTCAAGAAGGCTCACCACATGGTTCACTGTCTTGAGCCGATTGAGCGGTGGACGATTTTTCGCACGAACCATGGCACAGACGCGCATCTTCAGAGGGTGGCTTCAATTAAAGATGTGTGTCCTTTCAGTCCTGTAATTGTTAAGGGTGCGGTTTTGAAGGCGCCTTGGATAGTCCCGAGGAGGCATGTCATCTTTACTGTCAGCGACGAAACTGGGCAGATAGACTGTGCTGCTTATGAGCCTACAGGTGACTTGAGAAGAAGCGCGAGGCAGTTGATTGTGGGCGACGTTGTTGAAGCCCACGGTGGTGTTCGGCCAGCTTCTGGGCAGCGTCCTGTCACTGTGAACTTGGAGAAGATTAAAATTCTCAGGCTGGCTTCGAAGACTGTTTTTGAGAATCCGCCGTGTCCAAGCTGTGGTAGACGCATGGAGTCGATGGGTGCTGGGAAGGGATTCCGTTGCCCAAAGTGTGGTTTTCGGTCATCGGAGCTGAAGAGGTCGACTGTGGAGCTGGAAAGGGGCGTGAGGAAGGGGCTTTATGTTACTTCTCCTCGTTCTCAGCGTCATTTGACGAAGCCGTTGAGTCGTTACGGAATGGAAAAGCTGGGCAAACCAAGAAGGATGATTAAAGATTGGCATTTCCCGTAGAGTAAGAAGAGTTCAGTTTCTGAAAAACGTGCTAGTTCTTTTGTGTTTTAATCTATATCCTTGATTCATAGGTGTTATATAACAAATCCAAAGAACTCCATTATGATTAGGTGAAACTCTGTTGGACGAGAACGAAGCCTACAAGGCGGGGTTAATCGTCTCCGTCGTCATGTTAGCGAGCGGGTTTTCTTTGCTTTTTATCTCAGCGTTCACGGGTTACGGCGCGGTGATTCTGTCTCTGGGAGTCATGACTATGATAGTGGTTTTGATGACGAAGGCAATCGTTGTTCAGATTCAGAAGTGGATGGACTACAACGCAAGAATCGAAGAGACCGTTTCAAACATTCTAACACTGAGGGAAAAAGGAGTTCCAGCGGCAAGGAAAGTTTTCACATCTAAGAAACCCAAGGTTGAAGAACCTAAGGCTGAACCAGAAGAAGAAGTAGAGGTTGTGGCGAGCTGAGTTCTTGGCTTCTTCTGAATTTAGGTTTGTTCTTCTGCTTTGAACATTTGTGTTAGGAGTTTGTAGAGTTCGTCGCCGCCTTCGACTCCTTTGAACAGGTCTTTTTCGGCTTTTAGGATTCTTCCGACCATTTCGTAGGTTCTTCTCCACTCGGCTTCTTTCCAAATGATCTGAAAGTGTTTCATCTCCAGCCAAGCGCGGAAGACGAGCACCGCGAACATGCCTACTGTCACGGCGAGGTTTAGCAGGTAGATGTCGAACACTTCAACCATGTTAATTTCACTCCAAGTATGCCATATTCTGCGTCTAGTCAGGATTTAAACCGTTTGTGAATAAGCCTTAAGGTGTCAAGAAGAAGAATTGTAATGCGCTAATAAGCTTGAAGATGGAGTGGGAAGATGGAGGTTTTGAAGTTAGACTCGCTGGTGGAGTTTTCGTCGGATAAATACGTGAAGGTGCCTGTTTCGAATACGAGTGGGCTTGTGCGCTTGTTGTGTTTTGAGCCTGGTCAAACCGTGGCTTTGCATAGGCATCCTGAGGGTGATGAGGTCTTTTATGTGCTCCGTGGCAGGGCGGAATTTGCGGTTGGCGGAGAGCGGGAATCAGTTGAGGCGGGGAGCTTCGTTAGGGCTGCTGCTGGAACTGTTCACGGTTGGAGAAACGGGTCTGAGAGGTTGATTTTGGTTTCTTTTTTGATTCCGCCTTCGTGTTATGGGTTGGCTGAGCATGCGGCGAGGATGGAGTTTGTTTAGGTTGAATCCATAAGACATAAAAATTGAGGACTTGAATTATGTGGAGAGGCTGAATCATACATGAGTGCTGTTATTGGTCCTCTTGGATATCAGTTGGGCATTGGCGGAGTCGGTGGTTTCATAGCTGGGTATGCTTTGAAGAAGTTTATGAAGCTCGTGGCTATTATTATTGGGCTTTTCATCTTGGCGCTTGTCTACTTGGGCTATAAGGGCATTATTTCGATCAATTATGGTGCACTGGGAGAGTCTGTTTCAGGCGCGTTGGGTCTTACGGGTCAAGCGGCAGATTTGATAGCTCCGATTATTGCCCACCTGCCCTTCGCAGGCGCCTTCGGACTGGCATTCTTCCTAGGGTTCAAAATGGGCTAGGCACTCGTAAGACGACATCATACACTTCGCTCAGTCAGTCTTTCTCCGCATTTTGGGCACTTCCATCTTGAATAGTAAGAACATGTGAAGCAGTAGTGGGTTCCACAGTTTAGATACGTGTAGCCTTAGCCTGTTATCGTCTCTTCACAGTCTGCACACGGCTGACCAAAAGACTCATGTTGCTTCATCAAACCAACTCGACACAAACTAAAAGCATCTGCACTTAACAGTAACCCTCAAAAAGAATTGAAAAGAGAAGAGAGAAAACTCAATGTGACAATGTCTTTGCTATGTATGTTCAGTTTACATGAGTAGAGCCATGTTTCATGCTACGAGATAGACGTCTAGATTCAAAGTCAAAGTAGCCACTGACGGATTGTTGAAAATAATCCTTATTTGCTGATTCATAACGTCATAGGTTTTCATCCAAGAACCAAAGATGTCTATAACGTTTTCTACTAGCGCCCAAGTGCCAGCAAGACCGCGGTAATCATAGGCATATATAACTAACTGATTGGAATACCCCGGTGGATATACGTTCAGAAGCACGGTTACCTTTGAGTATCCGTCTATCAAAATTAGACCTGACTCCCACGAGCTTGAAGGAGGAACAGAGGCAGATACAGCTGGTTTAAGTAGCTTCGTTGCGTGACCGACTATTGTTACGTTTTTTGTTGGGTCTCCTGACATACCATACGCTATCAACAATGAATAAACGTCTAGATAGTTAACCGTGCCGTCCCCGTTGTAGTCAACCCAAGGGTCATACTGCCTCACGCTAGTTGTCAGCTTGGCGTTCATTAGGAATGTTGAGGTCAAGAGCACAGTTGCCAGAACAACATTAAACAAACCCAAACGTGTGATTCTCATAACTCAATATCACCTCCCCTCTCTCCATAAAGACAATATATTCTATCAGTTGAGGTTGCATTAATAATTTACACCCACTTTTACTTTGATTTCTGATTTAGATTCTGTCTTCATAACCTAATTATCTTCCCAGCAACACAAAAAAAAGACGTCAAGGTGAAAATAAGCTTGAGTCTATGGCAACAGCTTGAAGGCTTGCAGAAGAGAAAGACAGAATTAGAAGGACAGTTGCCCTCTCTGGAGCAAAGGGAGAAAGCCCTCGAAGAAAGAACAAAAATACTTGTGGAAGGACTTGTGATTCAAGAAGAGCGTATGCACAGGCTTGAGACGCAGCTTAGAGACAAAGATGAAGCTCTTAGCAAGTTGGAATCAAAGATTTTGGAAATCGAGAAAATATTGAGAAGGCCAGCAAAAGAAGCAAAAGAGCCGATGAAGGAACCAGGGAAAGAACCAATAAAAGAGCCAGTCAGGGAACCAGAAAATAAAAAAGAATCAATCATCTTAGCACCACAGTAAGTGTCATTTTAGTGCTCACAGGCATCATTAGGATATTGCTGGTTGCAGTGTTTGTTCTCTTTTCTTCATTTCATTGTAGAGGTATTCAATAGCTTGATATACGTGTGGTCTGCCAAGTCGTCCTTCTTCCTCTTCAAATAAAGGCTTGAATTTTCCCCAGATTCCCATTACAGTTGGTCCAAAGAAGTCTTGAACGAGTCCGACATCTATGAGTTTTCTTCGTAGGAGAACCCCCACTTGATCGTAAAGTGTTAAGACTATGTTTAGCTCAATGACTCCATACTTTTTCTTATACTCCGGGAGGTCTGTTGTGATTTCTCTGGTTGTGAATTTTTCCCAAGCCTCTAAGTATTCTTTTGTTCTCACGGATGAATACAGACTGTTGACTAGATCGGTCCGTCTTGTTCTGACCAAGTCTCGGAGTTGTAGGATAGCGAAGACAACACCTACTATCACACCTGTAGCTGCTATTATTGCTGAAACAGATGGTATATCCAACATTCTATCACCTAAAAGAGAAGATTAAATGAAGTGAATATTTAAAAAGTAACACAGTATTTCAACTTGCATTATAATTTAAGCTCGTCACGCACCTGAATTGTCCACCTTTTCGGAACCAAAGATGATTTAAACTTCTGACGAGAAACCCTACGCCATGTCCGACAGTATTTCAATTCCACTTCAAAAGGCTATTGAATTATGCAGAGAGCACAGAGACAAGCACAAGGTTCGCTTGTTCAGCCAATGCTGGGGCTGTCTAAAGTACTCCAAAGAAGAACCCACCAAAATGTGCTTTTACAATCCTCCAACAAACCGAGGATGCAAATTCATCAACAAACTATTCGATGAATCAAAGTTGACATAGCCACGCAACCGCACAATACCTCAGAATCGCAGTGACGATGACACTATATAGAGCAATTTATCATCAATACGCACACAGAAAGCGGACAAACAGTCTGCAATTCCATGTTCAACTACTTCTGTTCACACACAGCGCCAGCAGCGTGCAGGTAGAAGAAGGTAGAAGAAGGTATAAGGCGCCAGTCGCCTTCTTCTTCAGAAATTACCTTTTCCCGCAGCCCCGCGATGCAGGATGGCGATGACACTAAGGAGCAATTTGTCACCACACGCTCGTAGTAACAGCCCCACAGCCTCCAATTCCAAAGAAGTTGGACACCACAGTCTTGCGTGTTCAACAACACCTAAACACAAACCCGACCCATGCCTTCACAAAAAGTATATTCGAGATTCATAAACCACTTATTAACCAAAGCAGTCGTTGTTCAGAATAAGGGTGTAAATGAATGGCCGCAGAAGCCCAAACCATCACAGTTCCAGCTCCAGCTCCACCCGTACACGAACCCGTACCCGAAAAAATAACCGACCGAAAAATCATCGTATATAAAACACTCATCGACCCAACCGTCATCAAACTCGCAACAGAAAAAGTCAAAGACCGACTATTCGTAAAATTCGGCTTTTTAAAACCCAACCCAGACCAAATACAACAGGTAACTTTTGAAAAAGACTACGAAGCCTTCGTCATAGTCGACGGAAAATACCACATAGACTACTACCGAAGGCGCATATACACCGTAAAGGTCGACGAAAAAGCCCAAGAAGTCATACTCTTCAACAAAACATTCAAACCCGAAACCTCCAACGAACCCCCCCAGGGCAAGGTAGTGCGCATAGAGGGAGAAGAACGCCTCATCCACGAGGCAAAAGCCTACATAGTTCTCTCAGCCGACGGAAGAGAAGTCTCACCCAAACGCATACCTTCAGCCCCATCGGAGGAACATTCTAAAAAAATGGCAGCCGAAATCGAAAGCACCAAACGACTCGAGATTCTACCCAACGAAGAAATCGACATCATCCGAAACAAAATCGTGAGAAGACCACCCGAAATCAAACGAGTGGTCAAGGAACTCTTCGAAGTCGTCGACCGCGCCGTCATTTACACCCCCATCTACAAGGTCAAGTTCCAAAACGTCAAAACCGGCGAGGTTAAAACAGTCAAGTTCGACGGAGTCACAGCCCGACTTCTATCATAGGCTTTGCTTAGTTTTACAACTGCTGCGTAGCTGTTAGGGTTGTTAAGCTCTTAGGCGGCTAGAATGGTCCTTTACAGATCACTTGCGAGCCGCGTTTAACTAGGTAAACATCGGGGTTTCCGTTGGGCGGGTCGTGGCTGCGTTCTTTTTTCAGGAGTTCTCGTATCTCTCTGTAACTTTGGAGGTAACGCAAGCCCTTGGATGTGGTCTTGTAAACCACTTTCTCAG
>Ga0315314_1004679_pt1 | contig 10178 bp, 9 predicted proteins | sample TDP9_MG_FD_203631 | JGI IMG/M metagenome (GOLD analysis project Ga0315314, IMG submission 203631) | Freshwater sediment microbial communities from Lake Towuti, South Sulawesi, Indonesia - TDP9 | ecosystem: Environmental > Aquatic > Freshwater > Lake > Sediment | place: Indonesia: South Sulawesi... | reverse complement strand
CGAAAGATATTCACTTGCCTGCAACCATCCGTGCGGCTGCCAGAAGACAGAATGAACGAGAAAGGGCGTTCGATGTTGCCCTTCGAATCAGTCTTCAAGATGTGCGGGAGAAACTGAGACTGTACAGGGCGCGAATGACTATTATGTTTGTTATCGATTTGAGTGGTTCGATGCTTATGAGCTTAGAAGCTTTGAAAACAGCTATCTTGAACTCTCACCGGGAGGCGTATCGGTCCAGAGATCGTGTTGGCATTGTTGCAGTGAAAGACAAGGGAGCAGTCGTTGTTCAGCATCCAATCACAAACCTTAGAGTAGTCGCAAGCAAACTGGCTGAGCTGAAAGTAAGCGGCTTCACGCCATTGGCTGCCGGAATGCTCAAGGCATGGGAAGTGTTGAAGGAGGAGAAACGAAGGGACAGGTCAACGATACCCGTTATGATAATAATGACAGATGGAAGCGCCAATGTGCCGTTAACACGAAGCTTGGAGACAGGCGAGATTCGTCAGTTCGACACCATGCTCATCGCTGTGCGCGAATACGAGGACGCGGCTATCCGAGACGTTATGGCTGTGTCAAAGATGGTCAAGAAGGAGGGTATTCACACTGTTGTAGTTAACACTAATCCGCGCCTATATGGTCGGGAAACCTACGGATTCGCCGTTACGAAAGTAATTGCCACACTTACTAACGGAAAACATCACGTTGTCGGCAGATTGACAACTGAGGGCGAAATGGTTGAAAGAATCGTCAAGGACATAGCTGAAGACCGAAGAGTGATCTCGCATGAAGCAACGCGGTCTTTCGGATTTGCTGGCTAATGCTGTTCACCACCATTATAGATATATGGCTGAAACGACAGGAGGCTAATAAGATTCAAATGAATGCATCAAGAATCGTTGTTCTAGTAGGCTCGACGAGTGACATGCCGTTCGCCCACCGAGTGGGAGACTTTCTGCGGGAGGCACGCTTTCCTGTTGAATGTGAGTATAGGGTTGATTCAGCGCATAGGAACATTGAGAAACTTCTGAATGATTTGAAAGGCTATGAGCGCTCGGACGCTAAGATAGTTTACGTCACAATCGTGGGGCTGTCTGATGCGTTATCGGGCGTTGTCGCAGGATATGTGAAAAATCCTGTAATCGCTTGTCCGCCAGACTTAGAAAAGCATGGGCTCAAGAAAGTGTTCTCAACGGTGATGATGCCGCAAGGCGTGCCTGTCACCGTTGTTTCACAGCCAGAAAACGCAGCCTTAGCAGCCGTCAAAATATTGGCGCTATCCGATTCTGCGCTTGGGAGTCGTGTTTCTGAATATATTGAGAGGATGAGAAGTGTTGTTGCTAACGCTGATGTAGAAATGAGAGTGAAAGAGGAGCATGAACGGGAACGCGAACACGTCGAGCGCATTGAGCATCGAGAGCACGGGGAACATGTAGAACACGCAGAGGATGCCTAGTGCAAGCTGAAACAGTAGTGGAGACGAACCTGCCACTTCCGTTTTTCAAGAGAGGAAAAGTGAGAGACGTCTACGATCTGGGAGAAAGACTCCTCATCATCTCAACTGACAGAATTTCAGCATTCGACGTGGTGTTACCTGACGGCATCCCCTTCAAAGGGGAGGCGTTGAATAGACTCTCAAACTACTGGTTCAGCCAAACCGAAGACATAGTGGCAAACCACGTTATAGATGTGGTCGACCCACGCACAGTTCTGGTCGAAAAGTCTGAGCCAATTAAGATCGAGTTTGTAGTTCGCGGTTATCTTTACGGTTCATTATGGGACAGTTACAAGGAAGGCAATACTCTGGGATTGCCGAAAGACTTGAAGAAGGCGGAGAAACTCCCAAATCCTATTTTGACGCCGACAACAAAGGCTGATGTAGGCCATGACGTGGAATTGTCTGCAGATGAAGTCTTCAAGAGAATCGGGAAGCCATGGGCAACTGAAATTGAGGAAACCAGTTTCAGAATCTATGAAAAGGCTTCTCACAAAGCGGAAGAAAACGGAATAATAATCGCTGACACCAAGTTTGAATTCGGCTTCTGCAGAAAAGAGCTTATGCTCATAGATGAATGCCTGACCCCTGACTCAAGCAGGTTCTGGCCTAAGGACAAGCATCAGATTGGACAAGATCAGTTCAGTTACGATAAGCAATATGTTCGTGACTACTTGTTAAGCGTTGGGTGGATCAAGCAGCCACCTGCTCCTAGATTGCCTGACTACGTCATTTTTGACACTTCTAAGAAGTACATTGAAGCTTATGAGCGTTTAACTGGCAGAAAATTCTAGAGTTTCTATACAAGCTATAGATGCTGAGACTCTTCTTAGGCGTTCAAATATTCTAACGAAAACCGTTAAATGCGGTTCTTCATTGTTTACAGAGGCGGTGTCAGAATGGTTATAGATAGAGAGGAAATGCAGAACACAGTCAAATCGTACGAGGAACCGATTGGACTCAATCTTGGCTCTCACTCTGCGTTGGACGCTTGGCAGGGACAGAGAAACTATGGTTTGAGAAGCATCGTCTACACGACTCGTGGAAGGGCGCGTATCTACCTGCAGAATCCTATGGTAGGCGAGCCTGGCAAACCGATTGAAGACCTCCCAGCCCAAGTGCGAGGTGACCTGATTGTTACTGATGATCTGTCAGATGTTAAGAAGAGCGACAAGAAGTGGCGAAGCGCTATTTTGATACTGAATGAGTACAGAGACATTGTCAAGTATGCCGATGAGCTTGTCGATTTAGAATGCCTGCAGATTCCAAATCGAGCGTTCTCTGTCTATGTGGGAGGAGATGAACATTGCAGCGTCATCGAAAAAGATTATCCCGTTCCAATCTTGGGTTCACGGTTAGCTTTGAAAGTGGAAAATCGAGGCGAAATCGAAAAAGACTATTATTGGTTCGCTGAGAAAGCTCATATTCCATATCCGAAATCCTACAGGTATGAAGTGCGAAAAAACGGTATTCGCTTTAAGGAACCAATCGATGAGCCTATACTGCTGAAAGCTGAGCATGCACATCGGGTTTTTGAACGCGAATTCATTTTCGCCGCTGATTCTAACGACTTGGAGGCTAAAGTTGAGCGTGAAATGCAGATTGGCAACTTGAACAAAGAATGTCTGGAACGAGCCCGTGTGGAACAAATCGTTTTAGGACCGCACGCGAATTTCAACTTCTTCTTCTCACCGCTAGATGCTCAAGCTGATTGGGGCGACGTCGACAAGTGGTACGCTAAGCTCTACAAAGTAGCCGTTGAAGAAGCTAGAACTTGCCTTGCCAATCAATTCCTATCCATAGACGAACGACGTGAAACCATCTTGGATGGCGTCAAACGCCTGCCGATCGATGTGCAGGAAAAAATCAAGAGGGTGCCTTCATTCGAGGTTTCAGCCCACTTGGTTATGAGCCTACGTGAATCACTCTTGAAGGACATGCATCGCTACGCCGACGCCTATTTGCTGGCAATGAAGAAGCACTTGCCGCCTGGCATCATCGGCGCTTGGTGCCTGCAAACTCTCATTACGTGGGATAAGATTTCAAAGTATGAGCACAATCCCTCAGTCAAAATGGATGTGACTTTGGGTTCTGAGGCTAAGACAGCGATGGATTACGGTCTGTACGATGTTCCCGAAGGCTCAGAACCTTACATGCATATTCCAGTGACTCAGGATGTAGCGTTAAGGCATGGCGGCGGAACCAACGTGCACATGGGCTTAGGCTCTCAGTACGCCAACGCAAAATACAACAAGACAATGAGTATGGGCGACCGGATTGCCCTGGAAATCAAACGAGCTACAAGGGACAAAAAACTGCATCTTATCGTGACTTGAGTGAAATTTCAATGCGTCAAAAAAAGCCTCTGAAGCTAACGTATGCGCAGGCAGGCGTGGATCGTACTCTTCGGGCAAAGTCAAAGAAAGCTCTAGGTGTTCTGGAAGATACATATCGGTTCAGCAGATATGGTTCGCTCGTTAAGCTTCCTTACGGCAACATCTTTCCAATTGGCGGGGATTTGTACCTTGACTTCGTCATTGAGGAAATAGGCACCAAAGTCTTGATAGCTCAACTTGCTGACAAATACGACACCATTGGCATTGACGGCATTGCCATGGCAGTGAACGATATCATACGTTCCGGCGCTCGACCTTTAGCTTTGGCAGACAATATTCACGCCCATGTTTCTGACCCAGCGTTGGTTGCTGAATGGATGAAGGGAATAGTCAAAGGCGCAGAGGAAGCCGAATGCATTGTGCCAAGCGGCGAAATCGGCGATGTGCCTGATTTGATTAAAGGCGTTGTTGATGGCAAAGGCTTCGACATGATTTTTGCTTCAGTTGGCGAAGTGCAAAGACGTGACATAATCTATGGGAATGATTTGAAGCCCGGAGACATCGTGGTTGGCGTGCGCAGTTCGGGCATCCACAGCAACGGCGTTTCTTTGGCACGAAGAGCCCTGTTCAAACAATGGGGCGGAGCTTATGAGCCCTTTGATGTGCCCCAAGGTTTGGACAGGGAGATTGTCTATGAGGTTCTTGAGCCTACAAGAATCTATGTGAAACCTGTTTTGAAACTTATGCAGGGCCACAGGGTCAAAGCGATGGTTCATATCACTGGAGACGCTTACGTTAAGTTTGACAAGCTGATGCACTTGAACAAGGGCATAGGCTTTGAGTTCAACGAGTTCAAACCACAACCTGTTTTCAGTTTGATTCAGGAGACTGCCAAGAAGCATCGAAACCCTATATCTGACGATGAGATGTTCAAGACTTTCAACATGGGCTGGGGCTTCGCCGTCATAGTCGACAACGCTGTTAGCGATGACGCCATCGATTCTCTGGGAAGAAGCGGTTTTGAAGCCGCACGCATCGGCACGATTACGAATTCAAGTCGAATCGTTGTTAAATATGAAGGTAGGAAAATTCTGCTTTTGTCGTAATGACTTGTCAATTGGTTTTCGACAAGTTAGGTGAAATTTTACACGTTCATGTGGCAAAAATTGATAAATACTTGTATATGAGAAGCTGTTTCCATGAGATATCGTGCTAGAGTTGAGGTTGGGCTCAAGGCAGGGCATTCAGATCCTGAGGGTGAAACGACTAAGCAGTCATTGGCAGAGTTGAGCTATGCCGTTAGGTCAGTCGGCGTCAAGAAGGTTTACGAAATTGTGTTGGAAGCAAGAAGCTTAGCTGAAGCCCACAAAATGGTTGACGAGATGTGCAAGCGATTATTGGCTAATCCTGTCAAAGACAATTATGATCTCAAGATTGAGGAAGAATGAATGGACGGCAGCTTGTATAAGAGGCGATCTCTGCCGTTCCCGCTATACGAAGTTACGCTAGGAGGCGCTAATGGCAAACAGCTACTTCAGATCAGTGGTGAACTTGCAATTGGCTTGAACTTGGAAGAAATGAGACAGGTTCAGAGATACTTCGCTCAGAAGAAGCGAAATCCAACAGATATTGAACTCCAAACAATAGGGCAAACCTGGTCGGAACACTGCTATCACAAGACGTTTAAAGGCGAAATACTCACTGGCAAGAAACGAATTCGGAGTTTGTTCAAGACTTATATTGCCAAAGTCGCTCATGAGCTCAAACCTGCATGGTGCTTCTCGGTTTTTGAAGACAACGCGGGCATAGTGGATTTTGACAGAGGCTACGGAGTTGCGGTTAAAGTTGAGACCCACAACCATCCCTCTGCGGTTGAGCCTTTCGGTGGAGCCGCAACTGGAGTGGGTGGTGTCATAAGAGACATTCTAGGTGTGTGGGGAGATCCAATTGCATGTACGGATGTGCTGGGCTTTGGACCTCTAGATTATGATTATGCCAAGCTACCATCTGGAATCAAGCATCCAAAATACGTTTACAATGGCGTTGTTGCAGGTATAAGAGCGTACGGCAATAACATGGGCATCCCCACTATTAATGGAGCTATCTATTTCGACGAGAGCTACGTGGGCAACGTTGTTGTCTATTGCGGCTGCGTTGGCATACTTCCAAAATCCAAGTACGTACGCAACATCAAACCAAACGACGCTATTCTGCTGGCTGGAGGCAGAACAGGACGAGACGGCATTCACGGCGTCACCTTCGCTTCTGCAGAACTAACCGAAAAGTCTGAAGAAGTCTCACGACCCGCAGTTCAAATAGCGAATCCGATTGAAGAAGAAAAACTGAAAAGAGCAATAATCGAAGTTCGCAACCGAGGCCTAGCGTCAGGCATAACTGACCTTGGCGGTGGCGGCTTGTCTTCAGCTATCGGCGAACGTGCACACCAAGCAAGATGTGGAGCGTTCGTTGAGTTGGACAAAGTTCCTTTGAAGTACGCAGGGTTGGCTCCTTGGGAAATCTATGTCTCTGAATCCCAGGAAAGAATGTTGCTTGCAGTGCCTAGAAATAACCTTGCAGAAGCCATATCCATTTTTGACCATGAAAACGTAGAAGCCAGTCTTATCGGTAGGTTCACTGCTGAATCGGCCCTCAACATTAATTACGTGGGCGAGAAAGTTGCTGAAATCGCAATCAATTTCCTTTTCACGCCACCACGCGTCACGAGAAAAGCAAGGCTGACAACGTCGCAGCAAAGGGAGCCCGTTTTCAAAGAGCCAAGCGAATTGCAGAGCGTACTTCTGAGGTTGCTGTCTGCTCCAAACATCGCAAGTAAGGAAGCAGTTGTCCGCAGCTACGATCACGAGGTGAAAGGCAACACTGTAATCAAGCCTTTGCAGGGGAGATATGCTGGTCCAAGTGACGCCGCTGTCATAAAACCTTTGAACAAGTCTTGGAAAGGCATAGTCATATCATGTGGAATGAATCCAAACTATGGCAAAATCAGCCCCTATTGGATGGCAGCATCCAGCATTGACGAAGCTATACGAAACAACACTGCCGTAGGCGGACGCCGAATCGCATTGCTTGACAACTTCACATGGGGCAACCCTGAAAAACCAGAGCGTTTAGGATCGTTGGTGCAGGCATGTCAAGCCTGCTACGACATTGGAAAAGGCTTTGGGACTCCGTTTATTTCGGGAAAGGACAGCCTTTACAACGAGTCGCCTCTAGGCCCTGTGACGCCCACGCTTTTGATTACGGCTATCGGAGTGATTTCGGACGTCAGAACAGCCGTCTCAATGGATTTGAAGCAATCGGGCAATTCAGTCTATTTGGTGGGTCGGACTCTTCCAGAAATGGGCGGTTCAGAATACTACAGGCTCATGGGCTTCTTTGGAAAGACCGTGCCTCATGTCGAAGTGAAGCAGGCTAGAAAACTTGTTAGATCTGTGATCAAAGCAATCGACGAAAGCCTTGTCAAGTCTTGCCACGATCTTTCAGAGGGTGGACTAGCTGTTGCTGCAAGTGAAATGGCTTTCACCGGCAACCTAGGTGTTGAAATGTGGCTGAAAAACGTGCCCAAGCCTCGAAGCTTGACGCGGAATGATTTCATCCTCTTCTCTGAATCAAACAGTCGGTTCTTGGTGGAAGTGAATAGGAAACGTACAGAGGATTTTGAAGAACTGATGCGTGGCAACCCATGCACATTGATTGGGACAGTCAAGAAAGAGCCAAAACTCACAGTGCACGGCATGAGCGGCAAGAAGCTTGTGGAGACTGAGCTAACAATGCTTCGGAAGGCTTGGAAAACTCCTTTGGAGGCTATTGAATATGAAAACTGAAGAAATCTATGTCTGCATTCTGCGTGTCGAGGGCACTAACTGCGACGCCGAGACCAAGCGCGCATTTGAAGACTTAGGTGCCAAAGCCGAGGTTGTCCACATAGACGATGTTGTGATTAAACAAAACCTGCTCGACTATCATGTGTTAGTATTCCCAGGCGGTTTTTCCTATGGCGACTACGTTAGAGCTGGTGCCATACTTGCGAAGGCAACAATTGCCAAACTTGGAGAAGAGTTAAAGCAGTTCGTTAAGGAAGAGCGCCCTATTCTCGGCATCTGCAATGGTTTTCAAATTCTGGTCGAGGCTGGCTTGCTACCGAAGTTTACTGGACCAACCGACTTTCCCGAAGCTGCATTGGCGACCAACATGCCCATCGGTTACAGATGCATGTGGGTTCACCTGAAAAACGAAAGCAAAGGCAAGTGCGTTTTCACATCCAAGGTCCGAGCAGAGTCTGTTGTGCGCATTCCAATTGCCCATGGAGAAGGACGATTCCTGTTCGAGAAGAACAAACAAGACGACCTCCTCAGCAAGCTCTACGAAAATGACCAACTCGTTTTCCGGTACTGCAACGAACATGGCGAGGCTGCAGAAGGAAGGTTTCCAATCAACCCAAACGGCTCGTTCCATGATGTTGCAGGCATCTGCGATTCGTCGGGGACAATATTCGGACTCATGCCGCATCCCGAGAGAGCCTATTTCAGTTGGCAGCAACCAGACTGGTCCAGGGGAGAGAAACTCAACAAATATGGCGACGGAAGACTGATCTTTCAGTCAGTTGTCGAATACTTAAACAAGGAATTTTAGAGTTCCTTAAGCGCAGATGCTCTGGGAAGCCCCGCTCGCGCGCCCACTCTTGCTATGCACTTTGAAGCTACGAAGTTACCGAGCCGTCCGCATTCATACAAATCCTTTTGCCTGATCAAACCGTAAAGGAATCCGGCGCAGAAAGCATCGCCTGCGCCCGTGGTGTCAACAACCCTTGTCTTGAACGGTTCGATCAGGTGGTTCTCTTTTCCATCTGTAACATAGCATCCTTTTTCACCCAGTTTGACAGCGACGATGTGCGCACCTTCGCTGAGTAGCGCCTTTGCACCTTGTTTGAAGCTTTTTCGAGTAAGAATCTTCAACTCATTTTCACTGGGCATTACAACGTAGCTTCGCTTTATGAGAGGTCTCAGCGTAGCCATGCCCTTTCTCGCATAAATCTCGCCTGGATCAAGGCTTACCTTCACTTCTGGCAGTTCTTCCACCAGCTTTTTCTGCGCCATGAAGGGTTTCTCATCCATCGAAGCCAGATGCAGAAAGTCTGTTCGCTTGGCGTACTGCAACTTTATTTCTTCGAATTCTAGATCATCGTTGACACTTGGATGCACGTAAAGGGCTCTTTCACCGTGCCTGTCTATGAAGGCATATACTGTTCCACTGTGTCCTTCTTTGACGATTATTATACCATCAGTGTTGACGCCTTCCCGCTCAAAATCATGCAACAACAGCTGCCCCTCGTGATCGTCTGCAGCTTTTCCGATAAATCCAGTTCTCGCACCAAGTCTAGCTAAACCGACAATCGTATTTGCGGCTGATCCTCCGGGCGCTTCATTCACGCTTAAGATGAAACTCTCCTCTCCTTCCTTAGCGATTTTTCCAACATGATGAATTCTGTCTACATTCAGAGCTCCAAAGCCTATGACATCAAACTTCATCATCTAAACGCTCACTGACATGTAGATCTGAAAATCGTTTTAAACATATGCCACACAACCCATACAGAAACCCAAACAAGCCCTTCAAAGCGCTTGTTGTATGCGCGTAGGATCAGCTAGCAACAACATGCATCCAACCTGACATGAGAAAGAGCAAGCAATGGACACATTCGAGAGACTCGTCAAGGCTATGCTTTTATTCGTCTTCTCGGTGCTCAACGCCATAGACATGGTTCAAACAATCGCTTTCCTGAGAATGGGAATAGAAGGAAACATTTTCGCGGTAGCCTACCCTCAATTGTGGTTTGCTCTAAAATCAGTCATCGCTTTTGGCTTGCCTCCAGGACTATATTACCTTGACGCTTACTTAGAAACCAAAGAAGACGAAGGATTCTACGAATATCTAAACAGGTTACTTGGCTTCTTCTACATCATAATATTCCTAGCAGACCTATTCTACCTACAACTTGTGATAAGAAACACCGCAATCTTAGGGCGCGTTCTGCCCTAAAGTCCTCAAGTATATTCTGTGTTTGCCCAGTCTGCCTCCATAGTTGCCCGCCGAAACCTTGAGCACACCCTCGTGGTCTTTGACTGCGTCTATTCCCGCCCGCATGGCTTCTCTAACCGCTTCAAGCGTCACGCCGTTGACAACTATCTCAGGAATCGAATTCACGTCAGCCGGGACCTTTGAATCTGGGATCTTGTCTTTCAGCGAAGGACAATACCAATGATTGGTTGTTGGACCTATCTCGGGATAACGGGTCTCAGGCTTTGACCCAGCCGCACAAACGTCAAAGGACA
>Ga0315314_1004678_pt1 | contig 10182 bp, 5 predicted proteins | sample TDP9_MG_FD_203631 | JGI IMG/M metagenome (GOLD analysis project Ga0315314, IMG submission 203631) | Freshwater sediment microbial communities from Lake Towuti, South Sulawesi, Indonesia - TDP9 | ecosystem: Environmental > Aquatic > Freshwater > Lake > Sediment | place: Indonesia: South Sulawesi... | reverse complement strand
AGCCCTCCGGCAGGTCCAGCTCGGCGGTGTCCACTCCCAGCTTCTCTGCCCAGAATGCTGCGACATCATCCTCGGCGGGAAAGACCGTCTGCGCCTTCTGCGCATAGGCCAGGCAGAGGTGGCGCTCGGTGGCGTTCCCGGCTGGTGTGAGAGGGAGGACATCCAGATCATAGTCAAGCCTGACCGGCGCCAGGTACGCGTTCACCCGCGCGGTCAGCTCCCGGCTGCGCTGCTCTGAGGTCTGCCGAAGAGTCGCGAGGAAAGGCGACAGCCGACCCGCCACCCTGGAGGTGGGGAATCCCACTCCCATGTGGTAGGAGATCCCGGGTTCGCCCGGGGAGTTGATCACCGCGTCGGCGAACTCCGGAACGTAGACCCGCGTCTCCATTCCCACGCACACCCGCAGGTTCAGTCTCCGGCCCGCGGCCAGGAACTCCTCCAGCCCATCCAGCACGTCGAAGTCCACGATCCCGGCGACCGCCAGCCCGGCCCGGCGGGCAAGCCAGGCGAACTTGCTGGGCGAGTACCCATAGGGATTGTAGGAGTAGCACGTGTGGCAGTGGAGGTTGATCCAGTCGCCCGGCTGTGGCAGCGCCGCCTCCCCGCGCGCAGCCATCTCGGCCAGTGCGGCCAGCGCTTCCTCCCGCGCCCCGGGGTCGAAGCTGTCCAGCGCCGCCTCCAGGTCCGCGAGAGCCTGCATCAGAGCGTGTCACCCTGAGCGAAGCGAAGGGCCTTCACTCCTGCTCACCTCGCGCGCATGAGCTTGGTGGTCGTCTCTCCCCCGTTGAGCAGGTAGAGCAGCGGCGTCGGTCGGTCGGTGCCCTCGATGTACGCCGGCCTGGCCTGCCACGGCGTGACAGAGAGAACGTTGGCAAGGTCCATCCAGTACTGGAGGCGGGCCGGCTTCAGCCCCCAAGTCATGTGGAAGTGATTGGCCGGCGCATACTGCTTATACTCCCCCATGGTCGCGTACCTGGGCACCACGAAGGTGTGCGGCCAGGTCGGCGTGGAGGTGTGACAGACCGCCTGGGCGAGCTTCTCTGGCAGCTCTATGGTGACGGCCTCGTCCCACACCAGCGAGAATATCCCCGACGTCGCGCCATAGGCCATCCGGCCCGCGATCCCCTCGACCCCTCCGGGCGAGATGAACGTGACCGAGTTGCCCAGGCCGGGGAAGTAGCCCGGATCGGCCAGTGGCAGGGACACACCTGCCATGATCTCCTCCACCGACGCCCCGGGCATGGCCGCCCAGTCGAATGCGGCGCTGCCCGAATTGTCGCCATCCACCAGGCCGCGGGTGCGCCATAGGGCCTCCGCGTCAACAGACTTCGGAATGCCGAGTTCCTCGGCCAGGCGGACGATCTCCCACGGCTCCCATACTTTGCGGAAGTCCATGAATAGCGGAGGGCTTCCGCCACTCAGGTAGGTGCAGAAGAGCATAGTGAGCAGCCCCTGCACATCGGCCTCGGTGGCATAGGGGAGAGGCGGCTTGCGCCCGCTGTGGTCGAAGGTCGAGTTGAACAGCGATTCCATGACATCGGCGACAGGGAGGGGAATGCCGCGCGGGTCAGATCCCCATTCCAGTTGGCTCATGAACCCGCCGCCCACCGCGTTGAGGTCGCGCAGGAGATCGCGCGTGATCAGGTACATGGCCAGGCTCTGATCGAGGCGCGCCCGGTCCGCGTCGTCCCGCAGCTCGACCCGACCTCCCACATGCCCCTCCAGCCACGCGCGCAGCGCGGCGAGTTCGCCCCGATCGTAGGCCTGCTTCTGCAGCATATCGGCGAGCAGCTTCATGTCCAGCCTGGTGATCTCCAGGCCGAAGGCCCGGCGGGTGGGGATCACGTGCGCAAGGGCGGTCTCCATCCCCATCGAGTCATGCCCGAGGATGACCACCCGCCGGCCCTTGAGCGCCTGGCGGGTGATCGCGGCGAATGTCCAGTCCACCAGCGCGGCCGCGGTGCTCTCCGTCATCTCGGGTCGCTCGCCGGTGTCTGGCCAGGTGCCCACGTTGATGTGCACCAGTCGGCCGTACTGCGAGATGGCCCCGCTGGCCGCGTGGGTGAACACCACGCCCGGCTTGGGGCCGCTGTTGCCGCAGGTCAGGTTGAGGGGCGTGTCGTCAGGGAACTGGGAGAGCAGTGAGATCAGCCCGAGCTGTGGGAATGCCCACGTATCGGGCGCGCACACGAGAACGGCCACCCCTTCCCCGCGCAACTGACGCGCCACCGCGTCGGCCTGCCTCTCGCCGTCCACCAGCACCGGCGTGTACACCACGCGAATTGGGCTGCCGTCCGGCAGCCTCACGTCCTTGGCGATGACACTTGCCACCATCTCCACGATGTTGGCGGCGCGGCGGCGCGAGGCCTGGTCAATGCGCGGATCGCAGGTCGCGAACACGCCCACGGTCGGGCTCACAGGCTCGGCCGGGGGGTCACCAGGCAGACGGACAGGCTTGCTCATTTCCCTGCTCCTGGAGCGTCCTCCACTGCCCCCTAGCTTCGCTGGCGCGACGGCCTGCTCCTGGGAAGAGCTCTGCGCATCGCGTCAGGAGCAGCGCTCCCGCGTGCCGGGACCCGGTGGCGGCGGCAAGCCTCCCCCGATCTCCCCTGACCGACAGGCAGCCCCCAGCCACCCCGCCGATCTTCCCGCAAGCCGGCTGTGCCAGTCCCCGAGCGCGGACATGATGGAGGCTTCGCGCGCCACCCCAGCTCGCAGCCCACACACACTCGTGAGCGCCCATTCCAGGCCGTTCTCTGCGAGCCGCTCCGCGAACTCCGCGTCGGCTGGGAACAGGCGGCCGTCGTCATCCGCCCCGTGGAAGAGAAGGGCGCAAGCGAGGGCCAACGTGGTAGCCGCCGCCGCCACTCCCTGCGCGGCGTCCATGAGCAGAGCTCCCACCAGCCGATCGTCGCGGGACAGCTTCCGCGGCAGGTCGCGGCCGACGCGGTACACCGTGTCGCCAAGCGCCTGGTTGCCAAACCGCGAGAGCAGGTCCTCGATGTGCTCGCGTTCGCTTTCGACGGTGAACTCCTCAGGGTAGCGGCAGATGAGGGCGCGGCCTGATTCCCACATCGCCGCCCGCGTCACGTGCAGCACGGCGGGATCCTGGACCGCTTGCCAAAGGCAGCGGACCTCCGGCCGGTGCAGGTGCACCACGTAGGCGCAGGCCGCATGGCCCAGATTGTGGACGAAGGTCTTGCGATCCACATGCGCAGCCATGTTCTGCTTCGGGTCCAGGCCGGGCACATCGGGGATGGGATTGCGGAAGGCCTTGGCGTCCACCGGCAGCGTGTTGTAGGCCTCCGCATAGACCAGCAGGCGGTCCCGTTCTCTCTCCGCGGCCGGCATGATGGGCACCATCTTCCCGATGCTGGTCTCCACCAGTCCAACATAGGCGTCGAGGGGGAAGCCCGGGGCAAGCAGACGCTCGAGGTGTGACCGGAACAGCCCGGCCGCCTCCCGCAGGTTCTCACAAATCAGGATGTCCAGGGGAGGCCGGCCTGATCTGTATCGCGCCTGCAGTCCCTCGGCAAGCGCAGGGAACACCTGGGGCAGCCCGGCCTGCCCCACTGCGGTGGCCACGATGTCCGCGTCGGCGATGGCCTCCGCCACGCGGGCGGTGTCGCGGCCAGAGATGGCGGACACCCCCTCCACCCAGATCTGCTGAGGTCGCCGGTCTCTGATCGCGATCAGATAGCGGCCGCGCCGGACGATCTCCTCCACCAGCGCGTCATCCACCTCCACAAACACGACCCGGTAGCCAGCTCTGCTGAAGAGCTGGCCCACAAACGACCGGCCGATGTTGCCCGCGCCGAACGCCACCAGCAGGGGCGACCCTCCGCGGCCGCCCGCACTCTCACGCTTCACTCCGCGCGCTCCACCGCGATAGCGTAGGCCCCTCCTCCACCGTAGCAGATGGTGGCAATCCCGCGGCGATGTCCGTAGCGCCGCATGGCGTAGAGGAGTGTGGTGAGTATCCTGACTCCGGCCGACCCGAACGGATGGCCCAACGCGACGGCGCCTCCGTGCACGTTCATCTCCAGGCCGGAGAAGGCCTCCTCGAACAGCGGAATCTGCACCGCGAAGGCCTCGTTCGCCTCGATGATGCCGAACGCGCGGCGATCTCCGGCCGCGGCCATCGCCTCCACCAACTCTCGCACTGCTGCCACCGGAGCAGTTAGGCACTGCGCGGCCGGCCCATCCACCCGGCCGTATCCCAGCACTCTCGCCAGCGGGCTCCGGCCGAGCGCGGCGGCCCGCTCAGACGTGGTCAAGACCACGGCCGCTCCGTTGTCGCACGGCGTGGAGGAGTTGTGGAGGGAGGCGAGGTCGTCCGGGTGCTCGGCCAGCTCCTGGCGCAGCCGCTCCTCGGAGAGCAGCTCGTCTCTGTCCGCCCCGCCGACGGGCGCGATCTCCTCCCGGAACAGGCCCTGCTCGGCGGCCGCCCTTGCCTTCCGGTGGCTTTCCGCGGCACAGGCGTTGATGAGGTCCACGGAGTAGCCGCGCTCCTGCGCCAGAGCGAGCGCATACTCCCGCATGAACCGCTTCTCCTCGGGCCAGAACAGCCCGTCACGGGTGGTGGGGTCAATGATCTCCGCGCCAGAGACTTGCTCCTCCACATTCTCGCTGAGGCGGAAACGATAGGCGCCGGCGCGCTTCATTCGCAGGTACTCTCCCCTGCGGTAGCTGCCGGTGCTCTTCAGGAACGTGGACCGCAGCAGATACGGCGCGTTGGTCCGTGACTCCATCCCTCCCGCCGCCACCACACTGGCCGTGCCCGCCAGCAGCGATTCGACACCCCAGCCGACCCCGTCAAGGGCCGAGGCGCACACGCAATCCACTGCGCGCGAGGTGATCGTCGGCGGGATCCCGGCGCGCAGCGCGGCCGCCTTCGCCGGCGCCTCCCCAAGTCCGGCCGATACCACGATGCCCATGTTGACAGTGTCCACCGCCTCCGGCGCGAGCTCGGCCCTGGCCAGCGCGGCGCTGATGGCGGCCCCGCCCAGTGCGATGGCGTCGTGTTGCGCCAGGACTCCTCGGAACCGACCGATAGGCGTGCGCGCGGCCGAGAGGATGACGATCTCGTCGCGGAGGAGCTTGTGCACGGCTACCTCCCCTTGGGCGGCCCGCCGGGCAAGCCCATCAGCGCCCTGGCCTCCCGCATCACCTTCGCGGCATCTGGCAGGTTCTCCGCCTCCAGCGTCTGCGCCATCGGAGGCGGGACGTCATAGGCGGCCACGATCTTCACCGGAGCCCTCAGGTGCCCAAACGCCAGCTCCTGGGCCCGGTATGCAATGTACTCGCCAAAGCATCCCGTCCTGGGGGCCTGGCAGACCACCATCAGCCGGCCCGTCTTCGCCACTGAACCGGCGATTGTCTCCGCGTCGAGAGGGATCAGGGTACGCGGGTCAATCACCTCGGCCTCGATCCCGTCTCGGGCCAGCGCCTCGGCTGCCTCCAGCGCGACCTGGGCCATCTTCAGGTAGGCGACGATCGTGAGATCGCTTCCCTCCCGCCTCACCGCGGCCTGGCCGAGAGGGACGGTGTAGTCGTCCTCCGGCACCACGCCTTTATCTGTATAGAGCAGTTGGTGCTCGATGAAGATCACCGGGTTGTCATCGCGGATCGCCGCCTTGAGCAGGCCTTTGGCGTCATAGGGAGTGGAGGGCGCCACCACCTTGAGCCCGGGGATCTGGGTAACGGTCGCCTCCAGGCTCTGGGAGTGCTGTCCCGCATAGCCCTTCCCCCCTCCCACAGTGGTTCGCACCACCATCGGCAAGGTGGCCTTGCCCCCGAACATGTACCGCGCCTTTGCCGCCTGGTTGCCGATCTGGTCCATCGCCAGCAGGATGAAGTCTATGTACATGATCTCCGCCACGGGACGAAGACCGCACATCGCGGCGCCCGCGGCGACGCCCACGATCGCCGCCTCCGAGATGGCGGTGTTGAACACCCGCTCCCGCCCGAAGGCCTCCAGCAGACCCAGCGTGACCTGGAAGGCGCCGCCATAGTCGGCCACGTCCTCCCCGAAGAGGATCACCCGGCGGTCTCGTTCCATCTCCTCGGCCAGCGCCTCACACACCGCGTGCCGGTACATGATCTGACCCTTGCTGTCCCGGCGAAAGGCGCGCATCGGCCTGGGCAGCGGCGGTGTCCGCCACTCCGCACTGGCGCCTTCCGAGGAGCTCTCCGCGAACAGCCCTTCGCCGATGGTATCCGCAGCAGGCTCTGGGCTGGCGACGGCAAGGCGCAGCGCCTCCGCGACCCGCGCATCCACCTCCTTGCGCAACGCCTCCGCCACGCCTTCGCGGAGCAGGCCCGCAGCCGCCAGCTTGCGCTGGTAGCCCTCGATGCAGTCACAGGCCCGCCACCGGCTCTCCTCCTCAGACGTGCGATACCGGACCCTCTGGTCGCTGAGCGAGTGACCGAGATACCGGTAGGTCGTGCATTCCAGCAGCACCGGCCCGCGCCCGGTTCGGCACAGGTCTGCGGCGCGCTTGACCGCGTCCCACACCGCCATCACATCCATCCCATTCACGACCTCGGCGTGCATGTTCTCGGGGTGGTAGGCTGCCCCCCGGCGGGCGAGGTAGTCCACTCCCGTGACCTCCCCCCGCTGCTGTCCCGTCATGCCGTACTGGTTGTTCTCGATCACGTAGATGACAGGCAGGCCGTGCGCGAGCTGGCTCATGCACGCGAAGTTCAGCGACTCGTGGAAGATGCCGTTGTTTGCCGCGCCGTCCCCGAAGAGACAGGCGACCACGCGCTGGTTGCCCAACCGCGCGGCGGCCAGCCCCGCGCCGGTGGCGATGCCCAGCGATCCTCCCACAATCGCGTTGGCGCCGAGGTGGTTCACGTCGAAGTCGGCGATGTGCATGCCCCCGCCCCGCCCCCGGCAGTAGCCGCCCTCGCGCCCCAGCAGCTCGGCCATCGTCTTCCCCAGATGGAGCTGCAGCGCGCGGGACAGCAATTGCTGGCGCAGGCCTCCGGCCGGCGACGACTCTGGCCAGCGCTCCCCCAGGAAGGTCGCCAGCGAAGGCGGCTCCATGGCCATCAGCGCATAGGCGCCCTTGGCGATGGCGTGTCCGTGCCCGCGGTGGGTCGAGGTGATGTAGTCGTCCCCGCGCAGCGCGGCCATGGTGCCCACCGCCACCGCCTCCTGTCCGATGGAGAGGTGTGTCGCGCCGGTGAAGGAGAAGCCCTCGTATGGCTTCACCTGTCCCTCCTTGAGAGCCACCACCATCTGCTCGAAGGCGCGGATCACCAGCATCCACTCGAGCATGGCCAGCGCCTGGCTCTGCTCAAGCCGCCGCCCGATCTCTGCCGTCAGCTCGGTGTGGTACTGGTACTTGGCTATCTCCCCGAGCGCGATCACACCCGGGGTGAAGTCAGGACAGACCTCCAGTTCCTTCACCATCATCTCTTGCCTCACGCCCACACGGCGCTGCAGGGCGGGGGCCGGCCGCCCGCTCCGGCTGCCTGTCGCCGCGGCTGCCTGCTCCCGACCGCCGCGGCGAGGCCGCTATCTCAGGAACAACTCGATCACCGGCACTGTCACTGCCGGCTTGTGGACCGGCAGTTGCAGGGTCAGGAGCGCCGCCTGTGAGGTCTCCTTCACAGCCCCTGCCACCTCCGTCGGCCCCCCCTCGATCATCCGCACCTCCGACCCGTCGTCGAGAAGCTGCGCGTAGGCCACCTTCCCGCCCATCCCTTCGAGGTGGAGGTGCTCCATCGGCCAGGCGAAGATGTGCACGTACAGCCGGTTGGTCTCCCGGTTGTACGTCAGCCGGCAATCCTTCGGGGCCTGGAATCCCTCCGGCGCCGGCCCGCATCCGTAGATCGCGCGCCCATGGCGTCTCATCCACTCTCCGATGCCTTGCAGCCGGTCCACCGCCCGGTGATCGAACTCACCCCGCGCGGTGGGGCCCACATTCAGCAGCAGATTCCCGCCCTTGCTCACCGTGTCCACCAGCATCTCCAACAACTGCTCGACGCTCTTCCAGGTGGCCTCGTCCCGGTGGTAGCCCCAGGACCCCGAGAACGTGTGGCAGGCCTCCCAGGGCACCGGCCTGCCGTCCACGGTCACCCCCTCCTTCGGCACATACTGCTCTGGGGTGCGATAGTCCCAGCCGCCCTGCTCGATCAGGTCCAGCCGGTCGTTCACGAGGATGTGGGGCTGCAGCTCCCGGGTCATGGCGAGCAGCTTCTCGCTCTCCCAGTCCTCTCTCCCCTTGCCAAGCCAGGGCCGCGGCTTGCCTTGCTCGTCCCGGTCCGGGTAGCTGAAGTCATAGAACAGCACGTCAATGCGCCCGTATCCGGTGAGCAGCTCCCGCGCCTGCCCGTGCAGGTACTGCCGGTAGCGCGCCATGTCGCGGCCCGCGTTGAGCCCCTCCCGGTCCGGCCGATTGCGCAGCGGATGCAGATTGTCAACCAGGAAGTCGGGGTGGTGCCAGTCTATCAGCGAGTGGTAGAGCCCCACCCTCAGTCCTCGCGCCCGGAAGGCCTCCAGCATAGGCCGCAGTAGGTCGCGCCGCGCCGGGGTGTTGGTCGCCTGGTAGTCGCTCAGCCGCGAGTCCCACAGGCAGAACCCCTCGTGGTGCTTGCTGGTGATGACCATGTACTTCATCCCTGCCGCGGCCGCCAGTTCGGCCCATTGCTCCGGGTGATAGAGGTCAGGACCGAAGTGCCGGAAGTACCGCTCGTACCACTCGTCATCCATCTCCTCACGATGCTTCACCCACTCATGTCGCGCCGGCAGCGCGTACAGCCCCCAGTGGATGAACATCCCGAACCGGTCGTGCAGAAACCACTTCATGCGCTCGCTCACATCTGCCGTTTGTGCCACGGTGACGCTCCTCCTCTGGCCTGCTACGCGAACTGCGGCAGGTAGTCTCTGTGGACGCTCAGGTAGCTGTCGAGTATCTCCTCGGCCTGCTCAATGTCGTTGACCATGGGGTCCAGCAGCAGCGCCTGGAGCGCCCTCTCTCGGGATCCGCTGACCCCGGCCTCCGCCACCAGGTTGCAGATCGAGATCTGCAGATTGCACCAGCCGGCAATCGGCTCCGGCAGCGCGCCCATGACAACGCCGTGGACGCCGTGACCGTTGGCCACCCCGGGCACCTCGACGATCCCACCCTCCTGCAGGTTGGGTATATAGCCGCGGTTGGGGAGGTTGACCGCGGGCAGGTGCACGTTCCCTCCCAGGCCCAGCCCCTCGATCAGGGGGATGGTCATCTCCTGCTCTGCGCTGGGCCCGATGCGGCCGAGGTCCGCGCCCTCCTCCACCACCTCGCGGATGCGTTCCCACAGCGAATCCCGCCCATCGGCATGAGCCTGGTAGCGGTACTGCCGCAGCCCCCACTTCTCCCACGGCTCCCGCCCCGGGTGGTGGCACAGGTTCAGATACTCGGCCACATGATTGTCGCCGGGGTAGGGGAAGTAGCCTGTCCTCTCCATCAGCGCGCGGGATAGCGGCGACCATGCCGCGCCCTGCGCGGCCGCCGCCTTGCGGAAGGCCGGGTAGAGGTCCTCGCCGGTCGCCCCATCGCGGATGTCCAGCACCCAGCCGAAGTGATTCAGGCCCGCGCCCAGTACCGTGATCTCCCGCGCAGGTCTGCGGAGCACCTCCGCAATCTGGTGCTCCACGATGTGAATGCCAGGGCACAGGCCCACCATCCTGATGCTGGTGAAGTGGGTCACCGCCCGCGCCATGCGGGGCACCGGGTTGGTATAGCTGAGCATCCACGCCTGCGGGCACAGTTCCTCCATGTCCCGCGCGATCCCCATCACCAGAGGGATGTTGCGCAGGGAGTGAGCAAGGCCGCCAGGCCCGCCGTTCTCCGCGTAGGGCTGCCGCAAGCCCAGGGGCAGGGTGACCTCGAAGTCAAGCTGCCACCGCGCCTCCCGGTCCACTGCCACTGACACCACCACGAAGTCAGCGCCGGCCAGCACCTGGCGCCGGTCCGTGCTGGCGGTGACCCTGATCCGGCTCCCCCATTCCTGGCTCATCCGGTTCGCCAGACCCTCGATCAGCTTCAGCCTGGGCTCGGCGATGTCCACCAGCGCCAGTTCCGCTCCACGCAGTTTCTCATACCGCATCAGAGCCGCCAGGTTCCCTGTTCCGAAGTCCGCGCTGCCCGCGCCGATCACCACGACCTTCATCTCGCGTGCCTCTGCCAG
>Ga0315314_1004677_pt1 | contig 10185 bp, 8 predicted proteins | sample TDP9_MG_FD_203631 | JGI IMG/M metagenome (GOLD analysis project Ga0315314, IMG submission 203631) | Freshwater sediment microbial communities from Lake Towuti, South Sulawesi, Indonesia - TDP9 | ecosystem: Environmental > Aquatic > Freshwater > Lake > Sediment | place: Indonesia: South Sulawesi... | reverse complement strand
AAGTCATGGTCAAAAGATGCCTCGAGTGTGGATATGACAATAGCGATTCGGCTGAGGTCTGTGTCGGGTGCGGATCGATACTAATTGAGGTCGCTGCCGACAAGACTCGACCGGGCCCGGTAACCGTGGAAGTCCCCCCTGGGTCAGGGGCAGTGAAAGCTCCAATAGGCTTGTTCAGGATTCGCGGCCCTCCGAGGTCAAAAGTGAGCTTCGCGCTGTGCCTCATCGCCACGCTCTTGATAACAGTGAATGCAGTATTTGCGGGTCTCGCGGGAGTCTCAGTACCTGTTCCTGTTTGGATAGTTCCATTGACCTTTTCGAACGTTCCGGCTGACGTTGTCGGATTGACCATCGGATTCGGCATGCTAGTAGGCTCCATCCTTGTTCTAGCGAGAAGAGAAATATACGGAAGCGCTATGATCATCGTTCTGAGCCTTCTGAGTCTCTATGTTGGCGGAGGCTTCACGATCGGCTTCTTGATCGGACTCGTGGGCGCGTTCATAGGATTGTTCAGAAGGTAGGAGCCTGTCTCACGAAATTCTTATCTTCCTAACCAGTGCTAATTTGCCAATGGTGTTTACATGCCCTGGGTTTACGACTTAACATACGGTTGGGTTTGGGTCACCGAAACGCCATATCCCTACTACACGCAGGTCCCCTATTACCAGATGTACACTTCCTACCACTACTGGACCCCCCTTCCTCAACCATCGAAATTGTGTAGGTACTGTGGAGAATCACTGGTCTGGGTGCCCACATATCAGCGCTGGTGGTGCACCAAATGCCTAAAGTATCGCTGAAATGAGCCAGACATGCGTCTTTGAGTTGATCTCGCAACTGGACGCGGCAGACTGAACTGAACCTAAGCTGATAGTTGCACATGCTATTTATATGTACATAGAAGCACAACTAATGGGCTGAGTTTACGTGGTGAACCTATGTCTGTAAGACCACCAGAAGTCTGGGCAGCGCATGAGTACGCGGTCATAGGATCAATCTTCTTCTTCCTGTTCAGCGTTCTGCCGCTTCTCGCGATTTCACTGCTGTTCGTAGCTGACTCGTGGCTCGTCCTCTACTACATTGCTTATCTGACGGGGTTCGTGGTCCCTCCCGAGTGGATACTTCCTCTGACGATGGGAATGGGAGTCTTCGCGATAGTAATAATTCTAATCTTCATTGGAGCATATCTGACTACAGTGAAGAGAATCGACGACGGGCTCTACGAGGCAGCGAAAACCCCTTGCCTGATAATGGGAATCTTGGGACTATTCGTTGGTCTCATTGTCCCAGGCATATTCTACATGCTAGCATACACGAAGGTTGGAGAGGTCATTCTCAGGTACGGACCAGTCGCATCTAGAACCGTGTTGACGCCAGTCGGAGTAGCGACAACGTAGGCATCTTCCCGACTGGCCAGATAATGTTCAGAGCTCTTTGCCCGCCCAGCTCGACTTCACTCTGGAAGGGACTAGTCCTACTATTTCTCCAAATTGATAGGGCCGCTTGTAACAATGAGCTCCCGTGAATGATTTCAACGGTAGAGATCTTATCGAGTAGCAGACTGATCTCAAGATGGGCCGTACGATTACAGGTTCAAGCCCCATTCTCTGCTCGAGGTCTTATGGGAGGGCTGTCTCAGAGGCCTCGCAATTCTAGACAAGTCTCGCCTCTAGACCCTCCGGTGAGCGGAAGCTTGTCGAAAAGAGAGAATATCCTGCGGGAAGCAGGCTGCCCGTCTATTTCTTCAGTATAGCCATTAGCCCGCCGAGCAAGCCGAGAATGGTTCCGAACATGAACCCACCGAGGACTACGATGCTCAATACTGAGAACACTATCGCCAATATGCCTCCGATACTCTCGAACCCCGGCTGGAAGATGAGGACGGAACTCATGATCACGAGAAGCCCAAAGACCACTCCTATCGCCACCGCAGTCCACAACGGCATGCCTGTGAACCAAGGCGGGACAGGCGCGGCCCAAATGTAGTTGGATATCCAAGAGAGCCCTAACGAGCCCAAGACTATTAGGAAACCACCGATGATCGCCATGACAAATCCTATGCTTGCTCTGGCACCCAACTCTACGGTTGGAGGTCTACCAAAGACGCCCGGCCTGGCCCCACTCAACCTTGTGCCACAGCTGGAGCAGAAGATGGCATTATCGTCATTGTCGGCGTTGCATCTGAGACATTTCCTTACCATTAATTATCCTCCAACTTTTCTAAGGGCATAGTAAGTGGATTCGGTCTATTCTTAAGCCTTTTCCACGACTATGCATAAACTAGAGGGGTCGCTTCAGCCTTTTAGAGTCTTACATGATACCATTCTCGACAATGAGATTCATTTGGGTCTGAAACGCTAATAGCAACCGCATTGGGCACAAAGTCCACTTGAGATAGAGGTGAATGGAAACGGGAGTGAAGCGTGTGGGAGAGAGGTACCAGTGCACAGTCTGCGGCAATGAGGTGTCCGTCCTCAAAGTTGGTGGGGGAACCTTGGTCTGCTGCAATAAGCCGATGCTTCTTGTTGCACAAGCTCGTTGCTGAAAGCTCTGTCTGCCTTTAGGCGTCCTATCATCCCCGGAAGCTCAGTGTCATTAGGATAGAAGAGTCAATTCATGAGGTACTGGTTGCCCGACACGAGCTACTTACTGGTGAGGCCCTTCTCGGCCTGTAAGATCTCATTTCAATGATCTGCAGGAAGACGTGCCATGTCGACCATCGTTCTTTGCCAACTCAACCGGCTGTGAGAGATCGACTGCTAAATACTAGAAGAGCGCTAGTGCGGTTGAAACACCCCAACCGGAACGGCTTGGCATGGTTCGATTAGAATGTGCAAAATGTGAGGTCAAGCTTTGTCGAACTGAGAGGTTCGAGAGAAATCTTCTGCCGCAATTTTGCCCGATGAGAAATCTTGAAGACACGATTCAAAGTGCCCTGCCTAGATACGAGCGAGCAGATCTGAGAGAGCTATATGTCGCAGCGACGATCGGTGAGAAGGAGGCCTACGAAAAAATCAAAGGCGTAACGGTGGCTGTGCGACCTAGGATCAGAGAGATCGCAGAACTCGCTAAGAGGATGAAGTCCGGGATCATCGGCGTGGCCTTCTGTGTTGGTTTGAGTGACGAGGCGGAGAAGGTTGTGGAAATCCTGGAGGGTCATGGGTTGGAAGTATGCTCGGTCTGCTGCAAGTGCGGCGCAGTTGACAAGACAATCCTCGGAGTATCGAAGGAGCACAAGATCTCTGACCCGGACAAGTTTGAGGCCGCTTGCAATCCAATAGTCCAAGCCGAAGTTCTGAACGCGGCAAAGACTGGTTTCAATGTCATAGTCGGGTTATGTGTCGGCCACGACATGCTGTTCACAATGGCCTCTAAGGTTCCTGTCACGACTCTGATTGTCAAGGACCGAGTCACAGGCCATAATCCGCTGGCAAGTTTGTACGTGCGATATCACCGAGGACTTGTCTAGATGGCAGCGGGCTTCGCCGTTGACTGTGTACTAGGGCTTACCTAAGGCTCTTGCTACATCCTCGAGTCCCAATCTCTGGAGGGTGGCGCTGTAGGGTACGCCGTTCCTGTCCCAGCCTCGTCTCTCGTAGTACTCGTCTAGGAGGCGATCATATTGTTGAGGGTCAAGTTTGACTCCTTTCTGCGCGCCTTTCGATGGGGGTTCCTCAAACCATCTGGCTGGCGGATAGTCCATTCTTCTACTCCAGCTTGAGCCGTATTCTCTTACCCAAAATGCTCTGATGAGTGAGTAGATTCTGTCGCCGAGTGTGTAGATCTCGTCCAGGCTGAGCTTCACGCCTGCTGCTGCTTCAAGGAATTTGGGGTACCAGTCCAGTTCGAAGCCTAGTTCGATCCATGGAAATCGGCAGGTGACTAGGCTTTCGAAGGCTCCTCCCCTAATCCTCTGAAACTCGATGACCTTGGAGACCTTTTCAGGTCCATATCCTTCGCGGCCGTAGCTTATCTCCCACGATATGACCCACGCGTCTTTGTGGTGTGCTCCGATGGGGCTGGTTCCAAACGCCAGCGCCATTGCTGGAGCAGAGTGACAGTTATAGGCAGATATCTCGAGTCCCTTGATGTTCATGGCCCACTTCTCGCTGTCACCACCGATCTCTTCAGATGCCGCTCTGGTCCCCTTGCCGATCAGCCTTCCAAGGCCTCGCCCGTAGGCCACATCTTCGATCAGTCTTTTGGCGTCGTCATAGTTGCCCCATTCAACCTTCTCTTTCGTGAGCTTCTTCTCCGAGGCCTCCATTGCGAATCCAATAGCGTTGCCCAGAGAGATAGTGTCTAGGCCGTAGTCATCAGCCAATCTGTTCAGGTGAGCAACATGTCTAAGGTTGCCGACGCCGATGTTTGAGCCGAGCATGACCACATTCTCATAGTCGAGTTCCGACTCGTTACCCTCAACATCTTCTATCACGTTGCCACAGGTCATGTTGCATTGCGGGCAACCTCTCTGGGCGACTTTAACCTTCTCCATGAACTCACCGCCTATGCTCAGCGCCTCCTCGAAGACGCATTCTCTGAAATTGAATGTCGGCAGAACAGAGTTGGCTTGGCTCCACTCCACCGTAGCCATAGTTCCTTGACGTTTCCAGAATCCGTAGTTGGGCTTGTCGAGGACCGCTTTGTATCCTTCCGCCGCGACCTCCTTCAATCTCTGCTCATCAGCAAGAGGAATCTCTTTCCGTCCTTCAATCACAACTGCCTTGAGCTTCTTCGATCCCATGACTGCGCCAATTCCAGGTCTCCCTCCCGACCTTCCTTCCTGAGAGACCACAGTTGCAAATCTGACGCGGTTCTCGCCTCCAGGCCCTATGCCCAGCATCCCAACTGTCTTGCCGTGCTTCTCTCGTAGCCCTCTTTCAGTTTCTAACGCCCCCAATCCCCAATAGTCCTCCGCATCTCTGATCTCAACACGGCCGTCAACGATCAGAACATATTTGGGCTCACGGGCGGCTCCTGTGACTACTAAGGCGTCGTATCCAGATCTCCTGAGATTCACCGCGGCCCAAGATCCAAGATTTCCGTCACCATAACCTCCCGTCAGAGGACTTTTAGCCGCCACGACGATCTTGCCGCTGCTTGGCAGGGGAAGCCCTGTCAACGGCCCAGCAGCCATTATGAGCGGATTCTCAGGAGAGAAAGCGCCGACCCCGGGGTTGGTTTCGTCCCATAGTATCTTTGCTGCGAATCCTCTACCGCCAACAAACTTGAGGGCGAAGTCTGCGCCGAATTCTTGGGAGACGAATTTCTCCCTTGACAGGTCAAGTCTAAGAAGCCTTCCATTCCATCCCTTCATGACGCTTGCCTCTACACCGAAGCCTATAGCCATTCGAAGACGTTTTAGAGTTACGCCTCGTTGATCTTGGGAGAAGGAGGTGAACCCCATTCGTCTGCACTCAGGTTGTGCGTGTTGTCAGCTTCTAGTCCGGAAGATCAATAACGGATTGATTAGATATCACTATGATATAGCTGGATAGTGAAGTGCTTTGAAAGACTTTAGGAATGCTGAGTGGAAACGGGAAATCACCGAGGTCATGAGACAGATCAATGAGCAACAGATACGGTTTGCACGCCTACAGTTCATCGATGTGAATGGCGTTCCGAAGAGTCTTTCCGTTTCAACAAGGGATCTGGAGCTGATATTCGAGAACGGCCGATCGTTCGACGGATCATCTGTAGCCGGTTATCGAGAGATCGAAGAATCGGATATGTTGGCCTTTCCTGATCCGTCGACGTTCATAGTGATCCCATGGAGATCCGGAGAGAGGTCCAGCTGCCGATTCATCTGCGATATCTACTCTCCTGATGGAAGGAGGTTCGAGGCAGATCCCAGGTACGTTCTCGAAAGGGCGATCGAAGAGTGCAGCAAGTCAGGGATGGTTTTCAAATGTGCCCCTGAACTCGAATTCTTCCTCTTGAAAGAGAGGGACACTGTTCCTCCGACTCCGATAGACCTGGGAGGATACTTCGATGTTGAACCGGGCGAGGTGACTGAGGATCTGAGGCGAGAGATAGCGGATGCTGCTGAAGGCTTCGGGATAACCATTGAGGTGGCGCACCACGAGACCGCTCTCGGGCAGAGCGAGATAGACTTCAAGTATGATGAAGCACTGGCGACTGCTGACCGGACAGTCGCAATGAGAATGATCACCAAAGCAGTTGCTAGTAAGAATGGCTACATCGCAACCTACATGCCCAAACCTTTCATGCATGTGAATGGATCTGGCATGCATGTCCATGAGAGCATGTGGACCTTGGATGGCAAAGCAAACCTCTTCTTCAGACCAGATGAGAGTTCAAACTACCTATCCGACACAGCTCTTCACTTCATTGGAGGACAGCTGGCTCATGGAAGGGAGATGTGTGCGGTGCTGGCTTCGTGGCCGAACTCATACAAGAGATTGGTTCCTGGTTATGAGGCGCCAGTATACATTGCCTGGGCATTCAAGAACAGATCGCCGCTCATCAGGGTTCCCAACTTTGGCGGAAGGAGCCAAGCTGCTCGATGTGAGATTAGGTGCCCTGATCCGGCCGGTAATCCGTATCTGCAGTTCGCAGTCCTTTGCCTCTCTGGCCTAGATGGGATAAGAGGGAAGATAGACCCTCCCGAGCCGACGGAGATGAACGTCTACAAGATGAGCTACGAAGAGAGGAAGGAGAGAGGGATCATCTCACTTCCCGAATCCCTCCTTGACGCCTTGAATGAGATGGAGCAAAGCGAATTCATGCGACATGCGCTTGGGTACGAGGCGTCTTCAGCTTTTCTCAAGGAGAAGCGCAAGGAATGGGATCTTTACAGGACGCAGGTGACATCCTGGGAATTTGAAAGATACGTCAGAAAGCTTTAGCATAGAAATGGAAGATTCAGTCGAACGGGCATAGGCCACTCTAGCTGCTGACAAGGCTCTTTTAAGATCTTTTCCCAGTCCTTCTTGCCCAAAGCTTGTTTAGATCAACTTTCAGCAGGATTACCGTTACGATAACAGTGAACACGATTGATACGATGTGGAGATGGAACTCGCTGATTACTTTGCTCAGAACAAGACTGGCTGATCTTCCCATGTATGCCCCAGGAATTGTTATGACCAGTTTTCCCACGAAGAAAGCTATAAGAAACCTCACTGGGCTGTATCGCACTAGGGCAAGTGAGACCAACACTGGTTCATCTGGTATCGGCGAAGCAGCTGAAACGAACGCTGCAATAGATTTCCACCGTCCCCATCTCTCACCATATCCCCGCAACCTGCTGATACTCTCGGCACTCAAAGCTTTGCGCGCGAAGTAGCTCACATAGTAATGGGCTGCCTTTGCGACGGATGCGCCGGCTGCAACTGCCACTCCCACTTGGGCGGGCATACAACCAGAGTAGACGGCCGCGACGGCGCCTGAGTATATCATGGTTGAGGGACCCAAGAACGGGATGAGGTAGAGCAGACACGATGATAAGAAGATGCTGAGTAGGCCCCAGCTGAAGATCTCCATCAAAGCGAGTGCGTCTCCGACTGTTTCCGGCTTCGACCTGAGTCGCTCTGCGTCTGAAGATCTAAAGAGACTCTGATCTAGTTGTTAAATTCTGCGCTAAGGCCAAATAGGAAGTCAACTCGCGTGTTCACGGCCCTAACTCGAGGACGACTTCGCCTCTGGGGGATTTCAATTCACCTTAGATTGCCCTTAGTCTAGGAAGTAGGAGCCGCTCAAGCCAGCTCGGAATTTTCTCAGCCAATGGCTGTTCCCAGTCAGAGATGGTCCAAAACCTCTTGTGAGCATACAGTACATGCGGCGCGATACCTTCGGAACTGGATCCGTCAATGTGTTTTGCTTTCAGACAGTCAAGTCATAGCGTTTTCGCGGACTCAATCAGAGTGGGCTGGATTACGGAAAGTCTTATTGGTACACAGGAATTGTAGACAGGTCGATAGGATGCTCAGAAACAGTGCTAGGAGCTTCTTGGCCGGTTTGACTAAACTGGGTGTGGAGGCGCATTCTAGGAGGTTTCTTTCATCACTAGCTTTCTTTTCTCTTGCAGCTCTGAACGTCTTCATGTTCACGCCTCATCTTGCAGGCACCTTCCGGCTGCCTTCACTGGTTCTGATGTCACCATTCTTGGATTGGACCGTTTGGGTCGCTTCTGGTAGTGCTTTCGCTTGGATCTGCATCGCCCTTGCCAGATCTGAAATGGACTGGCTGCTATATCTTGGGTGTCTGGCGTTGGCAGGATCGGTTCTTCAAGTTCTGCCGACGGTTCTACCGAAGTACGGACCGTTACTGACTCTAGGCTGGGTTGGCGGCTTTCTGATGTCCTGCGCAACCGTCGTCTCAACATTGGCGTGTGTAAGAAGATCGAGAGAAGTATTTTCCATTCCTTCTGCAAGGGCGGCAGGACTATTCCTGAAGTCTCTATTCGCACTCGTGATTCCGTTGCAGATCTGGTCAATAGCGACTATGTCGCCTCTTGCCACAGCGTCGAGAGATTTTCCTCAACTCAACGTCTTTGAAGCCCTTGGCGAATTGTTTCGGTTGCTTACGCCGGTGACTGTTGTCTTCTTCGTGCTATTGATGACCGTGTGGCTGTGGTGCCCCTTGATCACTAGGTTGGCTAGAGGCCGTCTATGTCGTGGAACCGTCCAACGCCTCGCTACGGCGGGAGGAGCCCAGGCTTTTGAATGCTGGAGATTGATGGTTGGATTCTCTGTCCTTGTCGGGATCTTCGTTTCGAGTTACCAGTGGTCACGTGGATATCCTCTGGGTTATGACGCGAGATTCTACTCGTCTGTGCTTCATGGTATGAAGGCGACGGGCCCTCAGGCCGCCTTCTCAACTGAGCGGCCCTTCCTCTTCCTTGTCCTATACTCAATCCAGAGCGTCCTCGGACTGGAACCCCCGCTACTCTTGCGTCTGGTCCCAGTGGGCTTGGCCATCATTCTAGTCGTTGCAACTTACTTCTTCACCAGATTTGTCGGAGGAACAGAGAGGACCAGCGCGATAGCGGCTGCATTTGCCGCAGTCTCGCCGCGCGTCACAGTTGGTGTCGAATACTATCTTATTGCTAACTGGGTTGGGGTCCTATTGATGATGCTGTTTCTATGGGCGTTTTTGAAGATCGTTTCGCAAAGATCAGTCTTGTGGGCACTGTCGTCAATCGCCGTGTCCGGTCTCGTCTTGGGAGTTCACTATTTCACTTGGATCTTCATGATTCTTACCGTCGTTGGGCATTTGGCGCTGAAGATGTTGGAGACACGGTTCTCTCGCTTGCGCGAAATGGCCTTCCCTATCGCTGAGGTCTTGGGCTGCATCGCTGTGCTGGCATTCGCTCTGCTCTTCGTTAGTCTTGTTGGAGGCGAGTTGCTTGCCAGTCTGAGACTTGCGGAGCACATGGCAATGAGGTTTCTAACCACCGCTACCCCGATGAATTTCGTCGCCTTCCTCCTAGATCAGGAACGTATCAGCGTCTACTTTGGTGCGGAGCACTATGCGATACCACTGTTGTATGTTCTGGCGTTGGTTGGTTTCGTTAGGTTGAATGGCGTAGCGGGTGAAAAGGCGCGGATTGTGAGGTCTTGGCTGATAGTCTCATGTGTGGGCGTTCTGCTAGTCCGCTACAATGAGTGGTGGCGCTTTCTCTATATGATTCCGTTTGAGACTCTTGGCGCTTTTGGATTCACCGCTCTCATTGAACGTGTTGGCCTTGTTGATGATATCCGAGAGATGAGAGTTGGCGGGGACAACTTACCCTTGATGGGGCTGCTGTTAGTCATCTTCTTCTTGTTCAGCACAGTCCTAATGTTTTCCAGTGTTCCTTCGTCTGTGATGCTTCTGTCTTTGGTTGCAGTCGCGTTTGTTGAGCTTCGTTCTCCGTTGAGGCAGGGATGGGGTGGAACGATCTATCTACTAGTGACTTTCCTCTTTCTTGAACAGCTTGCCAGAGCACTCTGGGCCCTCACCTAAGACTCTTAGGTTGGTGAGTCTGAGTGTCGACTCGTCCGAGTGAGATTCATGGAAACCTCTCTCGGGAGGGAGAATACTATTGGATAGGTCAACCATTCGGCCGTCTCTTTGAGTCAGCAAACCCGCAGATGTGTTAGCGTAGCTGAATCATGTCTTCCCCAGCTTTCCTGAAGTATGTCTTCGCTTCTTCGCGTGTAGCAAGGTGTATCTCGAATGGGT
>Ga0315314_1004676_pt1 | contig 10185 bp, 9 predicted proteins | sample TDP9_MG_FD_203631 | JGI IMG/M metagenome (GOLD analysis project Ga0315314, IMG submission 203631) | Freshwater sediment microbial communities from Lake Towuti, South Sulawesi, Indonesia - TDP9 | ecosystem: Environmental > Aquatic > Freshwater > Lake > Sediment | place: Indonesia: South Sulawesi... | reverse complement strand
TCTCCAGCGAGATCGCTGCCGCGGGATCGCCGACGAGGTCGAGGGCAAGACGGTCGGCGCGTCGCTCGCGCGCCCGCGAGGCTGCGGCCGAAAGCGGTGCGAGGAGGAGACCGAGGGCGCCTCCGGCTAATGCGAGGAGCGGCAGGCCTGCCGCATCGGCTGCGCTGCTGAGACCGAGTCCTTTCCATGACGCAGCGAGCACAAGCGCTGCGGCTCCGAGAACCATCGCCCGCAGCCCTGCCGCCTGGAGAAGCCCTTCGAGCATGTCTCGATACCGGTGATGGGCGAGCTCGTGGGCTACGACGAGCTCGATCTCCTTGGGCGGCAGGGCGGCCAGCAGGGTGTCGAACAGGAGGATGCGACGCGTGCGTCCCCACCCCGCGAGGGCCGCGTTCGGCCTTCGCGTCTTGGCCGAGGCCTCCAGCACAAACACCCGAGAGAACTCTGGCGCGCCCGCGTGGGCTGCCAGCCGGACGCATGCCTCAGCCAGAGGCCCGGGCTCAAGCGGGCGCTGGCGGAAGAACCTCGGCAGGATCAGCACGGGATAGAGGATCTGGCCAAGCAGGCTGAGCAGGAGCCAGCCTGCGGCCGCGGGCGCCCACCACCACAGGGGATCCCAGCGGATCAACGCGTAGAGTGCCACGGTGAGCGGGAGCCAGGTTCCAAGCCCGATCGCCGCACCCTTCGCAGCGTCCGCAACAAAGCCCCTGCGCGTCTGGGTGGAAAGGCCGTAGCGGCGCTCGAGCGCATAGCCCGCCAGGTAAGCTCCGGGCAGGGTCAGCAGAGCCAGGAGGGCTGAGAGGCCGAGCACATACACGACGACGATCAGGGGCCAGGAGCTCCCCGCAATCTCCTCCACGGCCGCGCGGAACGCGACCGTTGCGCCGCTGAACAGCCAAAGGGCGAGGCCACCAAACGCAGGCACGGCCCCGACAATCCATGTCCGCACCATCCGCTCGCGCCACAGCCTGCGCGCGCGCATTCGCAGCTCGTGCTGGAACTCGTAGGGGGAGACGATTGCTCCGGGCGCGGCCGGAGGTGTCGGCTGGGCCATCGGAGAGGCAATGCCAGCCTCCCACATGAATGCGCCACTCGAGCCTTGCAGCTGGCCTGCCAGATACATCCAGCGATAGCCAGAGCGCGGGGTTTAAAGGGGTGTGGCTGCCACAGGATAGGACTGTCCTGGGGGCGGCCCATGGCGACAGTCCAGCAACGTCGTATCCAGCGGGTGGCAAGGCCGGGCCTCGCCATCCGCGAGGTAGTCCTCGAGGACGTCCCCCCTCCTCTGCCTCCGCTGCGGCCCCGCCTGCCCACCGCTGCCTCCCCGGCAGCAGACTATGCCCGACCTAAGGTGCCGACGCGGCCCAGGGCTCCATTCCGTCCGCGCCCCTCTGAAACGGTGTTCCAGTGTGGGCAGTGCGACATGCTCGTGCCCGAGTCCGCCCCCATCTGCCAGTACTGCGGCGCGCGCTTTGAAGGAGTCGTCGAATCGGAACCTGCGAGGCCCCAAGTGCTCACCTCCGAGCCTGGGGCGCGTGAGGAGCAGTCTGAGGACGCCCGTCCCGTCGCTCCTGGACCGCCGCCGGGTCGGTTCGATGTCTTCACCTTGCGCGCTCACGATCGAGCCGACCACGACCGCCTGTACGCCGAAGCCGCCACGGGTGCGGTGGCGGCCGCGAGATTGCTGGAGGCGGTCGAACGGCTCATCCGCGATTCGGAATCGCTGGGGCTCGAGATCTCAGCGACCCGCAGGCTGATGCGTGAAGCCTGGGAGGCCCATCGAAACCGCGACTTCAATCTCGTGACGGTCCTTGCCCATCAGAGCGAAGCGGAGCTCCTGCCGAACGTCTCGCGGCTGATCGAGCTTCAGCTCGCGCGTGTCCGCGACCTCGTCGCGCGGGGGAAGACGCGGGGCGCGGAGGTGGAACCGTTCGTCTATCAGCTCAAGCTCGCCTACGGAGCGCTCCGCCTGGGGCAGCTCGATGAGGCGCTCGCGATTACGCGCGACCTTGTCGAATCGATCCGGGATGCCGCCGTCGGCTGGGCCTGACGACCAGAGCAGCCTGCGCGTCAAGGCTTAAGTAGCCTGTCCGGCGTATTCTGTAGGCCGTCGTGGCCGCGGGCGGGATGGACCTGGTGGGAGACGGAGGCTGGCCCCGGTGACACCCCCCAGATCGAGCTCTCGAGCTGGCGGCGATTCTCGAAGTGCGGCGCGCGCGGGCGGAGCGTCGTCCCGGCCATCGCCCGCCCCTCGGAGGGCTGAGCCTCCGAGTCCCGGTGCCCATGAGATCCAGCGCTCTCGGAAGGCGGCGCTGCTCCAGCTCAAGATGGGCAGGTCCGCTCAGGTGTTCGGGCTTGTGGCCGCCGGGATCCTCGCGGCGCTGGCGGTGTTGGTCTACAGCTTGGACCGCGCGCCGGAGCTTGAGGCGGCGCTGCCGTTCGATCGCATCATCACGGAGTGGAGCCTGCCGCTGTTCGCAGGCCTTGGCATTGCGCTCGCCGTCCTCTACATGAAGTGGCAGCCGTACCTCGCGGATCGAGACGAGCCTCACTTCATCGTGAGCTTTGCCGCCGCCATCGTCTCCGCCGCCCTGATCGGGTTGCTGTTGGCCCGCCAGTTCGGCTACTTCTCGATCGAGGAGACTTCGCTCGTCGGAAAGCTCCTCTTCCCAGGTTCGCTGTTGGGCCTCTCGCTCTCCCAGATCTCCCTGGCGATGACCTGGGAGGGCTGGAGCCGCCGCAAGACCGCCGCGGTTGCCACGGCCGCAGTCCCGCCGCTGTTGCTCTTCTTCACCTTCTTCGTCGCCGAGGAGGACCTGCCCGGACTCCTGGCGATCGCCTACCTCGGCAGCGCCCTGATGGTGCACATCAGCGGCTCGACGCTCCATCTCATCGCGAGCTCGACGAGCGAGCATGAGCGGGAGATCCTCCGGGCCTCCGACAGCAAGCTTGCCACCATGACCAAGGAGCTCCAGAGCCGTGAAGAGGTGCTCACCTACCGCGAGGGGACGCTGCGGATCCGCGAGGCCGAGCTCGAGGCGTTCGAAGCGAAGCTCGCGAACGAGCAACTGGGCATCGAGGAGCGCAAGAAGGAGGCCGCAGCCCTCTCCGCGGAGTTCGAGAAGCGCTCTTCAGAGCTCCGGGAAGGCCAGCGGGAGCTCGCGCGCCAGCGGGGGGAGCTTGAGGCACGTGAAGAGGCGCTCAAGCTCAAGACCTCGGAGATCGGCTCGCTCACCACGCAGGCCGACCGCGCCGGCCAACAGGTGGCCTCGCGCGAAGCGTCGATCCTGGAGCGGGAGAAGGAGCTCAAGCGATCCTCGATCGACTTGAGCGCGAAGGAGCGCGACCTCGCGGCCCGAGCGAAGGAGGTCGCCCAGGACCAGGAGCGGCTGAAGACCTTCGAGGGTGAGCTCGAGGCGCTCCAGGCCGATCTCGCCAAGCGCGAAGCCGACCTGCGCGTCCGCGAAGATGCGACCAAGCTGCGCGCACAGGCGATCCAGACCGAAGCCCTCCGGGTCGGCAAGGAGAGCGAACGCGTGGTGGCCCTGCAGCGTCGCGAGCAGGAGATCCTCGCCCAGCACGAGAAGTTCGCCCAGCGCGAGCTCGTCCTGAAGGAGGCCGAGGACGCGCTCTCCGATCGGCGTCAGGAAGCGGAGCGGACCGAGGAGCGTGCGAAGAGCCGCCTCGCCGAACTCAAGAAGGCCGAAGAGACCGTCACCGCGCGCGAGAAGGCGCTCTCGGACAGCGAGGAGACCTTCAAGGAGAAGATCCGCGAGGTCGAACGGCAGCTCAAGCTGCTGGACGATTCGAAGAGCACCCTTTCAGAGCGGGAACGCCAGTACGCGCGTCTCGCCGAGGAGGCCAGGACTCGTGCGACGACAGTCACCGCAACCCAGCAGGAGCTTCAGCAGCGCGTGTCGACGCTGGAGGCCCGCGAGGCCAAGGTGAAGGAGCTCGAGGCGAAGTTCACCACTCAGCAGGAGGGGATGAATGCCCGCTTCCGCGAGCTCCTGGAGAAGGAGAAGGAGCTCGAGGCCCGCTCAACCGAGCTCAGCCTCCGCGAGGTCGGCCTCCAGGCGAAGGAGCGGGAGGTGCTCGTCGCGGTCGAAGGCGCCCAGGCAGCGCAGGTGGAGGCGTTCGCAGGCGCGGGGGAGGAGGATCGCTCCAAACTCTACGCCGTCCAAGAGAAGCGGCTCCGCGACAAGGAGACCGAGATGAAGCGGCGCCTCTACGAACGCGAGAAGGAGCTCGAGCGCCGCGAATCCGCGCTCCAGCAGTACCTCAAGAAGGGGATCGAGGAGAGCCAAGCGGAGGTCATCGAAGAGGTCGTTTCGGAGGAGAAGGTCAAGACGGGCACACCGCGGCTCGACGACCTGCTCCTGGGCGGCATCCCCTTCGAGGCGAACGTGCTGGTCGTCGGCCCACCGTTCGTTGGAAAGGAGGTCCTGATGTACGGGTTCGTGGCCGAGGGCCTGAAGAAGGGGGTCCCTGCGCTCATCGTGACCACATCGAAGCCCCCGAGCGAGATCGCCAAAGAGCTCGCGCCCGTGCTCCCAACGTTCCTCGACTTCGAGAAGCTTGGGCTAGTGAAATGGATCGATGCCACCGGGAGTGTGGAGGGGGCCGAAGACCTCCGCATCGTGGCCTCGGATGTCGTCAAGGCCATGGGCCCCACCGACTACGACGGGATCCTCGCCGCGCACGAGAAGGCGGTCGACATCTTCTCGGAGAAGGAGTATCCCTACTACCGCGTCATCTACCTCTCCCTGTCGCTCAGCGTCACCCAGACGGATGAGAAGGCCGCCTTCAGGTTCGTCCAGACGTTCGTCGGGCGGCTGAAGCAGACCAACGGGATCGCCCTCTACGCGCTTGAGCGGGGGATGCACGCCGACCAGCAGCTCGAAGCCCTGGGGCATCAGATGACCGGGGCGATCCACTTCAAGGTCGACAAACAGAAGACGCTCCTGATGGTCCAGGGGATCGGCGACGCCCAGACGCGCGAGTGGGTGGAGTATCGCCACACGAACAAGGCGCTCATGCTCGGCGCTTTCGCGCTCGAGCGCATCCGCTAGACGGGCAGTTTCACGGGACCTGCTGAGAGGCTCATCGGGGTCCTGAGACGAACAGAGGCTCCAAGAGGTGGGCGGCCTCTGTGAGCCCTGAGTCTGCCATGGAGCTCCACACGGCTGTGCCTCCCGCCCAGCCAGCCCAGCGGTGGATCGCCCACATCGACCTCGACGCCTTCTACGCCGCAGTGGAGCTCCTCGACCATCCCGAGTACCGCGGAAGCCCGCTCATCGTCGGCGCGGATCCCAAGGGCGGACACGGACGCGGCGTGGTCGTCGCCTGCTCCTACGAGGCGAGGAAGTTCGGTCTCCACTCCGCGATGCCGATCGCCCGCGCTTATCAGCTGTGCCCGAAGGGCCTCTACGTCCGGCCGCGGTTCGACCGCTACGAAGAGGTCTCCCGGCAGTTCCACGGCCTCCTGGTGAAGACAGGCCTGCCAGTCCAGATGATGAGCATCGACGAGGCCGTGGCGGACCTCACGCCCAAGGCCTCGCGCGCTGAGGAAGCCAGAGAGATCGCCCGGGGCCTCAAGGCGCAGCTCCGCTCCGAGCTCGGCCTGTCGAGCTCCATCGGCGTGGCTCCGACACGCCTGTTGGCGAAGATCGCCTCGGAGGTCCACAAGCCCGATGGCCTGGTGGTCGTGGAGCCAAAGTCGGTGCCCTCCTTCCTGGCTCCCCTCCCGCTCGCCAAGGTGCCGGGGATCGGGCCAAAGACGCTGGAGCGCATCAGGGCGCTCGGCTGGGAGACCGTCGGAGACCTGGCAGGGGGCTCGCGTCTGGAGGCCCGCCAGGCAGTGGGCGAGCTCGGGTTGGAGCTGTGGAGGCTCGCGCATGGCGAGCTTCCCGAAGAGGCCTGGGAGCCCGAGGAGGGCAGCCGGTCGCTGAGCACCGAGACGACGTTCTCCGAGGACGTCTCCTCCGACGCCGAGCTCCTCGACACCCTTGACCGCCTCGCCTCCGAGCTCCATGGGCAGGTCCGCAGGGAAGGGCTCCTCTACCGGAATGTGGCCCTCAAGCTTCGCTACGCGGACTTCCGCACCCTCACTCGGAGCCTCACGCTCGCCAGCCACCACGGAGACCTCTCCGCGATCCAGCATGCCGCTCGGGAGCTCCTCCAGCGGACCTGGGAGCGCGGCGCTCCGGTGCGGCTCATCGGTGTCCGGCTTTCCGCGCTCCGCCAGCCGGGCAAGAGCCAGCGACGCCTGGAGGTCTGAAGTCCACCATGCGGCCTCTGCGCGAGCCCGAGTCTGCCCTCCTGCCGCCGCTCCGCGCCCACTTCGAACGCGCCGGCTATGTGGTCTCTGCCGAGGTGCGGATCCTCTGGCGCCGTTGCGATCTGCTCGCCGCCTCCCCTGCGGAGCTCGTCGCGGTCGAGCTCAAGCGCGCGGATTGGCGCGAGGCGCTCGTCCAAGCTCGCGCCTACCAGCTCGGAGCGGACCGAACCTACGTGGCCCTCCCCTTCTCCGGAGCGGTCGCCGCAAGCCATCACCGGTACTGGTTCGACCGGGACGGCATCGGCCTGTTCGGCGTCCGCCGCGGGCTACAGGAGCCCTCGGAGATCTTCCCCGCCCGCCACTCCCCTCGGCAGCTTCCCGCGCTGAGGGAGGGGCTCTGGAAAGCCCTCCGCAAGGATGCGCCAGAGCACGCGCCGCAGGCTCAGACGTAGCCGCGCTCGTCCTCCGGCTTCCTTTCGGACAGTCGCGCCTGTTCGCGCAGCTTGACGACCCGTTGCTCGATGAGCTTCGCGTCGCGCAGCAGGGGCTCGACATCGATCGCCAGGCCGGGCAGGAGCTGGTCGATCGCGCCGATGAGTCGCGCGGCAGTCCGCGGGATCGGCTCCTCCTCAGTCGTGGCGGCGATGAAGACGAAGACATCGAAGTTCTGCCAGCGCCCCTCGTTGAGCAGGATCCCCGAGATGTAGGGGACCATCCCGTGGTCGAGTTGCGCCAGCCCCACGCTCTCCAGCCGGTTACGGGCGCTGTCTGTCGACGCCACGGCGTAGAGCTCACCGGGCTCGCCCGCCGCGATGAGGAGCTCGCGCGGGAAGACCTCAGGAGAGAGGATCTGGCTGCAGCGCTCCGCCCGCGCCCACTCCAGCATGAGCATCGCAAGCGGCCGAGCGAGCGACGGAGCCGGCGTGAACTCGGAGAGGAATACCGCGAGCTTGGAGTGCTCAGAGCCGTATACGCGCGCCGGGAACTTCGGCCGTCGGTCGTAGACCATCGAGATCGGCGGGAAGTGGGGCGAGTCCAGACAGGCGATCTGGTCGAGCTTGAGATGGGCGATGAGATAGTTCGCCACCACGGCATTGATCAGGCTCCCGGAGGGGTAGCCGTTGATGACGGTTGCCCCCTGGAGGTCGAGGTCCTTGAACTTGCGGATCACGACGTCGGCCGGGGGGATCCGTACGCTCCCTGCTGCGGGGATCTCAGGCTTCGATGGGCGGTGGATCATCGCGCATCCCGCGGGAGGCTCTCGGCAGTCGCATCTCTACGACTGCCAGGTCCGCGGATAGGTGTCCGGCTCCATTAAGACGCGCTCGGTGTCCACGGCGATGCCGTCCTTGCCCCGGACCATCCCCTCCGCGTCCAGCTCCGCCCGGCCGACCGCGATCGCCTCCCCCTTCGTCGTGAAGAGGGCGACGAGGCCCTTGGGCCGCACGGTCTCCTCCACCGCGACGATGCCGGGCAGGGCGAGCTTCGCGCCGTGGCAGATCGCATCCACGGCGGAATCCTTCACCTCGATCCGTGGGAGGTGGCTCAGGAGGAGCTCCATCGGGTGGAGATGCTTTCGGAGCTCGCGCTCATTCCCGCTCCGCCAGTACTCGACCGCATCTCGGAGGTCGTGGAGCGTGACCGCTTGCCGTTCAGTGAGGTGCGCGGTCCGCACCCGTCGGAGGTCCTGGAGATGGGCGCCCACGCCCAACGCGTCGCCCAGATCGACGCAGAGCGTGCGGATGTAAGTGCCCGCCTCGCAGTCCACCTCGAAGAGGACGTCCCGCCCGTCGCGTTCAACCAGCTGCAATCGCTCGATGCCCCGGGTGCGCAACTCCCGCTTGACCGCGGACCGCACGGGCGGCAGCTGGTAGATCTCCCCCGTGAAGTCGGCCAGCACGCCTTCGAGTTTCTGCTGGGGGACCTCGCCGTGGAGCCGCAGCACGCCGACGTAGCCCTTGGAGGCCTCGTGGAGGATGTCCACCGCGCGCACGGCGTTCCCGACGCCGATCGGCAGGACGCCCGTCGCCCGAGGGTCGAGCGTCCCTCCGTGGGCGGCCCGGTCGACCCCGAGGAGCTCTTTCACCCAGCTTGAGACCTGGTGCGAGGTCGGCCCTTGCGGCTTGTCGATGATGACCGCGCCCCAGCGGAGGAGCTCCTCCAGTGTCCGGTCCTGTGGCGCTTTGCCCGCTTCAGCGACGAAGGGATGCTTGGTCTTGAGCAGCATCCTAGCGGACATCGTGCCCCTCCAGCCCGCGCCTGATGGCCGTCACGACTTCCGGTGCAGAGAGGCGGTCGGTGACGATGACGAGGTCGTAGATCGACAGATCGGTGAGGTCGATCCCGTACCAGGCGCGGTAGCGCTGCTGCTCGACAGCCTCGCGCTCCTGGATCTCGCGCCGCACCGCGTGGGCGTCGGCCTCCTCGCGCTCGATGATGCGGCTCACCCGGACCTCCAGGCTCGCCTGGAGGTAGGCCTTGAAGGCCGCGATACCCGCCCGCAGCAGCATCTGGGCGGCGAGGCGGCCTTCGATGACGAGCGGGCCAGTCGCTCGACGCGCGGCCTCCACCGTCCTCTCGTCGAGCGCGCGGTCGATGGACGAGTCCTGGAGCGCGAGCTTCCCGAAAGCCTCGAGCGTGAGCCCGCGCGCCGCCGCGAGCTCCCGAAAGAGTTGGCCAGGGAGCAGCAACTGGGCGTGGAGCTCCTCGGCCAGCTGCTGGGCTACGGTGGTCTTCCCGCTCCCAGGCGGCCCGCTGACCGTGACGATCATGTCGCTGGCGTCGAGCGTTCTAGCTCCTCTAAGCGCTTTCGGTAGGAGATGTACTTCAGGAAGCGCTGGAGCACCTGGCCGAAGGGGAGGGTGAGGAGCGAGTAGAGGAGGATCCAGTTCGGCAGTACGTTGCTGTTGTGCAGGTCGGCGTTCGGCTGCCAGGGCACCGCGAAGATCGAGCTCGGCACACTCGTCACGTAGACGGCCAGCCAGGCGAAGATCGGGATGATCACGAGCATCGTGATCGGCATGAGCTTGAGCTGGGTCTGGGAGGCCTTCATCGACTGGGCCATGATCTGCGGCTGAAGCTCGGTGAGCTTTCGGATCTTGTAGGTGTTGTGGGCAAGCCTGGCCTCCCGCAGCTCCCGATTGAACGCCGACATGATGCGCTGGTTCTTCGCCATCTCGATCCAGTCCATGAAGAAGTGCCGGACCGTCACCGAGAAGAACGACATGAGCAGGCCGGTGAGCATCAGCGTGATGATCGGGTACTGGTAGCCGAGCCCGACGGTCGGCTGGAGGGCGAGGCCGACGAGCCCGCCCACGGTCGTGCGGAAGCGCGCGTCGAACATGATGAAGAGCAGGAAGAAGAGCGAGAGCAACAGGACGAGCTGGTTGCGCATGCTCGGCCTCGCGCCCGGGGGAAGGCCGCCCATCCTCCGAGGGCCCGAGCCCCCTGTCATGCCGCCGCCCATCGCTAGGTCCCTCCGAAGAAGCCGCGCAGCACCGGATGCATCTCCATCATCTGCTCACGCCCGATGGCCTCGTAGAACTGGATCATGATGCCGACGGCCAGGAGCACCCCGGTCCCGCTCGCGTTCCCCACCGTCCCGATGAGGTCGGCGAAGGCGGCGAGCGCCCCGACAGTTGCCCCTGAGATGACGGTGACGACCGGGATGTAGCGCTCCAGGACCCGTCGGAGCACGCGGGGATCGCGCCGGAAGCCTGGGATCTGCATGCCGCTAGACTCGATCTGCTTGGCCACGGCCTCAGGGCCGAGATTGGTGGTCTCGATCCAGAACTTCGCGAACAGGATCGAGCCTCCGACCATCACCCCGACATACACGAAGACTCTGACGAGGATCTGGAGCCGGGTATGGATGCCCTCCTGGTCGAGGTAGCCATTAGAGAGGA
>Ga0315314_1004675_pt1 | contig 10186 bp, 10 predicted proteins | sample TDP9_MG_FD_203631 | JGI IMG/M metagenome (GOLD analysis project Ga0315314, IMG submission 203631) | Freshwater sediment microbial communities from Lake Towuti, South Sulawesi, Indonesia - TDP9 | ecosystem: Environmental > Aquatic > Freshwater > Lake > Sediment | place: Indonesia: South Sulawesi... | reverse complement strand
GACAGTCACCGGTCGCTTGATCGAAGCACCCGCTAAAGGCGAAGCAATCGTAATCGGCGACCTTCACGGCGATTTAGAAACCCTATCGCAGGTTCTGGGCGCTAGCCAATTCCTGAAAAAAGCCGACCACAAAGAACGCTCAATCTTGATATTCCTAGGCGATTATGGAGACCGAGGAGCATTGTCTGCTGAAGTCTACTACGTGATCTTGACGTTGAAGGCACGCTTTCCGGAACGTGTGATTCTCATGCGAGGAAATCACGAAGGCCCGGATGATCTGGTAGCGTCTCCACATGATCTGCCAACTCACCTGCGCAATCGATTCGGTGAAAGGTGGTCACAGGCTTATCTTGGACTCAGGGAGCTTTTTAGTCAACTCTATACCGCAGTTCTTGTCAAGGATCGTTGCGTTTTCCTGCATGGAGGCGTGCCGAGTGCCGCCAAATCGGTTGACGATCTAGCTCACGCACACGTCAAGCATCCGAAAGAAAGCCACTTGGAAGAAATTCTTTGGAGCGACCCCGAGGACGGCTTGAAAGGAACATATCCCTCGCCTCGCGGGGCTGGAAAGCTATTCGGACAAGACGTCACGGAGAAATTCCTCAAAATCGTTGATGCAAACATTGTTATTAGAGGACACGAGCCAGCCGACGAAGGCTATAAAATAAATCACAGCGGGCGAATCTTGACCCTTTTCTCAAGAAGAGGCGAGCCCTACTTCAACAGCCATGCAGCTTTTCTGCAATTCGATCTGGCGAACAAAATTGAGCATGCTTCTCAACTCAAGCACTTTGTGAAGCAATTGTGAAGTCTTTGGTCGATTCCTTTCTTGTATTTTTCTCGTCCTTGTTGAGGGATTCTATAGATGCACGGAAGTAGTAGCAGCATGTAGGGGTGCCTCTACAATAGTGCTTGACGTCAAAGTCTGCGACTTCGCCGTCTATGCCTTCTTCTAACATTCTTCTGCAAGTTCTGCTTCGTTCTCTTATCGTCAGGTAGGGACACTGCAACGTGGATGCAACCTGTTGTTCTGTCAAACAGTTATACGCTATGTCCTAGATAGGACATATGCAATTAGACATATAGCATTTGTTTCCTATAAGTATTTCTCAAGGCATATCAAAGCATATCATGGCTCCTTCTCAATCTGTACAACAACAAATAACTCTAAAGGCAGCCAGCATAATATCCTCAAATCAAACCAACGGCAAGAAGAAGTGAAAACGTTGAAAATAGGCGTGATCACAAGAAACCCAGACGCTTGGTGTTCAACACAGCTTCGAAGCGCGCTGGAGAAAAATCGTCTTCCGTCAACGTTTCTGAACTTTCGAGAGTTAGCTGCTAGGGTAAGAATGAAACCCGAAGTCTCAAGGCAGAACACAAATATACTAACAGATCTTGACGCGCTAATCATCCGGCCTATCGGTCGAGGTTCATTGGAGGAAATCATTTATCGCATGGATTTGCTCCACCGCCTTCAGCGCTTAGGCATGTTCATCGTCAACCCGCCACTCTCAATCGAGCGGTCAGTTGACAAGTATCACACCCTCGCTCTGTTCGAGGAACATGGCCTACCTGTTCCTCAAACTGTGGTCACAGAAAGCCTTGAAGAAGCGTTAAAAGGCTTTTATGATTTGGGTGAAGATGTTGTTATAAAACCCTTGTTTGGATCGCGCGGAATCGGCTCTACGCGGGTCACAGATCCAGATGTCGCTGAAAGATTATTCCGCGCCATAATCTTCTATCATGGTGTTCTGTATCTGCAGGAGTTCATTCCTCACGGCGACTCTGATGTAAGGGCTTTTGTGGTGGGCGACAGAGTCGTAGCTGCAATGCACAGAATAGGCGCTGACTGGAAAACAAACGTCAGTTTAGGAGCTAAACCCGTCGCTTTGAACCTAACTGAAGAGCTGGAGAAACTGGCAGTCGAAGCTACCAAGCTTCTGGACTGCAAAATCGCAGGCGTAGATATACTCGAGAGCGACAAGGGCCCAGTTATTATAGAACTCAACAGTCAACCTGGATGGAGAGGGCTGCAGACAGTTACATCTGTCAATATTGCCGAGGAAATAGTGAAATTTGTTGTCTCAGCCAAAAGGGCTCAGACCGATTAGAGGCTTGCTATTCCATGGTTAAGGTTAAAATTACGCGCATCGATGTCTCAACTCATAGGCGCGAGCGCTTAGAAGACTACGTTGCCGAGGAGAAGCCGCTTCACGTTTTTCTGAATCAAACACATTATGTTACTATTCTATGCCTTCCGACCCTTTTGAAGAAGTTAGCAGTTGGCTATTTGCTCTCTGAAGGCGTGGTGACATCTATCGATGAAATCCGCGAGATCAAGTTCAGTGAAGGCGGAAAATGCGTCGTGCAACTTAGAGGCAGCGTTGATGCTCACAAGCGGATAGCGGCTTCACAGCCATTTTCAAGGTTAGTCCTTAGCGGCTGTGGTTCGCCTGACTACTGGCCGCTGTCCAAGTTGATCGACAGACTCAGTCTACGCAAGTTGCCATTGGGCTTCAAAGTGAGAGCCGAAATCGTTTTGGAATCAGTTAGGAAACTGAACACTCTGGCTGAGACCTTTCGCAAAACAGGTGGCGTGCACGTTGCGGCTCTATATTCGCCAAATGGTGATCTAGTAGCTTACGCCGAAGACGTGGGACGCCACAATGCGGTGGACAAGGTTGTCGGCATCTGCGCATTGAAGAAGGCTGATTTCCATCAGTGCTTTCTGACTTCGAGTGGTCGTTTGACAGGTGACGTTGTCCTTAAAGCGGCCAGAATGAGCATTCCAATAGTGGCATCTCTCGCTGCAGCCGTGGATTCAGGAATTGAAGTGGCAAGAAAGACAGGCGTAACACTGATAGGATTTGTCAGGGGCAAACGCATGAATGTCTTTACCTATCCGCAGAGAATCATCGTAGAATAAAATCTCCGCATCTCGAATGGCTACCCCTCGCAGTGTCCTCTTGCTTCGTGAGAGGCATTGAAGAGGGCTTCTATTGTTCTTTCTGCCACTTTACATCATTCGTCTAGGGATCGCCGTGGCCAAGATCAGAGCCCTTATGATCAAGGTTACGCCGATGAGCATTACTATAGCCGCCCAGAACACGAACCATGTAGTCATCGCTGTCCATCTGGTTGATTGAAGAAGCAACGTGCGTGTTAGGTAGCCGAGTCCTATCCAGAAGATGAAGTTTCCAACAGTTTCCGCCTTTCTGCTTACCGGTGAACGAGCTACGAATCTGATAGCCAGTATGACTATCTGAAAAGCTCCAAAGGCAAAGCCGAATTGTTCCACACCAGTGTAGACTACTCGATGAAGTAAGGGATTTCTCGGTGCTGGGAGATAGATCAGCGTGTTAGGAACTTGGATTAGAGCATCAAAGTTATTGAAGAAATCTATGATTCTGCTGAATAGCCCAGATGTGGTTATGAATAACGCTCCAACTAAGATTAGGAAGAAGCCTGCTGAAACCGCTGTGATCAAACTTTCTCGATACTTGTAAGCGTATGAGAATGATCCGTAACTTTCAGTCAATTCATCCACCTTTGACTCCAATATTCTGACGGTCAGAGCATATAACGTTTCTTTTCTTAACAGTTTCGGGTGAATGGCTTAAATACCAAAAGCGTCCAAGTAAAAGAGACTCAGCAAGGTGAAAAAGCAATGCCCAATTGTGCGAAATGTGGCGCTAGGGTTCGAGAAGACATGAACTTCTGTCCAAAGTGTGGAGCATCTCTGAAAGAAGTGCCTGCAGCTGCTCCTCCAGCGCCTACAGCACCTCTGCCTCCACCCGCTCCCGCGCCTGTGAGAGTCGAAAAAGAAGAGAAACGAGAAAAAGGAGAGAAAGCAGAAAAGGAGGAGAGAGGAGAAAAGGAAGAACGATATGAGAAACGAGAGTCCGCGTTCATGGGTCCGTTGATTGGCGGAGTGGTTCTAATTCTCCTAGGTTTTGGCTTTTACCTAATACTGACAACCACTATTTCGTGGCAGACCATTGGTGCCCTTTTGTTCGTCATCATCGGCATTATAGTGATAGCAGGCGCTATATACGCCGCGATGATGGCGGCTAGACGACATCCACCAGCCTAGCAAGTCTCTTTTTCTTAGATTCAAAGCAATGCAATTCCAGATTGTTTATGAGGTGGCATCTTGAGCAAAGCTGTGATAGTTCTCGCAGGTGGGCTCTCAAAAAGGCTTGGTCAAGACAAGTGCTTGAAGGAACTAGTTGGCAAACCGCTGATTGCTCACGTGTTAGATAGAGTAGCAAGCGTTGCTGATGAAAAGATTGTTGTGGCTGGATCTAACGACCAACAGGGCAGACTTTCGTCCGTCCTTGGGCAAAGGGCTATAGTTGTTACCGACAAATACGCGGACCACAGCCCGCTAATCGGTGCATTAACAGCCTTTGAATTTGTGAGTGCTGAGCACGCTTTGCTGCTCCCTTGTGATGCGGCGTTCGTGTCGACCGAGATTGCCTCGTTGTTGCTTGACTTATGTGCGGGCAGAAGCGCTGCCATTCCACGGTGGCCTGACGGTAAGATAGAGCCGCTTCAAGCTGCATATAACGTTAAATCTGCTTCCAAGGCTGCGCGCGCAGCACTGGACGAAGGGAAACGTGACATGCTAGGCATGATAGCTCACCTACTTGGGATACGCTATGTTTCCACACTTGTGCTGCAGCAATACGACGAGAGGTTGACCACGTTTTTCAACATCAACACCCTTGATGATTTGAAACGAGCCGAATCTGTTCTGAAAAGAACCCGATGACGGCTGAAGGCGCCATCGATCTCGTTATATTATCGATGTCACAGTGTGAATGAGATATACAGAGGTCGATTGGCATGAGCATGATTCAAGTGTTTCCTGTGAGAGGCTTGCCTCTAATCAAAAAAGGTGACAACTTAGCACAACTCATTTGCACTGCAGCAGAGAAACAGGGCACCCCACTGCAAGACAGCGATGTAGTTGTTGTCACGCATGTGGTTGTGTCGAAGGCTGAAGGCAATGTATATAACCTCGACGAAATCGTGCCTTCTGAGTTTGCGGAAACCGTTGCTAAGAAACTCGACAAAGATCCAGCGCTGGTGGAGGTTGTCCTTCGAGAATCAACGGCGATAAGGCGTATGGGCGACGGACGCTTAATCACCCAATCCAGACATGGCTTTGTCTCGGCTAACTCAGGCGTGGATCAGTCCAATGTCTCTGGTGGCAGACTAGTTGCAGCTTTGCCCAAGAATCCTGATCGTTCAGCGCGAACTATACGTAAGGGGATAATGAAGTTGAAGGGAACGGATGTTGCAGTCATAGTCTCGGATACGCATGGGCGTCCTTTTAGAATGGGCGAAATCAACGTTGCGGTCGGCGTTGCAGGAATCGCGCCTATTCGGGACAGAAGAGGTGAATCCGACCTTTTTGGATACGTCTTACGGGTGAAACAAACTGCAATCGCGGATGAACTCGCATCTGCGGCAGAGCTCGTCATCGGGCAAGCCAATGAAGGCATACCCGTGGCGATTGTACGAGGCTATCCATACCCCCGATCTGAGAAAGCGAGCGCAAAAATGTTAATAAGAAGAAGACGAAAGGATTTGTTTCTTTAACGCTTAGGAAATAATATGAAAATTGTGAGAGAAACTCGAAGGTGAGGACATATGAGCTGGCGGCATACACTTGAACTTTCGAAGAACGTCTACTGGGTAGGAATCAGAGATTGGAACCGCAGGCTGTTCGATGCTTTAATTCCACTTCCGAAGGGGACAAGCTACAACTCGTACATGATAATAGGCAGCGACAAGAAAGCGCTGATTGACACCGTGAACCCTGGTTTTGAGGGAGAATTCGAGGACAAGATCAAGAAAATCGTGGACCCTGCTGAAATTGATTATGTGGTCATGAACCACGCTGAACCAGACCATGCTGGAGCCATTCCCTACATAATGAAAATCAACAGCAGATCGAAACTTGTAACTTCAACAAGAGGAGCAAAGATGGCTCAGACATTTTATCGAGTGCCCGAAGAACGCATAACCACGGTTCGAGACCAAGAAACCATTAGCCTAGGCAGCAAGACGCTCAAATTTATCGAGGCTCCAATGCTGCACTGGCCAGAGACGATGTTCACTTATCTGCAGGAAGACAAGATCTTGTTCCCGTGCGATTTCTTTGGTTCGCACATTGCAGGTGACGCATATGACGATGAAGCGGACGACCTGCTTGTTCACGCCCAGAGATACTTCGGCGAGATAATGATGCCTTTCGCAGCCATGGGACAGAAAGCACTTGAGAAAATAAGAGACTTGGAAATAAGGATGATAGCGCCAAGTCATGGCCCGATTTATAAAAACCCTCAACGTATTTTGAATGCATACCAGAAATGGACGAAAGGCGAAACCAAGCAGAAAGCCCTAATCGTCTATGCAACAATGTGGCGCAGCAGCGAAAAAATGATACAGCCAATGGTCGAGACCCTTGCTTCTGAAGGCGTTGAAACTGCATTATACAATTTGGCAGTGTCTGATATAGGAGACATAGCTAAAGACTTGGTGGACGCTCGAGCTATCGTTCTAGGCGCACCCACAGTTTTAGGCGGGGCGCACCCACTAGCCGTATACGCAACCTATTTAGTCAAAGCTCTTCGTCCGCCTTTGAGATTCGGCGTTGTCTTAAGCTCTTATGGCTGGGGCGGAGGCACCATAAAACATGTTCAGGAGATCCTAGGGCAAACAAAACTTGAGATTGTCGGAACACTGGAGATAAACGGTCCACCTTCGGAGAACGACATCAAGAAAGTCACCGAAATAGGCACTATACTAGCAAAGAAGATCAAAGAGGCCTAATCATGGACGAGAACAAGAAGAGAGCGCTCAAAGAGATAATCAATCAGCTACACTCCGGCTCGCCCCCAGAGGAAGTCAAGGAAAGGTTCAGACAAATTCTAGGAAGTGTGAGTTCAGTGGAGATAGCCCAGATCGAGCAAGAGCTGATAAAGGAAGGAATGCCCCGTGAAGAGATTGAGAAATTATGCGATGTGCACATGGCAGTCTTCAGAAACCAACTGGAAAAACAAAGACTGGAAGTTCCCGCTGGGCATCCGATCAGCATTCTCATGGAAGAACATAAGGCGATGCTGCAGATTGCAGAGGGGCTCAATGCCATTGCACACAAAATAGAAGGAGTGAGCCAAAAGGACTACGTCGTCGAAGAAATGCACAATCTTGAGCATATTTCCGCAGACCTTATCGATTCGGAAAAGCACTACTTAAGAGAAGAAAACGTCCTTTTTCCAATATTGGAAAAGCATGGAATTACCGAGCCTCCAGCAATAATGTGGACAGAGCACAACGAGATAAGAGAGAAAAAGAAACAGCTCAGCAAACTGGTAGAGACCGTCGACAAGCTAAGCTTCGACGACTTTAAGTTGCAACTCACGAAAACTGCTGAATCCTTGAACGATCTTCTGCCAAACCACTTTTACAAAGAAAACAACATACTGTTCCCAACGGCTCTCAGAGTTGCCACAAGCCAGGAATGGGAAGAATCACGCAGAGAATTTGATGAAATCGGATACTGTAGCTTCACACCTAAGCATTTGATTGCTGCAGCAAGAAAAGAAGTGGAGGCCGGAGCGGTGGCCGCTCCTGAAGGCATGCTGCAATTTGAAACTGGCAGCCTTTCGAAAGAGGAAATTGATGCGATTTTGGATACGCTTCCCTTAGACATAACGTTTGTCGGCGCCGATGACGCTGTGAAGTACTTCAGCAAGGCTGAGGGCAGAGTTTTCGTAAGAACAAAGTCAGTTATCGGAAGACAGGTGCGACTATGCCATCCGCAAAAGAGTGTTCATATCGTGAACCGTATTGTTGACTCCTTCAAAAAGGGCAGAAAAGATATGGCTGAGTTTTGGATTACGGTGAACAACCGCCTCATTCACATAAGATATTTCGCTGTTAGAGATCGAACCGGCAAATACTTGGGAACAATGGAAATAACACAAGATTTAACAGACCTGAGGAAAATCGAGGGAGAGAGAAGACTGCTAGATTGGAAGGACTAGCACGCGAATTCTCTGCGATTCATGAGCCAAGCTGAATACGGTTTGGGTGTGCGTCTAGCACTCTCTTATTCATTTCTAGAGATGAAGCCCTTCACGTAAAATCGAAGTTTTCTGTCTGCGACAATAGCTTTTCCAAATCTGCTTTCGTGTGTGCAGTGCTCAGTGCACCGGCCTTGCCGGGAAGGAAGAAGATTCCATTCTCTATAAGGTGCATGTGATATTTTGTGAGCTTTCCTTTGTCTGCGCCAGCCGCTGCGCCAGCGTCTTCGATCTTTTCTTCAGTGAAGTGAGTGTGCCAAAGTGAGCTTGACCCAGTGACTTGGACCTCCAAGTTCTTTCGGTCAAACACGTCTCGGAGTTGTTTACGCAAATAGTCGCCTTGCTTGTTTAACCGATTAATCCGTTGCCCGTTTTCAAGCGCTCTTAACGTTGCTAGACCAGCCGTCATGGTTATTGGGTTGGCTGTGAATGTTCCGCCGTGAAAGGCGAAGTTGGGGCGCTGATAGACCAGCGGGTTCATGTGTTCCATGATTTCACGTGAAGCTGCGACGGCGCCTATTGGGAAGCCTCCACCCAAGATTTTGCCTAAAACAGTGATGTCTGGTTTTACTCCGAGCATTTGCTGTGCTCCTCCGGGCGCAAGCCTGAACCCTGTGATTATCTCGTCGAACACTAAAAGGGTCCCGGTCTCGTTGCAGAGTTCTCTAAGCTCTTCTAAGAAACCATGCTTAGCCGGAATGCAGCCTCCTGAAACCATGACAGGCTCGACAAAAACTGCCGCTAGCTTCTCTCTCCTCATTATCTGTCTCACAGGTTCCATTCGGTTGAAAGGCAAAACAACCGTGTCTTGCAGCGCGCCTTTCGTCAGGCCGTTAGACTCGGAAACGTCAAAGGGTTGCTTCACAGCTATGTGCAATGCGTCGTAGCCTCCATGCCACCCGCCCTCAAACTTGCCAATGCGGTCTCGATCAGTTACTGCCCTAGCCAATCGAGTTGCGTACATCACTGCCTCAGTGCCCGAATTTGTGAAGCGGATCATCTGTGCTGCGGGAACCATCTTTGCGACTTGCTCCGCTAACGCTATTTCCAGTTCGTGAGCTGTACCATAATGTGAACCTTTGTCAATTTGCCGCCTGACCTGACGCGTTACTATAGGCGCGCTATGCCCAAGAATAAGCGCGTAGTGCCCGATCCAAAAATCGACGTATTCGTTCCCGTCTACATCGTACAGTTTGCTTCCGTTGGCTCGAGCCGTATAGAATGGATGAGGTTCGATGTAGCGCAGAAAGTACGAGACGCCGGCTGGCAGAACCCGTTTAGCTTTCTCGTACAGTTTCATAGACTTCGGAGTTTTCGACAAGTAGCGGCTCGGCAAATTGGCTATCTCCCTGTCAGTGTGGTTAGGAAGAAGCAGTTTTAAAGTCTAACGGCTAACACGCAAGAGAAAATGGTAGACCGGCAGGCAGGCTGAGATTATCTTTGTGGAATCTCAGGTTTCTGTGCCTTCAGCAGCCTCCACTTGCCAATTATGTCCTTTCTGTACATGTGCAGCATGCCGCAGCGCGTGCACTTCATAAGCTTCGTACTTCTGCGAAAGTCTAGCTCGTAAAGCTCCAAGGATGATCCGCAGTTTTTACATTTGCTTTTTTGAGTTTTCGACGTCCCAAGCATTGAATCATGAAGCGATTTACCGACCTCACCCATCTGGATCATCTCAACAGCAGATCTGCTCAAACCCTTCAAGGTTTGTTGCAGCCGTTTTAAAGGTTCATAATATTCATGGATATACACACCGATTAAGAAGGCTTAGTTTTGCACACGCTTTTTGTTATCAACGTTAAAAGATTAAGAGCTGAGAGCTGGAAATTTGCTGTTTAGCCTTAAATCGCGACAGCCACAAACAGCTTAAGAACGACGTGCTTCTTAGCAGAAGTTGCTGACGAGTGAAAATGCTAGCTGAAAAGGAAGTCCTCATATCTTTGATCAAATCCACGAAGACAGGGCCCGTTAGCATACAACTGATTGTGAAGATCTCGAGGATGCCGGCGCAAGTTGCACAAAAGGCATTGGAGTACTTCTCGCAGTTGTCGCTGTTCAAAGAATACGGCGGTATCGTTGAGGCT
>Ga0315314_1004674_pt1 | contig 10186 bp, 9 predicted proteins | sample TDP9_MG_FD_203631 | JGI IMG/M metagenome (GOLD analysis project Ga0315314, IMG submission 203631) | Freshwater sediment microbial communities from Lake Towuti, South Sulawesi, Indonesia - TDP9 | ecosystem: Environmental > Aquatic > Freshwater > Lake > Sediment | place: Indonesia: South Sulawesi... | reverse complement strand
AATCAAGGCTTTCAGAAATCGTTGCCAGGCAGATCGACTACTTCTCGTTGGACTTCCCAGACCTCAAAGAGAACCGGGATGAGATCATCAAGCTAGTCGATGTGGAGAACGAGAAATACAAAGAGACACTCGTCAAGGGCAGAGGAATCGTCCAGAGGCTCGAGTCCTCCTCGGGACATGCTGGCAGGAGCATCACCGACGAGGAGCTCATAGAGCTCTACGATTCGCATGGACTGAACCCCGAGGTGGTGGCCGAGTTCGCTGGGAAACCCGTCAAGGTTCCTGATGACTTCTACAAGCGCGTGGCGGCCAGACACTCGAAACCGGAGCGAGAGGAGATCGCTCCTGAGGTCGAGCTTCCTGATGGACTGCCCGCGACGAAGCTGATGTTCTACAAGGACCCGTCCAAGTTCAAGTTCCGAGCCAAGGTGCTGGCGATAGAAGATGATCTCGTTGTCTTGGACAAGACCTATTTCTACGCAGAGAGCGGGGGCCAGGAGAGCGACACGGGCACGATGAAGGAGATGAAGGTCGTCCACGTGGACAAGGTAGGAAACGTGGTCGTCCACAAGGTCGAGGGCGAGATGCAGGCGGCCGTCGGGAAACTGATCACGTGTGGGATCGACGAGCGGAGGAGGAGACGCCTCCAGAGGCATCACACAGCAACGCACATCATAAATGGCTCTGCGAGGAAGGTGCTGGGCAATCACGTCTGGCAGACCGGGGCTCACAAGGGCGAGGACATCGCTCGGCTCGACATCACGCACTATGCAGACCTCACGCCCGAAGAGCTCGAGAAGATTGAGCTCCTTGCCAACGAGACTGTCCTTTCTGCGACCAAGGTCCAAAGCTCGTTCATGGAGAGGAACGTTGCCGAGAAGCGCTATGGCTTCAGGCTGTACCAGGGAGGGGCGGTCCCAGGCAAGGAGATCAGAGTCGTCAGAACGGGGGACTTCGACGTTGAGGCATGTGGGGGCATACACTGCAAGAACACGCTCGAAGTGGGCGCAATCAAGATCCTCAGAACCAAGCGCATTCAGGACGGCGTTGTTAGACTGGAGTTCGTGTCAGGCATGCCAGCAGTCGAGCAGATGATGGCACTCTACAACGCAGTCACCGATGCCAGCACGAAGCTCAACACCGTCCCCGAGAAGATTGGCGAGGCGGTGGATAGGCTTCTGGCCGATAGAAAAGAGCTGACAAAAGAACTGGATGCGATGAAGAAAGGAAGGGTTGGCGAGACCGTCGACGAACTTGTTGAGAAGGCGCCCCAGGTGAGAGGCGTCAGGATCGTCAGGCATGTTGAGTCCGAGGACATGAAACACCTGGTCAACCTGGCAAAGGAACTCATCAGCCATGCGAGGACCGTTGCGATTCTCGGCTCCGATGAGGGAGGCGCGAAGGTCGTGATTGCCAGGAGCGCGGACCTGAAGCTCGATTGCAGGCAGCTGATCAAGGAGGCGATGGCCGCTGTTGGAGGATCCGGCGGAGGGAAGCCGGATTTCGCACAAGGAGGAGGGCCGGATGCATCGAAGCTCGAGCGGGCCCTCGATGCAGTGAGGGATTTGGCCAGCGCAACCCTTGAGAAAGAGTGATAGCCAGATGTCGCAACTATCTGACAGATTCAAGAGACTGAGGTTCCATTTCACGCTGACAAAGTCAGCCACAATAGCGCGCAGATACTTCGTCATAGGGGCTTTCGATGGCGCTCTGACAATCCTGGGCGTGATCTTGGGCGCGTATGTTGCAGAGGGACATGTGCATCCAGAGCTCGCGAAGCAGCTGATACTAGCTGCGGGTTTCGCGGGCGGTATCGCGCTGGCCGTCTCCAGCACCGTCGGAGCGTACGAAGCAGAACGCGTTGAACACCTGCTCAGCCACATGCAGCTCGAGAAGGCCATGTTGAGACAGGTCGAGGGAACCCGGAAAGAGGCGATCAAAGTGAGCATCTGGGTGAGCGCGCTTGTGCACGGAGTTGCACCGTTGTTGGCAGCATTCGTTCCCCTTGTTCCGTTCTTCTTCATGCCCCTCGACGCCGCGGTGGTAACGGCCATTGGCATGACGATTGCATTCCTGTTCGTCCTGGGAGCCTACCTTGGCAGCCTGATCAAGGAGATGATCGTCTACACAGGACTGAGGTTCGTAATAGCGGGCTTGGCGACCGCGATAATCCTGATATTAATAGGCGGACAGCCGTGATGGAATCCGGCAACCACGGCCTGTCGTTTTTGGTGATAACATTCGGCAAACTGCATTCAACATGCTCGTAATTCATTCAAGCTATCGAGAAATCCTCTGCTCTCACGTCGGCGATGTCAGAAGCTTGAGATCGAGCACCCCCTTCTGCGATTGAAGCGTTCTGGCGAGGGCTCGGATCCTCTCCGCCTGTCCCTTGAAGGCGATGACCTCGAGGCATGTGCTTCTCGAAAGATGCAGGTGCATCGTCGCGGTGACTACGTCGGGGAAATCGTGCTGGAGCTCGGTCAGGGCAGCTGCGGTCCTGCGCGAACGGTGATCGTAGGTCAGCAAAATGACGCCCGGCACTTGCCCCTTCTTGGCCAGGTCCCATTTCCTGCTGGAGACGAACTCCCGCATCGCCTCGCTCACTGCCTTGGATCTCGTTGGATGACCTAGGCCTTTTGAGATTGCATCAAACTCCTTGAGCAGCGTCTGCGAGACGCTGAGCGATATCCTGGTCTTGTCACCCATAGATGCTGAAATGGATCGCCGTGAGATAAGCATTGCCAATAGGGCAAAGAAGGGGATATATACGAGATGGCAGTTGTGTATTACGTAATCTCAAAAAGGTATTACAGGAAATGTGCTGAATGCATATCCCAGATGGCCTGATGCATCCGCTCGTCGCTGCGCTTGGCTGGGTCGAGTTCCTCATCGTCCTAGCGGTAGTTCTCGCCATCACGGGCAAGAAGATCAGGGACAAGAACCTGCCGAGAGTCGCGATTCTGTCCGCCGGCATATTCGTCGCTCAGATGGTCAACTTCCCAATAGGCGGAGGCACCACGGGCCATCTGATAGGTGGAGCGCTGTTTGCTGTGCTCGTCGGGCCAGCTCTTGCTATCCTCGGCATGACTGTAGTCATCCTCATTCAGGCTCTGATGTTCGGAGACGGCGGAATCACGGCTCTGGGCTTGAATGCGCTGAACATGGCAATAATCGCGCCCTTGACGGGCTGGGGGGTCTTCAATCTGATCAGACCTCTCACTTCCAGGATGCAGAAGACGGGCGAAGGTGTTGCGTTGGCCAGTGGCGCTTGGGCTTCGGTATTCGTTGCCGCAGCGGCGTGCGCCGCTGAGCTCACGGTCAGCTACGCAGTTTCAAGCGGCGAATATGGAATCGCGCCAACCATCTCGATACCTTCCATGCTCGCCTACCATGCAGTTATCGCGGCCGGCGAAGCGGCAATCACGGTTGGCATTGTCGCCTACGTCATGAACGTCTCTCCAGAGATGATTCGTGGGCCGGAACAGGCTATTGTCACTCGGAGAGGGCTGGCGAGAGCATTCGCGTCCGCGAACTTCCGAGCTGCTGTCGCGATCATAGTTGTCTTCGCCCTCGCGCTTCCGTTCTACTTCCTATACGCAAGCGAAGGAGCGGACGGGCTTGAGCAGACGATGGCGGATGCAGGAAAGGGGGAGGAAGAACCAATTGTCGCAGCCCCATTCAGCTACGGACAGGACTACTTCGGTGCACTGTTCGCCGGAATCATCGGCTTCCTGATCGTGGCACTTGCAGCGTCCGCACTGCTGAGAGCCCTGGGGACTGAACGGACATGATTGGTGGCGTTGGATTCGCTCATGTCCACAGTTCCAAGGGATGGAGCGATAGCTCCAGGCACAGTTGGTTCTGGCGATTGGATTCAAGAGCCAAGATACTTGGAGTGTTCGCCTTTGTATTAATATCGGCAATATTGACTCAGAGGACGCTAGTATTTGCCTCCCTTGCGATCTCGGTCCTCCTCGCAATCACAAGCATGGTATCTCCGGCTGGAGTGGTCAGATCGTACTTAGCAGCGTTGCCTTTCATCTTGCTCGCATCTGTGTCAGTGTTCCTGGTTGCTGGCACGGAAAGAGGAATCAATATGTTGGCCAGGACGAGCGCCTGCGTGATACCGCTCCTGGTTCTGGCGAGAGGCACTGAGACCTTTGACCTCTTCGCGGGCCTCAGAAGACTGCGGGTTCCAGCGTTGATCACGACTTTGCTCATGCTGACCCACAGGTACATCCTGCTCATGTCGGAGGAGCTTTCGCGCATGAGCGTCGCGAGAAAAGCAAGAGGATTCGCAGGAGGAAGGAGCCTCTTCGACAGGTATGGTCTGAAAGTCCTCTCGTACACTGCAGGCATGGTGTTCGTCCGCACGTCTGGAAAGGCGGACAGAGCTTACGAAGCATTGAGGGCGAGAGGATTTGACAGAGACATGACTGCATGGAGGGGAACGAGGTTATCCTTGCCAGACATTGTCTTCGTGTTCTGCTTCTTCTTCGCCTCCGTCGCCCTGGTTGTCTTCCAGTTCGGGGTGGTACTCTGAGGGCCCTGGAGATCAGAAATCTGGGATTCTCATATGAGGATGGAACGGTCGCCCTGAGGAACGTCTCGATATCGCTCGAAGAGGGCGAGAAGGTCGCGATCGTAGGCCCAAACGGAGCCGGCAAGTCGACCCTAATGCACTTGATCGCTGGGTTCCGAATGCCGTTCTCAGGGAGCGTTTCAGTTGCTGGGAGGCTTCTAGATGAGAGATCGATGGACACAATTCGACGAGACCTCGGCCTCCTGTTCCAGGATCCGGATGACCAGATATTCATGCCCACGGTGGAGGAAGACGTGGCGTTCGGCCCGCGCAATTTGAAGCTCGGGGACATTGAGAGCAGGGTGAAGAGAGGACTTCGCAGCTCGGGAATCGAAGGCCTTGAAAAGCGGATGCCACACAAGCTGAGCTATGGCATGAAGAAGCGAGTGGCGATAGCTGGGATAATGGCGATGGAGCCCAAGATACTGCTGCTGGACGAGCCGACATCGGGCTTGGACCCGAGGGCGAGAGCGAGCCTCGTGGAACTCCTCAAGGACCTTGACAAGACCATGCTGATAGCGACCCACGACCTCGAAGCCGCTGCGGAGATCGTGGACCGGGCAATCGTGCTCAACATTGATGTCATCATGGAAGGCACGATGAGAGATGTGCTGATGGCCCGGGATGTCCTCGCAAAGGTGGGGCTGGAGATGCCTCCGGTCTCAAAGCTGTTCAGCGTTCTCGGCTCCATGGGCTATCCCGTCGAGAGCCTCCCAGTCTCGATGGATCAGGCCGTTGCAGAGATGACGAAGGTGATTGACCGAGAGGGAAGGCACCTCCACGCTCACATCCACGCCCACGAGCACGGGCCATCCGAAGATGAGCATAAGCACGCGCACTCGCAGACGAGAGAGGGACGGAGAGACGTGTGAGCGCGCATGCTGGCTCTGCCACGAAAGCATGTAATCAGGCGTTCAGGACCATCATAAGTGTTTTATACACCCTTGTGTGTGGGGGAAGATGCTCTCCAGACGGCGCTGGTTGTCCGGCCTGGAAAGCTTTCAATCGTGATACTGCGGAGGCCGCTGGTTGTCTGACCAGAAAGAATCAAAGAAGGAAGGAGCGCCCCCTAAGGAGAAGAAGGAAAAGGGGGGAGCGAAAGCTCCCAAGGGGCCGCCCGTTGAGAAGAAGCCTGTTGAGAAGAGAGACGAGAACTTCAGGTACATAGTGAGGCTCGTCAACACGGACCTGGACGGCAACAAGAACATCGTCATCGCGCTGAGCGGAGTCAAGGGCCTCGGCCTCAGAGCTTGCGAGGTAATTGCCAGGATGGCCGGCATACCCCGCTGGAAGAAGATCGGGGAGCTGACTGAGGATCAGACCGATGCATTAGAGAAGCTCATCAATGATTTCTCGGAGAAGGTCCCGCACTGGATGGTCAATAGGCAGAGCGACTGGTCCACCGGAGCTGACCTCCACCTGGTCGGCGTGGATGTCGACCTCAACAGGAGGGACGACGTCAACCTGATGAAGATGATCAGGTGCTACAAGGGCATCAGGCACGAGCAGGGCCAGAAGGTCAGAGGGCAACGCACCAGATCCAATGGCAGGACTGGCATGACGATGGGTGTCATCAAGAAGAAAGAGGAGCCGGGCAAGGCGGCCGCCGAAGCCGAGAAGAAGGAATAGTGTCATCCATGGGCGACCCGAAGTTCTCCAGAAGGAAATACGACAAGCCAGCCCATCCGTGGGAGGGCGACAGGATCAAGGAGGAGAACGAGCTCCTCATGAAGTACGGTCTGAAGAACAAGAGGGAGCTCTGGCGCGCGAAATCCCTTGTTCGTTCTCTGAGAGCTCAGAGCAGGGAGCTCCAGGCCAGGCTGAGAACCGGTGAGGAGCAGGCGAAGGCCGAGACGGATGCCCTTCTTGCCAGATGCGCGCGGATGGGCCTTCTCACCCAGGAGGGTGCCACGCTCAACGAAGTCCTGCTCCTGAGCACGGAGGCGATTTTGGCGAGGAGGCTCCAGACCATCGTCTACAGGAAGGGACTTGCGCTCACGCCAAAGCAGGCGAGGCAATTCATAGTCCACGGCCACGCGGCTGTTGGCAACAGAAAGGTCACAATCCCAGGATACTTGGTGAAAAGCGGGGAGGAGGAGCTCGTTCAGTACCACATGGCATCGCCGATCGCGAACGAACTGCACCCGACAAGGCCTAAGCCAGAAGAGCTGAAGGCGAAGAAGGAGGCCGAGGAGGCCAAGAAGGCGCAGGAAGAAGCGGAGGCCATCAAGGTCGCGAAGCCCAAGCTGAAGAAGATCATCGTGACGGAGCTGAAGGAGGAGAAGGAGGAGGACATAGAGGCCGTCCCGCCACCGGAGGCCCCTGAGGGAGACAAGGAGTGATCTGGATGGGCAAGTGGGGCATCGCGCACATATTCGCAAGCTACAACAACATCATCATCACGGTCACCGATGTCACTGGAGCAGAGACGATCACGAAGGCCAGCGGCGGAATGGTCGTGAAGGCGGCCAAGGACGAAGCCTCTCCGTACGCTGCGATGAAGGCAGCTGAGAAGGTCGCCGAGATCGCCAAGGAGAAGGGCATCGATAGCATTCATGTGAAGGTCCGCGCTCCAGGGGGAAACAAGTCGGCATCGCCTGGACCGGGTGCGCAGGCGGCGATAAGAGCGCTTGCTAGAGCTGGCCTGAGGATTGGCAGGATCGAGGACGTCACGCCCGTGCCGCACGACGGGACGAAGAAGAAGGGCGGCAGACGGGGACGCAGAGTATAGAGTGATTCCTGATGAAAATTGACATACTTGAGATGACGACGACCAGGGCGGAGTTCGTCATCAGTGATACGAACCCATCTTTCGCGAACGCGCTGAGGAGAACAATCTTAGCCGATGTTCCGAAGATGGCGATAGACAACGTCGAGTTCCACCTCGGCCCGATCATGGACGAGAAGGGGCAGGCGTTCGAGAGCGTCTCACCGCTGTTCGACGAGATGGTCTCTCACAGGCTGGGCATGATCCCCATTCCCACGGATCTGGGGGCGTTCAACTTCAGGTCGAAGTGCACTTGCGGGGGCGAGGGATGCCCCAGCTGTACCATAATGTACTCGCTCAACAAGAAGGGACCATGCACTGTGTACTCGGGCGACCTCGAGCCCGTCGGTGATGTCAAGTTTAGGATCAAGGACGACCTGATACCTATAGTCAAGCTGGCCGACGATCAGGCGTTGCTCATCTATGCGACTGCCGAGCTCGGGACTGGAAAGCAGCACTCGAAGTGGCAGGCGGCGCTGGGAGCAGGTTACAGGTACTTTGGGAAGATCGAGATCAACCATGCCAAGTGCGACCTCGGCGGCAGCTGCGTCAAGGTCTGTCCGAAGGGGGTGCTCAGCAAGGAGGATAGGAAGATTGTTGCCAAGCACCCCGAGAAGTGCAACCTGTGCAACAGTTGCGTGGAAGTCTGCGATGCGGGCGTAATCAAGGTCATTGCTGACCCCGGCAAGGTCCTGTTCAGGTTCGAGACGGACGGATCGCTGTCCGCCAAGGAGGTTCTAGTTCGCGGCCTGAAGACGCTCGAGGAACGGTTCGAGGGACTGAGAGAACAGGTCTCCGCTCTCGAGGAATGATTCTATAGGAACTCGTCGAGCTTGGGATTCTTCACCTTGTCAGACTGGAAGAGTGAGTTGATGGAGCTCTCCAACAGGGAGATTCTCTGAAGCGTGTATGAGGGCACATTGAACGTCGCCCCGATCTCCTTCGCCCTTTCGAGGTACTTGCTGACCCCTGCTTCGTGCACGGTGAGTGTCAGCTTGTTTCCGCAGTAGCACTTGCCCTTCAACGGTATCCGCCTGTACTTCGCGCCGCATTTCGAACACCGAAGCTGCTGCCCTGTGAAGCTCTTCAGGCTGCCCTGGATGTCGGGAAGCAGGTGCCTGGTTATTATCCTGTGAACCACATCCGCTGCATCCACTGCGCGTATCTTCACGCCGAGCGCGATCTGGGCCCTGAGCTTGTCATCCATGGATTCGAGTGAAGTGTATGCAGAAGAGGTGGGGCCCATGGAAATGTCATCGACCTGGTGGGTGAACCCAAGCCCCTCGTACTGAAGAACGGTGCCTATCCTGCCGCCAACAAGGTCCATCATCGGCTCGACCTCCTTCGGGTGTGCATATCGTTGGGTAGCCCTGTAGAACTCGATTGGATACCTCGCGCCAACATCCATGTTGTGCGCCTCCTTGTCTATCTCGTTCGGGTCAAGCTTTGTCGTGAGGACAAGAGGGGCGTCCATCAGCCCTCCGCGTTTCTCTGGAAGGAAGGACCGCGAGAAGTTCAACAGACAGTCCATGAGCAGAATTATCGAATCTTCGTCCCCGTCGCAGTTGCGCCTTTTCGCCGCATGGAAGTAGGGATGGGCGTAGCCTGCGCGAGCCTCAGCGAAGCCAACTATCCGCGCGAGGACCCCGCCCGAAGTATGAGGTGCAAGGCCCACTACGAGGTGGCCCACCAGGTCCTCTTTCCTGGTGATGTTGTAGAACGCCTGAAGCCCGTAGAATCGCTCCAGGAGATCGTCGACAAACTGCGCAGCTCTCATGAGGTAGTCCGCACATGCATTCGGGACAATCACGTCTTGGACCTTGATTTCCACAAGCTGATCAGAGCTCTTGAGCTCTCTGCCAAGATGGTCCGTCACATAGCCGAGAGACCGAGCTGTGTTCGCATCAATCTCAATCTCCTTCGGCGTGAAATGGGTCAGTGGGACGTCGGTCGCGTCGACCCTGACTGTCCCATCCTTGAAGACGAAAACATCGTTTCTGGCTCTGAGGACGCCCTTCTCGACTGCCTCCGGAGTCTTGTTCCTCGAGACCATCCCTTGGACGCCTTTGACCTCAATGGCACGCGTCTCCTTCAGACGGTCAAACGCTCTCTGGAAGAGCATGCCAATGGACACGTCCTGAATCTCGACAGCCCCGGTGGAGACCGTATGAGAACCGCACTCGCACTTGGCCAGAAAGCTCCTTCCACCGCAGACTGGACATGACCTCACGCCAAGCTCAACTCTGATCTCGCCCACATCAGCTGCGGCGTTCATCAGGCGTTGCGGCCCGCCGCTCGGGCCTACCGGGAAGAGGCCATGAGGAGGAGGCCTCATCCTTCTCTCCCTTGCTTTCTCCGGCCGGGCGACTCTCGCTCCTATTCGAGTGACCGCCCGAGGACGTATCTCGACTCCTGCGAGCGCAGACACCAGCTCCAGAGACTTCGCAGCACGGGGCGTCTCATTCGATTTCGAACATATCTTCCGGCCCGATCCCTTCAGACCTAGGACGAACATGATGGGCTTGGCGTACTTCTCGATAACGAGTTCGTTGTTGTCAACTCGATGGAGCGCACCGAGTCTCTCCAAGACCCGCTTCGTCGCATCTTCGTTCTGAATGCTCAGCGATCCGTTGTCCGCGCTTCCCGTTTCAATGATCTTCTTTCGCAGATAGAGGACTTCTTCAGTCGTGAGGTCGGACCAGAACAGGTTGAACTTCGGATGAAGCGGCACCTTGAATCTCTCGCTCATCCCCACAGCCTCTTCGAAGGTCGGATCCTCCCAGTTCTCGGGAAGGCTGCCAGCTTTCTCGAGCAGCTCCTCCCGATACCACTCC
>Ga0315314_1004673_pt1 | contig 10187 bp, 6 predicted proteins | sample TDP9_MG_FD_203631 | JGI IMG/M metagenome (GOLD analysis project Ga0315314, IMG submission 203631) | Freshwater sediment microbial communities from Lake Towuti, South Sulawesi, Indonesia - TDP9 | ecosystem: Environmental > Aquatic > Freshwater > Lake > Sediment | place: Indonesia: South Sulawesi... | reverse complement strand
CGCACCATATCGGGAAGTCTAAAGTACCAAGGCTTATCTAGATGGTAATAGGCAATAAGTTCCTGATGCTGCAGGCTAAGGGCTTGCTCAAGTTGGTCTGGGTCACGGATGGTCTGAGCCAGTGTTTGTCTGAGCCCACGTAGCTCCTCGCTAATGGTAGCTTGGAGCATGCGGTCGGAAAAGCCAGTGGCACCCAGTGCTATTACTACTAACAAAAGAACAGCCATCAGGACGCCGAAAAGGGTTAACCCTCTTATTGCCAGTGTGGTGACAAGCGACATCCTTTGCCTCTAGACCGACCGCTGTTAAACGTTCAAGCTTGGGGCGCTTTTCTAGCCCTCCGTCTACGAACCAAAAAGACTGCGATTACAGCTATTGCTACACAAACCGGGGCAACAAAGATAGGTATACCTCCGGGTCTCCCTAGTGCCGCTGGTGTTGGCTGAGGTGGAGGTCTCCCCAGTTCCCCACCTGGGGTGACTGACACTTCAATATCTACCCTGCGCTCAGCGAGAGAAGATACCTCATCGCTATGAGCTACCACAAAGAGGTGATATACCCCCGCCTGCATACCTGATGTCTCTTCAGGGGAAAAGCGAAGCGAGAAATGGGTAGGGGAGAGTGGTTCAATCTCTCCCATCTTTAGCACCTTACCCTCAACTGGGTCGAAGAGCAAATAATTGGCACCAAGCTTCCCCGGCCCACTAACTTCTATGTCTATGGCTACACTTTCCCCCGGTGCTATCGGGTGGGTATCAACGCTCTTAATCTCTAGAGCAGGAGATGCCCCAAAGAACCACTGCCCGGGATGAAAGGGGTAGGTGGGGTCTCTAAAGGCTTCCAATTCAGCGAATTGGGCTGCGGGGTCAAACTTTACCAGCTTAAACGGTCCGTTACTAATCACCATTAAGCCATAATTATCAAACCAGGAAATAGCTGCTTGATATCTCCTAATCGCCTCCTCCTGAGTCATCAATGCCTGAGCGTTTATGGTAAAAGGTGCCTCAGGCAAGTAGTTTCTTTCTATAAACTCAGTCAAGGTCTTCCTTATTAACCTGGCATCCCGGTCGGTAACTAGGCTCAGCCAGGGCACATGAAACCGCTCCGCCGTGGTATCGGAATAAGCTGCCTGCCGTTTAACGAAGACAAGCTCATCCATAGCTGCCAAAATCTCCCACGGCATTGACAGCGAAGCCGGGCTGGCATATGCAGCTATATAGTCGGGCACAAAATGCCAGAAGTCGAGGTAAACCTCGAGCTTGGTATCATCAATCAACCTGAAACCACGAAATACCTCTAGGGCAGGTTTGCTGGTGGTAGCCAAGGCAAACTCAATCTTAGCCTTGTCCTCGTTATAGGCTAAATCAAAGGACTGATAGATTGAATAAAGGATATCAGCCATAGTTATTGGCTGACCATGGTGCCAATAAGATTGAAAGTATTTAGAGTAGTCAAAGGTAACTTTACTGGTAGCTTTAGTCCCCGGCTCTACCATTATGAACCTACCAGCAGCCGCATCCCAGACGAAGGCATCAGGAGGTATGTCCAGTTTACCAGTAGGGCCAGCGGTCTCCACTTGATATTCGGCTCGGAATGGAATAGGAATGCCGGTGAAGGGGTGTCGCCAGAGAGGCGAGTCGTGAATATTCTGCCATATATCATTACTGTAAACATCGGTAAAGCCACCCACGGGATTCCAGGTAGTCCTTTCTGTCCACACCCACAAGTGTCCAACGGTTAGTTCATCCTTCCCTGGAACGTAAGCCTCGCGCAATGTCCATAGCCCTTTAAGTCCGGCGGTAATATCCTCAGTTACGCCTTCAAGCTCGGTAGCTGCCGGAAAGTTATTTATTACCGTGGCAATCCATAGACGCACCGCCTCTTTCAACCCTAGTTCCGTAGCTTGCAAGTACAGCTGGTTCCTCTCCTCCAAGTCCTTGAAATCACCCTTCAAAATACGCTGACCCAGCTCATCTAATTCTGGGTTCTCATACTGCCAGTAGCCTATTTCTTGCCATCCTGGCATATTGCCTAACCAGGGGGCATACATTTGATTAATTGAGGCAAAATCGTACCGCTCAGGAGCACCTCTACCCCACCCTTCAGTATAAAGGTGCCACTGAAACAGCTGGGGGTCGGTGCCATAGACAGTAAAAACAGCCGGGGCAAACATGTGATAGACTGGGATGACAAAAAACCCGAGTTTCTCCAGTTCAACTCTGACAAGGTCACCTATCTCCCTTCGTTCATCCTCGACCCGAATAATAAACTTAAGTTCAATCCGCTGACCGTTATAGTGCCAATAACCGTCCTTGAACACCGCCCCCGCCTTGGTCATAGCTTCCTCTATAATTCGGCTAGCCAGTTCAGGCTGGTAGGAGATATTGTATTGCCGTAACAGTGGATAAAGGTTAAGGTAGTCATAGTCCAAGGCACCCACGTGAACCAGCATGGGCACTGCCATACCCTTAAAAATCTCATTGGCTACGAATTCCCGGTCTATTATGTAGTTGAGGGCGAACCTTACTTCTCGTATGGAAAAGGGGTTTAGCTGTCCTTCAGGGGCAGGACTAGGATTAAGAACCAGGGAAAGGGAGGTAGCTGGAGCTTGATACATATGAACCCCTGGGGTATCTTTAAACTTCTCAGCTATTATCGTTTTAAGGCTATAGATGTAAAGGTCCATATCGCCTCTTTGTAGCGAAGGAGCGGCGATATCTACGTGAAAAGCCTTAAAATAGACCCTGTCTACTGCCGGTCCAGGTTTGCTATGGGGCGGCTCATAGGCTATAACCGGGTGGACAAAGGCGGCCACCAATCCAGCTAGGATTAGCCCTAAAGCTATTACACCTAAATAGCGATAGGCACGCCTCATAGAAGTCTTCCTCTCTTATCCCAACTAATAATCCCCAGCCGAAAGGTCTCTAAGAAGGCTTTGTTATCAGCTTTTTCTGGCGCGGGTGCGATACAAGACCACAACTAAGGCACCAATAACGCCGCCAAGGGCTCCAGCCAGAGCCGGTACCAGCCAAGGGAAACCCTCAGCTGGCGGCGCAACCTCAGGGGGTACACCCTGTCCACTAAGTTCATCCAGGCGTTGTTCAACATCGCTGATGCTTTGCTTTAAACTATCAAAGCCAAACTCGGTAAAGAAGGAGGCAGTGGCAACATTACCTGAGACATCCATTGCCGTTATCGACCTAGCGCCCTCCCCACTAATAGGGGCGAAGATGGTAATAGAAAATGTCCCGTCTTCAGCGGTGCGCCCGGTAGCGGTGATAACCTCTCCCACCTCAATAAAAATCTCGGACTCTGGCTGGAAATAGTGCCCGCTAACGATTATATCCCGACCAGCGGGACCAGAGGGAGGTGAGACGAAGATAGTAGGCACCGGCATGAGTTGCTTTCGGGCAAAGCCGATTTTCTGATTAGTTCCCATTACTTCCCCAAGGCGGCTATCTGCCCAGGCGATATAAACGTCGTCTTCAGTGGCTTTGATACAAAAGTAATCCCCGATGTACTGACCGCGGGGGAAGGCGTAATTTGGGTTAGAGGGGAAATCGCTGACTCGGCTGTTAAATTCCCAAGTCTCTCCCTTATCCTTGGAGGAAGAATAATAAATATGATAGGAAAGTTCGGCTGGGTCATCCCTGGTATCCCCCCATATCATGTGCAGGTTACCCTCTGGGTCTACAGCAATAGCCGGGAAGAATTGGAAACGCCCGGTCTCGTCATCATTTACCCTGACCCAACGTTCCCAGGTCTTACCTCCGTCAAAGGAACGAACCTGGAAGACATCTCCTCCATCCTCAGGGTTATCGGTTGGGAAGGCGGTATAAACAATATAGATTTCCCCTTCAGGACCAACTGCCACTTGAGGGAAACCTGTGCCCCATAGACGGAAAGAAGCCGAGCGGGGCAAATAGCCTACCTCTGAAAACCTGGCTGCCAAGTGGGGTTGGCTAAAGGTGCTCCCCTGGTCTTTGGAGGCAGCCACCCAGATTTCTGCCACCCCTTGCCAAGTACCATCGGTAGTGCTATCAAACCACGCTACATAAAGAGTGCCATCGGGGGCTACTACTGGTTGAGACCCCTGGACTACCCGGCGGACGAGCCCTCCCCCTCCACGAATATAGACCTGTGGGCTGACTCGGGTTGGTCGACTCCAGGTAAGCCCGCCATCCTCAGAGTGGACTAGCTCGATAACCGCCTGCTCCTCAACCAAGTCTAGTACCGCTAGCTCATCCATCCAGATAAGCCGGTATCGGTCGATAAAGTTAGTATAGGTAAGATAGATGGTATCTTGCTCTGGCTTCTCCGGGTTAGGCCCGGCACATATCCAAGGCTTGTCAAGAAAACTGACCCATACCTCCCCTCTCAGGCGTTCGCCTTCAGCCGGGAGATAAGCCTGCGTTTCCACCCCACCCGAGGAAGCAAGGACAGTCTCTTGCCACGAAAAGCCACCATCAGTGGAGTAGCTTACCGGGATGCTAGCCACCACGGCGGAACCGACTAAATTATCTAACCTGAACTCGTCTATCCTCACCGACATCTGGCAGGCATAGCTGTTTCTATTCCGGTCAAAAGCAACCACCGGGTCACCCACCCCGGTATACTCCCCACGGGGGATTCTAGGCTGGTGCGGACCATCCCAAGTGGCTCCGCCATCAATACTTACATAGCTGGATACCCCAGGGAAATTGTAGTCTATTAACACCACTGCAATGTGGTTTGGGTCTTTAGGATTAACCGCCAGGTGGGGCCCACACTGATAAGGTAGGTACCCCGTATCACGTGAAAGTAAGATGGTCCGACTAAACTTAGCCGCTGGACTTCGGTATGGAACCAAGGCAGCTCCCGCTGGACCAATAGCTTGGAGCTGAACCTCAGGTGGCTCCTCTATCCCCCCATCTCCAAATCGGTAGCTCAAGCGTGAGGCCGGGTCTTGCCCGGTGACTAACAACCATGCCTGTCCAGAAAGCAGCTCCGGTTGGGAGGGGAGGAGGAGTTCGGGTGTTAGCCTTTGTCCCGTCAAAGGCGCCTCAGCGCTCACTAAAGAGGGAACGACTAAAAAGCTAATGATTGCCATTAGGGCTAATGTTAAGCTAATCCGCCATCCTGTCATGTTTACTCCCTTAACATCTATAAATTTGTTATTATTATACCATAGAAATTACTGGCTTGACGAAGCAGGTCGTCCTGTTATTAAATCTAACCGAAAAAGCCTTAACTTCCAAAATCGGTCTCAAGTGAAAGGATATGAAGACGAAGAGGGGCTTAATTCTAGCAATCGTCAGTCTCATATTGTTGGTTTCAGTCGCCGGGTTTTCCTGTAAGCCTGAGCGTGCTCCAGCACCTCCAGCCCCAGCACCTACCCCACCAGAGTCTGTCCTACCGCCAACCCCTACTCCTGCCCCAGCACCTACTATACCCCTCGTCTACTACCAAAATACCATTTTCGGTTTTAGATTGGGCTATCCTAGTGACTGGCAGGCAGTAGAAACCGGAGATTTCTCACCAGTGGTGGTCATGACCCCCACAGAGGAGAACCTACCGACTCTCATAGTATCTGTAACCTATGGAGCTGAAGTTCTCGCCCCAGACAAAATGGCTGACACTCTAATTGCCGATGTCCTCACTTTGCCCGGTGCCAAAGTGGTCTCTGAAAATGAGGTTACGCTTGAAGGAGAACCCCCGGCTTACGAAATGATTTACAGTATAGGCAGGGGGGAACAAGAAATGGAGGGGGTTCTCCTGGTAGCCACGCGGGGTAGCCAGGCTTTGGTGGTGAGCTTGCTTTCACCTAGTACCCTATTTGAAGAAAAGGGGCAAGATTTTCTTTATTGCCTACATAGCCTACAACTAGAGGAGCCCAGCCCCTTCGGCATCTCGCGCCAAGAAAGCCTCACCCTCTTCTTCCCGGAACCGCTAACGTTAGACCCAGCTCAAGCTACCGAATCGCTTTCCGTTCAGTATATAACTCAGATTTTCAGTGGTCTAGTGGCATTTACCCCAACTTTGGAACTCGTTCCCGACCTAGCCGAGAATTATGAAGTATCTGCCGATGGGAAGGAGTATACCTTTTATCTTCGCTCTAATGCTCGCTTCCATAACGGAAAGCAAGTTACTGCGGAGGATATTAAATACTCATGGGAGCGAGCTGCCCTGACTGGTTCACCCACCGCCCTCACTTACTTAGGTGACATTATCGGGGTGAAGGAGGTAATAGAAGGAAAGGCTACTACAATCCGAGGCGTAGAGGTCATTGATGACAGAACGCTACGAGTAACCATTGATGCGGCTAAAGTTTACTTCTTAGCCAGGCTTACCCATCCCGTAGCCTTCGTTGTTGACCGTGATAATGTGGGGCAGGGCGGAGAGCAGTGGTGGTTGAATCCTAATGGCACTGGCCCTTTCCTCATAAAAGGGTGGCAGCAGGGGATTGTCATGGCTCTAGAGCGAAACTCAGATTACTATAGAACGCCAGCCAAAATCCCATATATAGTCTTCCGTCACCTGGGTTTAAGCTCCCTACGTATGTATGAGACTGGCGAAATTGACGTGGCTTTCCCGGGCATCACAGAACTAGAAGAGATTACACAGCCGGGTAACCCGCTAACTGAAGAGCTTACAGAGGTAGCCCAGCTCGGTATCTCCTTTATCGGATTTGATACCACGGAGCCACCTTTTGATGATGTTGCTGTCCGAAGGAGTTTTCTCTTAGCTGCTGACCGTGAGCGTTTAATCAGGGAGGTGTTCAAAGACCGAGTGGAGATAGCTCATGGTTTCTTGCCACCGGGTCTTCCCGCCTATAATCCAGGATTGACTCCTATTTCATTTGACCCTGAAGAAGCTCGCCGTTTGTTGGCAGAGTCCTCCTATGGACAGAACTTACCGCCAATAACTTTCGTTGCCGCTGGTTACACCGCCCCTCCCCCTGAGGTAGAAGCTTTAATCAGCATGTGGCAGGAGAACTTGGGGGTAAGAGTTGAGATAAAGATGATAGCCCCTGAGGACTATTACTATAAGCTTAAAACCGAGATGGAGAACCTGTATCACTATGCTTGGATTGCTGATTACCCCGACCCAGAAAACTTCCTAGACCTCCTTTTCCATTCCCAGGCTACCAATAATGTAGGCAAGTATACTAACACCAAAGTAGACCAACTTCTTGAGAAGGCGCGTGTCGAATCAAACCCCCAAGCAAGGTATCAGTTATACCAGGAAGTAGAGGAAATCTTGCGGCAAGACGTTGCCGCTATCCCTCTTAGCTTTGACAGAGGGTATGTTCTGATAAAGCCCTTTGTCAAAGGCTTTGTTATAAGTCCCCAAGGACTGTTCGACCTTCACTTGGTCTCCTTTACCCCAACATAAAGAGGAGACAGGCTTATGAATAAGATTTTGATGAGACCACAAACATTAATTTACCCCATGCCGGCACTGTTAGTTGGGGCGAATGTCAATAATAAACCGAATTTTATGACTGTTGCCTGGGGTGGTATTGCCAATGGGGAACCGCCGATGATTTCCGTAGCCATACGACATACTCGGTACACCCTCAGCGGCATAAAGCAAAACTTGACCTTTTCCGTTAATTTACCTTCGGCTGACATGGTAAGGGAGGTAGATTACTGCGGCCTTATCCATGGCTCAGAAGTAAATAAGGTAGAAGTCTGTCGGTTTAAGGTGTTTTACGGTAAATTAGGTAACGCCCCGCTTATTGAGCAATGCCCTATCAATCTGGAGTGTAAGGTTGCCCATATCTTGGATTTAGGCAGTCATTCACTTGTTGTTGGTGGAATTGAGGAAACCTATATCTCAGAGGACTGCCTCACCAACGGGAAACCGGACGTTAATAAAATTAAGCCCCTTAGCTACATTAGAGCCCCGGGTCGGCGATATCAAGTCCTAGGCGAGGTCATAGCTAAAGCATTCAGCATCGGTGAAGAAATCAAAGCAAGACAATAAAACATTAAATGGGAAGTGGACAAATCACCGAGCCGTCCATCCGGCATCTACCGGGAGTACAACACCGGTAATCACTTTTGCCGCATCGCTGGCTAGAAAGCAGGTAGCAGCGGCTATATCGTCAACTGTTGCCAGACAGTGAAGGGGGGTGTTGTCTAGAACGTAGGCTTTGAATTCCGGGTCGTTTAAATAGCTCTTGGTCATTTCGGTTAGAGCAAACGTTGGTGCCACGGCGTTTACCCGGATATTATATGGTGCCCATTCAATAGCTTCCTGGCGAGTTAGTTGAACCACTCCTCCCTTGCTGGCACAATAAGAAGCCCGCTTCGGTCCGCCAACGAGACCAAATATTGAGGCGATGTTAACAATAACTCCAGTCTTGCGTGGTATCATCGACTGGACGGCTACTGCCTGATTGCAAAAGAACAACCCCTTGATATTGACTGACAGGGTTGCATCCCAGTCAGCCTCGGTGACCTCTTGAGCCAGCTTAGGAATGTTAATCCCAGCCACACAAATAAGAATGTCAACCTCACCCAGGTCTTGCCTTATGCGGCTGACTGTAGGGGCGATTGCTGGTGTATCAGTGACATCTAACTGGTAATCTCTGGCCTGGCCTTTTTCCTGCACCTTCTTGGTGGCTTCTGCCAGACGGTCGGGTTGACAATCGATTAAAGCAACCCGTGCCCCCCCGTCAGCTAGCAATTGGGCACAGGCTAGACCAATACCACCGGCAGCTCCAGTTACCACGGCTACTTTATTATCAAAACTGATATTCAAGCAATGTCCTCTTACTAAATTATACTAGCTGGCTCTCATTTTGAGAAGGCTCTTATATTTATGACTTACTCACGGTTCTACTATTACCTTAATCTCATCATGACCTGGCGAAATGAGTACATCAAACCCCCTTTTGACAATATCGCTCAACTTAATCTTAGAGGTTATCATCTGGTTAACTGGCAAAAGGCGCCGTTTCAGGAACTCTATGACCATGGGAAATTCATCGTGGTAGTAGCAAAAGCTACCCTGTAAGCTGTATTCATAAAGGGTAAAAGGTAGGGGAACGACCGGGATTTCATGGGCATGAAGCCCGACGAGAATAACTTGCCCTCTGGGTCGGAGAAAGCTAGGCACACTTTGAAACGCCTCAGGTTTTCCCGAACATTCAAATACCACATCAACCCCCACTCCGTCTGTCAACTCAAACACTTTTTCTTTCAAGTCGGGGACTTCTGCGGGACAAAACACATAGTCAGCCCCGAGCTTCATTGCCACTTCACCCCGTTTCTTATTCTTCCCTCTAGTAGCAATGATTAATCCAGCGCCAGCGTTCCTCAGGTGTGCGATAACCCCCAGCCCTATCATCCCACAGCCCAGCACCATTGCCTTCTCCCTGGGCTTAAAATTTGACATCCTGACGGCATGTAGCGAGCAAGCCAGGGGTTCAACCAGCGTTCCCACTTCAAAGGATACTTCGTCAGGGAAAGCATATAACCTGTATTCTGGATGAGGGACCCTGACATACTTGGCAAAGCCGCCAGCATCCCTCAGCCCGGGAACGCAACCTATCTCGTGTTCCAATGCCTGCCGGCAACAGGAGGTAAACCCATGCTCACAAGCGTAGCACTCACCGCACTCATATAACTCGTTGCACACCACCCTGTCCCCTACCTTCCAACCCTTCACCTTCTTCCCCACCTTGGCAACAACCCCAGAAAATTCATGCCCTAAATAGGTCCCTGGTTGGATAAAGTCGCGGGTCCTATATGAACCTAGGTCACTGCCACAGATTCCACACCATTTAACCTCTACCAGCACCTCATCGTCAGAAATTTCGGGCACTGGCACCTCCTCAAGAACAATATCTCCCGGCCCTCTTAATAGTGCTGCTTTCACTTTTTTTACCTCCTAAACATATAATAAGTCTTTGTCTCATCCACAACTTGGCGGGTGTCTAAAATACCCCGGTCATTTCCTTCAAGCCAAGCGATTTTACCATTCTTCTAAGCTTCTCCATTTGCTCTTCGCCAGGGGGTCTAACCTCTCCCAGCTCATATTGCATGCCTAACTGTCTATATTTGGATGAGCCAAGCGCATGATAAGGCAGCAGCTCTATCATTGTGCCGCCTGATTCAGCCACAAACTTGGCTACGTCTACTACATCCTGTTCTGAATCATTGCAACCCGGGACTATTGGGATGCGAACAATAACCTCA
>Ga0315314_1004672_pt1 | contig 10189 bp, 12 predicted proteins | sample TDP9_MG_FD_203631 | JGI IMG/M metagenome (GOLD analysis project Ga0315314, IMG submission 203631) | Freshwater sediment microbial communities from Lake Towuti, South Sulawesi, Indonesia - TDP9 | ecosystem: Environmental > Aquatic > Freshwater > Lake > Sediment | place: Indonesia: South Sulawesi... | reverse complement strand
CGTATAGAGTTACTATCTTAGTTTTCACAACCTTCTCCTCTATTCTGAGTTTTGACCACCTTTTTTTTGACCACCTATGAATCATCTGAAATATGAAGAAAACAACTAAACCAAGAGCATATATCATAGAAAACATCATAACCAAAAAAGACAGTACTCCAAGGATTAAGTTTTCTGTATACCCGCTAACAGCTATAAGAGCTAGCGAAAAAAAGAAGAGCAGTACAGCTATTACTCCTTGTTTCCATTTTCTCATATGGTAGTCTCCTTCAAATGTGCTAAAGCTATTCTATTGATTGAATAGAACATTTCTCCTTAAATTATTAATGCAGGTTGAGATTACGTAATGGAGATGACAGAATGAAAGAAAAGGAGGTGGCATGATGACCGTTTTTGAGGTAGGTCAATGGATGGTCAAACCAGAAAAACAAGAGGAGTTCACGAAATGGCTGAAAAGAATTCTAAAATATATGAAAGATAATCCAAAAATGTTCAAAGAGGTTAAATCACTGAAAGTCTTCACTCAAACATTTGGAGGCATCTATGGTGCCTATGTTGAACTGGTGGAGTTTGATAGTTTAGCTGACTATGAAAGAAGTAACAAGAGAATGCAAAAAGATGAGGCATTCGTTAAAATGAATAAAGAGTTTATGTTACTTATAGAGCCAACTACACTCTCATCAAACCTATGGACTTTCGTCATGCAACTCTAAGGATTTCAAAAACAACCTAAGCTTCTCTCCTAAACTCCCTATACCATTTTCATGTTGTCTCCATTGAATACGAATACCTAGCATAAACAAAGCAAAATTGATAGAGAAGACTATACCTTACCTATTTTGATGGAGAATGAAGTGTCGAGACTGTTCATTTCTTCTTGATGAGAACCCCATTTTTCTGCCAAAAAATGAAATAACTCCATTGATACAAGAAGCCAAAAGCCGTAGAAGAATAATACATCGTTAGCTCCACTTCCTCCTAAAACCATGTAGGTTAGTCGGCTTTCAAGAATCCCCGAGACATACCATTTAGCCATCACGAGCATGTCAGCAAGGAAGAGAGCAAGCCACATTATGCTACTTGCAAAGAAAACTGAATGACGCTCAGCTCTTTCTTGCTGGAAAGAAATCACCTTTTGTTTCCAAAGGAAAGGTAGAACTGCTATGGAATATGTCAGCAAGGTTAAATAAAACATAATCTGCGTGTTAGAGACTACTTCCTTTGGAGCGTCAATTGAGGTTAGATACATTACAGTCATTACTGTAAGAATCAATGTTATCGTTATGACAAACAAGTTCCGTGAGTTTCTGAAGGAAGACATTAGTTTCCAAAACATGATTCCACTAACGAATAAGACTGAAGGCACCAAAGGGTTCACTGGTATAAAAGGTAATCCTCCAGCCGAGGGAATCTTGCCCACAAAAGCTGCAACCAGAAATCCTAGAAGCCATGGAAGCCAGAACCATACAGCAATTCTGACTAAATACAGTGCACTACTATGCCCTCTATCAAAATCTGTCATGCACATACCAGTAATCAATGATTCTCACATACTTAATTTATGCGGAAATGGTTCTATCTGAAAACAAGTATTGGTGTTATGAAAAGAAAATGTATGTTGAACCAGAGGTAAAGGTTAAGGACATAATTTATACAAATACTATGAGATAGAAAACTATGCTAAACCTTAACGATCTCGTAGAAAAGCATGACACGGTTGATGCCTCTGACAGTTGTAGAAGCTTATCGCAATGTATTTATGTATGCATATGATATCGTTTGTATACGGTGAACACATTGACGCTCAAACCCCTTGCAGTGAGGATACCAGAAGAAATCGAGAAGGAAATTCTCGAAGTGGTTGAGCATGAAAAACTGGACAAGGCTACGGCTGTGAGAACCCTCCTTGAAATGGGAATCATGGAATGGAGAAAACAAACTGCTTTAGAGTTGCTACGAGACGGGAAAGTGACGTTTGCTAAGGCGGCTGAAATGGCTAAACTTTCCCTTTGGGAGTTCGCCGACTTGGTGAAACAGCATAAAATAGAGTGGGTCAGATATACGCCCGAAGAAATTGAGAAGGAAATCAAGGAAGCATCAGCGGCTGAGTCCAAGTGAAGCCACTCGTTTTTAACGCTACGCCACTAATTTACCTCACCAAAGTAGGGTTAAGCAAAGTTTTTGAAGACATAAAAAATGAAAAACTGACATCACCACAGGTTAAGAGAGAAGTCGTGGATGAAGGAAAGCACAAAGGTGTCCCAGACGCTATCGTTTTGGAGAAAATGTTCAAAAACAACGTATTCAAGGTGACTGAGCCTAAGAACCAAAAATTTTTAGCAAGCCTTCTGGAAACAAAAGGGCTTCATGTAACTGACGCAGAGGTCTTGGCCATCGCCAGAGAACGTGACGGAATAGCAGTTATAGACGATGAAGTAGCTAGAAAAACCGCGAGAATTTATGGAATACCCTACGTAGGTACACCATATATTTTGATAAAAGCCTTCATACAAAGACTGATTACAAAAGAAAGAGCCAAACAAGCAATAAACGAGATGATTTTTGCAGGTTGGAGATGCAGCATAGAAAGCTATGCCAAAATCATAGATGCCATAGAAAAATTGTAACAGACGCTTTGGACGCTTGGCGGAGTGAATAGCATGCTATGCTCAAAAGCTGAGACCACTACTTGACCGTGACTGCTTTGGTTAGGTGCCTAGGTCTGTCTGGGTCCAATCCTCTTTCCACTGCCATGTAATACGCAAATAGCTGTAATGGGACTACATAAAGGACGGGAGAGAAAACTTCAGGCATGCCCTTCACGATTTCGACATAATCGTCAGCTAGGGCTTTGATTTCTTCATCTCCTTCCTCAACTATTGCGATGACTGATGCTCCCAGCGCTTTCGCTTCCTTAATGTCCTCAATGATTGTTTCACGGGTCTCATCCCTTGGGCAAATGAAAATTGTGGGAAAGCCAGGCTGAATCAAGTTCACTGGACCATATTTACTTTCTCCAGCTGGAAGCGCTATTGAAGGGATGTAGTTTGTCTCCAAAAGTTTAAGACAGCCTTCAAGAGCAGTGGCTGAACTTACCCCACGCCCCAAAACTAGGAAGCATTTTCTATCTCGATATTTCTTAACAATCTGCTTAACCTTTCCCTCTTGAGTTAAAAGAACTTTTTCAATGACATCCGGAATTTGCTTTAGCTTTCTTTCAAATTGCTCCATCTCCACATGGGAAACTTTTCCCCTCTCCTTGGCGAGTCTTAATGCAAGTTGAGCAAAAACAGAGAGCTGAGCCGTAAAGGTTTTTGTCGCCGCCACCCCTATCTCAGGACCAGCTTGTTGAACAACGTAGGCGCGAGAAACACGGGTCAGGGTAGACCCAACAACGTTGGTCAATCCCAAGATTGTGGCAGCACGAAGTCTTGCGTGTTCCACCGCCGCCAACGTATCTGTTGTTTCTCCGGATTGACTTACAGCAAGAATGGTGCTGTCAATGTTGACGGATTTTCCCTGCTGCTCAATAAACTCTGATGCGATGACTGGGTGAGTTGCCAAAAACGCCAGTTTAGAAAACATGTATGAGGCTGCTAGACAAGCGTGGTAGGAAGTGCCGCAAGCCACTAAGAAAAGTTCTTTGGCGCGGTCAAGGAAGGTAGTCATCAGCTCTAAGTATTGCTCCTGTAACCTAAGCGTGTTCATAAGACAGCGTGGTTGGTCATGAATCTCCTTAAGCATAAAGTGAGGATAACCTTCCTTTTCAGCTCTCTCAGGGATCACCTCAACAAGCTTAGGTTCCCTTAGCACTCGGCTCCAGTCAGCAACTTTCCGGATATCATATCCCTCATCGCTGAGAGTGACAAGTTCCCCATTCTCAATAATAACTACCCTATTTGTCAGCGAGGAAAAAGTTAGGATATCCGATGCGCAGTAGGAAGCATTTTCGGCGACCCCAATCATGAGAGAACTCTCTCTTTGGGTGCAAAGGATTTTGTCGGGTTCTTTGACGTAAAGAATGGCGAATGCGTATGATCCTTCCAGTCGATTTATGGTTTCGCGAACCGCCTCAATGAATGATAATCCCTTCTTCACCTTTTCTTCTATAAGGTGGGGAACTACCTCACTGTCAGTTTTAGATTGAAAGACATGCCCAAGGTCCTCAAGCTCCCTTTTCAACTCTCCAAAGTTTTCGATGATCCCGTTATGGACGACAGCAATATGCCTATTACAATCGGTATGCGGGTGAGCGTTCGCTTGGGTGGGAGCTCCATGTGTTGCCCACCTTATGTGCCCTAACCCTATTCTACCTGGGAGCTCATCAAGGTTGTAGAGCGCATGTACGTCATCAATTTTGCCTTGACTCTTTTTTATAAATAACCTGTTTTTATAGATCGTTGCTTCTCCTACAGAGTCGTAGCCTCGATACTCAAGCCTTTTTAAGGCTGTGTGAATGACCGGCGCTGCGTCGCCCTCCTTAAGCACGCAACCAAATATTCCAACCATCAACGACACCCATTTTTCTTGCTTAGCCTTTATCCTAAGTTATTTAAGAAATTATATATTATTTCTTCTTACTAGAATATAATTTATCAGAAGATAAATGAGAATATATGAAGGGTGATGAAAATGATTGTGGCACTATTCGAAGACGAAAATTACACAAACTTTCTTCCGTTCACCTATACGAGACCTGCTTTTGAATGCAAAACTGGAATGTTCACCTTTCTTGAACGCGCACAAAGAATTCTTCCCGAGTCCAGATTTCTTGTGTTTACGAGGGATTATTTAGTAGTCACTCTTAAAACAAGAGTTCCGCATCCCGTGAATCAGCCAGATCTCATCGATGATGAAGTTCTCTTGATTAATGGAACCCTTATCATGAATAGAGAAACCGAACAGTTGATTGAGAGAAAGCTTGACAAAGATGTTACGATGACGCATAGAGGAAGAATAGCTCTTGCACATTTGAGTGAAGAAGTCGCTAGGAATTATGGCGAAGAACTATGTAAACCCCTTACTCGTCACACATTGAAAAAGCTTACGATGGAATGCAAAACTTTTGATGTAGCCAACCTACCTTTGCTGATGTACCCGTGGGACTTAATCAACAACAACGCGGAGCTAATTAAAGAAGACTACTCAAGACTGGACAGAAAGGGATGTGAAGGAACAATGGACGATCGAGTTGCAGTGTATGGCGATGAGAACAACGTTTATGTCGGTAAGGGATCATTCGTCGAAGCTTATGTCACAGTAGATGCCCGAGAAGGACCGATATACATAGGCAACGAGTCCATGGTGCATTCTGGCTCAAGAATCACCGGCCCAACCTACATAGGAGACAAAACCATCATCGCCACTGGACTAATACGGGAGGGCTGCACCATCGGGAATGTGTGCAGAGTCGGCGGCGAACTTGAAGAAACAATCATTCAAGGCTACACAAATAAATATCACACGGGGTTCATTGGACACGCCTACATTGGTGAATGGGTAAACATTGGAGCTGCCACCACAAACTCAGACCTGAAAAACACTTATGGAGAAGTAAGGGTTACAATTAAAGGGAAAACAGTGAAAACAGGACGCATTAAAGTTGGGTGTTTCATTGGCGACCACAGCAAAACATCCATCGGAACACAAATCTACACTGGAAAAAAAATAGGAGTCGCATCCCATGTACATGGCTTCGTCACCGAAGATGTGCCGTCCTTCACCATCTGGTCTAAGAGTCTCGGCGCAAAACCAGTGGAAATCTATCTGGAATCAGCCATCGAAACACAGAAAAGAGTATTTTCTCGAAGAGACGTGAAACAAACTCGAGAAGACATTGACCTACTGAAGAAAATCTTTGAAATCACTGCTGGAGAGAGAAGGAAGGAAGGAGTGGTTAAACAAAGGTTCACGCTTTAAACCAGTTCAAAACATCTCCGTATTGTTTATGTCAGCACCAACGTATTTAAGTGGCATCCCTCTTATAGAGGGAGAGAACTTACTGGTGAAACCTTGGGTAAAAAGAAGGTCGTTAGCGAGGAAGAAATTACAAATATGGTGTTGCCCACCGCCAACGATGTCTTAGGTATAGCGGTGAAGATGCTGGGTTTCGACAGGATTTTGGTGAACTGTCAGGACGGCCACGAGCGCCTCTGCAGAATCCGAGGCAAGTTAAAGAGGAGGGTCTGGATAAGGCAGGGAGACATCGTTCTAGTTTCCCCATGGGATTTCCAGTCTGACAAGCGGGGAGACATCATCTGGCGATACAAAAGAAATCAAGCCGAATGGCTAAGAAAGAACGGATACCTGAAGATTTAACGAGAAGAATTTAGTGTCCATGCCGTATCAGGTTTTTATCTTCTAGTTTTCGGTGAAGTTTTATTGCCGCCTGATGCACGTCCTCCTCTTTCTTGGCGCCAGTGCACACAAGTTTCCCGCTTGAAAATATCAGAAAAACCGCCCTCGGATCCTCCATTCTGTAGATCAGCCCGGGAAACTGTTCCGGCTCATAAACGATTCTTCCGCGCATGCCTCTTTCAGCCTCATACAATTCTGAAAGGTCAATAGACCCACCGAGGTTTACTGTGGCAACGACGTTTACTATCTTTATTTCTGGTTTTTCCATGATGAGTATGCCGCCTTCCTTCAACACCTTAATAAGCTTCCGCAAGGCTCTTTCCGCCTCCTTTTCTGACCTCGCTCCGGTGCAGATCATTTTGCCGGAGCCGAAGATCAGGGTGGAGGTTTTGGGCTTTTTCAGTCGAAAGACTAACCCTGGAAACCGTCCTGGACGGTATTCTGTGTCTGGAAACGCCTTCACTACTGAGTTTAACTCCATCCTGTGTTTGACTGTGGCAGAGGCAACGATATTCTCGATATTAATGATTGGCTCAACCTTTGGCACCTAACATTCCCTCATCAGAACAAATAGAGGACTAGATAAGGTCATATAAAGCGCGCGCTCGCTATAAAGAACTTTCCAGTATGTTCATGAAATCAAGTCGTTATCAGAGAATGTTAGCAGTGTTTAAAAGCAAGGTCCACTTATTATCTTACAACACCGACCACGAGGAAGTTAAAAATGAGTAGCTTGTCTAGAGAGCCAAATACCGTGTTCATTGGACGAAAGCCACCAATGAGTTACGTGCTTGCGGTCATAACCCTCTTCAGCGCTGGCAATACGGAAGTTACATTGAAGGCAAGAGGCCAAGCCATAACAACCGCGGTTGACGCCGCTGAAATAACCAGGCGCAGGTTCATGCAAGACCTAAAGGTAAACAAAATCAACTTAGGAACGGATGAGGTGCAGATGCAAGAAGGCGGCGGAACAAGGAATGTGTCAACAATCGAAATTACCTTAACCACAGAAGCCAAGCCCAAAGAAGAGGCGAAAGCAACGCAGAAAGCCAAAGAATCAGCATAAAATACGGAACACTTAAAGTCATGTGAGCATTATCATAAAAAATGTGAAAGGAGGGGGAGATGCCTATGAATTATGAAAGGAGACGGAGTTATGGTGGGGGCTTTAGGCCTTGCCCAGTTGAGATGGGAAAGGAATACGAAGTGGACATAACGGAAACAAGCCGCCAAGGGGAGGGCATAGCCAGAATCCAAGGCTTCGTAATATTCGTTGTCAACGCAAAGCCTAGAGAACATGTAAAAATAAGGATCACGAGGATAGGCCGTAGAGCCGCAAACGCCGAAATAATCAAATAAAACTTTTTATTTTTGCTGTTTATCCTATAAAAGCACCAAAAATGCCTCAGATTAACTTGTAGACCTTGCTCTGTTAAATTTCGATAAGGAAAACCATGTTCTTAAGATAGATTTTTCTTTCCTCCCTAGGTTGGTATCTGTATGATAGGGCAGGTTTTGTCTGGCCAATTACTTTCACTACTTTCCTTAAGTGTTCATAAGGACATCTAGCCGCCACAACCTTCTTGTCTTCGCTGATCCACACTATTGTGGCTTCATGACCTTCAGGACATTTGAAACGGTCTCCCACCTTCAGCTCCATTCTTCCTACCCCTAAAATAATCCTTTGTTATAATTTGTCGAGCCAATTGGACAAATGACACGGCATTAGTATTTAAGTATAATAACTAATGATCAGTATAAGCAGCTCCTCACTTTTAATCTTCTTTTTACCCAAAGTTCTGCCCCGAGGTTGTCTTCCTCTACAAGAGGACCCCCACTTTAAAACATTGGTGCTACTGACCTAAAAGACAACGTAGGTTTGATTCAACCGATTATTTCCACTAGACTTCCAGTGCTTGACCCAGCAAACCCTTTTCTAAAATGGGCCCTAACAAGCCGTTTCTTCTCGTGCAACGCCACAATTTTTCCTACAGCCTCATCAGATCTTCACTTTTCGGTACCGTATATGCAAGCATCCATTCGGAGAAAGGCTCATGTCCCATATTTCATAAGGCTTTCTTAAGATGGAAAGGGTTATCGCCTTGGACACCTATGATGTAAGGAGCAAAAGGGCTTCGAAAAAAGAGCTTAAAGAGTATACATCTATAAGGGTGATATACGGGGAAGCGGAGGCGTTTCAAAACTGTTCTTTGTAAATGACGAGACGCTAAAGAAGGTCGCTACGTTTTTCGGCGAGGACGCTGTTAGAGTAGTTGAGGCCCTCAGAGGGGTTCATGAGATTACAGATAATGAGATAGCGGATAAAACCGAAATACGCCTCAACACGGTTCGCAAGGTACTCTATAGACTCTACGACCACTCCCTTGTGGCTCTCAGGCAGTCTCGCGATAAAGAAACAGGCTGGTTTATCTTCCACTGGAGACTCCAGCCCGACCAACTAGACGGCTTTATCCTAAACCAAAAGCGACGGGTTCTTGAAAAACTGGAAACCCGGCTTGAATATGAAAAAGGCCACGAGTTTTACGGCTGCCAAACGTCCGGCTGCAAGCGATTCCCCTTTGAAGAGGCATATGAGCTTCTCTTTAAGTGTCCCGCCTGCAACAAACCAATGATGCACCTCAACAACAACTGGATCGTTGAGATCCTAACCCGAAAAATTGAAGAGGTAAAAGTTCTGTGAGAGTTAAAATGTTAGATAATTGTTCCATCCCGCATTTGCCAAGCATTGCTGAAACCATTTATTTTATATTGTACCTTCGTCAAAGAATGTGGGGTTATTAATTGAGAGATTATGTGTGCGGCACTGTGCTTGACGAAAAAACAGCAAAATTCAGGATAAATTTTGAAGGACAGACATATTACTTCTGCTCCGTGAGTTGCAAGAAAAAATTCAAACGCCATCCAAAGAAGTTCGTTAAATAATTCACGTTTCATAGAAAATTTACTCATTAAATCTGAGCGCGCACATTCTAGGAACACCGTATGCAAGGGGTCAAAGTACAGTCAAAATGGGAATCGAACTGTGCGGCCTGACTTGATAATGTCGTCCAACATTCTAGGTTGTTCTGTGAAACACTGGCTGAAAACAAGGTTAGGAGAGCTTTGAGGAGGCTTGTGGCTACTACAACTTGGTCACTCAATTGCTCTCATGAACGTATTTTGTCTCTATTTTTTATACAGAAATGATAACATGTAAAGGATTTGGTAATTTCACATGTAGAAATGCAATACATCTTATCAGCCAATACACCCACCTTATAGATCTAAACAGACAAAAAAGGTAAGAAGAATTTATGAAAGAATGTCACCATTCTTCTTCTTCAAATTCTTCCTCTTCAGTTTCTTCTGGTTTTTCTGGTTCTTCCTCTTCAAATGTATATCTCATTTATTTTCCTCTCTTGTTTCTTTCTATGGGCATGCCCAATTTAACACGGGACACTTATAAACAATTCGATAGAATCCCTTAATGTTTCTTGTCAATACATGCATAGATGGATCATCAGAACAGGTAGTTCTGACAAGCACTTTAGCCCGACACGATCCTAGTAGATGGTCCCGCTAAGCAGACGCATATATGTTATTCTGAGATATTTCTAGCACTTAAAAATGTTTTTATCGGACTTGAGAGTTAAACACGAGGGCTTTCAGAGGTTATGCTCGGAGCACGCAACAGGAAGGTCAAAGAAGGGGAGAAAGTGCATGCTTTTCAGGAGCCTCTCCTTCAACTCTACCAAAAGTTTGAAGCTGATGTGGAAGCACTCTGCAAAAAACACGGGATCAAAATTAACTGTTGGTATAGTCCATCTACTAT
>Ga0315314_1004671_pt1 | contig 10191 bp, 9 predicted proteins | sample TDP9_MG_FD_203631 | JGI IMG/M metagenome (GOLD analysis project Ga0315314, IMG submission 203631) | Freshwater sediment microbial communities from Lake Towuti, South Sulawesi, Indonesia - TDP9 | ecosystem: Environmental > Aquatic > Freshwater > Lake > Sediment | place: Indonesia: South Sulawesi... | reverse complement strand
GAGCTGGTGCGGAAGGGCGCGAAGACCGTGATCCTGGCCCACCAGGGCCGGCCGGGGGAGCCCGACTTCATCCCCCTCAGGGAGCACGCCGAGCTCCTCGGCAAGGCCCTGGGGAAGCCCGTCAAGTACGTGGACGACCTCTACGGCGAGAAAGCCCGAAGCGCCATCAAGGCCCTGAAGAGGGGGGAAGTCCTCGTCCTGGGGAACGTCCGGACGTTCGCCGACGAGCAGAAGACGGGGACCGCCGAGGAGCACGCCAGGTCGGAGCTCGTCAAGGGTCTGGCCCCCCTGGCCGACCTCTTCATCAACGACGCCTTCTCCGCCGCCCACCGGGCCCACGCCTCCATCGTCGGCTTCACCGCGGTCCTCCCCAGCGCCGCGGGTCGGATCATGGAGGGTGAGCTGAGGGCCCTCGGCCGGGTCGTGGAGGCCCCCGAGAAGCCGTGCATCTACGTCTTCGGGGGGGCGAAGGCCGACGACTCCCTGAAGATCTCCCGGTACGTGCTGACGAAGGGGATCGCGGACCGCATCCTCACGGGCGGGGTGATAGGCCACCTCTTCCTGGCGGCCAGGGGCGTCAACCTGGGAAAGCCCAACATGGACCTACTGGAGAAGGAGAAGGTTATGGGGTTGACGCCGGGCATCCGGGAGCTGATGGAGGCCTACCCCGGCAAAATCGAGGTCCCCGCCGACCTGGCCGTGGAGGTGGAGGGAAAGAGAAAGGAGATAAAGGTCAGTGAACTTCCCACTTCCTACTCCATCTTCGACATCGGAGAGAGGACCATCCGGAAGTACGCCCAGCTCCTAGGCGGAGCCAAGTCCATCGTGGCCAGCGGCCCCATGGGCGTCTACGAGAAGAGGGAGTTCCAGGCAGGCACGAAGAGAATTCTTGAGGCCATAGCCTCCTCGGGGGCGTTCTCCCTCATCGGGGGAGGCCACACCGTGGCCGCCGCCAGCGAATTCAAGCTGGCCGACAGGCTATCCTACGTCAGCACCGCGGGGGGAGCCCTCATAGAGTTCCTCATGGGCCAGAAGCTACCGGGGGTCGCAGCCCTAGAGGGAGCGGCCGCCAGAAGGGCCTAGTCCCCTCAACGGTCGTCTATCCTGGACGCGCTGATAAGGGGAGAGGCGACTCGCCTCGGCCCCTCTTCCCGGTCTTGGCTGTGGGGCTACTTCTTCAGTAGCTTGAGGGTTTCGCGGCAGAAGTCTGGGAGGTCCTTGGGGACCCGGGAGGTCACCAGGTTTCCGTCCACCACCACCGGGCGGTCCTCGTAGAGCCCGCCGGCGTTCTTGAGGTCCGTGGCCACCGCCCTGACGCATGTGGCCCTCTTCCCCCTGATCACCCCGGCCTCGATGAGGAGCTGGGGGCCGTGGCAGATGGCGGCCACCACCTTCCCCCTCTGGAAGGCCTCCCTGACAAGCCTTACCATGCCCTCGTCCGTCCTCAGGCGGTCCGGGGCGCGGCCCCCGGGGAGGACGATCGCCGCGTAGTCGTCGATGTTAACGTCCCCCGGGGACAGGTTCGACTTGATGGTGAGCCCGTGCTCCCCCGTGTAGGTCTCCTTAGCCTCGGGCCCCACCACATCCACATTATATCCCGCCTCCTGGAAGCGGAAGTAGGGATACATCAGCTCCGTGTCCTCGAAGCCCCTCCCAGCGAAGATCAAAACCCTCTCCACGAGGCCTCACCACCAAGGAATACGGGCATGGAATATTTATCTCTTATGAAAGACCGGCGAGCATCGGCCCAGGCGCTGATACGAGTTCATCCTCAACGGTCTCCGGCCTGAAAAGCCCATAGAAAGTAAGATAAGGAGGACGAAAATACAAGGCATCCAAAACGGCTTAATGGAGCCTTTTAAGGCGACAGGTGAGGCTGATGTTCGGCTGGAATGGGCGGATCCTGCGGGTGGATCTCTCCAGGTCGAAGGCGGCCGTGGAGAAGTACGACTCTGACCTCGCCCGGAAGTTCATCGGGGGGAGGGGCTTCGCCGTCAATATCCTCTGGGACGAGCTGAGGCCGGGGGTGGACTCCCTCTCGGCCGGGAACAGGCTTGTCTTCGCCGCCGGGCCCCTGACGGGCCTCGCCCTGCCCAGCAGCGGGAAGCTGGTCGTGGCCGCGAAGAGCCCGCTGACCGGGGGGTACGGCGACGGGAACGTCGGCTCCCAGGCGGCCGTGAGGCTGAGGCGGGCGGGCTACGACGCCCTGGTGGTGGGGGGCGGGGCGAAGAAGCCCAGCTACCTCCTGGTCGAGAATGAGGGGGTGGAGTTCATGGACGCCGGCCACCTCTGGGGGCTCGGGACCTTCGAGGCCGAGGAGAGGCTGACGCGGGAGCACGGGAGGGGCGCGGGCATCCTGGCGATCGGGCCGGCTGGGGAGAACCTCGTCAAATATGCCACCGTGGTCTCCCAGAGGGGTAGGTCCGGGGGCAGGCCGGGCATGGGCGCGGTGATGGGGTCGAAGAGGCTGAAGGCCGTGGTCATCCTCGGATCGAAGGCGGTCTCCGCGGCCGACCCTGAGGAGCTGAGGGCGCTGGGCGCCGACGGTTACAGGGCGGTCCTGGGGAAGCCGAACTACGAGTTCTGGAGGAGGCAGGGAACGATGTCCGTGGTCGAGTGGGCCCAGGAGAACAGCTGCCTGCCCACCCACAACTTCCGGGAGGGCGTCTTCGACGGGGCCGACGCCATCGGCGGCTTCGCCATGGAGAAGCTGAAGACCGGCCAGAGGGGCTGCCCTCAGTGCAACATGACCTGCGGCAACCTTGTGGAGGACGAGGAAGGCCAGGCCTCGGAGCTCGACTACGAGAACGTCGGAATGCTCGGGTCCAACATAGGCCTCGGCGACCTCAGGAAGGTGGCGGCCCTCAACAGGCTGGCCGACGACTGGGGAGTGGACACCATATCCCTGGGGAGCGCCATCGGCTTCGCCATGGAGGCCTCCGAGAGGGGCCTCCTCGACCGGAATGTCGAGTGGGGTGACTACGGCGCCGCCAGGGCGTTGGCCGAGGACATCGTCTACCGGCGGGGGACCGGCGGCCTCCTCGCGGAGGGGGTGAAGAAGGCGGCTGAGAAGTTGGGCTCCGACGCCGGCCGCTGGGCCATGCACGTGAAGGGCCTGGAGGTCTCGGCCTACGACTGCCACTCGACGCCTGGGATGGCCCTCTCCTTCGGGACCTCGCCGATCGGCGGCCACCACAAGGACGCCTGGGTCATCTCCTGGGAGGTCTCGGTGGGGAGGGAGACCTACGACGAGGCCAAGGTCGACAGGGTGATCGAGCTCCAGAGGATCAGGGGCGGGGTCTTCGAGTCCTTGGTCACCTGCAGGCTCCCGTGGGTCGAAGTGGGCTTCGAGCTGGACTGGTACCCCAGGTTCTTCAGGGCCGCGACCGGCGTCGAGACGACTATGGACGAATTCTTCACCGTCGCCGACCGGATCTACGCCATGATGAGGGCCTTCTGGGTCAGGGAGCACGGGGCCGCGTGGAAGAGGGCCATGGACCAGCCCCCGCCCAGGTGGTTCGACGAGCCCCTGACCAAGGGTCCCTACCGGGGAGCTACCCTGGACAGGGAGAAGTACGACCAGCTGCTCCAGGTGTACTACGACAAGCGGGGCTGGGACCGCCGGGGCATACCCACCCGGACCACCCTGAAAAAGCTCGGCCTCGACCGCGTGGCCCAGGAACTCCAGCGGTACGTGCGGCTAACGGCCTAATCGATTTGCGCGTTATTTCGGTAGGAGTTCCACCAAGAGGTCGGCCAGTCCATCCGTGGTTTCCCTCAGTTCTGGCGTCAGGCCCTCCCCGAAGCCGGTGTCCTTGGGCTGTATCGCGAGCAGGGCCACCCTGGCGCCCGTCGTCTCCGCCAGGTACTCGCAGAGTATTCCCAGGGGGAGGGCGTGGGTCGAGACCGCGGCGCCGACGATCTCCCTCGGCTCGATCAGCCTCCAACAGCCCGGTCTGAGGCCTAGCATGGCGGAGTCGATGACCAGCACGTGGGTGGGCCTGAACTCGGCTATCAGCCCGGCGAAGCTTTCCGGAGTCGTCTCGCACTCCGCGAGGTAGACCGACCCTGAGACCCTTCCCCACAGGCCCCTCACAACCTCCACGCCCACGAAGTCGTCCCTCCTGAGGGGGCTCCCCACCCCCGCCACGGCCACCCTTCCGGCCCCGGAGAGCCACGCCCTCAGGCTCCCCTCAGCCTCCCGGATGTCAACCGAGCCGATCCTCCCCACCTCCTTTACACGACGTTTGCGCCGGGCCCTCCGCCGACTTCCTGATTCGTGCCCTCAGTCGGACGGGGCTTCTGTCGCGCATGACGCTATTAAAGCCTATTCCGCCTAGACTCAGAAGGTGGAACCGTCTCGCCCTTATCTCCTAACCCTTCGGCAAAGGTTCATACTTTCAACGAGAGAAAATCTTATGTGTCTGGAGAAGAATGAGTGAGGTGATCGAAATGATCACCGTTTATCCCGTCGGGACCACGATATACGACCCCGGTAAGTGTTACAATGGCTATACGTTGTTTAGTTCCAAGCGCGAACTGGGAGTTAAATTGATCGACATGAACGGCAATACTGCGAACAGGTGGAACGTGCCGACACCAAGGGCCAGGCTGCTCAAGAACGGTGATCTGCTCGTGCTGAGTGGTGGAAAAGTGCAGGAATACAGCTGGGATGGCCGTCTAGTCTGGGAGTATGAGCCTCCAGGCCCTCCTCACCACGACGTTGAAAGATTGGACAATGGTAACACTCTGGTCCTCTGCTCTGAAGCGGTGCCGCCGGAATACAGGGAAAAGATTAGGGACCCAGCGCGCAGGAGCACGGGCCAAATTCACGCAGACCTTGTGCTCGAGGTGACGCCGGAGAAGGAGGTCGTCTGGGAGTGGCACACATATGGGCACTTGAATATAAACCATTACGATGAGACGTCTCCTCTCAGAGACTGGACGCACACGAACACTGTTCAGGCGCTCCCGGAGAACAGGTGGTATGACGCGGGGGATGAGAGGTTCAAGCCCGGAAACGTCTTATTGAGCCCGAGGAACCTGGGCTTCATATTCATCGTAGACAGAGATACGGAGGAGGTAGTCTGGGAATACTCTGGCGACTATGCCGGTGGGCTTGCGGGGCAGCATGAACCCCACATGATTGAGAAGGGGTTGCCCGGCGAAGGCAACATCATAGTTTTTGACAACGGTGCGCCGCCTCTGAGAAGCCGCGCGCACACGGGAAAGTCATATGTCCTTGAGATAGATCCCGTTACGAAGGGGATAGTGTGGAAGTATGAGAATGGGGAGAAGTTTTACAGCGCCTTCAGGTCTAACGCTCAGAGGCTTCCAAATGGGAATACCCTGATATGCGAATCGGAGGGGCCCAGGATTTTTGAGGTCACACGGGAACGAGAGATAGTCTGGGAATACGCATTTGGGCAGCACTGCATACCGGTCATGCGCGCCTACAGATACCCATACGACTACTGTCCTCAACTAAGTGCGTTAGAGAAGCCAAAAGAAAAGAGAGTAATACCTCGCCTCACGTAAGGACAAACAGGAGAAAACGCTCCATCTCCACCTGATAAAAGAGGACTGATCGGAAACTACCACTGGCTAAGTTTGCCTTTAAGAGAGTCACGCTCTAACATGGCCAAGAAACTGATGGAAGAGAAATGGGTGACAGAGAAGGCCGTCCAGCTGGCCGAGTCGATGGGGCTCTCGACCGCCTTCTCCCCCCTGTGCTGCTCGCAGGTCTTTGAGGATGCTCGGACCTGATGCGAAGCGTGGCCTAGTAATGTGGGCACGTATGGCTTTTTCAAGGAAAGTGTAGAGGTGAGTGTCTCTAGTCATCTTTCGCCGTTGTTCACCGTGTTAAAGCCTTTTTCAGAATCGTTGCGAGCGGAAATTGTATAAGTTTATATACTAGTTGTCACCTAATAGTTAGAGGAGGGAAAGAGATGGCACGGGTCCTTCACGAGCCGCAGCTGGATACGATCCTGATGGTGGAGAGGGCGATTAAGGAGGCAAGAGACCACCCGACTAGAATGGAGCTCTGGAGATCCCTGCCAAAGCAGGTTCAGTACCAGACTTTCAGAAGGATTCTGGAATACCTTGAATCCTCCAACAAGATCGTCTTCAACGGTCGGAAGATAGTATGGGTTTTTCCAGATAGCCCAAAACTGGCAAAACTCTTGGAGTCTAGCATCGAATTACGATAGATGTTGTCACCCTCCTCTATAACCGAATCGTTTGAGGTATTCAGGATGTGTCATTACTTCTATAATGTGAGGACACACCCCTTCTTCTAGGCCTACTAGAGTGTAGGTCAAACGGTAGTTCTTTCTTAAATTCATCTTGTAAAGGTTCGTTATGCCATATTTCTGAATGTCTATCCTCGGAGTTTTGTTCTTGGGCACAAGAATTCCAGCAAATTTGTTCTCCTTCAAGGCATCGAGGGCTTCATCAACGATCGCTTTAAGGTCGGAATCTTTCGGAAGGCTGGAATAGAAATCTGTGAAAGGCGCACTGTGAAGAGCATAAACACGGGGGGAAGGTTCACGCCTCTTGGCCATTTTCAGCCCACGCTGTTTGTTATCCCTTCACCCTCTCGAAACAATCATTTTTCGCTTGCCCCTCTCAACCACCCTTCTCCTCACCTAGACTCTCCACAAACTCACAGCGATGGTATCATCAGCATCCATTCTCCCCTGTTCCACCTATCTCCTTAAAATAGCTACTCGCCTCTCGGCTGAAGAACACTTTGAACGACTCACCTGCGTATGCCTGCTCGTACACCCCTCCCGCCCCACAACAAAAATGAAAACAAAACAAAGAATAAATGAAATGAGAATGATGGCCCATACTCTCCACGTGGGTAGGCTGCGAGGGGCGGGTTGACCGGTCGTTGCGCGCCGAGGTCAGGGTCACCGGCATCGTCCAGGGCGTGGGCTTCCGGCCGTTCGTCTACCGGGCCGCCGTGAGGAACGGCCTGGTCGGCTACGTCCGGAACCGGGGCGACGCCGGCGTCGAGATCGTCGTCGAGGGGGGAAAGGGCGACGTCGAGCGCTTCCTCGAGGACGTGACCGAGAGGGGGCCGCCCCTCGCTCAGATCCACCGCCTAACCACGACGTACGCCGAGGACCGGAACGAGTTCGTGGGCTTCAGGATCCTGGACAGCTCAGATGAGGTGGAGCTCTCGGGCTCGGTGGTCCCGGCGGATGTCTCGATATGCGACGACTGTCTGAGGGAGCTGAGGGACCCTAGTGACCGGCGGCATGGCTACTTCTTCATCACCTGCACCAACTGCGGCCCCCGGTACACCGCCATTGAGAGGTTGCCCTACGACCGACCGAACACCACCATGCGGGACTTTCCCATGTGTGACCCCTGCCTCCGCGAGTACCGGGACCCGTCCAACCGCCGGTTCCACGCCCAGACCGTGGCCTGCAGCCGATGCGGCCCCAGGGCCTACCTCATGACAAGCGAGGGCCAGCCCGTGGAGTGCCGGGATCCCATACGGGAGGCCGGCCGCCTCCTCGGGGAGGGCCGCCTTGTCGCCGTCAAGGGGAACGGCGGCTTCCACGTGGCGGCCGCGGCCACCCAGGACGAGCCCATAGGGCGGCTGAGGAGGACGAAGCACCGGGCCCAGAAGCCCCTCGCCATCATGGCCCGGGACCTCGAGGCCGTCCGGTCCTTCGCCGAGGTAAGCCCAGAGGAGGCCTCCCTGCTCACGTCCCGCATCCGGCCGATCGTCCTCCTGAGGAAGAGCGGAGAATATTACCTCTCGGGGCTGGTCTCGCCGGGCCTCCACAACGTGGGCGTTATGCTCCCCTACACCGGCCTCCACGTGATGCTCTTCGACGGGGTCCGGGAGCCCGCCTACGTGATGACGAGCGCCAATCCGCCCAGCGAGCCCATCGTCACCGAGAACCGCGAGGCCCTGGAGAGGCTGGGGTCCGTCGTCAACTACCTCCTCCTCCACGACCGGGCCATCGCCCACCGGTGCGACGACTCCGTCGTCCGCCTCCACGGAGATCGGCCGAGCATCATCCGCCGGTCCAGGGGATACGCCCCCCAGCCCGTCCGCCTGAGGCTCCCGGCCGGCCGGTGCGCCCTAGGCGTCGGCGCCGAGCTCAACGCCACCTCCTGCGTCGCCCTCGGGGACCGGGCCTTCCTCTCCCAGCACATCGGCGACGTGGAGGAGCTGGAGACCCTCCGGTTCCTCAGAGAATCCATCGACCACTTGACAAGGCTGACGAACAGCAGGGCCGAAGTCGTGGCCTGCGACCTCCACCCCGGGTTCAACACCACGAGGCTGGCCCAGAGCCTAGCGGAGGGGCTCGGCTGCCCCGTGGTCCCGGTCCAGCACCACCACGCCCACATAGCCTCCCTCATGGCCGAGCACGGGATCCCGGAGATGGTCGGCATCGCCTGCGACGGATTCGGCTACGGCCCCGGAGGCGAGGCCTGGGGCGGGGAGGTCCTCCACTGCAGCCGGGAGGGCTTCCGGCGGCTGGGCCACCTCCAGGAGCAGCCCATGGCCGGGGGCGACCTGGCGACCCGGTACCCGCTGAGGATGGCGGCCGGTATCCTCCACGGCGCGGCGGACATCGGCGAGTGGCTCCTCTCCCACAGCCACCGCTTCCCCCACGGCGAGAGGGAGGTGGAGACAGTCCTAAGGCAGCTGGAGAGGCGGTCAGCGCCCACGACGACGAGCTGCGGAAGGGTCCTAGACGCCGTCTCGGCCCTATTGGGCGTGTGCTACGAGCGCACCTACGAGGGCGAGCCCGCCATGAAGCTGGAGTCCGCCGCCCTGGGGGGCAGGGACACCCTGAACCTCGCGCCCCAGATAAGGGGAAGAGTGATCCAAACCACGTGTCTGGTCCGCGAGGTCTTCGACCAACGGGGGAAACAGCCCGTGGCCGACTTGGCATGCTCGGCGGAGTCCTACATCGCGAGGAGCCTGGCCCAGCTGGCCGTCGAGGAGGCGAGGCGGGAGTGTGTGGCGGTGATCGGCATCTCCGGGGGAGTCGCGCACAACGAGCACATCACCCTGACGATCAGAAAGGCCACGGAAGGAGCGGGGCTCGGGTTCCTCGTGCACGAACAGGTCCCGCCGGGGGACGGCGGGATATCCCTCGGCCAGGCGATCGTGGCGAGCAACCTCACGAAATGACTAGCTACCCTGGGGGTAATGAAAGGTAACATTCCCGGTTTTTCACAGGCGTTTTCGGGCTCCTTTCGTTCAAAAACGCCCACAACAGAGCCCGTTAGATTTTTGTTTTCCCACTCTGTCCACCGATGTGGGGGACCCATTTTGTTTTTTTAGCTTCTTTTTTTGAAAAGGCGCCCGTTTTTTGGTTTTTCGCTCCCGGCCACAGGGTAATGTTTGGTAACATATGTTTCCCGGTTTCACGCTATGAGTAAGTATCCTCCCTCGGGTCCCACAACCTCCAGCCTGCCGGTGACCGGGTTTGGCTTAAGACCTAGGGTCTCAAGGGCGTAAGCCCCCAATATGGGCGTGGGCACGTCCAGCTCCGCCACGAAGACGGGGCCTCTCCTGCCCTCCGCGTCGACTTCTGCAAGGTAGAGCTTTGCCGTAACCTTCCTCTTATCCGCGAGCGTTAACTGAACCTCGAAGGGCGTCTCATGAAGCCCGATCTCAGAAACAGTCTTAGGATCCATGACTACATAGGCTGAGCCCGTGTCCACTAGGGCTCTGACATCCCTCGAAACCCTGCCCCTGACGACCAGATCCACATATGTGTAGCCCACGCCCGACCACCGGTTCAATCTAAATGCCAAAGCACAACTTATATCTTTAGCGTTGCTGCCCGCGCCACTTCACCTTGCCATCTTTCAGACACGTGTAGTCGGCTTCCGTCCATCCGATGCGACACTATCACAGAATGTTGGCGTTCATCTCGGAGATTCAGCGAAACCAATTTATACGGGCCTCGGTCCCTGAGCGGTTGAAATGTGTCTGGCGATTCCGGCTGAGGTGAAGGAGGTCGAGGGGGGCGTCGCCAGGGTCGACTTCGGGGGCGGCGTCCTGCGCGAGGTAGATGTCTCCCTGGTGGACGCCCGGGTGGGGGAGTACGTCCTGGTCCACGCCGGGTACGCCATCCAGGTGGTCGACCGGGAGGCGGCCCGGGAGACCCTGCGGCTGTGGGACGATATCCTCGCCCAGACGGAGTAGGT